>ERZ795056.7158-NODE-7158-length-10764-cov-3.854328_pt1 | contig 10764 bp, 9 predicted proteins | sample MGYA00375140_ERZ795056 | MGnify/ENA primary metagenome ERZ795056 (study PRJEB30185, sample SAMN05720227) | activated sludge metagenome | isolation source: Anaerobic digester | place: USA | collected 2015-03-09 ...
TATTAACACCATTGAAGGTGGAACGCATGTGGCCGGATTCCGACGAGCAATTACACGGGTATTTAAAGCCTATGGCGATCGAAATAAATTATTCGAGCGTGCGAAAGTAGATATCTTAGGTGATGATTTCCGTGAAGGTTTGAGTGTCGTGGTTTCGGTAAAAGTGCCTGAACCACAATTTGAAGGTCAGACCAAAACGAAACTAGGAAATAGTGAAGTTTCGGGTATTGTTGATTCAGCAGTTTCAAAAGTGTTGGATGCCTATTTGGAAGAACATCCACGTGAAGCTAAAATTATCATTGATAAAGTTATTTTGGCTGCACAAGCGCGTCAAGCTGCTCGTAAGGCTCGTGAATTAGTGCAACGAAAAAATGTGCTTACAGGGTCCGGTTTGCCGGGTAAACTTGCAGATTGTAGTGATAACGATCCAACAAAATGTGAGTTGTATCTAGTCGAAGGAGATTCGGCGGGTGGTACGGCCAAGCAAGGACGTAATCGACAGTATCAAGCTATTTTGCCGTTGCGAGGTAAAATTTTGAATGTTGAAAAAGCCATGCCTCACAAAGTTTTTGAAAACGAAGAGATTCGAAATATATACACGGGATTGGGTGTTACCATAGGTACACCGGATGATGCCAAGGCACTCAATACTACAAAACTTCGTTATCATAAGTTGATTATCATGACCGATGCCGACGTCGATGGTTCGCATATCTCAACGTTAATTCTTACTTTCTTGTATCGTTACATGAAAGAATTGGTTGAACAAGGATATGTTTATATCGCACAACCTCCTTTATATTTAGTAAAAAAAGGTAAGGAACAAGCCTATGCCTTTGATGAAGAAGAGCGTCAAAAAATTATTTTGCAATTAGGTGGTGGTAAAGAAGACAATGTACACACACAACGTTATAAAGGTCTTGGAGAGATGAACGCTGAACAATTGTGGGAAACAACCATGGATCCGGATCGTCGTACCTTGAAACAAGTCACTATCGAAAGTGCTGCGGAAGCGGATCGTGTTTTTGCCATGTTGATGGGTGAAGAAGTACCACCTCGTCGCGAATTCATTGAAAAGCATGCGAAGTATGCAAAAATTGATGTCTAGTTACAAATAAGTCTGTTTTTTAAAGAGTCCTTTCGGATTCCACTTGTCTGATTTCACTTAGAATGGATTTGATTTCATTAGAGTCTACGCCAGTATAGGTAAGACTTTCGTTCATACTAATCGGAGAATGATATTCCGAATGGATGGTTTCGCGCGCCGCTGTATGACATTCAAAAGCTCCACTTTCGTTCAAAATTTGTCGTACGTTCGAAGAGTTTAATCCGCTGCCCGGCATGATAATTATCCGTTGGTTAGCTTGTTGAACTAATGTTTTGATTAGCTCTAAACCATTTACACAAGATGGATATTGGCCGCTTGTAAGGATTCGTTGACAACCGGCATCGATTATTTCTTCAAGCGCCGTCAAAGGTTCAGCAGTTCGGTCAAAGGCTCGGTGAAATGTAACTTCCATAGGACCCGCGAGTTCCATCACTTTTTCAAGTTGTTTTTTATTAACTTGTCCATGTTCAGTGAGCATGCCCACTACAATGCCCAGATAACCTAATTCGCGGCAACATATTACATCGTCGCATATAATTTGAAACTCTGCATTTGAATATATAAAGTCGCCCCCACGAGGACGAATGATTGGGAAAATGGGAATGGACACTTGTTTTGGTGCTTGTTTCAACATCCCAAAAGATGGAGTTGTTCCACCGGCGCCGGCATTTTCGCATAATTCAATACGATGAGCACCGGCTATGGCTGCATCGATAGCTCCTTGTAAACTAAAAGTCGCAATTTCCAATAAGATGGGTTGCATGAACTAAGAATTAAAAATTGATTTTGCTTTAAAAACTTGCGGACCCGATTTCGCATGGTAGGCCATGGTAAAATCAGGTAGCATGGAGTAACATCCTACTTGTCCTTTTTTATTGACAGCGATAAAACCAATCTGTGTTTTTTTCGCATAGCTCTCTCCTTTCATACTAATTAAGCGCTCCAATGCTAACTTACAAGCTAGTTCCGGTGATTTCCCATAGCGCATAGCCTCCACAATCGTATGACTTCCGCATATTCGAACCACATCTTCTCCTACCCCGGTGGCAGAGGCCGCACCGACAGAATTATCCACGTATAAACCTGCACCAATGATAGAAGAATCTCCTACCCGTCCATGTAATTTAAAGGCCATACCGCTAGTCGTGCAAGCGCCAGATAAATTTCCGTGAACATCGATAGCCAACATACCAATGGTATCGTGATAATTTTTTATTCGCTCCTGAATATCTTCAATGGTTTTCATTGGGTCGTAGCTACCTTTCTTTAACCATTCTTTCCATGCTCTTTCCGAATCTGCTGTCAGCAAATTTTCTTTTTTAAATCCTTGTAACATGGCAAATTCAAAAGCGCCTTGACCCACCAATTGCACATGGGGCGTTTTTTCCATGACCAGTCGTGCCACAGAAATGGCATGCATAACATGCTCTAGTCCCATCACAGCGCCAATATTTCCTTGGTGATCCATAATGCACGCATCTAATGTTACATTGCCATCACGATCTGGCAATCCTCCCAAACCAACACTGTGATCTTCGGGATCAGCTTCAGGCACCATCACGCCATTATGTACAGCATCTAAAGCGCTTCCGCGTTTTGAAAGCACCTCCCAAGCTTCACGATTGGCCTTTACATTGGGCGCCCATGTACTAATAACAAGTGGCTTTGAAGTATCGACTGTAAATGAAAATGAATCTTCTTGCAATAAAAGTAAGGGGGCTGCAGCTCCGATGGCTTTTACAAAATCTCTACGCTTCATCATAAAGAGCCAATCAGTTTTTAAAAGTCATTTCTGCTAAATACGCTTCTTTCGGATCTTCCGGTTTCATTTTAAATTGATTCTTTTTTAAAGTGTAAATAATAAGCGCCTTTGAAGTACCACTGCGATGTATAATAATTTGTTGATGTTCTTTATCGTAAATGTAATCCGCCTTTCGAATTCGATTGGCATCATGAAGTTCAGCAGAACCATCCATTTTAAATTCAATGGTCATGCCTAAATTTTTCTCTTGAATTTTAGAACCTTTCGCCACATCTAAGCCCGCCTTGATTTTTACCATTTTCCACTTTTTTCGACAGAGAATTTGTTTGGCTTCTTGTTCTGTCTTTGGAAATTTTTTCTTAAAAAAAAGAAATCCTTTCGAATGACTTTGGAATCCAAGCGCCATTACGAAAAGTAAAATGAGAAATTGCTTCATGTTAAACCTATTTGTGACAAATATAAAATAATAATTAAGGAAATGGCTTCTCATGCGTGTTTATGTTATATGAATTAGATGTATTTAATTTCATAGACATGATACTCAACGAATTTCGTCCGGATAACATTAAAGCCACATAAGAATCCCCGAATTTTTCTTTCACGTCAAATAATATATTCAATTTAAAAACCTCAATCGAGACTTTTTTAAAAAAAAGAACCCGAATTGTAATAAATTCGGGTTCAATACTATTCAAGAGTTGTCTTAATTGAGTCGCTCAAAACTTCGTTTGACGAAGGATGTTAGCTCCTCGCCTTTTAATAAATTCTGAGACAACTTCGCTAGGTCTAATGCTTGTTTGATTAATACATTTTGCTTCTCCTTATCAGATTCGTGTAAAATCATTCCGGCTAATTCATGATTGGTATTGACTACTAGATTATACATTTCGGGCATATTACCTAAACCAAACATACCTCCGCCTCCAGCAGCACTCATTTCTTTCATGCGTCGCATAAATTCAGGTTGAGTGATCATAAAAGGAAGTCCTTTGGCATCCATTGCCTCTGTTTGAATCATATAAGTTGAACTTGGAATTACTTCTTCTAAAATTGTTTTTAATTGAGTTTTATCTTCATCATTCATAGCCGATGCATGCTGTACATCTTTCTGAATTAATTTATCGATATGATCGGCATCTACACGAACAAAGGACACTTTTTCTAAATCGCCCTCTAGTTTTTGAATCACATGTGGGATAATTGGAGAGTCTAACAATAAAATCTCATACCCTTTTTCTTTGGCTATGTCAATATATGAATGTTGTGCATCTTTATTTTGCGCATAAAGAACAACTAATTTACCGTCCTTATCGGTTTGCGTATCGGTAATTTTTGCTTTGAGTTCTTCCCAGGTAAAAAAGGTGTTATCTACACTTGGATATAAAAAGAACTCACCGGCTTTCTCGTAGAACTTAGGTTCTGAAAGCATTCCGTATTCTAAAACCACTTTGATATCATTCCATTTTTTCTCGAAATCTTCGCGGTTGTCGGTGAACAATGACTTTAATTTATCTGAAACTTTACGAGTGATGTAATTGGCAATTTTTTTAACGTTGCCATCAGCTTGCAAGTAGGAACGCGATACATTCAACGGAATATCCGGAGAATCAATCACACCTTTTAACATCGTTAAAAACTCGGGTACGATACCTTCCACATTATCAGTGACATAAACTTGATTTTGGTAAAGTTGAATTCTGTCTTTTTGCAATTGAAGGTCATTGCTGATTTTAGGAAAATAAAGGATTCCGGTTAAATTGAACGGATAGTCAACATTCAAATGAATATTGAATAAAGGTTCTTCAAACTGCATTGGATACAATTCACGATAGAAAGATTTGTAATCTGCATCTGTTAAGTCTGCTGGAGCTTTGGTCCATGCCGGTGTTGGGTTGTTGATGATATTATCAACTTGAATGGTTTCTTCCTTGGCATCATCTCCTTCACCGGGTTTAATAACTTCATCTTTGCTTCCAAACTTAATTGGAATCGGCATGAATTTATTGTATTTCACCAATAAATCTTGTATGCGGGATTCTTCTAAAAATTCTTCAGAATCTTCGGCTACATGTAAAATGATATCAGTGCCACGAGTTGTTTTTTCAGCAGGGACTAATGTAAATTCAGGACTACCATCACAGGTCCAATGAGCTGCCGGTTCATCTTTATAGGATTTGGTAATAATTTCTACTTTGGAAGCCACCATAAAAGCCGAATAGAATCCAAGACCAAAATGTCCGATTATCCCTGCATCTTTGGCAGAATCCTTGTATTTATCTAAAAATTCTTCGGCACCGGAAAAGGCCACTTGATTGATGTACTTTTCAACTTCTTCGGACGTCATGCCCAAACCTTGATCGCTAATGATAATTTTTTTCCCTTCTTTATCAATCTTTACTTCAATGATTGGATTTCCAAATTCCACTTTTGCTTCACCAATATTACATAGGTGCTTGAGTTTAGTAGTAGCATCAGTGGCATTAGAAATCAATTCACGTAAGAAAATTTCATGGTCACTGTAAAGAAATTTTTTAATGAGTGGAAAGATGTTTTCAACGGATACATTTATTTTTCCTGAGGCCATAGTATTTCGAATTTTTAATTTGTGAGTAATACGTAAAGCCTAATTATCAAAATTAGTACCAAGCCGTCATAGCTGACAAATTTTCAGCAGCCTTATCCAAACTTAACAGAAGTCATGGTTAATGAACCTGCAATGGCTTTGTCATTAAAGATAAAAGCGTCATCGTTTTGTTCCTGCATCCCTAATGCATATAAGAGCGGAAAATAATGATCCGGTGAGGGAATGGCGTAGGCAATGGATTTATGAATAGAGTTATAGTTGATTAAGGCCTGATGATTTCGCTCTTGAATAAATTTTTTAAACAGACCATTAATTTCTAAGGCCCAATCATAGCCAAATTCTTGGTTGATATGATCAAATGAAAATGATTGACCGGGAGGCGCACCTATCATTCCTAGGTTGTGAACCATATTACCACTCCCAATAATTAGAACTCCTTTTTTTCGCAAACTGCCTAAATATTTACCAATCTCATAATGATAAGAGGCCGGTTTACTATAATTGATACTCAATTGCAATACAGGAATATCAGCATCAGGATACATATTTTTAACAACACTCCATGTCCCATGATCGAGGCCCCAATCATGATCTAATTCGGCTTGAAATGGTTGCAAAAGTTGCTTCGTCTCCCCTGCCAATTGAGGATTTCCCGGGGCTGGATATTGTGTGTTAAAAAGTTCTTTCGGGAAACCACCAAAATCGTGAATTGTTTTTGGTTGATTCATGGCTGTAATGAAAAGCCCATTTGTCAGCCAATGCGCCGATACGCAAATTACAGCTTTAGGTCGGGGAATTTCTTGGCCCATTTGTTTCCATCGTTGCGAGAATTCATTGTCTTCAATAGCATTCATTGGACTTCCGTGCCCAACAAAGAGAAAAGGCATTTTTATATCCTGCTCCGGTAATTTTTCTGATAAACTTTTCAAAGCAGTTACTGCCGACGCCGTTGCGATTCCCATAGCTGATAAAATAAATGTTTTACGGTTCATACCGATAATAGATCGTGACGGTTATTGAGGACAGCCATTTTTAACCCAACAATCTAATTGATTGATTAAGGTTGACGATAATTGCGAAGCACCTTTTGGCATGGCGTCTACTCCATTGCCATGATGAATAGCTATCAAGTTTTTATTATTGTTTTTGAACTGATCACTTGCATTCGCATAGTTATCTAATTTTATTCCAGCCTTTGCGCTGCTCGCATTATGACATCCTGAAGACGCACAATTGGCATCCAAAATAGTGGCTATGTTTGCGGTATACGTAGGTGTGGTGCCTGTGCAAGTTGCATTGGCGGCATAATCAGTTGTATCTGTTTTTTTACAACTTATCATTCCTGCAAATAAAGCAATGCAAATGGTTGCGGTAACAAGTATGGTTTTTGAGCACATATTTTCAAGTTTTAATAAAAAAGACCATTCATGAAACTCACAAATGGTCTTCAGTATTGTTCGTTAGAAGTTAGTTTTTAGTGAAACTGGTTACAAAGGTTTTACCTTGATGCACCGCGTGAATGAAATAAATTCCGTTAGTCAACTGTTCAACAGAAATATTACCATTGTTTACATGGCAATTTACACGTTGACCTTGAATCGTATACATATCAACTTGTGCATCTTGACCGATACCTTGTAATTGAATAGATGTAGAACTTGGATTCGGGAAACAAGTTAACGAAGTACGATCTACGCTTGAGACACTTGCAGGAAATCCACCTTGAACAGCATATGATTGCGTATTCCATTGATCCCCGGCATCGTCATCATTATTATCATTAACTGCATTTCCAACAGTTGTAAAATTAGCCGTTGTAACGATAGAAGGAGCTGTCCATGTAAAATCAAATGTGGTTACATTGCTAGTGGCTGACTTTGGTGACGTATGTGTAATTTGAGTTTTAGCTGTGTTTACTTTAGAACCAGCACCGGCAGTAAGTGTACCGCTACTCACCATTATATTGAAACCAGCTTTGGTGTTAGTGGCATTCGTTATCGTGTATGTTAAATTATATGTTTTCCCAGTTTCATATGTTGAAGGTAACCCGACCAATGCAACTGAAGTAGCTGTGTTTACATTGCCATGACATGATCCACAAGTATTCCCTCCATTATATTTACCATTCACATCAGATTTCATGGTAAAAAAGATAGAGCCTAAACCCGCTAAAAGAAAAAATTGGAATAAAATTTTTGATTTCATATGTATTTATTTGCCGACAAAGTAAACAATTAAAAATGACATTTCTATGACTTATCGAAGCTATTCATCCGTGATTTTTACTCTTTTATCCGCTTTCAAGATTGATTTTGAATTGGCTATAAGTAAAAATAAAAAATGGCGCATTAGCAACTCATTCGCATTTGATAAAATTCTTGAACCTACCTTCGCGGCGATAGTTCTTAGAAGTGGCAGTAAATGTTAAGTATAGCCGGTGAGCAACATTCTTCATTTTGAAAAAAATGATTTAGTGGGTACAAACTTTTTAGTTTGGTTCTGAAGACAACTTCAGTGATTGTTCCGAATAGCTATCTTTCGATTGCAAATTTTGGGACAATTTATTTATTAAATCACATTTTTTAAAATGACAACATTCAGCACTTTAGGTCTGAACGATCAAATCGTTCGTGCCGTAACCGAACTCGGTTTTGAAACTCCAACCGAAATTCAACAAAAAGCCATTCCTATTTTTTTACAACGCGCTTCTGATTTAGTGGCCTTGGCACAAACAGGAACAGGAAAGACAGCGGCATTTGGTTTGCCAATTATTCAAACCATTGATACGTCTAAAAAATCAATCCAGGCATTAATTATAGCTCCAACGCGTGAGTTATGTATTCAAATTACCAACGACCTTAAAAATTATAGTAAATACTCAGGTGGTATTCGTATCACGGCTGTTTACGGTGGTAGTAGTATCATGGCACAAGTTCGTGAACTAAAAATGGGCACTCATATTGTCGTGGCAACTCCAGGTCGACTCATTGATTTATTAGATCGCAAAGCCTTAAAAATTGATTTCATTGAAACCGTAGTGTTAGATGAAGCCGATGAAATGTTGAATATGGGTTTTCAAGAAGATATAGAAACTATTTTATCCTTGACGCCTGAAACTAAAATTACAGGATTGTTTAGTGCTACGATGCCTTCTGAAATTCGCAAGATTGCCAATAAATATTTGAAAGCTTCTGAAGAAGTTTCTGTAGGACGTAAAAATTCTAGCTCTGCCGACATTAGTCATCAATATGCGGTAGTTCACGCGAAAGAAAAATTCCAAGCCTTAAAACGTATCATTGATTTTAATGAAGATTTTTTTGGCATTGTATTTTGTACTACCCGAATCGAAACACAAGAAATTAGTGATGCCTTGGTAAAACACGGTTACAACGCCGATTGTTTGCATGGGGACTTATCACAGCAACAACGTGATAAAGTAATGGGCAAATTCCGTAAGCGTGTGGTGAAAATTTTATGCGCAACGGATGTGGCTGCACGTGGCATTGATGTGAACGATATCACTCACGTTATTCATTATCATTTACCAGATGATATTGAGAATTATACGCACCGAAGTGGCCGTACAGCGCGCGCCGGAAAGAAAGGAATTTCTATCGCCCTACTTCATACACGTGAAGCTTATAAATTACATCAGATTGAAAAAATGGCCAATATGAAGTTTGAAAAATTTCTTATCCCACAAGGAGATGAAATTATTGCCAAACGAGTACAACAATTTGTGGCTGAATTTGTAGAGATGGACTATAAGGCAACATCTAAGTTGGAAGCTAAAAATGAATGGATTTTTCCATTGATGCAATTAGATAAAGAAGAATTGGTGGCACGCATTATGGCCCGCGAGTTTTCGAAATTAGATACTAACTATGTTGAACATGGTGATTTGAATGTGGATGAGCGTGGTAGTAAAGAACGTCGTGGTACACGTGAAACTGAAGGTCGATTTGATCGCCGAAGTTCAAGAGGAAATGACCGTGGAGGTTCTTCAGCCGGAGATATTAAATTGACAATTAATTTAGGGAAGAAAGACAATATCCGCTATGATGAAATGCGCGAATTAATTTTCCGTCAAACAAAAGTGAGTGGACATCACATCAAAGATATCGATATGCAGGGAGCTTTTTCTTCCTTCATGACAGATTCTCAAAGTGCTTCACGCATTATTGAGAATATGAAAAATTTCAGTCACCAAGGTCGAGCTATATTTGTTCAAGAAGGTGAGAAAGGAAGTAGTGCTCCTCGTTCTGGCGGAAGTAGCTTTAAAACTAAAAAGTACGGAAGTGGAAGTAAACCAAGTGGTGCATCCAAACAACGTACTCGTAAAAGTGACATGAGTTGGTAATAATTTGTCGTTAATGGACACTAACAATTTAAAAACAAAATTTTAGTTTGAGGAAATAAAAACTCCGCTACCTTTAATTTCTAATTTAAAAAAAATGAAAAAACTTGTATTTCTTTTAGCAATTTCTGGTGCCGCATTTACGATGAATGCCCAGGATAAAAAGGTAGCAGCAACAGCACCACAACCAACAGCGACTCAAACAACCGCTCCTACTGACGGGAAAGCACCTCAAATGAAATTTCCAGTAACGGATTTGAATTATGGAGAAATCAAACAAGGAAGCGATCCAAACCGAGAGTTTGTGTTCACGAATGTTGGAAAATCGCCATTAGTTATTTCTAAAGCTGTAGGTTCTTGTGGTTGTACAGTTCCAACATGGCCAACTGAGCCTATTTTGCCGGGTAAAAAAGCATCTATCAAAGTTCGCTACGATACACAACGTGTGGGGGCTTTCACAAAAACAATTACTTTAACAACGAATGCAGTTGGACAAGAAAGTTTTCAACTTACGATTCATGGTAATGTAAAAGCAGAACCAGCTCCGGCAACAACAACAGACAAGCCGGCTGAGGCTCCTGTAAAACACTAAGTTTTTTTATAAATGAAATATAACGGAATCCATATGGGTTCCGTTTTTTTTTGGAAAATCCCAATTACAATAATGTATTTTCGAAAAAAAATAAATATGCGCTATTTTTTTGCCTTACTATATCTTTTCGTTGGATTAACAATTTCTGCACAAACCCAACTCACACAAACACTCAAGGGACAAGTCATTGATCAAGATGTTCGATATGAATTATTCGGAGCGAATGTGGCCGTATATCAAGAATCCGCTTTGATTCAAGGTTGTAAAACCAATGAAAAAGGGGAATTTAAATTGGAAAATATTCCCGTGGGGCGATATAAAGTTGTGGTAAGTTATGTTGGTTATGTTGAGAAAACATTTC
>ERZ795056.7160-NODE-7160-length-10763-cov-6.804165_pt1 | contig 10763 bp, 11 predicted proteins | sample MGYA00375140_ERZ795056 | MGnify/ENA primary metagenome ERZ795056 (study PRJEB30185, sample SAMN05720227) | activated sludge metagenome | isolation source: Anaerobic digester | place: USA | collected 2015-03-09 ...
AAGGACTATAATACCAAAATTATGACAAACGAAGCATTACAAAATTTAATAAGCAGTTGGATTCCCGATCCGATAGCTATCGGATTGGAATTCACTGAAGAAAAATCCCAGTTTTTAAATATCACTGTTCAACCCGAACAACTTCACCAATTAATGACACAATTAAAAAACAATCCCGATACCAAATTCGATTATTTGTTTTGTCTAAGCGGTGTGGATTGGGGCAAGGAATTAGGTGTTGTTTATCATCTAGAATCTACTACTCACAGACATCAATTGGTGGTAAAAGTGAAAACCGAAGATCGTGAAAATCCAACATTCGATACGGTTTGCACTATTTGGCGTACAGCTGAATTCCACGAACGAGAAGTTTTTGATTTCTTCGGAATTCAATTTACGAATCATCCTAACTTGAAAAGACTCTTCTTGACCGAAGAATGGGATGGATTTCCGTTGAGAAAAGATTATGTAGATGAAATTAATATGATTATCAAATAAGGAACTATGGACACAACACCCATAATAAACAACTTTAAATCCGAAGAATACCAAATCAATATGGGGCCGCAACACCCAGCAACTCACGGTGTTTTGCGACTTTTATTGACTATTGATGGTGAAATAATCAAAAGAGTAGAACCTGATTTAGGCTACATCCACCGCTCTATCGAAAAAATGTGTGAACGCGATAGCTATCAGCAAATCGTGCATTTGACAGACCGAATGGATTATCTTTCTTCCCATATCAACAACGAAGCCGTTTGCCTTACTGTTGAAAACGCTCTTCAATTGGAAATTCCAGAACGTGTAAAAGTCATTCGAACCATCATTGCCGAATTGACCCGAATTGCCTCTCACACTTTGTGGTGGGGCGTTATGGGAATGGACGTTGGTGCTTTGACAACCTACTTCTACGGTTTTAGAGACCGAGAAATGATAAACGATATTTTCGAAGAAACTTGTGGCGCTCGTTTAACGATGAACTACAACATTCCCGGAGGATTGATGTTCGATATCCACCCAAATTTTGTAAAAAGAACAAAAGAATTTATCGCTCACTTCAAAACCAAACTTCCAGAATACGATTTGCTTTTGAGTAACAATATCATTTTCCGAAAAAGGATGGAAGGCATTGGAATTTTAACCAAAGAAGATGCGATTTCGTTTGGAGCTTCTGGCCCTGTAGGTCGTGCTTCTGGCTATTCTTGCGATGTGAGAAAACACCATTCGTACAGTGCTTACGACAAAGTAAAATTCAATGAAATCTTGAAAACCGAAGGCGATACCTATGCCCGTTACCAAGTTAGAATTCTAGAGATGTGGGAATCCTTGTCGATAATCGAACAATTGATAGACAACATTCCTGAAGGAGAATTTTTTGCTAAAACTAACACAGTTATCAAATTACCAGAAGGCGAATTTTACCAAAAAGTAGAAACGGCCAGAGGAGAATTAGGCGTTTACATCGTCAGCACGGGAACAAAAAATCCATATCGCATGAAATTCCGTTCGCCAGGATTCTCTAATTTATCTTTATTAAATCACATCGCCGTAGGTGGAAAAATTGGGGATTTAGTAGCTACGATGGCAACATTAGACCTTGTAATTCCTGATATTGACAGATAAAATTATTTTTATGAACATTACAAAAAATATTCACGAATGGCTTTTTAGCCTTATGCCAGAAGCTACAGCAAGTATTGTAGAAATGGCTTTGATAGCCGTAGTTTACTTGCTCCTTTTTGCAGTTGCCGGTTTATACTTGGTTTTACTCGAAAGAAGAGTAGCCGCTTGGTTTCAATTGCGTTTGGGTCCAAACAGAGTAGGGTATCAAGGTTTATTACAAACTATGGCCGATGCCTTGAAATTGGTTTCGAAAGAGTTGACCGGAACCATCAAAGCAGACAAATTTTTATACAATTTAGCTCCTTATTTTGTTATCGTAACCGCCTTGATGGCGATGTCGCTTTTCCCTTTTTCTGAAGAATTTCAAGCCTTTGACATCAATATTGGTATTTTCTTTTTAATCGCCATTTCCTCTATTGGAGTAATCGGAATTTTATTGGCTGGTTGGAGTAGCAATAATAAATTTGCCTTAATTGGTGCGATGCGAAGCGGTGTTCAAACCATTAGCTACGAATTATCGGTTGGATTATCGCTGTTGACCATGGTTTTAATGACAGGTTCTTTACAACTATCCCAAATTGTCGAAGTTCAAAAAGACGGATGGCTTATTGTTCAAGGACATATCCCTGCCATAATCGCCTTTTGCATCTATATGATTGCTGGGACTGCCGAAACCAATAGAGCTCCTTTTGATTTAGTTGAAGCTGAATCCGAATTGGGTGCTGGTTTCCACACCGAATACTCGGGAATGAAGTTTGCCTATTTCTTCTTGGCAGAATTCATCAATATGTTTATCATCGCCTCCATCGCTACAACAGTCTTCTTCGGAGCGTATTTATCTCCTTTCGGAATAACAGAAAATATTCCGTTGTTGGGTGTGTTTTGGTTCTTAATAAAAACATTAGCTATCATCTTTTTAATGATGTGGTTCCGATGGACATTCCCAAGACTAAGAATTGACCAACTTCTGGTATTGGAATGGAAATATTTGCTTCCGTTAAACTTAATGAACTTGATTATAATGGCGTTGATGGTATTGCTTGGATTAACAATTCAATTTTAGAAATTATGAGTTATTTTTCAGATATATATAATGGTGTAAAAACACTTCTCACAGGAATGAGTGTCACCGGAAAGTATTTTTTACATTCCAGAAAAGGGGCTATAACCCAACAATATCCTGACAACAGAGCTACTTTACAAATGTTTGAACGTTTTCGTGGTGAAGTGGTAATGCCTCACGATGAAAACAATGAACACCGTTGTACGGGTTGTCAGAAATGTGAATTGGCTTGCCCAAACGGAAGTATCGAAATCATTTGGGACAGACAAATTGATCCAACGACCGGCAAAAAGAAAAAAATGATAGACCAACATATTTACCATTTAGGAATGTGTACCATGTGTAGTTTATGCATCGAAGCCTGTCCTACCGATGCTATCAAATGGGCGCAGAATTTTGAAAATTCCGTTTACGATAGAACGTACCTCACTAGAGTTTTAAACAAACCGGGATCGAAAGTAGTTCCTGGACTAGAAGATTAATCTTATGGAAAAAGTTATATTTTACATTTTAGCCTTGATAATGATTGTAACAGCCATTGCTTCTGTAAGCAGTCGCAAAATGCTTCGATCAGTGATTTACTTATTGTTTGTTCTTATCGGGGTAGCGGGAATTTACTTCTTAATTGACTACAATTTCTTGGCCGCCGTTCAATTGACGGTTTACGCAGGAGGGATTATCGTCTTGGTTATTTTCTCGGTTTTATTGGTACATCATATTGAAATGGAATTGGAAATGGCTCAATTATCCAAAAAATTAATCACCGGAATTGCTTGTTTAATTGGACTTGGACTTTTCTTATTCACCATTTACACCAATGATTTCAAAGTGATCGAAAATTCGAAAACTACAACTGTTGAAGATATCGGTCGAGGCCTTTTGAGCTACGACACAGGCGGATTTATTTTGCCTTTTGAAGTCATCAGTATTCTGTTATTGGCCGCTATGATTGGAGCCATCATCATTGGAAAAGGAGACAAACTAACTAAAAACGACGACACATTATGATAGCTGGAATTAGCATCTACGAAATTTTTACCCTAACCTCTATTCTATTTTTTATAGGTATTTATGGGTTTATTACCAGAAAAAACTTGATTTCGATTTTAATTTCTCTCGAATTAATATTGAACGCTTCGGCGATAAACTTTGTTGTCATCAACAAATATTTATATCCCGATGTGTTGCAGGGCGTTTTCTTTTCGATTTTTATTATTGCTGTGGCTGCCGCCGAAACTGCGCTTGCAGTGGCAATAATCATTAATCTCTACCGACAAATCAGCTCTGTCGAAGTGAAGGACACTGAAATTATGAAGTATTAATATTCTACAACTATGGACATCTCTTATATAGTATTTATTCCGTTAATTCCTCTTGCCGTTTTCTTGCTTTTGGGAATTGGTTACCAGAAAATCCAACCGTCAGTTTCTGGCTATATTGGTGTAGCCGGTATGGCAACATCTGCAGCACTTTCTTATTATGCAGCCTACCAATATTTTTTCGCTAGTGGAAAAGTGGATGGCGTTTACCAAACTTTCGTAGAAAAAACCGTTTGGATGAACTTCACCGATACTTTGCACATCGATATGGGGATTTTGGTTGATCCAATATCTATAATGATGCTTGTTGTTGTAACCACTATTTCCTTGATGGTGCACATTTACAGCCGAGGTTATATGGATGGCGATAAAGGTTATACAAAATTCTTTGCTTTTTTATCGCTCTTTTCCTTCTCAATGCTTGGATTGGTTTTGGCAACCAATCTTTTCCAAATCTATATTTTCTGGGAATTGGTGGGAGTTTCCTCTTATTTATTAATTGGCTATTATTATACCAAAACTTCAGCAGTCGCTGCAGCAAAAAAAGCATTTATCGTTACTCGTTTTGCTGATTTTGGTTTCTTAATCGGTATTTTGATAGTAGGATATTACGCAGGCACATTCGATTTTGAAACATTAAACGCAGTCAATGCAGAAGGCGAAGGTTTACTTTTAAATTGGGCTTCTTCATCCTTTATGGGATTATCTGTAATCACTTGGGGATTGATTCTTATCTTTATGGGTGGAGCTGGAAAATCAGCAATGTTCCCATTACATATTTGGTTACCTGATGCGATGGAAGGTCCAACACCGGTTTCGGCTTTGATTCACGCAGCTACGATGGTTGTGGCTGGAGTTTATTTGGTTGCACGATTATTCCCGATGTACTTTTTTGTTGAAGATGGATATGCTTTGAATATTGTAGCTTATGTGGGTGGTTTCTCTTCCTTATTTGCGGCAGTAATTGCCCTCACACAAACGGATATCAAGCGAGTTTTGGCCTTTTCGACCATGTCACAAATTGGTTATATGATGTTGGCTTTAGGGGTTTCCAGTTATAAAGGTCACGAAGGCGTTGGTTATATGGCATCTATGTTCCATTTGTTTACTCACGCTATGTTCAAAGCCTTATTATTCTTGGGAGCTGGTTCTGTGATCCACGCAGTTCACAGCAATTATTTGAAAGATATGGGCGGTTTGCGCAAGTTCATGCCAATTACCAATATTACGTTCTTGATTGCAGCATTGGCCATAGCCGGAGTTCCACCATTTGCAGGATTTTGGAGTAAAGACGAAATCTTAGTCGCTGCTTTCGAAAAAAATCAATTGCTTTATTTTGTTGGACTTTTCGTAGCAGGATTGACCGCTTTTTATATGTTCCGCCTTTATTTTGGAATCTTTTGGGGCAAAGAAACCAAATACCATCATCCGCCTCACGAATCGCCAATGTCTATGGCATTTCCATTATTATTTTTAGCCATTATGAGTATCGTGGCTGGATTTATTCCTTTCAGCGAATTTGTAACGGCTGACAAAGTGGGTTTTGAAGCACATTTAAATTTACCATTAGCGGCTGTAGCTGTTGGAACTGGATTAACAGGAATCATCATTGCTTGGATTTTCTATAAAAAAGAAAATGATTTAGCTGATAAATTTTCAAATGCTTTCGGAATGTTTTACAAATGGACTTTTCACAAATTCTATTTCGACGAAATCTATATGTTCGTTACCAAGAAAATCGTCTTCAATTTGATTTCAGCACCAATCGCCAAATTCGACAAGAAATATGTGGATGGAACGATGGAAGGCATCGGAAACAAAACGGTTATTATTTCCGAAAAAATAAAAGGATTACAATCTGGAAGATTACAAGATTATGCTATGTGTTTTGTTTCTGGTGTTGTGATTATAGCCTTGGTTTTTATTTATTTATGGACAAACTAAACAATTAATATGGATATTTTATCACTTTTTGTAATTGTACCTGTACTCACAGTTATAGCTTTGGTTTTCTCCAAAGGATTAAAACAGGCTCGAATTATTTCAATGATTGGAAGCTTTATTCAACTGGGAATGGCTATCAATTTATTATTTGCTTATTTAAAAGAAAGAGCTGTCGATAAAAGCGTTATGCTTTTCACTCAAGATTATGTCTGGTTCGAAAATTTCAATGTTCATTATGCCATTGGAGTAGATGGAATTTCAGTAGCATTATTGCTATTGACCGCAATTGTAGTATTAGCGGGTGTTTTCATCTCTTGGAAAACCGACGATTTACCCAAAGAATTTTTCATTTCACTCTTGGTTTTGGCCACTGGTGTTTACGGATTCTTCATTTCGATCGACTTATTTACGATGTTCGTATTCTACGAAATTGCCGTAATCCCAATGTATTTATTGATTGGAATTTGGGGCTCTGGGCCAAAAGAATATTCGGCAATGAAATTAACTTTGATGTTAATGGGAGCTTCAGCCGTTTTGATGGTGGGCGTTTTGGGAATTTATTTCAATTCCAATGCCGATGGTGGAGCTTTAACCTTCAATATCTTGGAAATTGCCAAAGTTCACATTCCATTCGAAGCGCAAAAACTATTTTTCCCTTTAACCTTTGTTGGCTTTGCCGTTCTTGGAGCATTATTTCCTTTCCACACTTGGTCACCTGACGGTCACGCTTCAGCACCAACAGCGGTATCCATGCTTCACGCTGGAGTTTTAATGAAACTTGGAGGTTATGGTGTTTTTAGAATTGCAATGTTTTTATTGCCATTGGGCGCTATCGAATGGTCTTGGTTTTTCATCATATTATCCGCCATTGGAGTTATTTATGGCGCATTCGGAGCCTTAAAACAAACCGATTTAAAATACATCAATGCCTATTCCTCTGTGAGTCACTTAGGGATGGTATTGTTCGCTTTATTAATGTTGAACAAAACTTCTTGGAACGGAGCTATTTTACAATCGCTTTCCCACGGATTTATGACTGCCCTATTCTTCGCCTTAATCGGGATGATTTACGGAAGAACACACACCAGAGACATCACCAAATTGGGAGGGTTATTGAAAGTAATGCCTTTTATATCTGTCATTTATGTCATTGCAGGTTTGGCTTCCTTAGGTTTACCAGGATTTAGTGGTTTCGTTGCCGAAATGAACATTTTTGTTGGTGCATTCCAACATGAAGAAATGTTCTATAGAGTAGCAACCGTAATTTCGGTATCGGCAATTGTGGTAACCGCTGTTTATATCTTGAGAGTTCTCGGAATTATGCTAATGGGTGAAGTGAAAAACGAGGAATATTTAAATTTACCAAAGGCAACTTGGTTTGAAATAACCGGTATTTTGCTACTATTAATTCCAATGCTAGGTATGGGTGTGGCTCCGCTTTGGTTAAGCGATATGACAATGGACAGTCTTCAACCTTTTATTCAAGGAGTATTAAATCATTTATAAAATAACGAAAATGAATTTGAACAGTTTTATCGCAATGCGACAAGAAATTTTCCTCTTGACAATTCTATTATTGTTGATTGTAGGCGAAATTTTCATCAATAAAAACAAAAAAGGTAGTCTGACTCATCTTGCCCTATTTTTATTCGGCATTCACACTATTGTCGGCTTTTTTGCTATTGAAGAAACAAGTATGTTTGGCGGAATGTTTCGCACGAATACACTAATTCATTTCTTTAAAAACGTTTTGAATGTAGGTGTACTAATTGTTTCACTTCAATCAGCCGATTGGATTCAAGAAAAAATAGTACCATTGAATAAAGGAAATGAGTTCTTTATGTTACTATTTTCTTCGCTATTGGGAATGTATTTTATGATTTCGGCAGGCGATTTCCTAATGTTTTACATCGGATTGGAATTATCAACATTGCCAGTAGCAGCCTTGGTCGCTTGGGAAACTTCCAAAAGAATTTCGAGTGAAGCGGGAGTAAAATTCATTCTATCGGCCGGATTGGCATCAGGAGCTTCTTTATTTGGAATCTCGCTTTTGTACGCTGCAACAGGTTCTATTTATTTTGATGTTATTACCGGAATAATCACTTCTACCAACTTGACGATTTTAGGTTTTGTTTTGTTTTTTGCAGGATTGGCATTCAAAATATCCTTAGTTCCATTCCACTTTTGGACAGCCGACGTTTATGAAGGAGCACCCGTTGGAGTTGCTTCTTATTTATCTGTAATTTCAAAAGGAGCTGCAGCCTTTATATTGATGATTTTATTGTTTACGGTTTTAAAACCATTGATGCACGCTTGGGAAAACATCGTTTATGTTGTAGCATTAGCGACAATGTTTATTGGTAACTTATTTGCTCTGCGTCAACAGAATATGAAGCGCTTTTTGGCTTTTTCTTCGATTGCACAAGCTGGTTTTATTCTATTGGGATTAATCACTGGAACACAATTAGGAACTGCAACAGTTGTATATTTTGTAATGGTTTATGTTTTTACGAATTTGGCTGCTTTCGGTGTGGTTCAAGCCATTTCCTTGCAAACAGGCAAAGAAAACAGAGACGATTACAACGGTTTGTACCGAACCAACCCCAACTTGAGTTTGGTAATGATGTTGGCCTTATTCTCTTTGGCTGGGATTCCGCCTGTAGCAGGTTTTTTCGGAAAATTTTTCCTTTTCACAGCTGCCGCAAGCAAAGGATATTATCTATTGGTTTTCTTGGCAGTTGTAAACGTAACAATTTCTCTTTACTACTATTTATTAGTGGTAAGAGCGATGTTCATCCGAAAAAGCGATAATCCAATTCCGTTTTTCAAGAGCAAAATTTACATGCGTTTGGGGCTAATACTTACAGTTTTGGGTATTCTAGTTCTTGGATTATACAGCCCATTATACGATTACATTTTTGAATTAAGTACCATTTTTAATAAATAAGTTATGGCATCATTAGACGGAAAACATTCATTTGGAAGCATTGGAGAAACAAGAGTTACTTTTGTTGAAAAAGGCGTTGACGAAAGCCGTAGAGATTTCTTGAAACAACTTTTAGAACACAATGGCTTTGAAGTGATTATCGATGAAGAAAAGAAAAAAGCAGAAGAAGATCCTCAATTTTATACTGTGGCAGTAACCGATATGGTTTTCAATCCCACCATTTGGATTTTCGAACGAAAAATGAAAACCCCAGATGGACACAAAGTAACCCAAGATTACTGGTTTCAAAGAACTACAGAAACCAATCCAATGTATTGGAAGAATTCATAAATTCAAGATTAACCAACCAAAATAAACCAACCAAAACCCGAAAAAGCCAATCTAGCAATAGCATTGGCTTTTTTATTGGGAAGAGATGAACTTACAAAAGCCACAGTATGTGAAGAATTCATAAAAAAGTAGAAACAAACTTTTAGTATTTTTGTCCTAACTTTATACTTCAAATTTACCAAACAAATTGAGAAATTAGAGGTACTTCCTTGGCTAAACAAAACCTTATTATGAATTTATTTGAACCCTCAAATGATTGGACTGAAAAACTGGTTCCAATTTTAAAGAAATACAAAGACCGCAAACATCCTTTGGAATATCAAAATTTATATCAATTAATGGTAATGGTTGTACTTTCCGCCCAGGATTCCGATGCCAATATCAATAAAATTGCTCCAACTTTATTTGAAGTTTTCCCTGATGTGGAAAGTCTGTCCGTCTCCAATGTAGAAGCATTAACAACGCATATTTCCAAAGTTCGAAATTATGGCACCAAAGCCAATTGGCTAATAGAAATTGCAAAAATTATTAAAAAAGATAAAAATATTCCGCTCACGATGGACGGTTTAACTGCTCTAAAAGGCATCGGACGAAAATCAGCCAATGTCATTATGCGGGAAGAAAACGTTCCAACGGAAGGAATCATTGCCGATTTACACGTCATTCGAGTAGCACCAAGAATTGGATTAATTGCAGAAACTAAAGACGGAATCAAAACTGAAAAGCAATTGATGCAAGTGCTACCAAAGGAAATTTGGGGAGAAATTGGAATGGCGATTTCATTTTTGGGAAGAGAAATTTGTAGACCAACTCCGAAATGTGGCGAATGTCTAATCCGAGAAAATTGTGAATATCCTTTTAAAACGATTTAAAGAAAATATGAAACCTATTCCACTTTACTCATTGGTTATTTTTCCCAATTCTGAGCAATCGGCTTTGATTAAATCATACAAACAATTGCTCAAAAATCATATTAAATGGTTTGGCAGTGCTAATGCAGCAGCTCATATTACAGTAATTAACTTTGAAAACGAACTTTCTCTTCAACTTCATCTTGATCAAATTAGAGAGTTCTGTAAGACAGTCATTCCTCAAAAAGTAACTTTAAACGCTTGGGATTCTTTTGGAGAAAGTACATTTTTCATTGCACTAGACAACACTTCACAACAATACATTGATAATCTTATTATAGAGTTGCATCGCTATTTAGGTTTTAAAATCAAAAATGCCCACGCTCATTTAAGTATTGCGCGTGGACTTAATCCCGAAAAAATGAAAACAGCTTACGAACTTTTCAGAAATACACCAATTAATATACAATTTATCTGTGATTCATTTTATCTAAGGAGATACAACGAACAAACCTATCAATATTCTGATATCGTAGAAAAAATTGATTTCGGGAAATAAATCCCAAGCTTCTATAAAACAAAAAAACCCTATTCCGATAGGAACAGGGTTTTTCAAAAGAAAGGCGATGACATACTCTCCCACATAACTGCAGTACCATCTGCGCAGGCGGGCTTAACTACTC
>ERZ795056.7161-NODE-7161-length-10763-cov-5.725532_pt1 | contig 10763 bp, 8 predicted proteins | sample MGYA00375140_ERZ795056 | MGnify/ENA primary metagenome ERZ795056 (study PRJEB30185, sample SAMN05720227) | activated sludge metagenome | isolation source: Anaerobic digester | place: USA | collected 2015-03-09 ...
CTCGTCGGTGGTCGTCACGATATCGTCGGTACAGCCCTGGGCCAGCGTCATCAGGGTGGAGATGCCGAGGGGGAGGACAGAGGAAGAAAATTTCATTGAAACCAGGCTCCGGGACATAAAAAGGATGAGAGGACGAGGGCGACCGCGAATGCACGCAGTCGCCGAAGATCGGCCAGAGAACGCCGTGTTGGACGGATCTACTCGAGCAGACCCGTCGCGGGGCAAGCTTGCTCAGGTCCCCCTGTTTGTCAAACTCGAACCGGTCGATCGCCCGGGAGCGCTGAAATTCCGGGGGATAAGACCGCTGGGCACGCGTGTCCATTGATGGCGGATGCGGCGTTCGTACGACGCGTGTCGGCGCTCGTTCGCGGGGATCCGCCTGTCGCTGCCGGACCACGCGCGCCCCCGTCACGCGGGCGTATCAGGTCGTGGCATCGGCCGGCAGGGTCCAGCGATATCGACGGACCTCGTGCAATCCCAGCGCGCGCATATCGGAGTCGGCGGGGATCGCCACGGTATCGACGTACATCGCGCCGAGCAGTTCGAAGGTGCGGCGCGAGGCCGGGTTGTCGGGGCTGGTCGTGAGCCACAGCTCGCCAAAACCGTGGCGCCGCGCCAGAGGCACCAATAGCCGGACCGCTCGCAGCGCGTGATGATGACCGCGGTGCTCCGGCGCGATCTCGAAGCCGATGTGCCCCGCGTAATCGACGAGGCCGGCGTCCTCGCGGTCGAGGCGGAGCAGCACCTGGCCGATTTTGGTCGCAGTGCCCCGCAGGTGAATGTCGAACAGGTACAGCGGCGCACCGGCGGGATCGGGGACGAAGTCGTCGGAGGCCCGCAGCTCGATCGTATCGTCGGCGAGCTCGTTCATCGCGCATTCATCGTACAGTCATCGCAGGGTCGTCGCCATGGTCGCGGAGATATGCACGCAGATCGGGTTCATGCATTCCTGGCGGGCCCGCTCTTCGCGGCGGCCTTCGGGTCGACGGCGGTCTCCAGCGCGGTGACCTCACGGCTCGCGCGGGCCATGTCGGCCGCGATCTCGGCGGCCTCTTGCGGTCTCGCGCCGGCGCTGAGCTGCTGGTAGGTGCGCTCGTCCTGGGCGTCGCGGGCGTGGAGGTCGCGGTCGTGGCGGTCGTCGCCCGGCATCTCGACCCGCAGCTCGCGCATGACCATCATCAGGCCGGCGGCGAGGGGCAGGGCCAGGAATGCGCCGAGGATGCCGAGCAGGGTGCCGCCGATCAGCAGGGCGAGGATGACGGTCGCGGCGGAGAGGCGAAGGACCCGGCCGTAGATGCGCGGCACGAGGATACGGCTCTCGAACTCCTGATACAGGATCATCGCCGCGAGCACGACGATGGCGACGGTGGTGCTGACCGAGAGGGCGCCGAGCACCGCGGGCGCGGTCGCCAGCAGGCCGCCGATGAAGGGGATGACATCGGTGAGCCCGGCGAACACCGCCAGGGGCAGGGCGTTGGGCACCTGGCAGATGCTGAGCAATCCGAAGGTGAACAGGGCGATCGCCGCCGAGGTGATCAACTGGCCGCGCACGTAGCCGCCGACGATGATCTCGAGCTCGATGAGGATCCTCGCCAGGCGCACGTGGTAGCGGCGCGGCACCACCGTATAGATGCTGCCGCGCGCGCGCTGGATGTCGGCGAGGATGTAGAAGGCGAGCATGACCGAGGTCGCGGCGTAGCCGACCACCAGGGCGCCTTGCGACGAGTAATCGAGCAGCGAGGAGCCGAGCGCGGTGAAGGCCTCGCCGGAGCCGCTGTCACGGACGAGCTGGGCGAGCGGGGCGGTCAGCGGGCGTTGCTGCAGCCACTCGATCAGCAGGTCGCGCTTGGCCGGCGCGGCCTCGAGCAGCTCGAGCAGCTGATCGAAGAGCGGCGGCAGGGTCAACAGCGCGAGCAGCGAGGTCACGATCAGCAGGCCGAGCAGGATCAGCAGCACCGCCCAGCCGCGCCGCAGCCCGCGTCGCTCGAGCGCGCCGACCAGCGGGTTCAAGGTGCCGACCAGGACCAGCGCAAAGATCACCATCAGCACGACCGTCCACAGGCGAATGAACAGCCACACCGTGGCCAGGGTCGCCAGCACCAGCCCGATCGTGCGCAGCGAGATCTCGACGTGCACGACGCGTGGGGGTCGGCGTGCTCGCCCCGGGCCCGGAAGAACGTCATTGTCTGCGGGTCGCGGGGCGTCGGGCATGGCTGGGCCCGACTGTACTCCAGCCGGTCAGTCCATCCAATCCGGGCAGAGGCACGGGCCCGGCGGATCGGCGTTGTTGCAGATCAGGCCCTGGGTCTTGAATTTGGCCGCTAACGCGCTCGCGCCGGCCGGCGGTAGCTTCGGGTTGAACTGCACCCATAACCCACCGAGGCTGCCGAGGCTGTCGAGACCGTCGAGCGAGGTGAGCGCGGCGTTGCTGCTGACGGCCAGGCCCTTGACGGTCTCGAGCTGCTAGAGGCCGTGCAGGTCGGTGAGCGCTGCATTGCCCGCGGTCGTGCAATTGCCGATCTGGAGCGCCTGCGAGATCGTCTTCAAGCTGTCCAGGCCGGTGAGCGCGAGCAGCGAGGGGTTGTTCTCGATGCGGAAGATGCGGACGTCGGTCAAGGCTTCGAGGCCCGTCAGGTCCACGAGTCCGGGGTTGTCCATGATGTAGAGGTTCAGCGATACGCTCTCGAGTCCGCCCAGGCCCACCATGCTTTTTAGTAAGGCGTTGTTGCGCACCTGGACCTCGCGCGCGTGGGTGATGAGATCCAGGCCGACGAGGTCGAGCAGCGCCGGGTTGTCGACGATATAAAGGTCGAACTCCGCGGTGGGGTCGACGATGAGCTCGAGCATCGAGATGTCGGCGAGCTTCGAATTCTCCATGAGGAAGAGCTTGTAGCTGAAGTTCTCGAGCGCGGCGAGCGAGTCGAGGCTCTCGAGCGCGTCGTTGCCCGAGAGCGCGAAGTTCCAGCCCTTCTCGAGCTTGCCGACGATCGGACCCTGCGGCCCGGTCAGATCGGCGAGCGCGTCGTTGCCCAGGATCACCAGGGAATCGATGACCTCGAGCGAGTGCAGGCCGGTGATGTCGACGAGCGACGGATTATCATAAATGGTGATCTCACCGAAGCTGTCGCCGCCCTTGGCGGTCACGAGCCCGGCTAATCCGTCGAGGTCGATCAACGCCGCGTTTTCGCCGATATCGACGTCGTCACCCACGACCTTGAGGTTGGCGAGCTGCGCGAAGCTCGTCAGCGACTTTGTCTTGAGGATTTTTAAAGAGCCCGTGACCTCGACGATGCACTCGAGGGACGCCAGGTCCGTGGCGTCCGTGATGATGAGGTCGCCCTGATGCACGCCGCAGCCATCGCTGGCGCCCGTCGAGCTCGCGGCGCTGGTCTCGCTCGATGATGAGGATGGGGCAGTGGTTTCCGGGCCGGTCGAGGTGCTCGTGCCGGTGGTGTCGGGCCCGCTCGTGATGGTCGGCGCGCCGGTGCTCGTCGGCTCCGGGGCCGTCGTCGAGGTGGAGGTGTCGCCGTCGCCGGTGCTGGTGGTCGGCGGGGCGGTGGTCGCGGGTCTGTCGGTGCTGGACGCGCTGTCCGTGGTCGTGGTCGTATCGCCTGCCACCGGCTCGTTGCATGCGACGACGGCATTGGCGAGCAGTAACGCGAGGCAGCGAGCGGGGGAGATCATGAAGATCCACAGTACACGAGCGTCGCCTGCACGAGAAGACCTCGGGGCAGCGATGTGCGCGCCGCGAGCCGATCAGAACAATGTGTAGACGAAGGGGGCGACGTAAGCGAAGCCGCCGGTAAAAATCAATAAGATGCCGGCGAGCAGGAGGACGATCAGCAGCGGGGCGAGCACGAAGCGGGCCGGGTGGAGGAAGTGGAGGATAAGTCTTACAATTGTGCGGGCGCGGGCGGCGAGGCGGCGCGGCAGGGAGGGGCGACGCGGGCGTGGGGGTGAAGGATTCACTTGGGCCTCTCGATTAATAGGTCGGCGAGGATGAGGGCGTCGATGTTGTGGCGGAGGAAGAAGGCGAGCGCGTCCTCGCTGCTGGCGACGATGGGCTCGCCGGCGCCATTTAATGAAGTGTTGAGGGCGATGGGGTCCTCGCCGGTGGTGGCGAGGGCGGTGAGCACGGCGTGCAGTTCGGGGGCGCGGGCGGCCTCGACGGTTTGCAGGCGGGCGCTGCCGTCCTCGTGGGTGACGGCGGCGAGGCGGTCCTGTTTGGTGGCGAGGACCGGGGCGACGGTGGTCATGAAGGGGCTCATGTCGTCGGCGTCGGCGGCGAAGTATTCGGCTGTCCTTTCGGACAGGATGGCGGGGGCGAAGGGGCGAAATGGTTCGCGCTGCTTAATTAAACGATTCATGCGCTCGCGGATGTTGCGGTCGCGGGGGCGGGCGAGCAGGGAGCGCTGACCGAGGGCGCGGGGGCCCCATTCGAAGCGGCCGCGGGCGTGGGCGACGATGCGGTCCTCGGCGATCAATCGTGCGGTGGTGGTGGCGGGGTCGTCAAGGAGGCGCACGGAGAGGCCGAGCTCGCGGGCGATCGCGTGGCCGCGGGCGGCGTCGATGGGGAGGCCGAGGGCGGCGCTGACGAGCGCGGGGGGCCGCGGGTCGCCGAGTCGCTGCGAGACGATCAATGCGGCTCCGAGGGCGCCACCGGCGTCGCCGGCCGCTGGTTGTACGAACATTCGCTCGAAGCCGGCCTCGCGGCGCAGGCGGGCGTTGGCGCGGGCGTTGAGGGCGACGCCGCCGGCGAGGCAGAGGTGTTTGCTGCCGGTCAGGGCTTTGGCGCGTCTGGCGAGGCCGAGCAATGCGTCCTCGAGCACACATTGCAGGGTCGCGGCGACGTCGGCGTATCGACGGTCGGCGGGGTCGTCGAGGTTCCAGGGACGGCCGGGGGGGCGGCGTGGGCCGAGGATGCGCTCGAGGCCGGGGCCGAAGCCGAGCTCGGCGTCGCTCATATGCGCGAAGCAGCCGAGCTCGAGTTGATAGGACCCGTCGGGGTGGAGGGTGACGATCTTGGCGAACTCGTCGCGCAGATTGGGACGGCCCCAGGCGGCGAGGCCCATCACTTTATATTCGCCCTCGTTGATGGGGAAGCCGAGCCAGGCGGTGAGGCCGGCGTAGAGCAGGCCGAGCGAGTGGGGGAAATCGACGCTGGCGAGCATTCGCAGCGCGCCGCCCTGGCCGTGCCACAGGGTGGTCGAGTGGGCCTCGCCGACGCCGTCGACGACGAGCACGGCGGCGTCGTCGTAGGGCGAGACCAGGAAGGCGCTGGCGGCGTGGCTGTGGTGGTGCTCGCAGGTGTGCACGCGGTCGCGGGGGATACCTGTCGCTTCGGACAGGTGATCGAGGACCCAGATCTTGCTGCCGAGCTGGCTGGCGAGGGCGCGCGGGAACAGGCGCCAGGTGCGGGGGAGGTGGCGCAGGAGGTGGACGAGGACCCGCTCGAGCTTGGCGAAGGGCTCCTCGTAGAAGGCGAGGGCGTCGACGGCTTGTGGGTCGATGCCGGCGAATTGCAGGCAGGCGAGCGCGGCGGCGATCGGCAGGCCGGGGTCGTTCTTGATCCGCGAGAGCCGCTCCTCCTGGATCGCCGCGATGACCTGTCCGTCGACCACGAGCGCGGCGGCGGCGTCGTGGTAATGCGCGGAGATGCCGAGGACGCAGGCCATGCGCTTCAGGTCTGCCAGCCGCGCCGGATCGGGCGGGCGAGGCGGATCAGCAGGGTCAGCGGGGCGGCCAATAGATAGAGGATCAATGTGGCGACCAGGTAGATGCGCTCGGCGATGAAGCGGCCGGCGCGTAACCAGCGGCGGCCGAGCTCCCAGCGGGCGACCCTTCGTAAGGCCTGCCGCGCGCTGGCCTCGTCGCCCGCGAGCTCGCCGAGCAAGGTCCGCGTATATTCGCCGTGGCGCCGCTCGTCGACCAGGATCGTCTCGAAGAGCTTGGCGTCCTGCTCGCGGCCGTGTTCGCGAAACCATAAGACATAGGCGTCGAACTGGCGGCGCGCACGGTCCTCGCCCATATGCACGAAGGCCAGGAAGTCGCGCTCGCCGAGCGACTCGAACAGGCGCTCCGAGTCGGCCTGCAGCGGTTTGAGCGCGGGCGGGCGCCTGGCCTCGCTGGCCAGGCGCTGGGCCCGACGCGCGAACATCTGGGCGTGGCGGGCCTCGTCGTCGGCGTGGCGCAGATACAGGGCGGCGCGGGCGGGGGAGGGCGTGCGCGCGGCGGCGAGGCGCAGGTCGAGCATGCTGCCCTGCTCGGCGCGCGCGAAGGACTGCAGCTTGCGCGCGGCGCGGGCCGGGGTGCGCCAGGCGAGCGGGGCGAGCAGGCGCGCGAGGGTGGCGGTCTGGTCGCTCAAGGGGTGGGCCTCCGCGGGCGCGAGACTACAGACATACGCCGCCGCCCTGCCAATCCTCGCACTTGCCGGTCACGCACGGGTGGGCCGGGTCGCAGATGGCGAAGCAGGCGTTGCTGGCGAATGCGTGGGCCTGACCTTCGGGACATTTGGGGGCGACGATCGGGTCGTTTTGGAGGCAGGCGAGGCGGTCCTTGCAGGCCGGGAACGCGGCGGTGCAGGCCTGGGCGAGGCGCGGGTCGCCCCACAGCTTGCTGCAGACGGTCACGCATCCGTACGCCCCGTCGTCGGCATCCTCGGTCCCGGGGTGCTCGCAGAACTCATCCGGGGAGAGCGCCTCGGAACATTCGCACAGGGCCGTGATCGCGGGGGCGAGCGGGTCCTGGCGCGCCGGCACGTCCTTGAGCTCGGTGAAGGCGCCGACGAATTTGGGCTTGCCGTCGGCGTTGGCGGGCCAGCGCACGCTGAGCTCGCGGACCTTGCCCTTCCAGTGGAAGTGCGCGGTGATCGGCGCGCCGATGATCATCGGCGTGACCAGGCTGAGGGCGTCGGCGGTGTGCATGATCATGGTCGCCGGGGTGCCGCCCTCGCGCAGCTCGAGCGCGTCGAAGCGATCGCCGATCTTCTTGCGCCGACACTGCACGCGCAACCACTCGCGCACGATCTGGGTGGTGCAGCCGGCGGCGGTCGAGCCCGCGACCGCGATCTCGCCGGCGGCCCGCCACTCGGCGTCGGTCGGCACGAAGGAGCGACCCTCGGGCAGGCCGGGCGCAGGGCGCCGCAGCGGGGTGACGAGCGGCGAGCCGAGGGTGACCGCGAGGGCCTCGGCGAGCGCGGCGTGGCCCTTCGCGGTCATGTGGATGTCATGGTCGAGGAAGGCGCCGGGCTCCGCGGCGCGCAGGGCCGTGGTCGCATCGAGGGCGCGCAGGCCGAGCGCGCTGGCGTCGGCGATCAGGTCGTCGATCAGGACCAGGGAGCCCTGCATGTCCGGGGCGTCCTTGACTCCGTACTTGGCCCACTCCGTGCCGCTGACCTGGACGTCGATCGGCAGGGCGACGACCACCAGTTCGGCGCCGTGCTGATCGCAGAGCGCCTTGAACTCTTGCAGGTAGGCGTGGAAGAGGGAGGATGGCCGCGCGATCTCCGGGATGCCGGCGGCGATGCGCAGGCGCAGCGCCTGGCGCTCGGCCACCAGCGTCTCCTCGGCCTTGAGCAGGTCCCTGGCCTCGCTCTTGCCCTTCTTCTGCTCCGCGAGCAGCAGCGCCTTCAGATGCTCCTCGCGCTTGCGGGCGGCGTCGCGGATCATCGCCGCGGTCAGGGTCACCGAGCGGCTCGACTCGCCGTACTCCTCGCGCACGATGTCGCCAGGGCGACCGCGAGCGACGTCCTTCTGGAACGAGTCGAACTCGAATTCGGAGGCGCGGATGACCAGCCTGTCGAGCTCGTCGCGTTTGGTGACGATGTCGCCGTCGATGCTCAGCGCGCGCTGCGTGGAGGCGGCCAGCGCCTTCTCGGCCTCCGACTGGGCCGTCGCCGCCTCCATGCGCGCGCGCTGGCTGGCGCTGACGAGGTCGTGCAGGCCGCCCTCGGAGGGCGTGCCGAGGTCGATGGGGTCGGCCGACTCGTCGCTCTCGGGGGCCTTCGCGCTGCCGCGCTCGTGCAACCAGCGGCGCAGGGCGTGGACGGCGTGGGACTTCGAGAACAGCCAGTGGCGGCCCGGGAAGCTCGCGACCTCGGTCGGGGCGGTCTCGCTGCGCACGGCCCAGCCGTCCCACACGGCGTGGCGCTCGCGGTTGGGGCGATCGATCTCGAAGGGGTCGTTGACGAAGTTGAGGGCGACGACGACGACCTTCGGGTGGCGCGTGGCGAGCAGATCGCGGGCGGTGGCGAGGTACTCCTGCGGGCCGTAGGTCGGCACGCCGGCGTTGATCACGGTGCGGCCGCTGCGGGCGGCGAGGCCGGCGGAGAAGGTCGCGTCGTCCTCGACGCCGAGGCCGAACACCTGCGAGTCGCCGACGACGATGACGTCGCTGTCGCCGGGCGCGGCCCACTCGTCGCCGCGAAAGCCGTGGCTGTTGACGCGGATGGTGGTCAGCGGGTTCGGGCGCAGCTGGAAGCGCATGCTGGCGCCGGGCTCGAGGCGCACGCCGAGCTCGGGGTCGGGCACATAGAAGTTGACGTGGGGAAAGGCCCCGTCGGCGCGCTGCATGAACACGATCTCGGCGATCACGGCCCCGAGGCCGAGGCCGAGCAGCAGCTGCGCGGAGATCATGAGCCCGCGTCGCCATTTCGACCGAACGCGCTTGTTGTCGTGGCCGCCAGTCGAAACCATCGGATACCCCCACCGCCATGCACGGGCGACGCGGTTCAGGATATTCCTCGCGCCCGGCGGCGAACAGGGCGTGGGGGTTGTGGTCAGGACCGCGCGGTCAGCGGTTGTTCAGGGCCGCGTCGAGCTGGTTCATGAAGACCGCGCGGTCGGTGGTCGCGTCGAGGTCGCGGCCGAGCGACAGCGCGGCCACCGAGATCAGCATGACCACGACCTTGGAGCGCACGAGGTAGTGCACGCCGGCGAAGGCGTGGTTGTGCAGCTTGCCCCAGCGCTTGAGCTCCTCGCGCGCGGCCGGGTCGTAGCCGGTCATGCCCGACCAGTCGTGATACACGCGCAGCGGCCCGAACTGCATCTCGAGCTCGGCGTGCAGGGCGTAGAACTGCAGCAGCGGGACATCGGCGTGGCCGATCACGCGGGTGACCACCACCCCGCGCTGGGGTCGCCAGAGGGCGGCCTCGTTGCCCGCGGCGCCGCGGTAGCGCTGGGCCCCGGCCACATTCCACGCGAAGGCCACGGGCGGACGGTATCCGAGGCCGCTGGCCCTGTCGAGTCCGGTCTGTCTCTTCAGACAGGTGAAGCCGCGACGGCGCGAGGGCGCGCGGATGAAGTGATCTTCACGTCGGCTTAAGGAGCCCTGGACGCGGCGGGGTTCACACTCCTCGCAGAGTCCCCGGCGATGTCACCGCTCCGGTGTTGATGACTGCAGGCGCGCTTCAGGGGAGTGGCGTCGGCGGCTCGGCGCGCTCGAGGCGGACGATGAAGCGAGCACCGCCGACCTGGGCCTCGTCGAGGCTGACCTCGCCGCCGCAGGCCTCGGCGATCGCCCGGGCGATCGAGAGGCCGAGGCCGGCGCCGCCCGAGGTGTTGTTGTCCTGCAGGCCGCGATAAAACGGGGCGAAGATGTGCGGACGGTCCTCGAGGCGCACGCCGGGGCCGGCGTCGCGGACCGCGAGCACGACCTGCTGCGCGCCGAGCTCGAGCGTCACGTTTACCGGCGCGCCGGGCGGGCTGTGGGCGATCGCGTTGTCGATCAGGTTGCGCAGCAGGCGGGCCAGCTCGCTGCGGGGGCCCCACACCTGCACGCCGACGGCGGCGTCGATCCCGTGCAGCTGCAACGGCGTGCCGCGCTCCTCGGCGCGGCCGCGGGCCATCCGCAGGGCGTCGTGGATGACACCGTCGAGCTCGCTCGACTCGCGCAGCGCGGCGCCCTTGGCCTGCAGGCGGGCGAGCAGCAGCAGGTCCTCGGCGAGGCGCACGAGGCTCTCGACGTCGGCCAGCATCTCGCCGAGGGCGCGCTGGTAACCCTCGACGTCGCGAGGGCGGCGCAGCGCGAGCTGGAGCTCGCCGCGCAGGGTGGCGAGCGGGGAGCGCAGCTCATGGGCGGCGTGCGAGATGAAGGTGCGCTGCGACTCGACGAGCGCGCCGAGCTGGCTGATCATGTGGTCGAGGTCGTGGGCGAGGGCGCGGGTCTCGTCGCTGCCGAGGGCGACGGCGCCGACGCGGGCGCGCAGGTCACCCTCGGCGACCACGCGCGCGACCCCGGCGATCGCGTGCACGTCGCGGGCGAGGCGCTCGCCGACCCAGCGCGCGACCAGCGAGGTGAGCAGGGTCGCGCTGACGAACAGCAGCAGCAGCACGCGGTACAGGTACTGCTCGTCGTCCTCGACGCTGCGCTGCGAGGCGGCGAACAGCAGCAGCTCGCCGTCGGCGTGCAGCGGGATCACCACGCCGCGCAGCACGTGTGCGCCGACGACGAGGTCGATCGCCTCGCCGTCCCAGTCCATGTCCTCACCGAGGCCGAGGCCGAGGTCGTGCAGCGCCGGGACCTGGTCCGCGAAGTTCCGGGTGGCCGCGCTCAGCTCGCCGTCGGAGCCGTAGACGGCGAGGTAACGGGCGGTCGGCTCGAGGCCCTCCGGCACGCGCACCCAGCCCTCGTCGAGCCGACGCCCCGGCGCGCTCGACCGCGAGATGCGCTGCGCCGCCGCGTAGGCGTGGCGAAACAGCGCGTGGTCGAGGTCGCGGGTCTCGGTCGCCGAGATCAGCACATACAAGGGAATGAAGGAGGCCAGC
>ERZ795056.7164-NODE-7164-length-10760-cov-20.400841_pt1 | contig 10760 bp, 9 predicted proteins | sample MGYA00375140_ERZ795056 | MGnify/ENA primary metagenome ERZ795056 (study PRJEB30185, sample SAMN05720227) | activated sludge metagenome | isolation source: Anaerobic digester | place: USA | collected 2015-03-09 ...
GGCGGCGTCCAGGGTACCCATGCGCAAGCTCCTTGCGCCGGGACTCTACAAACTCACGGGGCGCTTGGCGAGGAGCCTGCTCAATCCCGCACTGCGGCACCGGGCTGGGCGCGGGCGGCGCGACGGCGCGGCAGCGGCACGACGCGGCGATTTGCAGCGGGTGCCAGCAGTGCCTCGAAACTCTTCACGTCCAGCGCGGGTGCGAACAGGTAGCCCTGGAACTCGTGGCAGCCAGCCTGGCGCAGGAACTGGCGCTGAGCTTCCGTCTCGACGCCCTCGGCGATGACCTGGATGTCCAGTGCGCGGCCGAGATTGATGATGGCGTTGACGATGCTCGCGTCACTCGTGTCACCGGGCAAGTCCATCACGAAGCTGCGATCGATCTTCAGCCGCCCGATCGGCAGCCGTTTGAGGTAACCCAGGCTGGAGTAGCCGGTGCCGAAGTCGTCGATGGCCAGCAGCACGCCGATTTCGGCCAGCGCATGCAGGCGCGACAGCGTGCCCTCCACGTCCTGGATCAGGATGGATTCGGTGAGCTCGAGCTCGAGCAGCCGGCCGGGCAGGCCGGCGGCACGCAGCGTGCTTGCCACGCCGTCGACGAAGCCGGGCTGGCGGAACTGCAACGCCGAGACGTTCACCGACATGCGCATCGGCATGCCGCTGGCGTGCCACTGCGCGGCCTGGGCGACGGCCTGGCGCAGCACCCAGTCGCCGATCGCGACGATGAAGCCGCTCTCCTCGGCCACCGGGATGAATCGCCCAGGCGGTACCTCGCCGAGTTCGGGGTCGCGCCAGCGGATCAGCGCCTCGGCGCCGATCACCGTGCCGGTGGCCAGATCGACCTGCGGCTGGTAGTGCAGCCGGAAGCGCTGTTGCGTCAGCGCCTGGCGCATCGCGTGATCGAGCTGCATGCGCGTGCGCAAGTCGGCATCGCCGGCCTGGCTGCGTTGCGTGTGGAAGCGGAAGCCCGCGCGGCCTGCCTGCTTGACCTCGCGCATCGCCGCATCGGCGCGGCCGAGCAGGCCGTCCATGTCCGAACCGTCGGCCGGGTGCAGCGCGATGCCCAGGCTGGCCGTCACGGTGAAGCTCATGCCATCGAGCGTGAACGGGCGTTGCAGCGCCTCCATCACTCTGCGAGCAGCGGCTTCGGCGCCGGCCGCGTCGGAACGCTGCGCGAGCAGCACGAATTCATCGGCGCCCAGGCGCGCAACCGTGTCGATCTGCCGCACGCCGGCAGTCAGGCGCTCGGCCACCTCGACCAGCACGCGGTCGCCGAAGGCGTGCCCGAGCGTGTCGTTGATGTGCTTGAAGTGATCGAGGTTGAGCAGCAGCAGGGCGAAGGGCGCGCCTTCGCGCTGCGCGAGCGCCAGCGCCCGCTCGATGCGTTCGCCCAGCAGGCTGCGGTTGGGCAGGCCGGTCAGCGGGTCGGTGTGCGAGAGCTTCTCGATGCGTTGCGTGGCTGCGATGCGGTCGGTGATGTCGCGGAACGAGAACACCCGGCCGATCGGCCGGCCGCCGCTGCATTGCGGCAGCGTGATGCGCTCGATCACCTTGCCCGAGTGCAGCTCCAGCACGTCGCTGGCCTGCAGCATGGTCGCCTCTTCCACGGCGGCCAGGCGGCGCATGTAGGTGGCCGGGTCGGTGACGCTGCGCCGCATCCAGTCGAGCAGGGCGTCGTCTTGCCGGTTCGTCAGCAGATCCTGCGGCACGCCCCAGAGGTCGGCAAAGCGGCGATTGCAGTGGCGGATGCGGCCGGCCAGGTCGGTCACGAGGATGCCGTCGGCCGTCGATTCGAGCGTGGCCGCAAGTTCCGCTGCGGCGAGTTCGAGCTCTCGCTCGGCTCGCACCTGCGCGCTGCGGTCGTGCAGCGCGACAAGGTAGTAGCCGCTGCCGCCGAGTTCGATGGATTCGATGCGGCGGCTCACCGGCACCGCCGCGCCGTCGAAGCGGCGCACGAAGGTGTCGGACGACAGCCGTTCGTGGTGGCCGGCAGCCGCCTCTTCCCAGAAGCACAGGTCTTCCGGCGTGGCAGCCAGCGTCAGCGCTGCGTTGCCGATCAGCTGCTCGCGCTCGCAGCCCAGCAGCTGGGCTGCCGGGCTGTTGGCCGCGACCACCCGCAGCGTGGCGGCATCGACCATCCACACCGCATGCGGCATGGCGTCGATCAGCGTGTGCCAGTCGGCGCGCAATGTCATTGCTCGGGGTCGCTCTCGCGCGCCGGTTCGAAGAAGTAGGCCACGCGCGGGCGCGGCGACAGATAGGCCAGCGTGGTCTGCGGCAGCTGCTGCGGGCGCAGGCTGCGGCGGATGCCCAGGCCCTCGGTGCGTTCCAGGTCCAGGATCAGCGCCTCGTCGCGCGGCACCTTGGGCTCGTGGACCAGCACGCGCGGCTTGAGCGGTCGGCTGGAGTTGACCGAGACGACCAGGGCGTAGCGGTCGTCGGTGAGCTGCACCGTCGAGCCCGGCGGGTAGACGCCCATCATCTTGATGAAGGCGCCGAGGATGGCGGTGTCGAACTTGCTCTTGGACTGCGCGAACAGCATCGACAGCGACTCGTGCGGTGTCATCGCCTTCGCGGTGATGTTCGGATTGCACAGGTTGTCGTATCGGTTGACCAGCGCGACGATGCGCGACAGCGCCGACATGCGATCAGTGTTCAGTTTCAGCGGAAAGCCGCTGCCGTCGGCGTGCTCGTGATGCTGCGCGATGACCAGCGAGGCGCCGGGGCTCAGGCCCATCTTGCGCGCCTGCACGATGCCCATCGCCACGTGCTCCTCGTACAGCCGCTGTTCGGCCGGCGTGAAGTGCTCTTCGCGGTGCCGCACTCGGTCGGGCAGGTCGAGCTTGCCGATATCGTGCATCAGCGAGCCGACGCCGAGGTCGATCATGTCCGCCTCGGACAGGCCGAAGGTGCGACCCATCAGCATCGCGATCAGCGTGACGTTGAGCGCGTGCGCCGAGGGCTTGTCGCTGGCAGCATCGGAGAGCAGCCGGATGCACAGGTCGTGCTCGCCGAGCATCTTGTCGACCAGCGCCCGGGCCAGCGCGTTGGCGTGCGCCGCGGCTTCGGCCGGTTTCGTCACGACCAGGTCGACGGCGTGCTTGAGCTCGCGTGCAGCCTCGGCGAACTGGCGCTCGCATTGCAGCAGTCCGGCGCGCTGCTCGGCCAGCTGGCGGCGCAGTTCGTTTCGTGCCTTGGCTTGGGGCGACTCCTGCGGCGCCGCTGGGGCGCTCGCCGCGGGTGAGGGTTCTGCCGCGACCGTCGCGGTGTCGCCGAGCTCGCTGTGCTGGCTGCTCCAGCGCACGCGCTTCAGCCCGAGTGCACGGATCGTGCTGATCTGATCTTCGGAGGAAATCCGGAAGCTGCTCAGCGGAAACGGATGCGCGAGCCAGCCCAGATCCAGGTGGACGAACATGCCCACGCGCAGCGCGGCGACGTCGATGGTTTCTTGGGCGGTGGCAGTGGACATGGCGTGACCGGAACGGCAGCCCCCGCGGGGCTTGCGTGTTGTTTCGGCACGCCAGGGAGCCACTTGAGCGGCGGTCTTGCGCAGGATGCCCGGCATCCACTACACTGTTCATTATTAGAACCTGAGTTCTATATACGAACATCTTCAGTACCCGTCGGGACAGCCACCATGATCGACAAATGCGTCGCCGACACGGCGGCCGCACTGCAGGGCGTGCAAGACGGCGCGACGGTGATGATCGGCGGCTTCGGCGGCGCCGGGCAGCCCTCCGAGCTGATCGACGCGCTCATCGCGCAGGGCGCGCGCGACCTCGTCGTCGTCAACAACAACGCCGGCAACGGCGAGACCGGCCTGGCCGCGCTGCTCAAGGCCGGGCGGGTGCGCAAGATCGTCTGCTCCTTCCCGCGGCAGGCCGACTCGCAGGTGTTCGACGCGCTCTACCGCGCCGGCCGCATCGAGCTCGAGCTGGTGCCGCAGGGCAACCTGGCCGAGCGCATCCGTGCGGCTGGAGCGGGCATCGGCGGTTTCTTCACGCCCACCGGCTACGGCACCGAGCTCGCCAAGGGCAAGGAGACGCGCGAAATCGGCGGGCGCATGCATGTCTTCGAGTTGCCGATCCACGCCGACGTGGCGTTGATCCAGGCCGAGCGCGGCGACCGCTGGGGCAACCTCGTCTACCGCAAGACGGCGCGCAATTTCGGTCCGGTCATGGCCATGGCCGCGACGCTCACCGTCGCGGCGGTGCACGAGATCGTGCCGCTGGGCGGGCTCGACCCGGAGCACATCGTGACGCCGGGAATCTTCGTGCAACGTGTCGTGCAGGTGCCGCGATGAACCGATGGACGCGTGACCAGATGGCCGCCCGCGTGGCGCGCGACATCCCCGAAGGCGCCTACGTGAACCTGGGCATCGGCCTGCCGACGCTGGTGGGCAACCATCTGCCCGCCGCAGGCTCGAAGGACTATCGCGAGATCCTCCTGCACAGCGAGAACGGCGTGCTCGGCATGGGGCCGGCGCCAGCGCCCGGCGAGGAAGATCCCGACCTCATCAACGCCGGCAAGCAGCCGGTGACGCTGCGGCCCGGCGGGGCCTTCTTCCACCACGCCGACTCGTTCGCGATGATGCGCGGCGGCCACCTCGACATCTGCGTGCTCGGCGCCTTTCAGGTATCCGCCACCGGCGACCTGGCCAACTGGCACACCGGGGCGCCGGATGCGATCCCGGCCGTCGGCGGCGCGATGGACCTGGCCATCGGCGCCAAGAAGACCTATGTGATGATGGAACACCTGACCAAATCGGGCGAGAGCAAGATCGTCGCTCGATGCAGCTACCCGCTCACCGCCCTCGCCTGCGTGAGCCGCATCTACACCGACCTCGCCGTGATCGACCTGACGCCGCAAGGGCTGAAGGTGCTCGACATCGTCGACGGACTGAGCCTGGCCGAACTGCAGCGCCTGACCGGCGTGCCGCTGAGCCACTGACATCGCCTGATTCATCGAAACGGAGACATCTCATGACCCACGCCTTCATCTGCGACGCGCTGCGCACGCCCATCGGCCGCTACGGCGGTGCCCTGTCTTCCGTGCGCGCCGACGACCTCGGCGCCATCCCGCTCAAGGCGCTGCTGGCGCGCCACCCGAACCTCGACTGGCAGGCCGTGACCGACGTGATCTTCGGCTGCGCCAACCAGGCCGGCGAGGACAACCGCAACGTCGCGCACATGTCCAGCCTGCTTGCCGGGCTGCCGGTCGAGCTGCCGGGCGCCACCATCAACCGCCTGTGCGGCTCCGGCATGGACGCGGTGGGCACGGCGGCGCGGGCCATCAAGAGCGGCGAGGCCGAGCTGATGATCGCCGGCGGCGTGGAGAGCATGAGCCGCGCACCGTTCGTCATGCCGAAGGCCGAGAGCGCCTTCAGCCGCAGCAACGCCGTCTACGACACCACCATCGGCTGGCGCTTCGTCAACAAGCTGATGAAGGAGATGCACGGCGTCGACTCGATGCCCGAGACGGCCGAGAACGTGGCCACCGACTTCAAGATCGAACGCGCCGCGCAAGACCGCATGGCGCTGGCTTCGCAGCTGAAGGCGGTGGCGGCGCAGAAGGCCGGCTTCTTCGATGCCGAGATCACGCCGGTGACGATCGCACAGAAGAAGGGCGACGCGATCGTCGTGTCGAAGGACGAACACCCGCGCGAGACCAGCCTGGAATCGCTGGCCAAGCTCAAGGGCGTGGTGCGGCCGGATGGCACGGTGACCGCGGGCAACGCCTCGGGCGTGAACGATGGCGCCTGTGCGCTGCTGCTGGCCGGCGAGCGCGCGCTGTCGCGCCACGGCCTGACGCCGCGCGCCCGCGTGGTCGGCATGGCCACCGCCGGCGTGCCGCCGCGCATCATGGGCATCGGCCCGGCGCCGGCCACGCGCAAGGTGCTGGCGCTGACCGGCCTGACGCTGGCGCAGATGGACGTGATCGAGCTGAACGAAGCCTTCGCGGCGCAGGGCCTGGCCGTGCTGCGCGAACTCGGCCTGGCCGACGACGACGTGCGCGTGAATCCGAACGGCGGCGCGATCGCGCTCGGCCATCCGCTGGGCGCCAGCGGCGCGCGGCTGGTCACCACGGCGATCAACCAGCTGCACCGCATCGGCGGCCGCTACGCGCTGTGCACCATGTGCATCGGAGTCGGCCAGGGCATCGCGCTGATCGTCGAACGCGTGTGATCACCGCGGCCGACATCGAAGCGGCGGCCGAGCGCATCGCGCCGCACGTGCGCCGCACGCCGAGCTGGGTGCTGCCCAGCGCGGCGCTGCAGATCGATGGGCCGCCTTTCGAGCTGTGGCTCAAGCTCGAGCAGTTGCAGGTCTCTGGCAGCTTCAAGGCGCGCGGCATGTTCAACCGGCTGCTGGCCAACCCGATCCCGGCGGCCGGCGTGATCGCCGCGTCGGGCGGCAATGCCGGCATCGCCGCGGCGACGGCCGCGCGAGCCCTCGGAGTGCCGGCCGAGATCTTCGTGCCCACGGTCATCTCGCCCGCCAAGCGCGAGCGGCTCGAAGGCCTGGGAGCGCGCGTGGTGGTCACCGGCGCGGTCTACGCCGAAGCGCTGGCCGCCTGCGAGCAACGCCAGCGCGAAACCGGCGCCTTGATGACGCACGCCTACGACCAACCCGAAGTGCTGGCCGGCGCCGGCACGTTGGCGCGCGAGATCGAGCATCAGCTCGGCGTGCCCGATGCGCTGCTGGTCAGCGTGGGCGGCGGCGGCCTGGTGGGCGGCATCGCCTCGTGGTTCGGCGGGCGCACGCAGGTCGTCGCGCTGGAGCCGCAGGGCGCGCCCACGCTGCACCGCGCGCTGGCCGCCGGTGAGCCGGTGGACGTGGAGGTGAGCGGCCTCGCCGCCGATGCGCTCGGCGCACGGCGCATCGGTGCCCTCGCGTGGGAGGTGGCACAGCGCCATCCGATCACCTCTTTGCTGCTCGACGATTCGGCCATCCGCGACGCGCAGCGCCTGCTCTGGCAGTCGTTCAAGCTGGCCGTCGAGCCGGCGGCGGCCCTGCCACTGGCGGCGCTGCGCAGCGGTGCGTGGCGGCCGCGCGAGGCGCAGCGCATCTGCCTGATCGTTTGCGGCGCCAACGTGGACCCGGCCACGCTGGCCTGACTGTTCCCTTCAGTGCAGCGCCGGTTCGGCGGCGGGCTTTGCCGCACGTTGCCCCAGCCGCGCCAGCACGCGACCGAGCGCCGCCACCGCCAGATCCACCTGCGCACGTTCGATCACCAGCGGCGGTGCGAGGCGCACCACGGTGTGGTGGGTGTCCTTGGTCAGCACGCCCTCGTCCATCAGCGCCTCGCACACCGCGCGCGCGCTGGCGAAGGCCGGGTCGATCTGCACGCCGACCAGCAAGCCCTTGCCGCGAATGTCGGTGATGGCAGGATGGCGCAAGGCACGCAGGCTGGCCATCAGGTGCGCGCCTTCGCGTTGTGCCCTTTCGGCGAGATGCTCACTCTCCAAGGTCTGCAGCGCCGCCAGCCCCACCGCCGCGGCGAGAGGGTTGCCGCCGAAGGTGCTGCCGTGGTCGCCGGGCGTGAACTGCGCCATCACGTCGGCGCGTGCGAGGAAGGCGCTCACCGGCAGCAAGCCACCTCCCAGAGCCTTGCCGAGCGTCAGTCCGTCGGGCTTCACCCCTTCGTGGTCGCAGGCGAGCATCGCGCCGGTGCGGCCCAGGCCGGTCTGCACCTCGTCGCAGATCATCAGCACGTTGCGGCGCGTGCAGATCTCGCGCACGGCGCGCAGGTAACCCGCCGGCGGCACCACGATGCCGGCCTCGCCCTGGATGGGCTCGACGATGAAGGCCGCGGTGTCGGGCGTGATCGCCGCTTCCAGCGCGGCGGCGTCGCCGAACGGCACGCTGGCGAAGCCGGGCGCGAACGGCCCGAAGCCATCGCGGTACTGCGCTTCGCTGGAGAAGCCGACGATGGTGGTGGTGCGCCCGGCGAAGTTGCCTTCGGCCACCAGGATGCGCGCCCGCCCCTCGGGCACGCCCTTGACCTTGTAGGCCCACTTGCGCGCCGCCTTGATCGCAGTCTCGACCGCCTCGGCGCCGGAGTTCATCGGCAGCGCGCGGTCCATGCCGGTGGCGCGTGTCAGCGCCTCGAGGAAAGCGCCGAGCCGGTCGGTGTGGAAGGCGCGCGAGGTGATGGCCAGGCGCTGTGCCTGATCGGTGAGCGCCTTCACCAGCACCGGGTGGCCGTGGCCGAAGCTCACCGCCGAGTAGGCCGACATCATGTCCAGATAGCGGCGGCCGTCGGTGCCGAACAGCCACACACCTTCGCCGCGGGAGATCACCACCGGCAGCGGGTGATAGTTGTGCGCGCCATGGCGGGCTTCGAGCTCGATCGGGTCGGCGGTGGTGGTGCGCGAACGCAGCGCTGCGGCGCGGGCAGTGGTGCTCATGGCGATTTCCTGCAATGGATCCTGGATCTCGCAACTCTAGGCGCCACCGCGCGAAATGTGCTTTCCAAGAGTTGCATGGGTTCGTCGTTCGGTGCATGCTTCTTGCACAACAGGACGACTCCGACATGGAAACCACCCCTCTCGACGCCATCGACCGCAAGATTCTCGAGGCCTTGCAGGCCGACGGCCGTGCCACCAACGTCGAACTCTCCGCGCGTGTGCACCTGTCGGCGCCGCAGTGTTTTCGCCGCGTGCGCGCTCTGGAGGAGCGCGGCGTCATTCGCAGCTATGCCGCGCAGGTGCAACCTGAGGCGATCGGCCTGGGCGTGATGGCCTATGTCAGCCTGAACATCGCCGGCCAACAGTTCGGGCGCGTGCGCGAGATCGAGGCGAGCATCCGCAGCTTTCCGCAGATCCTCGAATGCCACACGGTCTCTGGCGACAGTGACTACTTGCTCAAGGTGGTGGCTCGCGACCTGAAGAGCCTGTCGCAGTTCCTCACCGACCGGCTGATGCAAGTCCCGGGCGTCGATGACGTGCGCTCGATGATCTGCCTGGAGGAGATCAAGGCGCCTGCGCCGCTGCCAGTGGAACCCTGAGCCAGCGAAGGTACTTCGCGCGAATATCGCGCAGATGTTTTCTTTCTGAACAACGGCAGGCCGATTGCCGCTAGATTGACCTGGCTCACGAGACAGCCCGCATGTTCGCCCCCGTTTCCCCCGCCGACCCGACCCACAGCGCCACGCCACAACGCCGCGACCTGATCGCCGGCCTGGAGAAGGGCCTGGCGGTGATCTGCGCCTTCGACCAGGAACGCCCGCTGCTTAGCGTCACCGAAGTCGCCGAGCGCTGCCAGCTGACCCGCGCCGCCGCGCGCCGCTACCTGATCACGCTGGAGCACCTGGGTTTCGTGCGCAGCGAGCGCGGGCGCTGGTCGCTCAGCGCGAAGGTGCTGCGGCTGGCGCAGAGCTACATGCACTCGGGCCGGTTGCCGCGCCTCGTGCAGCCCGAACTGCACCGCCTCGTCGCGGCGCTGAAAGAAGCCTCGTCGGCCGGCGTGCTCGACGGCGACGACGTCATCTGCATCGCCGCGCTCACTGCCGGCCACCTGGTCTCGAGCACGCTGCAGCCGGGCACGCACGTACCGGCCTTCTGCACCGCCAACGGCCGCGTGCTGCTCGCCGCGCTGCCGCCCGCGCAGAGCGACGCCTGGCTGGCCGGCCGCCACTTCGAGCCGCGCACCGCCCACACGATCACTGATCCGCAACGCCTCCGCGCCGAGCTGGCGCGGGTGCGCAGCCAGGGTTACGCGCTGGTCGACCAGGAGCTGGAGATCGGCCTGCGCACGATCTCCGTGCCGCTGCTCAGCGCCGATGGCGCGGTGCTCGCCGCCATCAACGTCAGCGCGCACGCCGCGCGCCGCTCGGCTGAACAGCTCATCGACGAATGCCTGCCCGCGCTGCGCCAGACCCAGGCCACGCTGCGCCGGCTGCTTTGATCCCGACGAGCATCCACCGGAGACACCCCATGAAAGTCCAGGTCGCCATCGTCGGCGCCGGCCCCTCGGGCCTGCTGCTCGGCGCGCTGCTGCACAAGGCCGGCGTCGACGCCGTCATCCTCGAGGCGAAGACACCCGAGTACGTGCTCGGCCGCATCCGCGCCGGCGTGCTCGAGCAGGTCAGCGTCGACCTGCTCGACACCGTGGGCGTGGGCGAGCGCATGCACCGCGAGGGCCTGGTGCACGGCGGCTTCGAGCTGTGCTTCGGCGGCGCTCGGCACCGCATCGACATGAAGAGGCTCACCGGCGGCAAGCAGGTGATGGTCTATGGCCAGACGGAGGTGACGCGCGACCTGATGGACGCGCGCCTTGCCGCCGGCCTGACGACGATCTACGAAGCCGCCGACGTGAGCCTGCACGACTTCGACGGCCCGACACCGCGCGTGCGCTACCGCAAGGACGGTGCGACGCACGAGATCGAGTGCGACTTCATTGCTGGCTGCGACGGCTTCCACGGTGTCAGCCGCGCCAGCGTGCCGGCCGGCGCGATCCGCAACTTCGAGCGCGTCTACCCGTTCGGCTGGCTGGGCGTCCTGTCGGACACGCCGCCGCTGGCGCACGAGCTGATCTACTCCAACCACGAGCGCGGTTTCGCGCTGTGCAGCATGCGCTCGATGACGCGCAGCCGGCACTACGTGCAGTGCTCGCTGGACGACAAGGTCGAGCAGTGGAGCGACGATGCCTTCTGGGACGAGCTGCGCCGCCGCCTCGACCCGGCCGCGGCCGAGTCGCTGGTCACCGGGCCGTCGATCGAGAAGAGCATCGCGCCGCTGCGCAGCTTCGTCGCCGAGC
>ERZ795056.7165-NODE-7165-length-10759-cov-5.854354_pt1 | contig 10759 bp, 8 predicted proteins | sample MGYA00375140_ERZ795056 | MGnify/ENA primary metagenome ERZ795056 (study PRJEB30185, sample SAMN05720227) | activated sludge metagenome | isolation source: Anaerobic digester | place: USA | collected 2015-03-09 ...
GAGCAGGGTGAGGCGGTGGCCGGCGGCGTGTTTGGGTCCGGCGCGCAGACCGACCTGTCCCGAGAGATAGGTGGGGTCGGTGGCGCTGAGGGTGGCGAGCAGCTCGAAGGTGTCGCCGTCGTGGATCAGCGCGACGATCTGCGGACCGATCAGGGTGATGACCAGCTCGAGGCTGCGGTGTTTTTTGAGGTTCTTGAGGGTGACGGCGGGCGCGAGCGGGCGGGCCTGGCCGCGGTCCCAGCGGTCGAGGCGGGCCACGGTGCCGGCGAGCGAGAGGCTGACGCCGGTGAGGTCCTCGCGCGCGGGGTCGCTGCTGCGCACGCGCAGCAGCAGGCTCATGTCGAGGCGACCGTCGATCGTGATGCGGGCGCGCACGAGGCCGTCGCCGAGGTCGCTGTTGTCGGCGAGCCATAAGGCGTCGCGGCCGGGCACGCCGGCCTCGAGCGCGAGGCTGCCGTGGTCGTCGCGCCAGGTGCCGAGCGACCAGGCCTTTGGGACAGGTTGTGCGGGTCGAGCATCGCTGACGGCGCCGAGCAGGATGCGCTCGCCGGTGGGGTCGTGCGCGGAGAAGCCGGAGGCCGGGGGGCTCCCGACGAGCGCGAAATGGACGAGCGCGAACTGGAGGGCGGCGAGCAGCATGGGTGCGAGCTCGCAGCTTAGCGCGAGGGAACGCCGGGCAGTGCGGTGATCGTGACGTCGCCGTCGGGGGTCGGGATGCGCTCGCCGAGGGTTTTTAACACGGTGTCGTAGCCGGGCCTGGCGATCAGTTGCTGGAGGTGGAGGCCGGCGTGGATGTTGTAATGCCAGTAGCCGTTCTGGCGAAAGCCGCCGCCGTTGGTGGTCTGGAGCACGAGGGAGCGATCGTCGAGGGGCAGGGCGAGCAGGTTCTTGCGGTAGCCGGGCGTGATCGTTCCGCCCCACGCGCTCGGGGCGTTGGAGAGGTAGACGATGCGCAGAGGCAGGCCCGCGGTCCGCGTGGCGGCGGCGACGGCGGTGATGGTGTGGGTGCCCATCAGGTCGCCCTTGATCGGGATGATGCGGTCCTGTTGATAGAGGGCGCGGATGTACGCGTAGTGCTCGGGGCGCAGCCAGCCGAAGTCGGGTCGATCGCGGGGCGGATGATCGAGCTGGTCCTGATAGTAGGCGTGGAGCTCCTCGCGGTTGGCGCGAAAGCCGGCCTTGAGGGCGGCGAGGTCGGGCGCCTCGGGGTAGACGCGCTCGAGGATCGCCAGGGACTCGCGGGTGGCCTCGGGGGCGAAGCGGGCGATGAAGGCCTCGGGGGTCTCGGAGTGAAGGATCAGCGCGCGCAGGCGGCGGTGCAGGGCGACGACGCGGGGGTCGTAGTCCATGAGGAAGGCGAGCTCGGAGCGGGCCGCGGCGATCAGGCTGTAGTTCTGATCGCTGGCGACGCCGAGGTAGGCGCCGCCGATGTTGGTGATGAAGGGCGCCCAGACGTGTGTGCGGCCCTCGTTGGCCTTGACGTAGGGGAAGGGGTCGCGGCAGGTGGTGGTGGCCCGGCCGCCGCGCGCGAGCTTCTCGCCCCAGGTGGCGCGCACCTCCTCGTCGCAGATCGGCTTGTCCTCGATCGGGTCGTGGTCGAGGGCGAGCAGCTGGCGGCGCAGGTCCTCGGAGAGTGGTTGGGGGAGCGGTGGGCGCTCGGGGAGCTCGGCGACCTGTCCCGGGGGCCAGGTGGTCAGGCGCGCCGTGGTGGACGCGCAGCGCACGGTCGGGGCGCGACGCAGCGAGCGCTCGGCTTCGAGGCGTGGACCTGTCCCGGAGGACAGGAGCACGCGCTGGCCGGTGCAGGGGTAGGCGCCGTCACAGGCGCCCTGCGGATCGTCGCTGGTCGGGGGCTCGAGCGTTTTGTTGCCGGCGGTCGCGGTCCACTCGGCGGCATCGACAGGGATCGAGGCGGCGGCGAGCTCTCGCTCCCACGCGGTCGGCAGGCGCTTGCCGGCCCAGGCGCACAGCTGACGGGCGCGCGACCAGTCGAGCGTGACCGGCTCGCTGTCCTGTCGCTTGCTGGTAGCCCGCGACGAACAGGCGTGGGCGGCCTGGCAGGCGGCGAGGTCGGCGTGGCTGACCGGGCGCTCGTCGAGATAAAACGGCGAGATGTTGATGTTGGGGTGATCGGGGAGCGCGCCGCCGGTGAAGCGACGCATGCCCGGTGGGGCGGGCTCAGTGGGGGTTGGTGCGACCGGAGCGGCGAGCACCGGGGCCGGCGTCGGGGCAGCGGCGACGGTTGATGTTGCGGGCTGGTGTTGCGGGGTCTCGACGATCGCGGGCGCCGGTGGTGGCGCGCCGGCAGTGGCGTTGCACGCCGCGATCAGGACGCAGGAGATCCACGCGCTTCGGTGCACGCTGCTTGCCATCGACCGGGCATCGTACAGCGATCGCGGGGGCCGGGGCGACGGGCGAGGATGGCCTAAGGGACAGGTCGAGGATGCGCGTGATCGGGCGAGATGTCTGAAGGGACAGGCTCGTGCTCGCTCGCGCTCGCGCGTGGTCTCAGCCGTGCGCGGTGAGGGCGACGAAGCGGCCGTGGACGGCGCGGGCGTAATCGTCGGGGTGCAGGAGGATCTGCAGGCCGCGGGTGCCGGCGGAGATCGAGATCTGGTCGTAGAGCTGGGCGGTCTCGTCGATGAGGACCGGGTAGTCCTTCTTGCAGGCGAGGGCCGTCACGCCGCCGCGCACGTAGCCGGTCAGGGGCAGGACCTCGGGCAGGGCGACGAGCTCGCTGCGGCGGTGACCGGTGGCGCGGGCGAGGGCCTTGAGGTCGAGCTGCTCATCGCCGGGCACGAGCGCGAGGCAGATCGCGTTGTGGTCGCCGCGCGCGACCAGGGTCTTGAACACCTGGCCGGGCGGGAGGCCGACCTCGGCCGCGACGCGGATCGCCGACAGGTTCGCGGGGTCGACCTCGTAGCTGCGGAGCTCGTAGGCGATGCCGAGGTTGTCGAGGAAACGCGCGGCGTTGGTCTTGGCCATGGCTCAGTTGGCGGGGGCGATGCGGTAGACCTTGCCGTCCTGCAGGGTGTTGAGGGCGTCGACGACGACGGTGGTGACGTAGACATCGCCGATGCTGTTGTGGCCGGAGCCGATCACGGCCTCGCCGATGGTGGCGACGACGCCGAGCTCGGTGGTGGTGGTGCCGTCCCACTTGAGGGCGAAGAGCTCGCTGCTGCAGTAGTCGGCGTAGAAGTAGACGCCGTCCCAGGCCGGGACCTCGCAGGAGTGGTAGTTGCCGACGCCGGTGACGGAGCAGCGGTCGTTCTTGTGCTCGTACTCGGTGATCGGCGTGGTGAGGCCGTCCTTGTTGACCTGGTTCTGTCCGGCGGAGGTGTCACACTGGTTGCCGCCGAAGCAGTGGTTGGCCTCCATGGAGTCCCAGCCGTAGTCGGCGCCGGCGTTGACGATCGAGACCTCTTCCCAGACGTTCTGGCCGACGTCGGCGACGTAGAGGTCGCCGTTGGCGGAGTCGAAGCTGAAGCGCCAGGGGTTGCGCATGCCGGCGGCGTAGACCTCGGGGGCGTACTTGTTGTCGCCGACGTGCGGGTTGTCGGCGGGCACGGTGAAGTCGAAGCCGTCGACCATCGGGCAGCTGCCGCAGGCCTTGTTGCTGTCGGGCTTGCCGTCGGCCTCGACGTCGATGCGAAGGATCTTGGCGAGCGGGGAGAGGAAGTCGCGGGCGGTGTCGTATTGGTTGTCCTTGCCACCGCCGTCGCCCATGCCGATGTAGAGCATGCCGTCGGTGCCGAACACGATGTTGCCGCCGTTGTGGTTGCCAGCGGGCTGGCCGACCGCGTAGACGAGGCGGCGCGTGGCCGGGTCGACGCGGTTGGGGTCGTTGGGGTCGAGCTTGTACTCGGCGACGTAGGTCGGGCCCGGGCCGTTGGCCTCGGCGGGGTTGTAGTTGATGTAGACCCGCGGGTCGTCGGGGAAGTCGGGGTGGAAGGCGAGGCCGAGCAGGCCCTGTTCGGCGCCGATCGTGGTGGCGTTGGCGTTCTTGACGGCGACGAACAGGAAGTCCTGGTCATCGGGCGGCGCGGTGGTCTGGCCGGGCTCGAGGATCTTGATGTGGCCGCCCTGCTCGACGATGAACAGGCGGTCGGGCTGCTTGGGGTGGGCGAGCGCGAGGACCGGGCGGTCGAAGCCGGTGGCGAGCAGCTCGAGCGCGACCTGGGGCATGCCGTCGACGGGCGTGTACGGGCAGACGGGCGCGCCGCCGGTGGTGCTGTCGTCGGTGGTCGAGGTCGCGGTGGTCGAGGTCGCGGTCGGGTCCGTCGTCGTCGTCACGTCGGTGGTCGGCGTGTCGGTGGTCGGCGTGTCGGTGGTCGAGGCGGTCGTGGTGGTGACGCCGCCGGTGGTCGGCTCGCCGGTCGAGCCCGTGCCGGTCTGGGTGCTCGCGGTGGTGTCGGTGTTCGACGCGGAGCCGCTGTCGTCCTTGCTACACGCGGTCGCGAGCGCGCAGCAGGTCAGGATCTTTAAGATGGATAGGTCGCGCAGGGAGGGCATCGGGGGACGCTAACACGGCGCCCCGCGACATCGGTAGGAGGGCGCGCGCCCCCGGTCGGCTCAGCGCTTGGTGACGCAGAACGGGCGGGTGTTGGCCGAGTCGTTCGGGTCGGTCTCCATCGTGTTGCCGCGGAGCATGTTGACGCGCTTGGCCTTGCCGGCGGTCTCCTTGTCGGAGGTCCAGTAGGTCAGCTTGCCGACCTCCTTGGTGTCGCGGAACTTGAGCACCTCGCCCGAGGTCGCGAGGCGCCAGGACCCGAGGTTGCCGAACTTCTTCTTCTTCAGGCCGCTGCAGTGCGCGACGGCCTCGGCGAGGGTCTTGGTGGGCTCGGCGGCCTCTTTGGGCGTGAACAGGGTGCCGCTGGCGACGACGACCTTGAGGTCGGGCTTGGGCGGCGGGAGCTTGGTGTCGGGCTTGTCGTCGCCGGGGTCGCCGGCCGTGCCTGCGGTGTCGCCGGCGGGGGGCGTGGTGTCGGCGGGCGGGGTGCCTGCGGTGGTGCCTGCGGTGTCGGCGGGCGGGGTGACGGTGCCGGCGGTGGTGCCGGGCGGGGTGACGCTGCCGGCGGTGTCACCGGCGGTGGTGCCTGCGGGTGTGCCGGCGGTGGTGCCTGCGGTGGTGCCCGCGGGCGTGCCGGCGGTGGTGCCGACGGGGGGAGTTTTGTCCGGGGTCACGACGGCGACATCGGTGCCGGTCGGCGGGTCGAGGCGCTTCGGCTTGCTGGTCATGAAGTAGACGGTGCCGCCGATGGCCGCGAGGATGAGGACGAGCAGGATGGCGACGGGGGCCTTGCTGTTGCTCGTGGGGGTGTTCGCGGTGAGGGTCGTGGGCGGGCGGGTGTCGGCCTGGAGGTTTTGGCCGAGCGACCAGCTGTCGTCGGTGCCGGGGGGCGGCGCGATGTTGCCGACGAAGGTGGCGGCTTGCGGCTGCTGCTGGAAGGTTTGCGGCGGCTGCTGGAAGGTCTGGGGCGGGCCGTGGCCGGTGATGACGGTGGCGGCGGGGCTGGCGGGGGCGGTGGTGCTGGTGGTTTGGAAGCCGCCGGCCATGGTTTGCGGGGCGGACGGCGGCGGGAGTGCGCCGGCGAGCTGCTCGAAGGGGGCGAGCGCGTCGGCCATTTCGCGGGCGGACTGGAAGCGGGCGTCGGGCTCCTTGTTGAGGCAGCGTCGGACCACGGCGGCGAGCTCGGGCGGCACGTGGGGCGCGAGGGTCTCGATCGGCTTGGGCTCCTTGGTGGCGAGGGCGACCAGGGTCGCGGCCATGGTGGCGCCGGCGAAGGCCTCGACGCCGGTGAGCGCCTTGTAAAGGATCGCGCCCATCGCCCAGATGTCGGTGCGCTGGTCGACGCCGGCGGCGCCCTCGGCCTGCTCGGGGGACATGTACTCGGGCGTACCCATGAGCACGCCGACGCCGGTCTTGCCGTCGTTGCCGCCCTGGGAGAACTTCGAGATGCCGAAGTCCATCAGCTTGACGAGCAGGCGCCCGGGGGTCGGCTCGTGCAGGAAGATGTTCTCGGGCTTGAGGTCGCGATGGATGATGCCGACCTTGTGCGCGGCCTCGAGGCCCTCGAGCGCCTGGCGCATGACGATCGCTGCGAGGCCGGGATCCACACGCCCGTACTTCTGGATCACCTCGCCGAAGGAGTTGCCGTTCAGCATCTCCAGGACGATGTACGGTCCGAGCACGCTCGCGCCGAAGTCGTAGATGTCACAAATGTGCTGGCTGCCGATCTGGCCGGCGGCGGTCGCCTCGTTGCGGAAGCGGTCGAGGATGCCCGGGTTGCCCGCGAACTCCGGGTGCATCAACTTGATCGCCACCGACTTGCGGACGCGGATATTTTGCGCCCGCCACACAGCGCCCATGCCGCCAGCGCCGAGCAGCTTCGTGAAGCGAAACTTGGAGTCGAGGATGCGCCCCTCGAGCGGAAGGATCTTGGTCTCCTTCGGGCAGACCAACACGTCTTCGGCGTGCGGCTGCCCGCAGTGAGGGCAAGGACCCAGGGTTGGCGCAGCGGCAGCACCGTTCATGGCCGGCAAGGTATAACACGCCGGGGCCGAACGCCCGCCTCGCGGCTCCGCGCCTGCGTGTCCTGGACATCGGAGCAGCTTTCGCGCCCGAGGCTGGCAAGGCGCGGGACCCAGCGCCCGGGCGCGGTCATGCCTTCAAGCTCGGACCGCTTGCGGTGGGCCGGTCGAGGACGCAAAAAGACTCGCGCATGCGACCCCATCGCCGTTTCAGCCCGTCGCTCGTGCTGGTCCTCGCCGGCTGCTTGCTCATGCTCCCGGGGGCCACCGAGTGCTCCACCCACGTCGCGCCTGAACCGACAACCGCGGAGATCGCCCGCCGGACCGCTCCGGATGGGGCGACGGTCGCGGCGGTCGCGGCGGCGCCGATCGTCGATGTGCCGACGACCACACCGACGGTGCGGCCGCCCTCCGCGTTCGCTCGGCTCGAGGCGGAGCGCAACGTCATCGATGTGTTCAAGGCGGCGGCGCCGGCGACGGTGTTCGTGACCCAGAAGCGCATGGTCCGTGACTGGTCGATGCGCGCGCTCGAGGTGCCCGCGGGGACCGGCACTGGTTTTTTGTGGGACACGGCGGGGCACGTGGTGACCAACTATCACGTGGTCGACAGCGGTCGGGCGCAGGGTCGTTATTCGGTGACGCTGCACAGCCAGAAGACCTACGACGCGGAGCTGCTGGGTGGGGACCCGAACAAGGACATCGCGGTGTTGCGGCTGATCAATTGCGACGAGCCGCTGACGCCGTTGCCGGTGTTGCCGGCGGAGGAGAAGCTCGAGGTCGGGCAGACGACGATCGCGATCGGCAACCCCTTCGGGCTCGACCACACCTTGACGACGGGGGTGGTCTCGGCGCTGGGGCGCGAGGTGCAGGGTTATGGCGGAGTGACGATCCGGGACATGATCCAGACGGATGCGTCGATCAACCCCGGCAACTCGGGCGGGCCGCTGCTCGACTCGGGCGGGTACCTGATCGGCATGAACACGATGATCTTCAGCAAGACCGGGAGCTCGGCGGGCATCGGCTTCGCGGTGCCGGTCAGCGCGGTGCGAAGGGTGGTGCCGCAGGTGATCCAGACCGGGCGCGTCGAGGTGCCGGGCATCGGCATCGAGCCGCTGCCCGACCACTATGCGGCCCGCGCCGGCATCGCCGGGGTCGTGGTCACGCGCGTGTTCCCGGGCTCGCCGGCGCAGCTCGCCGGCATCCGCGGCCTGCAGCAGGACCGTCGCGGGGAGATCCTGCTCGGTGACATCATCGTCGGGATCGAGGACCTCAAGGTCGACGATTTCGACGATTTGTATAACGCCTTCGACCGCTTCAAGGTCGGTGACGAGGTGGCCGTCAAGTTGATCCGCGAGGGTCGAGCCGTCGCGGTCAAGCTGCGCCTGGCGGACCTGCCGTGAGTGAGGTCGTGCGTGAGGGCGTGAGTGAGGTCGTGAGCGAGGACAGGCCTGGCCCCGGCTGCTATGGTTCCCGCGTGGACCAGCTCCGGCGCGCCATCAAGTCCGACTTCTCGCTGCGAGTGATCGCCGCCGTGACCACCGAGCTCGTCGTCGAAGCCTGCTCCCGCCACGCGCTGCGCGGCGTCGAGGCCGTCGCCCTCGGCCGCGCGCTCACGGCCGGCTGCCTGTTGACGACCCTCACCAAGCACGAGAGCGAACGATTGCGCCTCGAGATGCGCGGCTCGGGGCCGCTGCGCGGCATCCTCGTCGACGCCCGCGGCGACGGCACCATCCGCGGCTGCCTGCAGCGCCATCTCACCGCCGAGGAGCATGGGCGCCTGTCCGCGGGGACAGGTCGATTGCGAGTCGCGCCGGCGCTCGGCAAACGCGGCACGCTGATCGTGACCCGCGATGTCGGCCTCGAGACGCGCTATCAGGGCACGGTCGAGGTTGTGTCGGGCGAGGTCGACGAGGACCTCGAGCACTACCTGAACACCAGCGAGCAGCTGCCGAGCGTGCTGGCCTGCGAGGTGGTGCTCGACCATCACGACCGGGTCCTGCGGGTCGCGGGGGTGCTGGCCCAGACCTTCCCGGGCGGCGACACGACCGAGCTCGACGGACTGCGTGGGGTGCTCGCGGCGGGCAGCCTGGTCGACCTGCTGCGCAACGATCGCAGCTGCGAGGAGCTGATCGGCTTCGCGCTGGGCGGCGAGGCCTACGACGACATGGGCGCGTCGCCGCTGAAGTTTCTCTGCAACTGCGGGCCGGAGCGGGCGCGCTCGGTGGTGTCGACGCTCGGCGCCGACGATGTCGACGCCCTGGCCGCCGAGCAGCCGCAGACGGAGATCCGCTGCGAATACTGCGGCTCGGTTTATGCCCTCAGCGCCGCGGAGCTGCACGAGCTCGCCGCGGACATCCGGCGCGGACGCTCCTGAGGTCGATGATGGTCACGACGCCGAGCATGAGCACGAGTGCGACGCCGGTCCGGTTTCGCGTGGTGTCGATCGAGGACGGCATGCTGCTGCGTCAGCTGCTGTGCAAACGATTGCATGTGCCGCCCGCGGTCGCGGCGGAGATGGTCCGCGCGGGCGGGGTGTACGTCGGCTCGGTGCGCATCTGCGTGCCGACCGTGCGCGTCAGCGAGGGCGAGCGCGTCACGGTGTATCGGGCCGCGGCCGAGATCGCGCCGCTGGAACCGGGCGCGCTGCGGCTGCTGCACCGCGACGAGGCCTGCGTCATCGTCGACAAGCCGCATGGCACACCGGCGGTGGCGACCCGCGCCGCCAACCGCGGGACGCTCGCGCAGGCGCTGGTCCAGCGCCTGACGCAGGAGGGCGTGCTGCGGCCGTATGTCGGCCTCGTGCATCCGCTGCCGGCGGCGGCCGCCGGTCTGGCGCTGTACACGATCCGCGGGCAGGCGACCGAGAGCTTCTATCAGGACTTCGCGGCGCTGCCGATGACGCGGGGCTACCGGGTGCGCCTGCGCGGCTGTTTTTCCGGGAGCTCGATCGAGTGCAACGCAGCGCTGGGGCAGTCGGCGACGGGGAGCTGGCGGCTGGCCGCGAGCGGCGTGAGCGGTGAGCGTGAGCTTCGAGCGCCGGTGCCGGCGCACACCCGTTTTGTGAAGCTGGCCGAGCTCGAGGAGGAGACGCTGGCGTCGGTCGAGCTGACGGCCCCGAGCTGGGAGGCGATTCGCCTGCACGCGGTGGCGCTGGGGCTGCCGCTGGTCGGTGACGGGCCCCAGGAGTCGGGGATCCTGTGCCTGCTGGCCCATACGCTCGCCTTTACGCATCCTCACACGGGCGCGGTCGTGCAGGCGCGGGCGAGCTTGCCGGCGTGGGCGGCGGCGCCGGGCGAGGGAGAGCCGGTGCCCGCCGACCTCAGCGAGGCCTGAGGGGTCGACCGCGCAGCCGCGGCCTTGTTATGCTGGCGGACCCTGGAGGCCTCGACATGGACCTGAAGACGATCACGGCGACCCTGGCGCTGCTCGGCAGCACGACGATGGCTGGCTGCGGCGGCGAGACGAAAAAAGAGGTCGTCAAGACCGAGACCAAGACTGAGGTCAAGACCGAGGTCAAGGAGGTCAAGACCGCCGACGCCAAGGAGGTCGCGCCCGCCAAGACGGAGGTCAAGACCGAGGCCAAGGGCGAGATGAAGTGCGCCGAGGGCAAGTGCGGCGGCGAGGGTGCCTGCGGCGGCAAGAAGACCGAGGAGCCCGGCGCGGCGATCCCCGTCGACGCGGCGAAGACGGGTGACGCGGCCAAGGCCGCGGAGAAGCCGGCGGAGAAGCCGGCCGACAAGTCCTGAGCGAGTGAGGCTGGCTCTTGGGGCAGCTTGCGAGGGGCTGTCTCTCGGGACAGCCTGTGCGGGCCGGCTTGCGAGGGGCTGTCTCTTGGGACAGCCTGTTCGGGCTGGCTTTTGGGACAGCCGAGTATGCTGTCCCGCGAGGCAGGCGCTGATCAGGCGAGGCGTGGGGGGACGGCGATCGTGTCGCCGTCGCTGGCGGCGACGACCTCACCATTTTTAAAAATGGCGCTGGCTTCGGCGGCGAAGGGCTCGGTGCTGGTGTAGCGCTGGGAGAAGTGGGTGAGCACGAGCTTGCGAGCGCCGGCGGTGCGGGCGATCGTGGCGGCCTGGGCGGCGGTGAGGTGGCCGTGTTCGTGGGCCTTGTCGGCGTCGACGTCGAGGTAGGTCGACTCGCAGATCAGGAGGTCGACGTTGCGGGCGAGCTCGACGGCGTTGTCGCAGCGGCGGGTGTCCATGACGAAGGCGACGCTCTGGCCGCGGCG
>ERZ795056.7166-NODE-7166-length-10757-cov-19.667072_pt1 | contig 10757 bp, 9 predicted proteins | sample MGYA00375140_ERZ795056 | MGnify/ENA primary metagenome ERZ795056 (study PRJEB30185, sample SAMN05720227) | activated sludge metagenome | isolation source: Anaerobic digester | place: USA | collected 2015-03-09 ...
GCTCCGCAGACAGAGCCGGGTCAGGTTCAGGTTGCCGTAAGTGACAATCAGGATGCTGACCGACGGGGCCGCTGCATATTTTACGGGCCGACTTTGATCTAGGTCTACCGGCTGACCCCAAGCGGCGTGCTCACGGGAGCAGACGACTTGCAGCGCATCGGTGATGCGTGCTGGATACAGTCCAAAGCGTAGTCGCTCACCGATGAAAGCGGGCAGGCTGTCTCGTAGCTTTTCTAGTGGGAGGTTGCGACCCAGAAACTGCACGGCTTCTCGCGGTAGCAAGAACGACCAAAACGCCAGCTCCTCGCGAAGCTGCGCCAAAGAGAGCTTGTCCGGAGACTGCATGCAGGTCGGGGCCTTTCAATCGGGGCGGGTTGCAGACAGGTGAGGAGGACTCGTGGCGGCGTGGGTTACAGCTCGTCGTGGGTCAGCAGCTCTCGTAGGTAGCCGCGCAGGGCCTCGCGCCAGGTCGGTATTCGCAGCAGCCCACGCAGGCGCAGCATGTTGCAGTCGAGCACGGACATGGCAGGTCGTGGCGCCGCGGCTGCTAGCTCGGCTGTCTTCGCAGCTACAAACGAAATGGCCAGTGGCTTGCCTAGCAGCGCTGCCTCTTCACAGATGGCATTGGCAAAGTCAAACCAGGTGGTCTGCTGCTGGCAGGTGGCGTGGTAAATGCCATGCTCGCCGCGCTCGCACAGGGCAATCAGCTGCTGGGCCAGGACCCGGGTCCACGTCGGTGAAACCGCTCGCTCGCAGTCGACGCGCAGCGCCTGACCAGCGCGCAGTCGCTTGACCAGCGTCGAGAAAAAGTTGCGACCGCCGCGACCGTACAGTCCTCCCACGCGCACCACAAAGTGGCGACGGGTGGCGCGCATGACTAGGTCTTCGCCGGCGCGCTTGCTGCGGGCATATACCGACTGTGGGTCGGGTCGGTCAAACTCGTCGTAGGGTCGTCGTCCGTCGCCGCGAAAGACGAAGTCCGTCGAGATATGGCAGACCGTGGCTCCGGCTTCTTCTGCCGCGCGGGCCACCAGCTCGGCGCCCAGCGCGTTGATGGTAAATGCGCGATCCGGCTCTCGCTCTGCGCCGTCTACGTCGGTAAAGGCCGCGCAGTTAAAAACCAGCTGCGCATCGTGGCTGGTCAGACGGTCGCGCAGCGCGTACATGTGCTCGCGCTCGGGGGTGCTAAGGTCGCAGGCGGCGCGGTCGAGCGCTTTGACGCTGTGGCCGGCCAGCTGCAGCTCTTCGCACAGATGACTTCCCAAAAGACCTGCGGCACCGACTACGGCTACGCGCATGGCGGGTTTCCTGTTCCTGAAATCGGCTGCATCCGGCTGGCGTAGTTTTGCTCGACCCAGTTGCGGTATTCGCCGCTTTGAATGCGCTGCCACCAGTCGCGGTTGTTTAGGTACCAATCGACGGTGTCACGCAGCCCATCTTCCAGGTTGTGCTGCGGGACCCAGCCTAGCTCGCGCTCGGCTTTGGCACACTCGATGGCGTAGCGGCGGTCGTGGCCCGGGCGGTCGGTGACGTAGCGAATCAGCGACTCGGGCTTGCCACACAGCTTGAGGACAGCGCGGACGATGTCTAGGTTTGCGCGCTCGCTGCGACCGCCCAAGTTGTAGACTTCGCCGACGCGCCCGCTGCGGAGGACCGCATCAAGGCCCGCGCAGTGGTCCCAGACGTGAATCCAGTCGCGGATCTGCTGACCGTCGCCGTAGACCGGCAGCGGCTTGTCCGCTAAAGCGTTTAGGATCATCAGCGGAATCAGCTTCTCGGGAAACTGGAACGGGCCGTAGTTGTTGGAGCAGCGAGTGACCATGACCGGGAAGCCATAGGTGTGGACGTAGGCCAGCGCCAAGTGATCAGAGGCTGCCTTGCTGGCCGAGTACGGCGAGCGTGGTCCAATCGGCGTCTCTTCAGTAAACGGCGGGTCCGTCGGGGACAGCGAGCCGTAGACTTCGTCGGTGGAGACATGCAGGAACCGCGTCACCTTGGCGGCGCGGGCTGCTTCGAGCAGCGTCGCGGTGCCCACCACATTGGTCTGCACAAACGCCATTGGACCCAGGATCGACCGGTCCACGTGACTTTCTGCGGCCAGGTGGGCAACTGCGTCGATCTTCTCCTCATGCATCAGCTTGGCGAGCAGCGCCGCGTCGCAGATGTCGCCATGCACAAACCGGAGTCCGGGGTCATCGCGCAGACCGTCTCCGTCCAGGTTGTGCAGGTTTCCCGCGTAAGTTAGGGCGTCAAGCACCACCAGCCTGTCCGTCGGATGATGCTGGCGCATATAACGCACAAGGTTTGCACCAATAAATCCACAACCACCAGTAAGTAAAAGGTTCATTAGGTGCCGAAGTGTATGAACAAAAACTTGGCGCGTTTGTGGAAAAAATGCGCAAACCCGCACTTTTGCCAGGGAGTTTTAGGTTGGCTTCTGCTGCCGCCAGCGGGGAGCAAGAGGCAGTCTTGGGTGTGCCGGCAGGTTCTTGCTGCGGGTTGCCGCAAAGTGGCTTGGTTGGTAGTTTTCAGCCTACGGAGGGCTAGCCAGCTCCGTCGCTGTTTTGCTATAAGCTGCGGACGATGCTGGCGCAGCTTGCCGATGTATATTTCGGATATCCAGGGACAGAGATCTTTGAAGGCGTGTCATTCCAGGTAAACCCCGGTCAGCGGATTGGGCTGGTCGGTCCCAATGGGGCTGGGAAGTCGACGATGATGCGGCTGCTCGCGGGGGAGCTGGCACCTGACAAAGGGCAGGTGGTGGTGGCGCGGGGCAAGCGGCTGGCGTACATGCACCAGTCGCAGGAGTTTCACGGTGCAGGCACGCTGTGGGAGACGCTGCTGCTGCCGTTTGCCGAGCTGCTGAAGCTGCGCGCTGAGCTGGAAGAGCTGCAGCACAAGATTGCCGAAGTGACCAGCCATGCGGGCGCTGAAGTGCCGCCATCGCTGCTCAAGCGCTACGGGGATTTAGAGCACGAGTACGCTCACCGCGACGGCTACACGCTGGAGGTTCGAGCGCGGGTGCTGGCTCATGACCTCGGGTTTTCGGATGAAGACTTGCAGCGGGCCGTTGGCAGCTTGTCGGGCGGCGAGCGCGGGCGGGTTGAGTTGGCCAAGGTCCTTCTAGACCAGCCAGACTTGCTGCTGCTCGATGAGCCGACCAACCACTTGGATGTCGAGGCCGTTGAGCACCTGGAGCAGCGACTTAAAGAGTGGGACAGCACGCGGGCATTTGTCGTCATCAGTCACGACCGCTACTTCCTACAGTCGGTGTGTAACGAGATCGTCGACGTCGAGGACGGCGAGCTAGTTCGCTATCCTGGCAACTATCAGAAGTATCTGGTTGCGCGTGACGAGCGGCATACGCAGCTGATGGCCGTGTATGAGCGTCAGCAAGGCGAGATTGCGCGCACCGAAGACTTCATTCGCAAAAACATCGCCGGGCAAAAGACCAAGCAGGCCAAGTCTCGGCGCAAGCAGCTGGACAAGCTGGAGCGTGTGGACCGGCACCGTGATGGCTGGGAAGAGGCGGGGCGGATCGGGCTGCGCTTTACCTCCGCCGAGCATCGGGGCGGCAAAGAGAGTGTGCGCATCGACGGGGTGGAGCTGGGATATGGCGATGCGCAGCCGCTGGTGCGTGAGTTTACTCAGACGCTGTATCGCGGCGAGCGGGTCGGCATCATCGGGCCCAACGGCGCCGGCAAGACGACGCTGCTCAAAGCGCTAATCGGGCGGACGCAGCCTCGGCGGGGCATGATTCAGCTGGGTCACGAAGTGCGCATCGGTTACTTCGATCAGAAGCTGGAAGATCTAAGCGAAGACAACTCGCTTATCGACGAGATTCGCCAGGTGCGCGGCGACTGGAACGAGGACACCACGCGCAGCTATCTGGGGCGCTTTCGCTTCTCAGGCGACGATGGTTTCCGCAAGGTGAAGGGCCTGTCCGGTGGAGAGCGCAACCGGCTGCAGATGGCCAAGCTGATGCTGCGCCCCTTTAATCTGCTGGCGATGGACGAGCCCACCAATCACTTGGACATCCCCGCGCGTGAGACGCTGGAGGAAGCGCTGGTCGAGTTCGATGGCACCGTCATCCTTATCAGCCACGACCGCTACTTTCTTGACAAGGTTGTTAATAAGATCCTGCATCTGGATCCAGCGACGGGGAAAATTGAAGCCCACGTGGGCAACTACAGTGACTGGCGGCAGCGGCTGCAGCAGCCAGTGGTGGTAGAGCCAGCTGTGCCGGTACGCGGGCCTGGTAAGGCTGCCGCACCAGTGGCGACCAAGGCGACCGCTCTGGTAGTCAAAGCTGCGGCTGTACCGCCCGCTGACGACAAAGAGCAGCGCAAAGCTGAGCATGCTGCGCGCAAGGACCGCGACCGCGACGTCTCTCGCAAGCAGCGCCGCTTTGCCCAGGTTGAAGTCGAGATAGCCAAGTCCGAAGCCAATCTAAAGCTGCTGCGCGAGAAGCTGGCTGCTGAGCACGGCGGCGATTGGCAGCAGCTCAACAAGCTGGTCAGCGATGAGCAGGACGAGGACGCCAACCTGCAATCGCTGCTTGCGGAGTGGGAAAAGCTAGGGGCCGAGCTGGCTGAGTAGGGAGCCGCGCGCGGGTTCCTCAGTCAATTCCGCGGGATAAATCACCGGCCTCCCGTCGGAGAGTAATAAATATTTGTTGTACGACCCGACCTGTGGGCATCTATATGGGGTAAGGAGGTGCGTATGTCACTTATTGCTCCATCCGAGCTTACCAATCCCGTTCTACTTTGTACGAAGTCGGGCCAGCTGAATCCCGCCGCGCGCGGCTGGGCCAGGCATCCGCTCTATCGCTGTAACTTGGTCGGGCCGATGTTTCGTCGCAAGCGCTGGAACTTCGCCTGTGTGGCGACGCAAGACCTGCTATTTGCTGTCGCCATCTCCGACGCTGACTATGTGGGCCTGGTGTTTGCGTGGATGTACGACTTTCGCACCGGTGAGCTGCGCGATATGGAGCAGCTGCAGCCCTTGGCGCGGGGCGTCAAGCTGGGCGAGTCGTTCTCCGATGATGCAGAGTTTTCCGGCGGTGGGGTCTCGATGCACTGGAGGCCGCAGCTGGTCGGAACTGAGGCGGCGCAGCCCTCTGCCATCGAGCTGCAGCTGCACTGTCCGAACTTTGGCGGCGAAAAGCTGACCGCAGAGCTGCTGATCCAGCTCCCACGCAGCGACGAGAGCTTGAACCTAGTTGTGCCGTGGAGCGACGCGCGCTTTGGCTTTACTTCCAAGCATGTGTGCCTGCCGACGCACGGCTTTATCACCGTCGGTGACAAGACACGCACCTTGGTGGCTGAGCAGGCGCTGGGCAGTATCGACTTCTCACGCGGCGTGTGGCCGTATAACTCGCGGTGGCACTGGGCCAGCGGCTCCGGTTTTGCGGGTGGGCGACGCCTGGGTCTGAACTTGGGAGCAGGCTGGACGGACGGCACCGGCGTCGTAGAAAACGCCATCTTTCTAGACGGACATGTGATTCCGCTGTGGGAGCAAGTCCAGTTCTTGTTTGATCCAGCCAACTTGCGCGGCACTTGGCGAATTCAGACGCCTGAATCGCAGAACGTTAGGCTGACTTTTACGCCTGCACAGTCGCGTACGCAGGACACAAACCTCGGCATCTTGCGTACCAAGCTGGATCAGGTCATCGGTCACTTCTCGGGCCGAGTGATCCTGCCCAGCGGCGAGGAGCTGCTCATCGAAGACCTACCCGGCATCGCCGAAAATCACATCGCGCGCTTTTAGCATCTGGCTTGTGGTGAGCGCGGGTTTTGGTTGGCTGGGGATTTTCTCCCGGTCGCAGATGCTTGCGGTATAGTCCGCGCGGTTTCGTCGCGGATGCTGCTTTGGAAGTCGTTGAATACAACCTAGTCCTCCAGGAATTTGAAGGCCCGCTGGATCTGCTTCTGCACTTGGTGAAGAAGCACGAGCTAGACGTCTTTCACATCCCCATTTCGTTTATCACCGGCAAGTACATGCAGGCGCTGCTGTACATGCAAGCGGTCAACATGGACCTAGCCGGTGAGTATTTGCTCATGGCCGCGACGCTGGCCTACCTAAAGTCGCGTGAGCTGCTGCCGCCCGAGGCTCAGGTCGAAGACCCAGAGGTGCCCGCCGAAGAAGTAGGCGACCCGCGGGAGTCGCTGATCCGCCGCCTGCTGGAATATCAAAAGTTCAAGTCAGCTGGCGAGTACTTGGCGCAGCGACCAGTGATGGGGCGCAACGTGTGGGCGCGGGGCGCTCGAGGCTTGGATGTAGCGTCGGCGGAGTTTCCCCTGGATGCGCCGCTGGCTGAGATCCCAGTGTGGGAGCTGATTGGTCATCTGGCGCAGGTCTTGGGACGGACGCGGCGCAAGCTGTCGCATGAAGTGACCATCGACCGATTGTCGCTGGCCGACCGTATCAACGAACTAAACGAGCGCCTGGACCGCTTGGCTCGGCTGGAATTTACCCAGATGCTGCGCGAGTTTGGGACCCGCGAAGACGTGGGCCCATTCGGCGGGCAGGTGGTGCTGACTTTTATGGCTGTCCTCGAGATGGCACGGCTCAAGCTGCTAAAGGTCTACCAGGCCGATGAGATGGGTGAGATTTACCTAAGTCGTGCTGCTGGTTCCGGCCTTGGCGGCGTCGGTGGTCAGAGGCAGGTTGAGCTGCCTTTTGTGAATCAACCCAGTGCGTCAGCCGCAGCGGCTCAAGGCGCGCCATCACAGGCCAGCGATGGCTCCACTGAGATGGCTGTGACAGACAGCGCAGCGACACCTGAGCCGGCGTCGTCAGAGGCCTCTGCGGAAGCCGAACTAGAGTCGGTGCCTGCTATTACAAGAGAAGATCTGCAATGAGTCGATTGCCCAAAGAGCCAGGACAGACGGGCGGCCCTCAAGGCGTCTCGGTGCAGTCCGAGGTCGTAGCGGATGCGACGGGTGAAGTTGCCTCGCATCGACTGTCGCTGGATACCGAGCCAGAGGAGAGTGAGCTGGTCGCGGATACCGAGCAGATTGCTGACCACTCGATGCCGCTGCTGTGGTCACAGGCCGATGCGCGCGAGGAAGCAGAGGAGGGGGCCAAAGCACTCTCTGAGGAGCGACTGCGCTCGGTGGTGGAGAGCCTGCTCTTTGTTTCGGACAAGCCGCTGACTGCCGCGCGCATTCATGAGCTATTGGAGGAAGCAGCTGCTGCCCCGCGTGAGCCGAGCGGTCCGCCGGTGTATCAGCCGTCGCAGATTTTGGATGTGCTGAGCAAGATCGAGGTCGATTATCGCAGCCACGGGCGTGGCATCGAGCTGCAGCAGGTGGCCGGGGGTTGGCAGCTGCGTACTGCTGCTCAAAATGCGGTCTGGGTGCAGCGGCTACTGCAGGCCAAGCCAGTTCGTCTGTCGCGTGCCCAGCTAGAGACCCTGTCGATTGTTGCGTACCGGCAGCCGATCACGCGACCCGAGATCGACGATATTCGCGGCGTCGACTCGGGCGGTTCGCTAAAGACGCTGCTGGAGCGACAGCTGGTGCGAATTCTCGGCAAAAAAGAGGAGCCTGGTCGCCCGCTGCTGTACGGCACCACGCGCGAGTTCCTAGAGTTTTTCAACCTTCGCGATCTGAAGGACTTGCCGACGCTGCGCGAGTACTACGACCTCAGCGAAGAGCACAAGCAGAAGATGAAGTCGCTAGGCCATGAGCCCCCGGTCGTACCGACGCCAGAGGCCGTGGTTAGCGAGCCGGAATCGCCTACTCCTCTAAGTCCTGCAGATGGTGAGGCGGCTTCAGATGCTTCGGCGGCAGGTGTGCAGGCAGCTGATGCGGACGGAACGCCTGTGGCCGTGGATGTGGCGGCTCAGATCATGCGAGCGACGACGGCACAGGATGGGATGGTGCATCAGGCGACCTCGCGCGAGTGGATTGACCGGCAGCTTGAAGACGACGCGGAGCAGCTGGCCAAGATTGATGAGATGATTCGCGCCGTAAATACCGCCTTTCCGCTGCTTGACCCAACCCTGCTCGGGATGGTAGCGGATGGGACGCTCCCACCGCCGGCTGCGACACCGCAAGCTGGCTTTTTGCCTACCGATAGCGCTGACGACGAAGGTAGCGACGACAGTGAGGCGGACTCCGCGTCCTCAGTCGAAACCGCAGACAGTGACCGCGCCGACGAGCGCGAACCAGAGGAACTATGACCCTTATTCGTTTACAACTTGCGCTGGCCAAGGCTGGCGTAGCCTCACGACGACATGCCGAGGAGCTGATCACCGCAGGCCGCATCAAGGTCAATGGCAAGGTGGTGTCGGTGCTGGGCAGTCGCATCGATCCGGTTCGCGACCAAGTAAGTGTCGATGACAAGCCGGTGCTGCGCGAGCCGATGGCGTACTACCTGCTGAACAAGCCCAAGGGCTACGTCACCACAGCCTCAGACCCGGAGGGGCGACCCACGGTCTTTGAGTTACTGCCGAAGTCGCTGGTGCGGCTGTTCTCTGTGGGGCGGCTGGACTACAACACCGAAGGAGCCCTGCTGCTCACCAACGATGGCGAGCTAGCCCATGCGCTGATGCACCCGAGCATGGGCGTGCCCAAGGTCTATCACGCCAAGTTTCGCGGCACCGTCGGCAAAGAGCAGCTTCATCGCCTACGCGGTGGAGTTGATTTGCCGCCACCTCGCCCCTTGTCGCCGACGGGTAAGCCACTGCCGCTGCCGCCGGGAGCCAATCGTCCTGAGCGGACTGCTCCAGCGACGGTTGATATCGTTACCAGCACGGGCCGGCACACCTGGCTGCAGTTCATCTTGCACGAAGGCAAGAACCGCCAGATTCACCGCATGGCCGAGGCTGTTGGTAGCTCGCTGCTCAAGCTGATTCGAGTTGAGTATGCAGGTCTTGATATCAGCAACCTGGAACTAAATGGCTATCGTGCGCTCCAGCCAGCAGAGGTTATGACGCTTCGTCAGAGCGTCGGCCTCTCGCACTTGCCCGTTGAGCCGGGGCCCGTGCCCAAAAAGAAGATGCAAGAGCCAGAGCCGGTTGGTGCCAAGCGTAGCGAGCGACCGACGCCGCCAGCCCGTGCCCAGCCTTCGCGTTCCCACCGAGATGTTGATTTTGATGAGGCACCGCGTCGGCTTGGGGACGGCCCTAGGCCAGTACGCGAAAAGCCTGCTGTGGCGCGGCCTCCTGCTGCACGTCCTCCGCGTGAGTCGGCGGTTACTGCTACGGCGGAGTCACCGCCACGTCGCACTCCACGACCGCTACGTGCGCCAGCTTCCCCGCCGCCTGCTCGGGGTGCTGGGGGCCGATCCTCGGCTTACCATCCCCCGCTACGTCGGGACCGAGAGCAAGCCGCGCGCGCTCGCTCCTCGGGCCTGCCGATGCGATCGCCCTACGGCAGTCGTGAGCGTCCATCAGACGGTCCGCAGCGCTAACCCGACCTGCTTTCCTCCCTCTGATTCCTTCCGCTGCCACGTCCTGTGTCAGCATTCCCCCTGTCTTCCTGCTTTATTATATAATTAAGACCTACAGTGGGGGCGGCATTCATGTCATTCCAGAGGTTGTGCCGATCTGGCTATCCATATTGGGCGGTTTCCTTCTCAATGTTGATAGCTTGCGCTTTAACACAAGACGCTAGCGCGCGTTCATATAAGCGTCGCGTGCGCGCCGTTAATGAATGTAAGAGTGAAAAGCAGGTATCGGAAGCAGATGCGGATAAGGCCCGTCGCTACTTTGAAAGTGGGATGATTTATTATCAAACTAAGGATTATGTCAAAGCCCGCGATGAGTTCCGCACTGCTTATGAGATTTCCAATGCCCCAGATTTCCTCGTAAACTTAGCATCAGTATCTTCAAAATTACGTGCCTATGGAGATGCTGTTAAGTACCTAGACCAATATATCGCAGAGTGTCCGAACTCGCCGGATCTTGCCGCTGCGATTCAGCGTCGGGACGACATGATGATTGCGCAGACCATCAAGGAAGGCGAGGAGCCGCCGCCCGAGCGCATACCTCCGCCGCCCAAGCCGGCGCTGGCGCTCATGGGGGCGGGGGCTGGTTTGCTTTTAATTGGAGCGGGACTTGGTGGCGGTGCCATTGCTGCTGCCAAGCAAGTCGGGGCCCCTGACGCCGTGGGTGTGGTGCGAGAGTTTGACGAAAACTGGGCGGCCATCGAGTCTCGCGGAAGGTCGCTGTCGGCAGCTGCGATTGCCCTGGATGTGGTAGGTGGAGCGGCGCTGGCGGCTGGCGCAATTTGGACTGGGCTTTGGTATCAGCAGCGTGATGGCATTTCTTTGACGCTTGCCCCTCGGCCAGGGGGAATTTTGGTATTGGGGAGGTTTTGATGTTCCCACAAATCTCGTTATCAGCCTTGCGCGGGCTGGCATTGATGGCGCTGGCGCTATCGACCACCGTCAGTTGCTATAATCCGGACTATAGTAATATTTTATATAGCTGCAATCGCGGAATTGAATGTCCAGACGGATTGGGCTGCTTTCAGAAAACGGGGTTTTGTGCTTATTCCGTTGCTGGCTGTCGTGAGGGTGGCTATCTAATAGAAACGGATCGCTATATCTGCCCTGGCGATGCCAATAACTGCATGGTTGGCTATGGATCGTGCCCTGCCACTTTCAGTGTTGACTATTGTTCGCCAAATCCCAGTCAGAGCTCTAATATGGATATTGCCAAGTGCTTTTATTGTTGTAAGCAGAACTAACGACTGTTTGCGTAATTCGCTGTCGTTTTGTCTTCTGGGCTAGTGATTGTGCAATAG
>ERZ795056.7168-NODE-7168-length-10755-cov-5.770374_pt1 | contig 10755 bp, 3 predicted proteins | sample MGYA00375140_ERZ795056 | MGnify/ENA primary metagenome ERZ795056 (study PRJEB30185, sample SAMN05720227) | activated sludge metagenome | isolation source: Anaerobic digester | place: USA | collected 2015-03-09 ...
CTGATGCCTTGCGGCTGATGATCCTTGAATCGCTCCTTCAGTGCTTTTAGTTCCTCGCTTCGGAGCGGTCGAACCGCTTGCCGACTCGTCGCCTGAGCCAGCGCAAATCCACCGCCCAACGCTGCGGCCCCCGGAAGGCTGTGCTCCAGGCCTTGATCGAAAACCTCCGCGAGATGAGTCAGGCCCGCCTTGTCCAGCCAACGCAGCAGGCTGGGCATGTCAGCACCGATCTCGGGCTGCAAACCCAGATCTGCCAGCTTTGGCATCCGCGAGCGACTCATGGCCTCGTTGGGGCAGGAGCCGCGCGTTGTGCAACGCACCGCCCGATCATGCGTGCAACCTCGAGTCGAGCGCTTCGCCGCAGCCCAGCAATTTCAGGTGCGCCAAGGTATTGCGGTATTCCGCCAACCTGTCAGCACGGTCGCGAAGGGCCGGGTCGACCGCGTTGGTTCGCGCCACATGTGCCAGCGGGCCGATCTCAAGTTCGTCCAAGGATCGCACCTGCCGATCGCCGCCGAGCCAGAAAGGACACTTCACGTGGCGCTCAAGGCCCTTGGCGAGCTCCCGTCGTCGCAATTCGATGAGTGGGAGCAGTTCGGCTGCCTGCGCTGACCAGAGCCGGCGGACCAACTCCAGTTTCTGATCCCCTTGGCCCAGAAGAACGAACGAGTGGACCATCTCGACCCCGTCGAACTGGTCCACACCGCCGCGCTCCCATTCCGCACCGATCGGTGAGTCCTGGCTGTGAAGCGCGTCGCGGCCGGCCTGCAGGACTGTATTGGGCTCGAACAAGTCTTGTTCAGGCTGGGCCAACAGGAAGTCAGCGAGATCAAGATCCCACAGCGCCAAAGCTGCGATCTGGCGCACCAGCAATTTGTGATGACGGGCCCGCTTCTGGAGCACTCGTAGGCGCTGATCAACGTAGATGAGTGTGTCCAGCTCGCCGAAGACACCATGCCACAGTCGCAGTGCCAGCGCCGCGCCCGGCGCCTGCAGCCGCTTTCGGGGCACCCCACGGACAACCACCAGCAAGACCGGCCGCAAACCCGCGGCATGGCCTCGGCTGGCAACCTCGAAGTCCATCAGAAAGGAGCGCCATACTTCCCACGTTGACGCGGTCACACCGTCGATCACGATGGCACGGCCGTCGGGCAGTTGCTTGAACAACTTCTCGACGCTCCAACCTACCCACTGCTCTGGCTCCAGATAGAGGAGCTCGGTGAGCCATCGCAGAGGGTCCGTCTGCTCACCGGCGGTGCCCGTCTCGATGGACCAACGATCACGCCTCAAAGTCTCGGAAAAAACCGCTGCCATCTCTGACGGCGCATGGGTGGGTGCGGCGACGATGACGCTGATGCCATCACGGAGCTGCTCGACAACCTCGCTGATGAAGTTGGCAGGGCCTGGCAGCGTTGGCCACTTCATGGCGCCAGGTCCTCGAGCATGCGCTTGGCGAATGCGTCCAGAGCCCAAAATGATCCTGGGTGGCGGACCACCAACCCAAGCGGCTCAGCCCATCGAAGGGTCCGTTCGACAAGCTCTTGCGGCAGCTCTCCGAATTCCACCAGGTCTCCCTCGGTGACACCATCGCCCAGGCTGCACATGGCTTTCAAAACGCGCTCTGCGGCCTCGATGCCTCCCGTGAGACGCGTGCGATTCAGCTGCCGCCACTCGGGGTCCTGCATCGACTTTGTCATGCGATCCAGGTTATGGGCGAAGTCGAGGGCTCCTCCCGTCACGCTTGCCGCCGTCTCGAGCAAGCCGCCCCAGTATCCGGTCAGGGGTTCGAGACGATCTACGGCTGAATCGGCTGTGAGCTGCAGCTCTTCCAGCCACTTCCTCACGAACCCGCGAGTCCATGGCAGCACCGATAGCCACGGCTCAATCCATTGCTCCCTATCTGTGGCAACCGCCGTCAATGTCCACAGGCGTTCGGGGTCGGCCGCAAAGACCACGGACACAAAGCTCGTCTTGGAGGTCAACGCATTCAGCTTGGTACGGGCCACCGCCACCCAATCAGCATCCCAAGGTACCTGCGCGGGAACCATCATCACCGTGATTCCCTCGGAGTCGCGCTTCTTGACTTCCTTGTCCAGCTCCTGTGAGAAGGCCTTCGGGTCGGTCGCGCGGCCGAGCAAGACGAACGAACGGGCATCGGTCATGCCGGGCTGGTCGCGCAAACCCGACAGCAGATGCTTGCCGCCTGCAGCATCGGTTGCGGCCACCAGCAGCACGGAGCTGCGCAGCTGCATCACCTCGTCCAGCTGGCGATATGTCAATGGATTGCGCGCCGGTTGATCCATGCTTCCCGCAAGCGCAGGGCGAAAGATCGTTGATTCGAACTCGACCCTTGGCTCGCGCTCGGCCTGAAGGGTGTTCTCGATCTCCTGCTTGCTCCCCAGCAACAGCAGGACGTTTGGGTTGCGCAAGCTGAAGTGGTCAGGAATGCTCGCCTGGCTCAAGACGCCGAGCTGCACCATTTCCTCCAGCAGGACAAGGAAATCGCGTTCGGACGTGGAGGCGAATCCCTCGGGCCACCAGAGCGTGGCGCAGTCGTTCCGGATCTTTCTCCACTCGATACCATCGGCGTGGTCGAAGCCTGCACTGAGCGCCTCCAAGCCGATGGCATTCGCAATGACCTCGTAGCGATCGTCGAGCTGCAGCGTGAGCCGGAACTTCGCGCGGATGGCATCACGCAAAGGTCGGCCCGAGAAGACCGATTCAATGTCGGCCTCTTCGATCTTGAAGCGAGGGCCCGAGGCGTCGCGGCGGCGCAGTCGAGTCTCACGGAGATGGCGCAGTAGCTGTGTGCAGTACAGCTGGATCAGGCTTGGGTAGTAGTTCGTCTGCGCCAACACGCGCATGACGAGGCTGCGATCTTCGAACTCGAAGCCGGCGGCCTCGATCGGCCGCGTGATCAGCTCTTCCGCCGCGCGGATCTCCCGCTCGTCCATCAAAGGGCCGATGCGAACCGCTTCATTGAAATGACCCAAGGGCTGATTCGATGTGCTCACCGTCCGCAGGACGTTGTGCAATCCAGCGAAGACGACCTTGAACCGCCGTTCGGTCTCGTCCATCAACTGTTTGAGGCGGCGAGTTTCCGCGTAGCCGCTCTCCTGGCGTCCGTCCTGTTCGAAGAATCGATCAGCCTCGTCCAGGAGAAGCAGGATGCGACGGCCCGGCTTGGCGGACAGGAAGGCCTTGATGGCACCGAGGAAAGCATCGACGGATGCCGGCTTTGCCGGATTAACGCTCGGCATCTCCAGGCCGACGATCTTCAGATCACGCAGCTTTTCGAAGATGGAAAGCCACACCTCCGACACCCGACGGCGCTCACCGATGCCTTGCGCGAGCAGGTCGATCCAGATGGCATACCGCTCTGCCGCCGGATCGTGGAAGGTCTTTTCGGCGCGCCGTAACAGTGCCGTCTTGCCCAGCTGACGGCCGCCGTAGATGAAGTAGCAACCCCCTTGCATCCGAACGCTCTCGAGCTCGGACGCGCGGCCGTAGAACATTTCCGCCGGCACATAGCCCGCACTGGCGTCGTAAGGTTCGCTGTGTGTAAAGGGCAGCGCAATGCTGAACCAAGTAGCCAGTCGCGATCCTTGCTGCGCAAGCAGGAACAGCAGCATGGACTCATCGAGCAACAGGAACGAGCGCTGGCGCTCCTTCGACGTCCGCGCGAGCTCGGCCCAAAGACGCTGAGGGCTTCGGCCGAGTGCAACAACAATCGTGGCAGTTTGTTGAGTCTCCTCCCCCGTGCGCTGCAGGAAGTCTTCCGGTGTCAGCCGGTCCCAGACGCAGAGCACGCGATAGCGACCCTGGGCTCGGGAGCCAAAGTGCGGCACTGGGCAGATTTCGCGATCATCCAAAGGCGCCGCCTGCAGGGTCCAACTGGGCAAGCCGTGCGCGTTCTGCTTCTCTTGCTTCAGACTCCTTACCGTGACGCCAATCGACTCCAGGATTCGGCGCAAGCTGTCGTCGGCCATGTTGCGTCGACTCGCCGACGTGGCCCATGTCCGGTAGGTTTGCTCCGCGTTCTGGCGGGCCCTCTCATCGCCGTCAAGGTCGAAGCTGACCGACCCGATGTCACCGCCCGCCCGGATCAGCTTCTCCACATCAGCCTGCGGAAGCTTTCCGAGTTGTTCGTTGAGCCCCTGCTGCTGTTTGGGATAGAACTCCTTGAACGCATCGCGGTGATGGTCGCGCTCGGGCCATGGGTCAGCACCCTGCCTTGCTCGTTGCAGCAACTCGTTGAACGTGTGGATGTCAGACCGCGCCAACGGCGCCTCAACTTGGCGCGCCACCTCTTCGGTCAGTCGCGGACGCTCGCGCTCGAACGAGAAACGGGCCTGCTGTACGCGCTGGGCCTTGCACCCTTCGATCTTGGCCTGTATCGCCGCAACCTTGCGCGCACCCTCGTCGAACCGACCGCTGTCTCGCAGGCCAACCTCTAGCGCGCTCAGTTCGCTCTCACCTGCTGCACGCTCGGCATCGGTCAAGTAGCCGTAGGCCAAGCCAACCTCTGTGGCGCGCCGCGCTTGGAGGAGGTGGCGTTGAAGATCCTTGAGCCACTGCTCCCGCGCACGTTCGATCGCCTGCGTTTGGGCTGTGCGCTCGCGGTCATCCGACACATACGGAAGCAGGAGTTCGGCGCTCGCCACATCCCCGCTTTGGACGCGCGCCGTGATCGCGGCTTCGGTACCGATGGGGGACTTAGTCCACGCCGTCAGCGCCAAGAGCAAAGCGTCATTGTCCGACTCCACCATCCAACCTTCACCGACGAATGCTCCAGGAACCCACAAGAGATCCCGCGCAAGAATTTCTTTTGCCATCGGCTCTGCGACTGGAATGGCGTCGCTGGCCCGGAACATGTCGGCGATGGCCCGCACTTCAGTGAACAGAACCGTGCTTGCAGCGCGAACCTGTCCCCATTCGTCGCCTTCCCACGGCTGCTCGAGTTGCCTGCAAGCGCTGTCGGCGTGTTCCTGAAATGCCAACTGCAGTTGACCCACCAGAGCACGAAGTTGATCACCTGACTCCGTCAACAGTTCAGCCGTCGCCAGCCACGCCTTTGCAATCTCGACTGCCTCGCAGGTGGCAACCCACAGGTGCTCGAGAGCACCCGCTTCGATATCCGGGCCGCGCCTGTCCAGCTTCCGCCTGTCCGTCTCAGCAAGGATCGCGTTGAACTTGTCGTAGTCCGAGAGCTGTGCAATGGCTGCTCTAACGGCACCGCGTTCCGCGGTCGCCCCGCTGCTCACAGTGGCAAGCAACGCGTGAATTGGCTCGCCGGGCTTCAGCCAGTGCAGCCAGACCTTCGACGCTGGCGCGTACCGGATCTTCTTGTTCGGTGCGCGCTCGTGCAGCCAGTCAGCTGCGGCCTTGGACAGCTTCGCCACTTGCGATCGCAGTGATGACTCATCAGCAGCGGACCGCAGGACCGCCGGTCCGATGGAAAAGCGGGTCAGTCGCTCGCTGACATCGGCCACACTCTTGACAAGCTGCAGGACGGCCGAGTGTCGGCCGTCCAAGTGTCGATAACCTGCAACTGCCGACGCGCTGGTCAAAGGCGCCAGCACCATCGGTCTCAGCGTGGCGGCGATCAGCAGCAGGTTTAGCGCGGTGCACCAGTGCGAAGGCGCATCTCCCGGCTCAAACCAGACCGCTTGGATATCGGCAAGGCTCTCACCGACCGCCCCCGCCAATGGGCCGTCGCTGGCGGCGAGGCCGGGTGCAAGGGCAACCGACCGAAGCAGGCTCGGGTGTGGCAGTCGAATCTGCGGAGCGATCGCCTGCAGTGCCGTTGCGAACTGAAACGCCAGAGCCGGCTTACCCTGTTGAAGCAGCGTCCAAATCGGCCGACAGCGGTCGCCCGCAGCGTCGTTGAACTCCGCAGCTGGCTGGAGATCACGAAAATCCCCAGTGCGCTCGCCCGGCGTCGATGCTGTGCCCTCGCTGACAGCTGCTGCCAGCGCATGAAAAACCGTGGGCTCCGGCAGCGGCGCCTCAACGGCGGCAGGCGGTGCCTCCGCCGCTCGCGTCGGCACAAGCATCGGAGAGGCGGCAACTGGCTCTGGAACAAGCGCTTCGACGACCCTGACCAAGGGCTCAAACGCTGGTGCCTGCGCACTCTCTACGTTGTCAAGACTGGGCGCCTCGGCAGAGTGCGCGGGCGCTTCAGGGGCTGTCGCGGCCTCCACCTCATTCGCGCTGGACTCGGTGGCGGGCTGGCCCGAATGGTCCTCGGCGTTCGGCTCGCCAGCAGACAGCTGTTCTGCTTGCGCCGCATAGTCAACCGCAGGGTCAAAGACCTCACCGTGTGGGGAAGCAGATGCCAGGACGAACAGCATGACGTCTGTTCGCTTCCGCTCCGCGGTGATGCTGTCTTCCCTCGCCTGGAGGCTGCGTTCCACCAACTCCAGTTTGCGAATGGCGGAGGTGCGGGTCGCGAGTTCTCCTTCCAACACCTCGGAAGCACGTTTCGTCTCGGTGACGCGTGCCTCCGCCGCGTGCATCTCGGTGCAAGCGGCTGCGATCCGGGTCAGCGCCAGGCCCGCGTCGTCGGCAAGATCGAGCAACGCCTGTTCGTCCGCCGCGCCTGCACGCTCGATGTCCCAACGTGCCATGACCTGAGCGATAACGTCCGGTCCGAGCCATGACATGACGTCGTCGCGGGCCACATCGAGCAGACGCAACTGCAGGGTGTCCATGCCCTCTTGCATCACTGCCTGTGGTGGCTTCTTGTCTTCAGGGACAGTGCCAACCATCTCGGCGGCACGGTTGCCGAGCGCAATCAATCGCTCCAGCGGGCCACGACGTGGCGTCTCTCCCCACTCGCCATGCAAGCGGACGAGTTCTTCGCCAATTTCGGCCCAGTCCAACGCCACATCGGTGGATGGCGCGGAACTGACCGCGCCTGCCGCGCTGGGCTCCGAGGGAACCGCCGTCGGACTCTTGTCGGTTTCCGACTTCACCTCAGGGTCCACTCCCCGCAGATGGCCCAAATCAGCTTCAAGCTCGGGCACGATCTCGATGGCCGTTCTGATGAACCAGTCGACCGTGCCCAGAGACGAGAGGGCAAACGCCGCCTGCACCGTTGACTCGCGAGCGGCGACATCCAAGGTTTCCCAGGACTCAAATGCAGCCCGAACCTTCAGCCAGATCATGAAGACGCCAAACGTGGGTGGTTTGGCGTCCTTGAAGGCGTTTTCAGACAGACCCTGACGGATTGCCTTCCATGGGCCGCATTGCGCCTGCAAGGCCGCTTCGTCCAATTCAACGCCGGCCCAGTCCGGTGCAAATGCCGTCAGGATGGCAAGTTCGGGGCTCAGCTTGTAGTAATACGGCCGCACGGGCTGCCGTTCGGCAGTCTTGACGAAGAAGTCGGCACGGAAGTACGCATTGGAGAGCAGTTCGACGATGGCCTCCTCGCGGCGACCGTTCGTCTTTCCAAGGACCTGTCGAACCCATGGGCGCGCCAAGACTTCCTTCATCACCGCGGTGGTCAGGCCGCGCCTACGAAGCATCGAAATCAGCTTCCCGTTCCCTGGCGTCGGAGCCAGCATGGACCTGGGGAAGCCCTCCGGCAGCTTCGGTCGGTAGGGGTTGTCCACAACCGACTCGCGGGAATGCGGCTCCGGCGCGTTGATAGGACCGTCGTCGGCCCCGTTCATGGATTCGCCCTCCACTGCACTTCTATGAACGCCACAGTCCAACCTCTTTTTCGATGCATCTCCACTCCCTGTCTTGTTTGTCTGCCGAGCGGGTTCAACTGCCCTTCTTCGACCTTCTTGAAGCTGTTGCTGCCGCCGGCTCTGGATCAGGCGCGGTCAGCGCGTAGAACTCGTGTAACTTGGTCGCCAGCAGCTTCTTGTCCGGCAATTGGGTCTGGTACTGCGCGACGAGGGCTGGCGACAAGGTCCGGCTCAGCGCGTACTCGACCACCTCGCTGTCCTTCGAGGCGCACAGCAGCACGCCGATGGCCGGGTTCTCATGCGCCTTGCGCACGTCACGGTCCAGCGCTTCGAGGTAGAAGTTGAGCTTGCCCAGGTGCTCGGGCTCAAAGCGCTCCACCTTCAACTCGATGGCGACCAGGCAGTTCAGGCCCCGGTGGAAGAACAGCAAGTCCAGCGCAAAGTCCCGCCCGCCCACCTGTAAAGGGAATTCCGATCCGACGTAGCAGAAGTCCCGCCCCAGCTCGATGAGGAAGGCACGCAGCTGACCAAGCAGGCCGCGGTGCAGGTCAGCCTCGCTGTGGTCGGCCGGCAGATTCAGGAATTCCACTGCGTAGGCGTCCTTGAACGCGCCTGTTGCCGCGCCGCCATGCATTTCTCTCAGCGCTGCTGAGAGTTTTGGCGGGTCGAGCACCGCGCGCTCGAAAGCGCCCAGCCGGAACTGGCGCTCCAGCTCGCGGCTGGACCACTTTTCCTGCACGGCCATGCGCAGGTAGAACTCCCGCTCTTCGGCGCGCTTGGACTGGCCCAGGATCACCAAGTTGTGCGTCCACGGCAAATCTCTCACCAGTGCCGAGAGCTTTGCGTTGCCTCGGTAGGTCTCGAAGAACTGGCGCATGCGCCAAAGGTTCGGCGCCGAAAAGCCGCGCAAGCCGGGCACCGTGCGCGCCAGGTGCTGTGCCAGGCTGTCGACCACGCCCTCGCCCCAATCGGCCGCGGCCAGCTTGCCGCTGATGTACTCGCCGATCTGCCAGTACAGGCCCACCAGCTCGGTGTTGACAGCCTGATACGCCCGCAGGCGCGCCTGCTCGATCAGGCCCACCACTTCGGCGAACGACGCTTCCACCGCAGCAACCACAGTGCCAGGCTTTGAGACGGACTTCCGGGCGCTCAATCGGCACCACCAGTCAGCACCAGTGCTTCCTTCACCGCCGGCGCTCCACTCCCATGCCGTACCAGGATGTCGTGGATCTCCGCCGGCTTGAACGCCACGTCCCAACACCAGGCGCCAAACCCGCCCTTGGCATTGACGGCCTTCACCCACAAGGCCAGCGCATCACGCTTGGCGCTGTTCATCGGCGAGTCCTCGCCTTTGATCTCCAGCACCAGGCTCTTGCCGTTGGCCAAGCGGACGATGAAGTCCGGCACGAAGCGCTTGCGCGAACCACCCCACAGGTAGTAGATCTGGAAGCCCAGGTGGTCGTTCTTGACGTAGGCCGCCACCAGGTCATTGCCATCGAACAAGGTGCCCGCGTAGATCTCCCACGAGCTGTCGCCCACCACGTGGCTGATCTGCGATTTGCGCGTCACCTGACAGTCCTTGGTCGTGTACCAGGTGCGCATCGCTCGCGTGGAGCCGATCGGCTGCTCTGGGTCAAACACCGGCTCGATGCTGGCTACGTTCTGCTGCTCCACATGCTTGACCACGTGCTGGACGATCAGGTCCATGTTCAGCGCGATCAGGATGCGCCGACGCACCCCCTCGGCGTGGAACAGGCTCGGGATGACGAGCTTCTTCGAACCTAGGAATTCCTCGACCAGTCGAATCAACTGGAAGACCAGGTACTCCCGGTTGCCCGTGAACTTGCCGGACAGCTGGTCGAAGGCCTTGCGCGCCGCCTGGAAGACGATGCGCTGTTCGCGGAACTCTTCCGGCAGCTTCGACAGGTCGATGTTCGTCGTCTTGCTCAGGTCGGTGGCGCCACCGACAGCCGGTGCCAGCTCGGCCGTGATGACCGTCTTCGCCGGGTCCAGCTCCAGGTCCGACACCATCGACCACTGCACCGACAAAGCCGGCTTGACGATCGTGTCCACCCGCAGCAGGTTCGGCCAGCGCACCTCCAGCTCGTTTCGCGAGGCCAGCGACTCGATCTGCGTGCTGGGCTTGGGCGGTGGCGGCGGCACACCGTCATCGCCGGTATCCACGAACACCGACAGCGGCACGCCGAACACGTTGACGTACTCGGGTACGAAGAGTCCGTTGTCATCAACGTCATAGCCCACGCGGCGCAGGCCGCGGCCGATCACCTGCTCACACAGCAGCTGGCTGGTGAACGCGCGCAGGCCCATGATGTGGGTGACGTTCTTCGCATCCCAGCCTTCCGACAACATCGCCACCGAAATGACGCTCTGCAAGCGCTGCCCGGCTTGGCCATGCTTGCCCACGTTGTCCACGATGGCGCGCAGCAGGTCTTCCTTGTCCAGTGCCAGCAGCCGCTCCTCACGGTCCTTCGGTAGCCGCGCAGCCTTGACGATCTCGCGCAGGCGGTTCACGTACTCGGTCGTTCCGAGCAGGTAGTCGCGCACAGCGGGTGAAAGTGGCGCGCGCTGGATCAGCGCCTCCAGCTGCTTCTCCGTCGGGGTCTTGGCCAGCGCCTCCCAATCATTTTCAGGAACCGCCAGATGCAGAGCCAGCAACTTCAGCTTCTCCGCGTCCTTCTTCGCTTCGTCGATCTTGTCGCGGGTGGCGTCTGGCAACGCCAGCGCCTTTAACAGCGAAGTCATGCGCGCCTTGAACACACTCTCGGCGCTGGCCTTCTCGCCGATCTCGGCCTTCTCCAACACTTTGGAATCCACGCGAAGTGTCTGCGTGGGCGACTTCAGCTCGGGCCAGTGCGCGTCGCCGTGGTTCAGGTAGTGCTCGATGCGCGCCGCAGTCTCCACGCGGTTGCACACCGTCAGCATCACCGGCGGCGAGTGGTGCCCCGCTGCCTGCCAGTCTTGCAGCGCGGCGCGCCAGTCGGCACCCAGCAGCGTGTAGGCGTCCTGCACGAGCTTGGGCAGCGCCTCGTGCGGCTCG
>ERZ795056.7172-NODE-7172-length-10753-cov-27.464012_pt1 | contig 10753 bp, 8 predicted proteins | sample MGYA00375140_ERZ795056 | MGnify/ENA primary metagenome ERZ795056 (study PRJEB30185, sample SAMN05720227) | activated sludge metagenome | isolation source: Anaerobic digester | place: USA | collected 2015-03-09 ...
GTCAGCATCAGCAGCGTCGGCTGTGGCAGCGGCACCACCGCCAGGTCTTGCACTGCAGCCTGCGTCACGATGCGCTGCCGCAATGCACCGATGTGGCCTGCTGCATCCAGCGCATAAATCGTGACCGAGTGCTCTAGGAAGTTGCTCACCAGCAGCAGTTCTTCGCCTGGGTGCTGGGGATCTTGGACGACGCGTACCACCCGCGCGCCTAAGCCTGTGCGCACGGTCTGTACGACACCGCGCTGCTCATGAAAAGCCTGCACGCCATCCAGCGCGGGAGTGCTGACGTAAGCCAGTCCAGAGCGCGGCTGTACTGCAATATCGCGCAGACCATGAACCGGTCCCGCAGGCCAGCGCCGATATCGCTGCTGCGGAGTCAGCATTTGCGGCTGCTGCGGGATGACCCCGACCGCGCTGTCATATCGACACACCACCAGCACATCGCCACTTGGTGAAAGCGCTAGGCTCTGCGGAAACGGGCCGGTATTGATGCGAAACAAGAGCTGCGGCTGGCGTGTTTTGGTGTCTATCACCGCCACCTGATTCTGGGTGGACAGCGCGATATACAACAGTCCATCACGCGGGTTTTGCAGCAGCGCACGAGGGCGCGCATGAACATCCGCAAGCTCAGGCTTAGAAGCGCTGGCACTTTCGCGCGCGCGCAGCGGTTCGGGTTGCGCGCTGGCGGCTCTGTGCTGGCTTGCGAGAACACCTATCGATAACCAAAAATGAGCAGAGCGAAGTGCGCGCACGACGGCGCAGCATACTGTGTTTCCGCAGCGGCGAACGGGGATAATTCCAGCGCAGCAGCGAGGCAGAATTACTGAAATATCCTGGGCTTTGGCGCTGGCGACAACTGCGCGACAGCCACGCCGCACCAAATAAAAAATGCCGGTTCCGCAACAAGGTTGCGAAGACCGGCATTCCAAGCTGCGCTGGCTTTCACTGCGCAGTAAGTCGGCAAGTACACTGCTGCGAAACTAACCGCTCCACACAGCAGCGCACTTGCGAGGACTGATGCTGTTTACTTAGTTCTTCTTACGACCAGCGCCGCCCACCAGATACTTCATCAGGCGCTTCTCGCCAACCGTGTAGATCTTGCCATCGCCCACCAGCTCACCGAGCGGCTGACGCAGCTTGTTGGCCAGCTCTTCGCGGCCAATGTTGATCGAGGCCAGCTGCTCATTGCTGAAGCTGCGCGCGATCTCGTTGCGGTTCAGGCCGTCTTTGCTCTCGCTCAGGGTCTTGACGATGACCTGCTTGAGCGTGGTCTTCTGATTCTCGTTCAGACGGGTGCGGCGAGCTGGCTTGGCCTCTTTGCCCGGGGTCGCGGCGCGCTTGCCACCGGACAGTGCTTCTGCGAAATCAACAATGCCCATCGTCGAAACGACGGCCCAGACATCCTTGTGCTGCTTGATGCCAGCGATGAACTGCTCGACGTTCACCTTGTTGCTTGGGTGCAACTTGTAAAACATGTTGAGCGCGGCCTGGCGACGCAAGTCCTCATTCCGCGCCTGCAGCTCTTGCTCGAACAGACCGGTGATGTCCATTGGATTTGCTGCTGCTACCGGGGCGACACTCTTCTTACCTGCCATTTCTTCCTCCTGATTTGTGTGCATTTTTTTTGAGACCTGCGCCGCATGATGCGGGCCTACAAGACCCTTCACTGAGCTATGTATTCAGCAATGAATTGATTAATAACCAAGAGGCATTTCAATCGCAACAGGAAGTTCTGTCAAGCGCAATTTGCCTGCGCGCTTTTCGCGCTGCGCCAATTTTCCCGATGAATGCCAGAAAACTCCGCGATTCCTGCAAATCCGCGAGGCGACGAGAAGACCAAAAGGCCGGTCAGGCAACGCCCGGCAAATACCGACAAGACAGCCCCGCTAATTAATCCCGAGGGCGACATCATCGTCGGCACATCTAACACACCAACATCCGCACCAGCAACCTAAGTGCGACCCTAGAGTGATTCGCGCAGACGCAGCCCGGCAATATGCGGTACCAGCAAGCGACGCATGGCACGCAAGCCAACCCTGATAGGCTGAGCCACGTGATTAAGCGAGCACATATTCGATTTGTCACAGTGAATATCAGAAGAAATGTGCGCATGAGCACACAGGTGATTGCGCAAGGGTGGCGTTTTGGCAATGCAGGCAATCCTCTTGCGATATACGACACGGGCAGTGCGCAAGTGGGCCCGCACGCGCAGTCTTTGGGCCGCTAAAAAATGCGCGACCCGCGGATAAGTTTTCTTGCACTTGCGACGACAAACAAGTCCTACTGCATCTATATCAGCGCGGGTCTGCGTATGCGCACAACACGCAGGTTGCACTCATAAACAAGCTAGTTTTGGCAGCAGCGGCAGCATCCTCGACAAAGGCAGAAGTTCATCGACATGCGCATTCGTCGGCATATCTCACCGCTTTATTTGAGCTTTCCGCTGATCCTCATCGCGGCGCTGGCGCTGGCGCGGTACTCCTACCGCAACGCCAAGCAGCTGGCGCAAAACAGCGAGGCCTCGGTGATCCAGGGCCTTTTTGCGCTGGGAGATCAGACCCGCAGCCGCGTGGAGAGTTTCGTCATCGACTCGGACCGCGAGCTGTTTAACCTGGTCGACCTGGAGCATCTTCAAGACTTCTCGCGACGCTGGGCCGAGATTGTGCGGCTGTCGCACGCGGTCGAAGCGGCCATCGTGCTGGACGAAAACTTACAGGTCGTCAAAGGTGGCTACGTCAGCAAGCGCCGCAACAAGCCGGAGGCCGATGCTTTTTTGCGGCTATTTACCGAGCGCATCCTGCCCACCTTACCGCTGGCCGAGCTACGCCCCGACTTCCACCGCCACTTGCACACCCAGCACGAGGGCACCGACTACCTGCTGAGCTACATCAAGCGCTACGACGCCGACCGGGGCCGCGTGTTTTACATCGTGCTGCGTGTAAACCTGGATTACCTGGTGGGCACGTTCTTTCCCGAGCTGTTTCAGCCGATTGCCGGTCGCGTGCTGGTCTCGGTACTAGGCAGTCGTGGCGAGGTGGTGTGGGGCCAGCCCATCAGCGCCGCCGGGATGTATGTGTACGACAAGCGCTTTGATACCACCGTGTATCAGTGGCGACTGCTGATGGCGCCTTTAGATAGTGGCCGACTGCGCGCGGGCTCGCAGCAGCGGCAGATTTCCGACATCAGTCTGATCAGCTTAATGCTGAGCGTTATCGTCGTTGGCACGGCGTTTTTGCTGTACGCCATCTCCTCAGAGCAGCGGGTGTCGGCGCTAAAGAGCGAGTTTATCGGCAACGTCAGCCACGAGCTAAAGACGCCACTGTCGCTGATTCGCATGTTTGCCGAGCTCTTGATGCTGGGCAAGGTCAAGACCCCCGAAAAGGGCAAAGAGTACGCGGCCATCATCACCCGCGAGGCCGAGCGCCTGTCGCGTCTGATCGACAACGTGCTCGACTTCTCGCGCATCGAGCGTGGCAAGTCGGCCTACGAGATGAAGCCCGGTGACCTGGGCGAGGTGGTGGAGCGCGCGCTCGACTTTTACCGCTATCGCCTGGAGCGCGAGGGTCGCCAGCTGGATGTCGATGTGCCGCCGGAAGTGCCGACCACTCTGCTTGATGAAAATGCGATGACGCTGCTGCTCCTAAACTTGGTGGATAACGCGGTCAAATACGGTGGCTCCGGGCCGATTACCGTGCGCCTGCGCCCAAGTCGCCGAGGAGATGAGCTGCAGCTATCGGTGACAGACCAAGGCATGGGTATCGCCACGGAAGAGCAGCGCAAGATCTTTGAGCGCTTTTATCGCACCCGCACCGTGCGCAACACCAACATCCGAGGCTCTGGCATCGGCCTGGCCCTGGTGAAGCACATCTCCGAGGCCCACGGCGGTCGCGTTACCGTCGATAGCGTGCCTGGGCGCGGCACCACTTTTCTGGTCACGGTGCCAGTGCGCTCGCTGCCAGCCGAGCCAAGCGACGGCGAGGGCAGTGACAGCGACACACCGCAAGGCCTAGACTCTGGCGAGCCGCGCGCTCAAAATCCGGCGTAAACGAAAACAGCATGGCGACACACTCAGGCTCCCCAAGTAGCTCGATGTCTCCGCCCCATAGCGGGGCTCCCTCCTCTGCAGGATCGTCGCCGTCTGGTGAGCACACCAAAAAGCAGCGCATCTTGCTGGTCGAAGACGAGCCCGACATCGTGCGCGGCCTCACCGACGTGCTGGAGTTTGAGGGCTTCGAGGTCATAAACCACATGCTCGGTCGCCCCGGCGTCGCCGAGATGAAAGAGCGCGGCGCCGACCTGGTGATCCTCGACTTGATGCTGCCCGACATCAACGGCTACCAAGTCTGCGAGGAAATCCGCACCTTCAACCAGATCGTGCCCATCATCATCCTGACCGCGCGCGGCCAAGAGCTAGACAAGATCCGCGGCCTGGAAGCTGGTGCTGACGACTACGTAACCAAGCCATTTTCCGTCGGTGAGCTGCTGGCGCGCATCAAAGCCATCCTGCGCCGCCTGGGTCGCACGCCCGGCAAAGAGCTAGAGACCATCCGCATCGGCACCTGCGAAGTGAACCTGAAAAAGCACACGCTGACGCGGGCCCGCAAGACCCAGACCCTGACGTTTTACGAGGTCGAGCTGCTAAAGCTCCTGTTTGAGCGCGCCGACCAGCCGGTGTCTCGCGACGAGATCCTGGACAAGATCTGGGGCATCGAGGCCTATCCCACCAATCGCACCGTCGATAACTTCGTCGTCAAGCTGCGCAAAAAATTAGAAGAAAACCAGCACCACCCCCGGCACATCCTGACCGTGTACGGCTACGGCTATAAGCTCGTCCCGTAGAAAGTTGCCCCGGTTTGTTGCGGTGCCGTATAGTTCGCGGCGCATGCGCGACGGCACACGCTCTGTGGTTTTGGCATCCTTGCAGCAGGCTGGCGATATCTTGCCGGCGGCGGCGCTTTCTTCGCGGTCAAAGACCTGTGGGTCTTTTGCTGCTCCTCTTTTTCAGCGCGCGTGGCAAGCGATAAAGCCCACGCTGACGCTGGTGATGATGTGTGCGGTGCTGATGGCCTCGGCTTGCGCCCGCACCATCGGTGACGACTGCACCACCAACGTGCAGTGCAGCGCGCTTGGCGACCGCTTCTGCGACCTGTCTTCTCCTGGCGGCTACTGCACCGTCGAGGGCTGCGACAGCACCAGCTGCCCGGATAGCTCGGCGTGTGTGCGTTTCTTCTCGCTGAAAAAAGGCAACGCCACCTGTGACGCGGGCCGCATCGTGCGCACCGACTGCAGCGGCGGCGACTGCTGCAAGCCCGGCGACCCCGGCTGCTGCAAGCTCGGCGAGCGCTGCCTGTGCAACGAAGCCGGCTGCCAAAAAGGCTACTGCGCCAGCGAAAACACCGAGCGCCGCTTCTGCATGCATCCGTGCGAGAGCAACGACGACTGCCGCGCTGGCTATCAGTGTACCTCGACCGGAACTGGCGGCGCCGAAGCCCTGACCACCCGCGACAGCAGCGGCGCTATCTCGCAAAACCAGCTCTCCTACTGCGCGCCACCTTCATAGACGCAACGCAAAAGACCGCGCACCCATGTCCACGGCTCAACAGAGACGGCGCAAGCCCATCACCAAGCGCGAGCGCGCCTCTGAGCTGCTGCACGACAGCTGGTCGTGGGTGGTGCGACTGACCGAAGCGCTACTGTCTACCACCTGGCGTCTCCGTCGGTATTTGGTGCGCCGCTTGGTGTCGAGCCTGGGCTCAGTGCTCGGGGTGGTGGTGCTGGTCTTTGTGCTCTTGCACCTGATTCCGGGCGACCCGGTGGACAACCTGCTGGGCGAAGAAGCCCGCCCGCAAGACAAGGCCGAGCTGCGCAAGTGCATGGATCTGGATCAGAGCCTGCCGGTGCAGTTTGGTCGCTTCCTCAAGAGTACCGTCGACGGCACGCTGGGATATTCGTGCCCAGACCGCAAGACCACGGTCGCCGCGCGTATCAAAAAAGTGCTGCCAGAGACCGTACAGCTCGCCGTGGCCGCGATGCTGGTGGCGCTAACGCTGGCGCTGCCACTGGGGATTGGCGCTGCGCTCAAAGCGCGCACACGCTGGGACGCGCTGCTGACGGGAATTGCCCTGCTTGGCATCAGCATGCCGTCCATGTGGCTGGGGCCGATGCTGTTGTACTTGTTCTATGTAAAGCTGCCGTGGTTTCCGGGCCCAGGTGAGGATGCGGGGCGGCTCTCTGGCTTGGTACTGCCGTCGCTGATGCTAGGTACGCACCTGATGGCGATGCTGGCGCGTATGACCCGCGCTTCGCTGCTAGACACGCTGTCCGAGGACTACATCCGCACCGCGCGCGCCAAGGGTCTGGTGACGTGGAAAGTGATCCTTAAGCACGCCATGCGCAATGCGCTGCTGCCGGTGATTACTGTCGCTGGCATGCAGTTTGGCGCGCTCCTGGCGGGGGCCGTGGTCACCGAAAAAGTGTTCGCTCGACCCGGTCTCGGCACGCTGCTGTTAGAGGCGATTGCGCAGCGCGACTACCACACCGTGCAAGGCTGCACGCTGGTCATCGCGGTGATGTATGTCGCGGTCAACTTGGTGGTCGATGTCCTGTACGCCGCCGTCGATCCAAGGATCCGCGTATGAGCCACAAGACCCCGCTGCCAAGACCGCGCTTCGCCCTGCCACAGCTTGGCACCGGAGCCTACGTGGGAGCCGGACTGCTGCTGTTGTTTGTTTTGGTCGGGCTGCTTGGGCCGCTCCTGCTACACGGCTCGCCGACGACGCAGGATCTGGATCATCTGCTGGAAGGACCCTCGCGACGACATTGGCTGGGCACCGATGACAGCGGCTGTGATCTGCTGCTGCAGCTTTGTTACGGCGCGCGGCTGCTGCTGGGCTTGTGCTCTAGCGTGGTGGCGCTGTGTTTGACGCTGGGTGTGGTGATTGGCACCGTCGCGGGCTACACCGGCGGCCTGCTCGATGAAGCGGTGATGCGGGTCATCGATGTGCTGCTGGCGTTTCCGGGCATCTTGCTCAACCTTGCCATCGTGGCGCTGGTGCCGCGAGCCGGCATCGGCGTGCTGATCTTCGCGCTGGCCGTAAACGGCTGGGTCGGCTACGCCCGTGTCACCCGCGCCCAAGTGCTGCGCGTCCGCGAGCAAGAGTTCGTCCTGGCCGCCCGCGCCCTGGGAGCCAGTCCCTGGCGCGTCATGCTCCGCCACATCCTGCCGAGCATTGGCTCGCCGATTATTGTGCAAGCGACGTTTGGCCTGGCAGGCGTGGTGCTGGTCGAAGCCAGCCTGAGCTTTTTGGGCCTGGGACCGCCGGTGCCTTACACCTGGGGCGCGCTGCTCGCGCAAGGCACCACCTACTTTTGGCGGACTCGCCACTTGGTCTTGGTGCCGGGGCTGGCGATTGCCTTGTTGGTGCTAGGCTGCAACCTGCTGGGCGACGGCCTGCGCGACTATCTAGACCCTAAGCGCGACCTGCGCCGCTAACCTGTCCCGCTGACTAAACCCAAGCCGCAGCCAAGCGGCCTGGGTCTGCGCACGCAGCTACTTGCCAAATACCCACTCGTACACGTCCCGAACGACCAGCGTCAGCAGCAGCGCCAACAAAAGCAGCATGCCAATCATGTGTACGATCTGCTCAACGCGCTGATTCACGGGGCGTCGCGTCACCAGCTCAAAGCCCAGGAACATCAAGCGCCCACCGTCGAGAGCCGGCAGCGGCAGCAGGTTAAAAAAGCCCAGCAGCGTACTAATCATGGCGACAAACTTAAGGCCCTGCGAGAGCCCCAGGCCCATCTGCGCTTTCATGACGCGGATGATGTAGACCGGGCTGCGCAGATCCATCTTCTGCTTGCCTCGGAAGACCTCGCGAAACGCCTGCAGCTGGTCCCACGTCAGCATGTACGGTGCCGACAGGCCATAGCTCAATGCCTCGCCGATTGACAGCCGCTGACGCTTTGGCGCAGAGCCGAGCATCACGCCAATCAGGAAGCTGTCACTTTCCTGGGCTGGCCTTACGCGCAGCACCTGGCTTACATCGTTGCGCAGCACCTCTACGGCCAGCTCTTTGCCCTTACTGCGCGAGATCGTGCGCTGCACCTGCTCGACGTCGAGCATGATGCGGCCATCAATTTTGACAATCTGGTCGCCCTTCAAAAAACCCGCCTGCGCCGCTGGCTTGCCCGCAATCGGCTGATCCACCAGCGCACCGTTTACCCCCACAAACCCCGCCAGCACCACGAACAGCAGCACCGCGAACGCGTAGTTGATGCCGGGGCCCGCCGCGATCGTGAGCACTCGCTGCCACGCCGGTCGATTGGGGTAGGCTCGCGGGTCGTCTTTATCAATGGCCTCATCCTCGGGGTTTAGGCCTGCGATCTGCACGTAGCCGCCCAGAGGGACCACGCCGACCTGGAACATCGTCTCGCCCCACTGACGACGAATCAGCGCCGGGCCAAAGCCGATGGCGAAGCGGTCCACGCGCATGTTGCACAGTCGCGCGACTGCGAAGTGCCCCCACTCGTGAACGATGATGAGGATTCCCAAAGCAAGGATGGCAAGCAGCCCGGTAAGCATGTCTAGCAGATTAGCCTGAAGGTCACGACGTCGCCAAGCAATCCTACACGGCCAGCCACCGCCGCTCATCGGACTACTCCAGACTCGTCGGCGTGAAAAACCAGCCCTGCCCGTCACGGCTGCCGGTAGTCAGCAGCTTCGTCGACGCAGCCAGCGCGCAAGTCAGCCCATCAACTGTGGGCCCAGCAAGCGCGGACCCAGCGTCTCCCAGTCCAGCTGTGGCGCCAAGAGCAGGGCTTGCTGCTGACACTGGTGTCGCCACGTGGGCTCACGCACCCTCTGCAGTGCATCCTGCAAGCTCTGGACATCATCGGGTGGCACCAGTAACCCGGCGCCCTGAACCAGCTGTGGCAGACCGCCGATGGCGCTGGCAATCACTGGGCAGCCTGCGGCCAGCGCTTCCATCACCGCCAGCGGCGCGCTGTCCGTGCGACCATCTGGCAGCACCCGCGACGGCAACACCAGCGCATCGCAGCCATGTAGCAGCTGCCGCTTTTGCTCGCCATGGACCTCGCCCAGAAAATGAACGCGCGCCTGTAGGCCCAACTGCTGCGACAGCGCTTGTAGCTCCGCTGCCAGAGGTCCGGTGCCAGCAAGCTGTAGCTGCACCTCGGGAAGCTGCGCCAACGCACGCAGCAGCACATCCAGGCCCTTGACCGGGACCAGGCGCGAGAGCACCAGCAGCGTCGGCTGCTGCAGGCCCAGCGCTTTTCGTGCAGCTGCCCGCTCGCCGGGCTTTGGGGTAAAGGCCGCCGTCTGTAGGCCCATCGGCACCACCACACCCGGCGCCCCAGGCACCTGCAGCGATGCCGAGGTGTAGCAAAGCCGCGCCCGTCGCGAGAGCGCCCGTACCACGGCTTCAGCCCGCAGCCGCCGCAGCAGGTGAATATCTGAGGAGTGCGCAATTGCCACCACTGGCCGTCCCGCCGCCACCAGCGCCGCCGTGACTCCGCACGGAACCAGCCAGTGCGCGATCAGCGCGTCGCAGTCGTGAAGAACGCGCAGCGCCTGCAGCAGCTGCGTGGACGAAAAGCGCAGCGCCGCCATCTTGGCCGCTAGCCCACCATGTGCCAGCTCGTCGGGGGCACCGCCGTGAAAAAACAGCGTCGACGACACCCGCTGCACCAAAACTCCGTCGAGTAGCTCGGGATTCGAAGCCCGCTTACCGTCCTCGCCCGCAGCTACCACCGCGACCTGATGACCGCGCCGAAGCAGCCAGCGATTCAAGCCGTGGACAAAGCACCCGGCAGAGTCCTCAGCCCAGCGCGGATACGAGGTCGTCAGAACGCCGATACGCAAAGCGGGCTCCGGCTACAGAGGCAAGCGAGGGTGATCGGAGGCGTCCGCTGGCAGCGACGGCAGGGACTCTACCGACGTCAGCAAGTCAGGCGGAGATACCTCGGCAGCAGCTCCAGTGGGCGCAAACTGGGGTCTTACTATCGACGCTGGCCTGGGAGCCGAGCGACCGATTTGGCGCAGCATCTTTTTGCGCCACCACAGCGACCGCAAGACCACAAACAACACCGGATACACCGCCGTGCGCAGCGAAATCCCCGAGCGCCAGCGCGGTCCATAAATCGGCTTCACCGGCACATCCACCACGCGCGCACCGACGACAAACAACCTGGCCAGCAGGTCATTTGGATAGCCGTAGCGCGGGAACAGGCCATCTAGGTCCAGTGCTCGCAGCACGCCACGGGTCGCCGCCGTATAGCCGCACTGCGAGTCAAACAGATGCCGATAGCCCGAAGTCAGCTGCGTCAGCAGCGACAGCAAGATATTGCCAAGGAGCCGCGACTTGGGCATCGCGCGCCAGACCTCGCGCACTGCGAAGCGATTGCCTTTTACGTAGTCGGCCTGGCCCGCCACGATCGGCGCCAGCAGCGCCGGCAGATCCGCTGGGTCCATCTGTCCGTCGCCAGCCATCACCAGTGCAACGTCGCTGTTTAGCTCAAGCGCCCGCCGATAGCCGGTAGCGACGGAAGCCCCGACACCGCGATTTTGCGTATGCCGCAGCACCTGCAAGCCGGGACGCTGCAGCGCCTGCACAATCGAGGCGCTAGCGTCGGTACTACCGTCATCGACGACCAGGACGTCATCGACAAAGGCAGGAATAGTGGCAAGGGTGGCTGCGAGGTTGGACTCCTCGTTGAAGGCTGGCACCACAACAGC
>ERZ795056.7176-NODE-7176-length-10748-cov-71.026840_pt1 | contig 10748 bp, 8 predicted proteins | sample MGYA00375140_ERZ795056 | MGnify/ENA primary metagenome ERZ795056 (study PRJEB30185, sample SAMN05720227) | activated sludge metagenome | isolation source: Anaerobic digester | place: USA | collected 2015-03-09 ...
ATGCTCGCCTTCAACGAGCGCGTGCTCGCGCAGTGTGAGTTGCCGTGGGTGCCAGCGCTCGAACGTCTGCGGTATTTGACGATCGTCAGCGCCAATCTAGATGAGTTCTACGAAGTGCGCATGGCCGAACAGAAGGAACGCCTGACCGCATTGACCGCGCAGCGGTCGCCGGAATCAGCCACGCTGCGCACGCTGCTGCAAGAGGTGTCCACGCGCGCCAACATTCTCGTCGAGCGCAAGTACGAATTGCTCAACAGCAAAATCTTGCCAAGCCTACGTGAGGTAGGCATTGATCTCGTGAGCGGCTCCGAGCTCACACTCTCGCAGCGGCGCTGGGTGCAGGCCACGTTTACGCGCGAGATCGCACCGGTTTTGACGCCCATTGGGCTCGATCCATCGCACCCGTTCCCGGCAGTGGCAAACAAAGGCTTGCATTTCATCGTTGAACTGCGCTCGAAGCGCGGCACGAGCAAGAACAGCATCGCTATCGTTAAAGTGCCGCGCAGTCTGCCGCGTCTCTTTGAAATCAAGGACAAAACTGCGAGCACGCGTCGCTCCTTTATTCTGCTCACGACGCTGATCGAAACCGAATTGGGCCGCCTGTTTCCTGGCCGCGAGGTGGTGAGCGATTCGCAGTTTCGTGTGACCCGCGACAGCGACTTGTGGGTGGATGAACAGGAGATGACGAATCTGCGCCACGCGCTCGCGGGCGAGCTGCGGCGACGTCCGTTTGGTGCGGCGGTGCGCCTTGAGATTAACGCCGACTGTAGCGAATCAATCACGACGTTGCTACTGGAACACTTTGATCTTGAGCCGTACGAGGTGTATCGCGTAAATGGCCCGGTCAATCTCGCGCGGCTGCAAGCGCTAACCGAAGCCGTCGATCACCCCGAGCTTCGCTTCAAACCGTTTACGCCTGGGCCGTCGCTGCCTGAAGTACCCAACGAACGCGTGTTTGTCGAGTTGAAACGGCGCGATGTATTGCTGCATCACCCGTATCAATCATTCGCCCCGGTTGTGCAGTTTTTGCGTTGCGCGGTCGAAGATCCTTCGGTGATCGCGATCAAGCAAACCATCTATCGCACGGGGTCGAAATCGGAGTTGATGGATCTGCTCATCGAAGCCGTGCGCCGGGGCAAAGAAGTGACGGTCGTGCTCGAACTCAAAGCGCGTTTTGATGAAGAAACCAACATCAACTGGGCCGACAAACTAGAGCAGGCGGGCGCACATGTTGTCTACGGACTGGTGGGCCTCAAAACACACGCGAAGATGCTTCTCGTGCTGCGCAAAGAAGGCAATGCGATTCGTACCTACACGCACATAGGTACAGGCAACTACAACCCGTCCACCGCGCGCTTCTACACCGACTTTGGGCTGCTCACTGCGAACGCGGAAATTGGCAAAGACGTTGCCGCAATCTTTCACCACCTCACGAGTTTGTCGCAACCACCGCGACTCAAACACTTGTGGTGGGCGCCGCACACGATGAAGCACAACTTACTGGCCGCGATTCGAACCGAAGCGCGCAATGCCATCGCTGGAAAGCCCGCCGTCATCATGGCGAAAATGAACGCGCTTACCGATGAGGACGTCATGGCCGCTCTGTGCGAGGCGTCGAACGCTGGCGTGCGCGTTCAGTTGATCGTGCGCGGCGCGTGTTGCTTGCGTCCCGACGTGGACGGCAGCACAAAGAACATCAAAGTGCGCTCCATCGTAGGACGCTTTCTTGAACACAGCCGGATCTACTATTTTGAAAACGGCGGCAAACCCAACGTCTACATTTCCAGCGCGGATTGGATGAGCCGCAATCTGGATCGCCGCGTGGAGGTAGCCACGCCGATTCTCGACGGCGGCCTCCGTGCGCGGGTGATCGATGAAGGGCTCAATGTTGCGTTGCGTGACAACACGCAAGCATGGGTGTTGCAGAAAAACGGTGCGTATCGTTTGCTGCGGCCCGCCAAGAGTCAGCAGCCCAGCGTCGCCCAAAATGATTTGGCGACCAAGTTAGGGCAATCGTCCGACGCGACAGCAACATGAGTGAAATCATTTTCTGGCGTCATGCCGAAGCGCTGGAAGCCAACGAGGGTCACAGCGACCTTGATCGAAAACTCACGGTCAAGGGTCAGCGGCAAGCCGAGCGAGTGGCATTCTGGCTGGATAGAAACCTGCCGCAGCATTGCAAAGTATTTTCCAGCGAGGCGCGACGCGCGCAACAAACAGCGCGTTGCCTGCCTCGCAAGTTCAAGTCGTTAAGCGAACTCAACCCGGATGCAACGGCCGAGCAAGTGCTCGCTGCGGTGGGCTGGGGTGCACACACTGAGCCGGTTGTGATCGTCGGCCATCAACCTTGGATCGGCGAATGCATTCATTGGTTGCTCAATGGCGCGGCCGCGCCGTTGAGCGTGCGCAAGGGCGCGGCGTGGTGGATGCAGTCCAAGGGCGACGGCGATGAAGCACACGTCATCATCCGCGCCGTCGCGACGCCGGAATTGCTTTAACTACGAGATAGCGTTGAACGCGCTCACTGCAGTGTCGCAACGTGGCGGGTTCGAATGATCGGCGCGACAGCGGTGACCATCCGCAATCGCGCTGCACGGCGACTACTTTTTTTGTTTCGGGCGACCAATTTTTACCGGAGGCACAGCACCAATGGCGGCCGCCCGCGCTGCCACGGACAGCGTTGCGAACTGCTGCAACGCGGCACGAATTACTTCGCTTTTTTTCGTACTGATGCGACCGGCCGCTGCGGCTTCTTTTTTGAAACCTTTAAGCAGGTCGTGATCCTCTGTCGTCATTGTGAAACTGTCGCGCACAACCTTCGGTGCCTTCGCTTCGACGACCTTGGTGGTCGCGACGGCAGCTGTTGAAGGCTTCGGCGTGACCTTAGCCGCGGGTTTTACTGCGATTTTCTTGACTGGGACGGCTGGCTTTTTTGCTGCTACAGCGCGCGCGGACTTAACCGGAGTTTTGATTGCCATGATTCATGCTTTCTAAAATTTTTAACAATAATATTGTATTACTGTTTATCATTTCCGTACAAGCCGGATAAAGAACTTATCGAACGGCCGAAACCCCGCAACCTAGCATAGCCGCACACCGACCCCGGAAGCGGCCTCGCGGCAACTCAACCGTCCGTCCACTCAATGGCGATCGACTACAGGAAAGTACATGAAAGACATCTGCGAAAGCATTCGCGTTTTCAACCGGCTCCGCGACCCCGAACGACTCGCGATGAAGTACGAAAAAATGCGCACCAACGAGTATGTCTTCCTGCGCGGTAGCTGCCACCTCTTCTACGAGTTGCTTGAGAAAAATACTTTGCCGCCCAACGCTCCGGCAGGGTGGATTTGTGGCGACCTGCATCTCGAGAATTTCGGAAGTTACAAAGGAAGTAACCGATTGACCTACTTCGATATCAACGATTTCGATGAGTCAATCCTCGCGCCAGTTAAGTGGGACTTGGTGCGATTCCTCACGAGCATTTTCGCGGCGAAAGACACACTAGACGTTGGTCGCGGCAAAGTGCTTGCGCTGTGCGAGACGTTTCTGTCGTCATACGCTCAGGCGATTGATGCGGGCAAAGCGTATTGGGTGGAACGAGAAACCGCGCACGGCTTGATTCAAAAGCTTCTCACGGAATTGCGTGATCGACATCGTGATGATCATCTAGACAAATTTACCGAGTTGACCAAGAAGCGCCGAACTCTAAGATGTGATGGTGAGCGTGCGCTGCCGGTGCAGGCAACCGAGCGAAAGGCGGTCGAAAAGTTGGTACAAACTTACGCGAGCTCACAGAAAGACAGCGGCTTCTTTGAAGTGCTTGACGTGGCTCGACGAATCGCTGGTGTTGGCAGTCTCGGCGCGGAACGCTACGTCGTGTTGATAAAGGGCAAAGGCTCGGCCGACAGCAATTACCTGCTTGACATCAAGGCTTCGGGGAGATCATCGCTTAGCGAGCACGTTCAAATTCAACAACCGCCCTGGACATCCAACGCGCAGCGCATCGTGGCGTCACAAACACGTATGCAAGCCGTCCCGATGGCCTTTCTTGAAGCGGTTGAAGGAAAGCATCAGGCGTATGTCGTGCGCGGTTTGCAGCCCAGCGAGGATCGCGTAGCGCTCGATGATGAGGGTGTTGACTTCGCTGAAATTCGAAATGTCGTCGCTCAAATGGGGCAGATCGTGGCGTGGTCACAATTGCGCAGTTCGGGACAGCAGGGAGCGGCATCGACGGACGCGTTGATTGACTTTGGTAGGCGTCACAAGTCGTGGCGCACTGAACTCATTGCCGCGGCTGAGCAGTGCGCCGCACAAAATCTCGAAGCTTGGAGGCTTTACGCCACGGCCTACGATGCGGGGCAATTCAAGTAGATCGCTACCCCTTGGCAGCTACGGAGACTCGATAGACGTGACTAAGCCGCAATCACCTGAAGCGACGAGCTTGATGACAGCGCCCCAGAACTTTGGTCCGGACGACGCCGGCTTAATTTGTGGCTATCTTTTTCGCGCCAATGAAGTCGCTCAAGCCATCACCTCGCGTGATGCGCTGAGCTGGCTTCGCGACCATCCAGACGGACAGCAAAGCAGCGAGACGCCATCTCCACAGCATTTTCTCTGGCTACATTTCTCACTAGCGCACGCTAATGCAACGACATGGATGCGCGATAACTTACAGCTGCCAGCAGAATTCTTCGAAACGGTGGCGGAGGGTTTGCACTCCTCGCGCATCGAGCGCGAAGGCGATGCGCTGATTGCTGTCTTTAACGATGTTCACTTTGACTTCGCATTTGAGCCATCCGAGCTGGCCGCGCTGTGGATATGCGCCCGCGCGAATTTGGTCGTGACCGCACGCCGAAGTCCGTTACGCAGCGTTGACCATCTTCGTACTGCTGTGCGCAGCGGTGAACAGATCGCTTCGTCCATAGCGCTGCTGACGCACTTGTTGCACGCACAAGCGGACGTGTTGGTCGATATTGTCCGACGGGTTACCTCTCGCATCGACACGGTGGAGGATGACCTATTGGGAGGACTCCCGGCCATCGGTCAGCGCGCAAAGCTTGGCGCGCTACGCCGATTGCTGGTGCGGTTGCAGCGAGTGCTCGCGCCGGAGCCGGCCGCACTATTCCGGCTCTTGCAGCATCCTACGCATTGGATGCCAGCTCCGGATGTTCAAGCGCTTCGCGAATCGACCGAGGAGTTCTCGGTTGTCTTGCGGGAAATGGCCACGCTGCAGGAACGAATCAAACTTCTACAGGAGGAGATTGCCGCGCGGGCAAGCGAGGACAACAATCGTAGCCTGTTCACGCTCACCATGGTGACGGTCTGTGCGCTACCCATCAACATCATTGCCGGGTTACTCGGCATGAATGTCGGCGGCGTACCGCTCGCTCAACACTCCAGCGGGTTCTGGATCATTATCGCAGTCGTTGCCGCATTCACGATTGCAGCGCTCGGGTTGGTGTTGCGCGCCCGCCGTCGCCCTAACGCTGTGCAATTGTCGTAACGGAGAGCATGCTCATCACGAAGCGTCGTGTAGAAAATTTTCCGCGTGCTTGGAAGAAAAATGGAGGCGAACGCGCCTCCACTTTTTGCCGTCTAACTTGACGTCTACGAACCGATGCGTCCGCCATCGTCCTTGCGAATGACGATCGTGGCGGACCGAGGACGCTTACCCGCACCGTAGCCGGCGTTCGACGGCCACTGGCTTTGGTACTTTGACACGTCGGCCAGATTGGCCTGCGACGTTCCTTCGCCCGGATGCTGAATGTTGATAAACATTGTCTTTCCGTCGGGCGTTTCGCACAACCCGGTGATTTCGCAACCAGCGGGCCCGACCAAGAATCGCTTAAGCGTGTCGGCCGTTGGCAACGCACCAACGCGGGTAGTGACGACCAAGTCACCGCCCGTCGCACGTGGGTACGTCAGAGTTCGTGTGCCGCCGTCGCTCACGCGACCTGGAACCGCAGCAAGCATCATGCAGTTGGTGACATCGGTGTACGCGCCGTCGTCAGTTTGGATCCAACAGATCCCGGTGGCGGGACTAAACACCAAACCATCAGGACTCGAGAAATCTTGATCGCTGGTTAAGCTCGAAAGATTCACTGTGCCAGCGGCGGCGCTTGACTCCGCACCGAACAAGTAAACGTCCCAGGAAAACGCAGAACCTGCGTTACTCACGTCTTTGATGCGCAAAATGTGGCCGTTGACATTGCCGCTTTGCGAGGCGGTGCCTTTAGTATCCGTGTAGGCGCGGGGATTTGGCGCGTCGGGGGCGGACTGTGATGAACCGCTTGGCTCTGCGCGGCGATTGCTGTTGTTGGTCAACGTGAAATACACCTCGCCGTTGGCCGGATTGACGCCATTCCATTCAGGGCGGTCCATTCGGGTTGCACCGACTGCATCTGCAGCGAGACGCGCGTTCACAACTACATCGGCTTGATCTGCAAACTTATACGCCGCGTATCCGCTTACCGTTGGGTTGCTGATCGACAATTCAATCCACTGTCCACTGCCGTCGGCCGCGAACTTGGCAACGTAGATGCGACCAGCGTCGAGGTACTTGTCTCCCGTTGCGATACGATCGGTTGGGCTTGCGTCAGCCGCATCCCAGTTTGCGTTGGACACAAATTTGTAGATGTACTCGTTGCGCGAATCGTCGCCCATATAAACGGCTAGCGGTTGCCCCACTACCAGCTTGCTGAACGCGGCACTTTCGTGCGCAAAACGGCCCAGACCCGTGCGCTTCTTGATTGCCTTCGATTTGTCGTAGGCGTCGAGCTCAACGACGTAACCCATCCCATTCATCTCGTTGCGATAGTCGTCGCTGCCGTCCGCCGAGCTGCCGATTTTGCTGTTGTTCCAGCGCATGAAACGGTCCTCTGAGCCCGCGCTTTCCCAGCCGTGACGGCTCGCCGCCCCCTGTGCACGTCCGTAGCGATTGAGAGAGACAACGCTCTTGTCGTTACCGCGCGCGGCGTTGTCGGAACTATTGCGTGTGAAGTAGCCAAACCAGTTTTCTTCGCCAGTGAGTACCGTGCCCCACGGCGTCTTGCCGGTACCGCAGTTGTTTAGTGTCCCGCGCGTCTTGGTGGCCGAAGTGGAAAATTTCGTAACAAGCAACGCGTTGCCTCGCGCAGGTCCGCTGATCTCAATCTCGGTCAGTGGTGTGATGCGGCGATTAAAGCTGGAGCCTTGAACGTACGCCCATTTGTCGCTGACGAGGCGTGTCTCGACGATCGACAAGCCGTGCAGCGCGACCTCCTTGTCCGTCTCGCTTGCAGGGCGCGGAAGCGTGGTCGTGCCGCCGTCGGCGTGAACGAAGAACGAGCTTCGCGTCTCGTCTGTGGTGGCCTCGTGGTTGATGGCGAGCAGACCACGGTCGTTTGCTGAAGCGGATGGAGTGCCGGCAGAGGACAATCCCAACCACTCCATACCATCGTGATGGTCACCCGCACGATTCTCAAAATCTGCATCTGTGCCATCGTTCTTAAAAGCAGTGGTAGTGGCGAACAGCGGGTCGCCCAATGCGTAGAGTACGGTTGCGCTATAGCCAACCGGAACGATTACGCGATCAGCAAGACTCTTTGCGACGGCCGCGAAACCCAGCAGGCGCTCCACCGGTGCTGCAGATACATCATCGCTGCCACACCCAGCCAGACCAAAGCTCGGAATGGCTGCAGTGACCGCCAAGCCTGCGCTGCCACGCAGCATATTGCGCCGGCTCATCCGTGCATTGAAAATCGATTCAAACGTCGGGTTCGCACTCGTGTTGGAATCGTCATTGTTGAAATCTATGGCGCCGGGCGCATCGAATTTTTTTGCCATTTTTGTACTCACTTAGAAAGAAAAACGCGCCGATGCTCACGCGGGTTGCCTGAGTCGTCGCACGCTTGCGGTAAACGGACGGGACTACTGCTCAGTACGAGCGCCCAAAAAGTGTTGGGCATATCGCGGTGCCATCCGCTCAATCGGGAGCAACACTAGGAAGTCCGCACTGTCAAAATCAGGATCCCACGCGGGCTCACCACACACCCACGCGCCCAAGCGCAAATAGCCCTTGAGCAATGGCGGAGTAGTAGGGCGCGAACCCATCGGGTCGCCTAGTGATTGCAAACCCCGAATCGGTTCAACACGAAACTCCATCGGTGCCAAATGCTTTGCCATCAATTCCGCTCGCAGTGCGCCAAGGTTCAACGAGCCACTGTCCAGCGGCACACTCGCGCAGCCTGCAAGGTACTTTACGTTGTGGTCGCGCACGTAGGCGCCGAGACCACTCCACAGTCGCGCCAGCGCGCCGCTACTGCGATACGCGGGATGAATACAGGCGCGGCCAACTTCAAAAATCTCATCGGCAATCGGACGCAAGCCGTCGATCCGAAATTCGCCTTCGGAATACATCGTTTTGACTGCACGCGCACCCCATGGCGGAAGAATTCGGTAAGTGCCCACGACCTTTCCAAGGTTGTCGTCGACCACGATTAAGTGTTCGCAGGCATCGTCAAACATGTCAACGTCTCGTCCATCATGACGATGCAGGTCCGCACCCATTTCTTCGCAGAAAACCTTGTAGCGCAGTCGCTGAGCCGCGACCACGTCAGCCGCGCAGTTGGCTAGGCGCACGCTTAATTGTGGCTCGGTCGATTTGCTGGTGACCAGCGAGGTGGCGACCGGGGATGCCGCTTTGGCATCAGACAGATTTGCAATCGGTGGCATTAGCACGACTCCGTTTGAACACGCGTCCAATGTAGAAATCGAGCGTTACAACCGCGTGACGTTTCGAATACAAGTTCGTGACGTTGCGCGCTAATCGCGTAACAGACGCGTAACTTTGCGCCCGTAAGATTGCTCTTGTGGTTTGTGTCTCATCCAATGGCGCTTCGTACGAATCGTTGCAAAGCCTCGCATGGATTGGCAGCCTTCGCTTTGTCGCGAAGGCGCAGCGCATCCGGCAAACACGTCGGATGCCCTGCCGCTGCTTCCTGAAATCTCTCGTTTGGCCCGCCTCAGTACGACGCGGGCCATTTTTTTCAGGAGGGGCGAACGGCGAGCGTGAGCGACACACCAAATTTGGTCCAGCGCGCGACTTCTTCCTCAAGCAAATACGCAGTCAGCGGTCGTTCTGCAAGCCACGACGCACTGACACGAAGTTCGAAGGAGTCGTTGCTCGTATCGAGCGTTGCAATGGGCGACTGCTCGACGCGACCGTGACAGAAAAGCGCAGCAAGGCGAATGCACATTAATCGTCCGATTTGCTTTCGCGAGAGCGCCGCGCGGTCAAGTTTTTTGAGTGACCCCGTGTGACCGAACACCAGCAAGGCTAGCGCGTCGCGCTCTTGCTCCGAGAAGCCATAAATGTCGGAATGCTCGATCACATACGCCGAGTGCCGGTGATAGTCCTCGTGGGCAATGGCCATACCGATTTCGTGTATGGATGCCGTCCACGACAGGAGTGCATCGGGCGAAGCGCTATCTCTACCTTCCACGCGCCTCCAAAATGTTTGCGCCAACGCGTTGACGCGCTGCGCTTGTTCGACATCAACCCCGTACCGTCGTTGCAAACGCTGAACGGTGATGGTGCGCGGATCGTCGCTTGTCGGCGCATCACTTCGATGCAGCATGTCGTAGACCACCCCAAGCCGCAGCGCGCCTTCGGACGGCTCCATCGTGGCGACGTTTAATTCCTGCATGAGTCCGAGCAAGATCGCGAGCCCACCGGGCAGCACTGGCGCGCGGCTCGATTTGAGCGCAGAGAGTTCGATGCGGCTCATCTGACCGGCGTCAATCAGCGCGCTTTTCAGGCGCAGCATCGCGTCAACCGTGATGCTCTGCCCGAATCCGTTTTCGGTAATGATTTCGTAGATCGCTCGGATGGTGCCGGAAGAACCATAGGCGACATCCCAGCCCTGCTTGTAGCGCGCTTGCAGAACTTCAAGGCGCGTCCGAACGAATACTTCGGCCTTACGAAATGCGCTTGCCGTTACCGTCGCGCCCGGAAAGAAATGCTGCGACAACGTCACCGCGCCAAGCTGAAAAGATTCGGTTAATTCCGGTTCGTAGCGCCGACCTACGATGAACTCTGTCGATCCGCCGCCGATGTCAACAATGAGGCGCTCTTGCTCGCTCCACGGCAGCGTGTGCGCACATCCGAGATAAATAAGCCGCGCCTCTTCCGGGCCGGAAATGATGTCGATGGGCAAACCAAGCGCGCCAACCGACGCGCGAAGTAGTGCGTCACGGTTGGTCGCAACTCGATACGTGCTGGTTGCCACGGCGCGGACGCGGCTAGCCGGAATTGATGCCAGCCGTTCGCGGAAACGCATGAGCGCTTCGCACGCTTCTTCAATCTTCGCTTGCGACAGCGCGCTATCTCGATCTAGACCGGCCGCCAACCGCACACCTTCGCGATGCGTGCTGATCGGCACAATCTGTCCACCTTCTTCGCGAGCGATCAACAGCCTAAAACTATTTGATCCTAGGTCCACTGCGGCCAACGGCTGCGCGTCGCCCTGTCTTCGTGTTGTCACTTTGGCCTCATACGCTTCGCTCAATCGTTCTGAACGGCGCTCAAAACATAGAGCATATTGCAGGAGTGTGACATGTGGGTGACGATAGCTTCAGTCAGTGGGGGCGTAATTTCCCTAGTGGTGATCGCCGTGATGGGTGTTCGTACGCACCGGAAGTTTGAAAAGACACTTCGTGACATGCGTGTGGGACTCGCGCCCGATTGAGGCAGCTCGCGTCGCGTCGCA
>ERZ795056.7177-NODE-7177-length-10747-cov-6.477740_pt1 | contig 10747 bp, 7 predicted proteins | sample MGYA00375140_ERZ795056 | MGnify/ENA primary metagenome ERZ795056 (study PRJEB30185, sample SAMN05720227) | activated sludge metagenome | isolation source: Anaerobic digester | place: USA | collected 2015-03-09 ...
CTGTTAATTCCTGCTAACAACTCTGTCTTGTTAGTCAAATATCTAAGTAAAACAGCTATCACATAAAAAACAATAATAGCAATGACTGTTATTCTTTTGTCAACTATTCTTTCTATTTCTTTCTGAGTGTTCATATTGTTGCTTTTGTCATCTTTACTCTTGGCCATAACGTTTTTTTTATGCAAACTTGCATAAAAGCCACTTTTCCGTAGGATCGTTCCGAAAATACTATATTTACTGCGTAATAACCACAAATTATAAGATAATATGTAAATGAAGAGAGCGGAACTTATTGATAAGTATTCTGCCTGTTTAACTTAAAAAGTTATTCTCCCACAACGGAAAAACTCTATTTGCACCATCTCAATCTATTTCTTAATTATGCTAGTAATTCCCGTTATAATGAAATAGATGGTGGATTTTTGCTGGATTATTTTTCGCATCTTAAGCAGACTAAACATTTCTCTTTCTCTTCAATGAAGCAGCCTCTTACGTTCACCCGTTTTCTCTTTATCGATGTTCTCAATAAAGATATTGATTTCGACTTTTTTATAAAAATGAAAAAACCGTAAAGTTTACCAAACGCTCTAAGTATAGAAGAAGTAGAAAATTTAATAAACTTCATTGCAAACATAAAGAAATAAGCGATAAATTCAACATATATTCATATGGCTTAAAATCTCTACGGTTTGCAATCTGAAATCAGGGAATATTGGTTTATCAACGATGACAGAAAAACGAGATACAAAAAGGGAAATACGGGAACCCGATGTGTCCGAAAATTTATTCAAAATGCTTCTTCTTCAATTGCTCGGTTTTTCAATAAGAATAAGTGAGTAGTTTGATTAATGGACATTCGTACCATTAGTGGCAAATAAGGGGTGCCACGAATTACACTAATAAACACTAATGCTAAAAAATAAAAAAGCCGCAGTATTTCTACCACGGCTTTTGTTGAATTGGTTTGTTTGGTGTTTTGAATTTAAACGCTATTTCAAATCAAAGCGGTCAAGGTTCATTACTTTGTTCCATGCGGCAATAAAGTCATTAACGAATTTTTCACCGGCATCCAGGCTCCCGTACACTTCTGCCAAAGCTCTGAGTTCGGAGTTTGAACCGAAAACAAGATCAACCCTTGTCCCCGTCCATTTCAGTTCGCCTGTTTTTCTGTCCCGTCCTTCAAACTCTTCTTTCGAGTCGGAGGTCGGTTTCCATACTGTTTCCATATCAAGTAGATTAACAAAGAAATCATTAGTAAGAACTTCCGGACGATTCGTAAAAACACCATTTTTAGAGTTGTCGAAGTTAGTGTTGAGTACCCGCATACCACCAACAAGAACCGCCATTTCGGGAGCGGTAAGTGTAAGCAACTGTGCTTTGTCAATCAACAACTCTTCTGTACGTACGGAATATTTCATTTTAAGATAATTACGGAATCCGTCTGCAGCCGGTTCAAGAACCGAAAATGATTCAATATCGGTTTGTTCCTGCGAGGCATCCATTCGTCCCGGTGTGAAAGGAACTGTTACATTATAGCCCGCATCCTTTGCGGCTTTTTCAACACCTGCACAACCAGCCAGTACAATTAAGTCTGCAAGGGAAAGTTTTTTACCGTCGGATTGAGAACCGTTAAATTCTTTTTGAATAGTTTCAAGTTTATTCAACACTTTTTTTAACTGTACCGGGTTATTAACCGCCCAATCTTTTTGCGGAGCCAAACGTATTCTCGCACCATTAGCGCCACCGCGTTTATCGGAGCCGCGGAATGTTGAAGCGGAAGCCCATGCAGTAGAAACCAATTGAGATACTGTTAAGCCGGTTTTCAGAATTTTGGCTTTTAATGAAGCGATATCTTTTTCGTCAACCAGTTTGTGATCAACCGCTGGAATGGGGTCTTGCCATATCAAATCTTCCGATGGAACTTCGGGACCTAAATAGCGTGAACGGGGTCCCATATCTCTGTGAGTTAATTTGAACCAGGCGCGTGCAAAAGCATCTGCAAATTCATCGGGATTTTCATAGAATCTTCTTGAAATTTTTTCATAAGCAGGGTCAAACCGCAAAGCAAGGTCGGTTGTAAGCATTGTGGGGGCATGACGCTTTGAAGAATCGTGTGCATCCGGTATAGAATTGGAACCCGCACCATGTTTAGGTATCCACTGATGCGCACCGGCAGGACTTTTCGTCAATTCCCAATCATAACCGAAAAGGTTCCAGAAGAAATTGTTGCTCCACTTTGTGGGTGTGCTTGTCCAGGTAACTTCAAGACCGCTTGTGATAGTGTCTCCGGCTTTTCCTGTACCAAAAGAACTTCTCCACCCTAATCCCTGCTCTTCGAGGTCAGCGGCTTCCGGTTCAGGTCCAACATGTGCTGCATCTCCTGCGCCGTGTGTTTTTCCGAACGTGTGTCCACCTGCAATCAGCGCTACGGTTTCTTCATCGTTCATTGCCATTCGTGCAAATGTTTCGCGAATATCTTTTGCTGCGGCAAGCGGGTCTGGATTCCCATTCGGTCCTTCCGGGTTTACATAAATTAATCCCATTTGAACTGCAGCAAGTGGATTATCAAGATCGCGTTCACCTGAATAGCGTGGTTCGCCGTCAAGCCATTTAGTTTCCGAACCCCAAAAAACATCTTCTTCCGGTTCCCAAACGTCTTCGCGTCCCCCTGCAAATCCGAATGTTTTAAATCCCATTGATTCAAGAGCAACGTTACCGGTTAATATCATAAGGTCTGCCCACGAAATTTTTCGACCATATTTTTGTTTAATTGGCCAGAGTAATCGACGGGCTTTATCAAGGTTTACATTATCAGGCCAACTGTTCAAAGGGGCAAATCTTTGTTGCCCGGTTCCACCGCCTCCGCGACCATCGCCGGTGCGGTATGTACCTGCACTGTGCCATGCCATACGGATAAACAAAGGTCCGTAATGACCGAAATCCGCAGGCCACCATTCTTGCGAGTTGGTCATTAGTTCTCGCAGGTCTTTTTTGATCGCATCATAATCCAGACTTTTGAATTCTTCTGCGTAGTTAAAATCCTCCTCCATCGGGTTGGATTTAGATGAATGCTGACGTAAAATATTCAGCTTTAGTTGGTTGGGCCACCAATCGCGGTTTTTCGTTCCGCCGGCACCAACACTATGCTTGTGCATTGCACCGGTTACCGGGCATTTGCTTGTTTTGTTTGAGTTCTCTTCCATTGTACCATCCGTTCTTGTTGAGTTGAATTGATATTTTAATTTAGTTTTTCTTTTTTTCAAAAGCAATAAGTTATTGCGAAGTATTACTGCCTATTTCAGTTAGAAACAATTTTTATTTATAACTCGTGCAAAATGTTTATCAAAATCCAGTAAAGATTTAGGAGATTTCCGGTGATGGTTGTTTTGATCCGCAGGGATTTTTCATTACTGCGGAAAGATAAAAATAGCAGAACCGAAAAATGCTAATTCCAGCCCACCACCAAAGCATTATACATTCTTGGCCTCCTCTTTTTATTTAATTTCTGCCATTGATTCTTATAACTGTTACTGGTTCATTGTTGAAGCTTTTTATTTAGTATATCAATAAGTTTGAAAAGGGTTTTCTGCAGGGAAATGACCTCCGACTCATTCAAATTTACATCAATAAATGAATTAACCAGTTGTTCATGAATCGAAACAGCTTTTTCCTTTAACTTCTCACCTTTCTGTGTTAAAGAAATAATAACAACTCTTTCATCCGCAGCCGATCTGTTTCTTTCAATAAGATTTTTTTTCTCCAGACGCTTCAGTAAAGGTGTTACGGTATTCGATTCCAGTAGTAAACGGTTGCATATTTCGTTAACAGACATACTGCCAAATTGCCACAATACTAACAGCACCAAGTATTGCGGATAAGTTAGATCATCCTCTTTAAGAAGAGGTGTATAAATTTTCGTTGTTAATCTTGATGCTGCATATAACGGAAAACACAACTGGTTTTCAAGATAAAGTGATGTTGCATTATTGTTCATATCAGATAATTTTCTTTAAGTAGTTTTCAATATTCTCGGGCTTTGTAAATGGAGCGAACCTTTTAACCGGTATTCCATTTTTGTCTATAATGAATTTAGTGAAATTCCATTTGATATTACTTCCGCCGAAACCGGTTAGTTGCGATTTCAAGTATTTGAATAGTGGGTGAGCATCATCGCCGTTCACATCAATTTTTGCAAATATAGGAAAACTTACTCCGTAGTTTATTTGGCAGAATTCCAAGATTTCTTCCGATGTACCGCTTTCCTGTTTGGCAAATTGGTTGCATGGAAATCCAAGCACAACAACTCCTCTGTCTTTGTACTTATTATAAAGTTGTTCCAGCCCTTTGTATTGCGGTGTTAATCCGCATTTGCTTGCCGTATTTACAACTATTACTGTCTTATTTTTGAAGGCTTCCATTTTTATGGTTTTACCCATTATGTCAGCAGCCTCAAAGTCATAAAAACTTTGTGAATTTACCCCATCTTTTTTTCTACATTTTTTTATTAAATAACTTAAAGTTCCGGTTGACCATAAAGCCCAAATAATTAGAACCGGTTGAAAGAATAATCTTAAAAATCTCTTTAAATCGGTATCAAGCCCGAAAGCATCTATACCAGATGTATATTGCGAAATGTTTCCAGGGAATATCAAAACATAAAAAAGAGCTAAAGAAATACCCACTTTAATTTTGTGCTTTGTTAAAATAATCATTGATAACCCCAACAAGATTTCAACAATACCGGAGGAGACGACTACAAAATCCATGAAACCCGGATTATCGGGCAGCCATCTCGGGACTTGAGCTAAAAATTCTTCTCTTTGAAAAGTTAAATGACCAATTCCGGGTAATACCATCATTACTCCGAGAATTATTCTAAATATATTTTGTGTTTTTGTTGTTTTCATATCTATATCGTCCAAGATTATATCGCTTACGATACAAATATAACAAACAAACCTTCATTTTCAAAATGTTTCTGAAAAATTCTTCCCAAAATTTGCGGTTTTAGTACAATTGTTTTAATGAATATACTGAATTATTAATAAGACGGAGTCAATGGTTTTAGTCCCAGACGTATCTCCAGGTATTGTCTTTTTGTTTTTTCCACACTGTATGAAAAACTCCTTTATGCTCTGTTATAACACCGTCTTTGTTTTCGGTTTTCCATACATATTTACCATAAGTATATCCTAGCGTTCCGCAATCAGAAACATCAATATAGTCCGGAGTCCAATCAACTGTTGCATTCTTTAAATTTTTGCTGATATAATACACTTTAATATTCTCTTTCCCTTTAATAAGAGTATCATTTTCCCTTTTAATAACAGCTTCCGGATCGGCATAAAAATAAAATGCTTCTGCAATCCCTTTTTCATGTGTCATTTTTTCAAATGCTTTTTCGGTTCTATAGATTTCTTTCTTAACAGCATCTTTATCTATATGTTTACTACAAGAAGTAGCCAGAACCATAAATAGGAAAAAAAACATAATCGTTTTCATTTTTTGATTCCTTTCATCAAAAGGTTCTTTCTGTACTCTACCATTCTTTCTATTAAGTCCTTTGGAAGCGGTTTGTCTAATTGAAATTGGACGGAGCCTTTTCCTTTTTTATAATCTTTTAGTTCCACATCAAATCTTTCCATTGTTGTAGGATGAGGATAAAGTCCAACATGGCTTTTATATCCAGCAATCATTATTTGTTGTTCTCTTTTACCTCCAGCTGTAAGAGCATACGCAGGGATATTGTAATTAAGCAATTCGGTAGCATTAGGCACAACTTTTAGAATAGACTCTTTTAATTCGAGCAGTGCTTTCCTCGTTTTTTCCGGTTGAGAATCTAAATACTCTTTAACCGATTTGAATTCTTTTTTATCACTCATAGTTTTGTTTGCTTTTTTATTCACATTGCCCAAGACGGTTTTATTCATGAAAAATAGAATTATAAAATCATGTTTTTTTAACTAATTACTAACCCCACTGCCACCAACTTAGACGAATTTCACATGGTTTATTTTAACTTATTAGTATCCAAATGTACTCTGAAAATATTTCCCATTCCATTAAGTACATTGTTTGCCAGTGCTTCCAATTCGCTTACATTTTCAAGTCGTTTATCCACAGATAAAATTCTTTCGCTGGTGAAGTAGAAATTGCCTCTTGGAATATCTACAAAGGGGCAGTAATCTAATTTATTTGAATTAATTTCACTTCCCATATTAACAGCAGTCGTCCAAAAACCATTCGTATTCTTTCTGCTATAATATAAATCTCCCCCGCCTAAATCGTCCTTCCTACCGAACGAACTAAATATTATTAAATCTTCTTCGGGATTTATGTATGCGTTAAATTCATAAGTCGGGCCGTTTATATTTGAGTCTAAAGGTTCTGGGTCGGTGTATTTTCCATTAATAAATTTACTTACAAAGATATCTTCGTTACCAATTCCATTTTCCCGTACTGAAGTAAAATACAGATTACCATTTTTTGTAACGGAGGGGAAAAACTCATCCATTTTGGAATTAATATTTGATTGCAGCGGTTCAGGTTCACTCCATCCGTTACTTGTTTTTTTTGAAACCCAGATATTGTAATCACTTCTTGTGGAGTCCAACTCCAAAGGTCTATCGGAAGCAAAAAACAACTCTTTTCCGGTTACAGAGTAGCAAGGTTCTATATCGCTATATTTCCCGGAAAAGCTAAGGACTTCTTTGTTACTCCACTGGTTCCCCCTTTTTTCTATTCTAACTAAACATCTTTTTAATTGCTTATAATCACAAAGGGTAAGAATTATCTCATCACCTTTAGGCGAAATTGCAATATCCCTCTCATAAAGATTAGTTGAGATATATCCTTCGGCAAATAATTCTGCTTTACCTGGAGAGTATTCTAAATTAATCTCATTCGAGTTATCTGAATGACAGTGATTTAAAAGGAGAGCGATTAGTATTATGGGTGCGATTGTTTTCATCTTTTTTTTACAGTTAGCAGTTGAGTATGTATAATTGAGAATATTTTACTTTACATGAATATCTACTTCGTAATAATAAAATATTTCAATGTTTTAACAAAACAAATAGGGAAGGTCTAAAGAGATTGTTAATTGAATAAGCAGATTCCTATTCAATTGCTGCGGGCTATTATGTTTGTGATTTGTTTTATTTTTTATAAGCAATAAAAAAGGGAGCCTTTATGTAAACTCCCTTTTCTAAGAAAATCAAATTCTACCCGGTTTCTTCCAGCCGTCTGAACGTTGTTTATCGTTAATACCGCAACGAGTCTTCAGCCATTTTTGTTACAACTTCATTTTCATAGTTGTAAAGTTTTACAAGTGTTTGAGAAGAAGCCTCGGCATTTTGAGGGGTAATCACAACAAAATGCATTGTTGTCGGAGCAACATTATTATGGTCAATCCATGTTCCGGAGTTCGCATAGATTGATTTTTGTCCATTATGGTTTTCAGACGAAATAATTTTGGGATCGTGCGTATGTCCAAAGATGACAATTCTTTTATTTGAATTCGGATTTAAAAAATATTGATTCTTTGCCTGATTATCCGATTCGCTCGGTATGGCAGAATTTTCAATTGCCTGATTAGCAGGTATATTAACAGCTACATGATTGAGTGCTTGTCTTTGATTCCATGCATCCTGAATTCCCTTATAAAGATTAACATCTATAAATCCGCCGGGAGCAGTTTGATAAGGCAATAAATCGTTTACAGAATAGGTTCCTGTAAATCCATCAACATTCGTTACAATAATATTCTCATCAAATTTATTCTCTATTGGTAGATGAGTTATTGACCATTGCCAGAGTTCCCAATATGCGAATAGTAAATTTTGACTTTCATTACCGGAAGTATTTTGAGTAACAGCCGGCATCGTGTCACCTGGAGTTTTGCAATCTTGTATATGGTGAAGAGCGGCTATCCTTGTAAAGAAATATCCCGGAGGTGTTATGGTGCCAGGGGCAATATCCTGATTTGAAATCGGGTCAGGTGCACAGAAAAAATTGTAACGGTGTCCATGTTCAATTGCCAATGCCGGCATACTCGATGGCGAGTATGTCCCCAAGCCCAGTACATTGTCACGTACCTGATTTATTCCCGGAAGGATAAGACTAACATTTTGAGCGGTTATAGTTAAATCATGGTTTCCCGGTACATAAGTAACTGAAATTTTTCCTTCTTGAATTATTTTGTTAAATGCGTCAATTACGCCCTTATTGGCTGTTGCTATGCGTTGCACAAAATCCGCTTGATCTTTCCCTTGATAAGTATTTATTGTGGCTGGAACATACCATTCATCAAGTAAATCTCCGGCAATAACAAGTTCTTTTACATTTGGAGCCACACTAACTTTTTCAAGAAAGTTTTCAAGAGCCTTAAGATTTTTGCTGCACTCAGCATAAGCCAGATCGGCACCAAGATGGATATCGCTGATAACAACGATCATATTTCTTTCATTCCCGCCATTGCTAAATGGGTCAATTTTAGTATCTGCTGAACCTGATTCAGATGTATGGTCTGACTTACTGCATGAAACAGATACACTTAATACCAACACCGTAAAAAATACACTTAATAATTTCATCATAATTTTCATTTAATACCTTTTTTGTTTTTTCCTGCTCACAAAGCTTTTCGGAATTCGCTCTGATTGCAATGAATTTTTAATTTTTTGATTTATATTGGTTCTATTTATCGTCTTAGGGGATTTTCCATGTTTTTAATCGCGTCCTTTTTTTGTTGGGTGGTATAATCCTTTACGCAATAACTTGTCCCGGTTCCTAACGGGAAGGCATAAATCCAACTTTTCCAAAGGAGCGTTCTGAAAACCCCATGTTTGTTGCGTGATAACCGCAAATTATTAGTTGTAATATATTAAAAGACTATAACTAATCAAAACTACTTTTAAGGGAAAACAATACTCACATCAACCCGGTCTCTGTAAAAAAAATAAGAAGCCCTTTAGATTTGTTTTGAGTCTTTATTCGGTCTTTAATAATGTGAGTTTATTACACTATCAATTATTCTACCCGGCTTCTTCCAACCGCCTGAACATTGAGACGAAAAATCCTATAACAAAAACCGCTGTTCCTATCCACACAAGACTTACAAACGGTTTTACGCTTGCCGAAATCGAAAGAACTTCTTTGTGTTCGTGTACATCTGCCATACTGCCGGAAAGTTTGGTGATAACTATGTCAGCTTTTTTAGACATCGGGTCAATCTGCTTTAAAATTATACGCAGGTTTTCTTCCTTCAACTCAACCGGGATATAATTTATTGCTTCCCCTTCTTTCTTTAATACAAGGTCGACTGTTTTTGCGGTGCCGTATCCTTTAACACTCAGTTTTGCACCCATCTGGAAATCACCGCCGGAAGCCATAACACCCATATCCGGTCTGATAAATTCTGCATAAAGAATTTTAACTCCTTCAGCTTCGGTTTCTTTGCCGGGTGTAAGGGAAACCTCTTTTTCACCATGACCCGCATGGGAAGTCCCGTCATCATATCCGATTGGAGAAATATAAACATCATTCAGAAATCCTTCGAGAATATCCGGCTCTCTCATCAAACTTTGATTGAAAGAACTGATATACATAACCGGTTTTACACGGTAACTTGAATTTCCCTTTTTTACATCAACATTGAAAGCATACTTCGTATTGTTTTCAATCGGCTGGTAGCCGACAAACTCAACCGTGTAGCCGAGAGCGTCCTGTTTTTCTCCTTTTACGAGGTCAAGCTCAACCTCATCACTATAAACGGCGGAACCGATAACACCGAGAATAAAAATAGCGATACCGATATGTGCCATGTATGAGCCGAGCATTTTTTTGTTTCCCTTCATAATCTTCAAAGCTATCTCTCCGTTTGTGAAAATCGAGAAGTAAGCCGAAAATGCAAGAAGTATCATCACAATATCATAAACGCTTGCTATTACTACAGTTAGTAACGTTACCGACACAGAGAGAATCAACGCAAGCCTTAACTTTTTAAATATCTCTTCACCGCTGTTCTCTTTCCATTTCAACATCAAACTTAAACCGTTGAGCAATCCCATAATTATTGCAAGCGGGATGTGCATTTCATCGTAAAAAGAAATTTCCACCCCCACACCAAATATAGGAGCAGAAGTACCGAAAAAGATTATCAATGCAGATGCACCGAGTACAACGGCGGAAGTAAATAGTGAAAGTTCCCTCGATAAAAGATTATCATCATACTTTGTCTGTGATGAAAGATACTTCCATCTATAAACAATCAAACCGCTTCCGAGCAGTAGGAATGTGGCAACGAGAATAATTAAGAAGAGATAAATTATCGTTCCCGGATCAACAAAAGAATGAACGGATGAATCGCCGAGTATTCCGCTTCTTGTTAAAAAAGTACTGTAAAGAACAAGAATAAAAGCAAGTATACTTAAAATAAGATTTGTTTTGGCAAATCTTCCGACACCTTCCCCTCTGTCCTGGCTTTTTCTCTGAACAATCATTGTGTGAACTACTGCTGCAATTACAACCCACGGCACAAGACTTGAATTTTCAACCGGGTCCCATGCCCAATAACCGCCCCAGCCGAGTACGCCGTAAGCCCAGTAGCCTCCGAGCATTATTCCGAGTCCGAGAACCGCCCCCGCTGCAAGCACCCATGGAAACGATTGACGAACCCAATCTTTATAATCGTTTTTTAAAAGTGCTGCAATTGCAAAAGTGAACGGAACAGCAGCAAGTGCAAACC
>ERZ795056.7181-NODE-7181-length-10742-cov-10.044821_pt1 | contig 10742 bp, 8 predicted proteins | sample MGYA00375140_ERZ795056 | MGnify/ENA primary metagenome ERZ795056 (study PRJEB30185, sample SAMN05720227) | activated sludge metagenome | isolation source: Anaerobic digester | place: USA | collected 2015-03-09 ...
ATTTTTTGGTTCTTTTTCATCAAGGAAAAAGAACAGTACAGCACGATTTCATGACCTGCCACAGAACGGCTTTTTCAACAAAACTAGTCAAATTTTGATGCGTTTGCCCTGCCCCCTCAACCTCTGAACCCCTCAATCATACAACCCCCTTCCCCTTTTTTAGTTATCAGAAACACAACCTTCATTAAAAAATACCCTGCTTTCCTTAAAAAATCCCCCCAGGGTGCGGCGGCCCGCAATAGTTTGTGAAAAAAAATAAAATGTACCCACAAATCTTGCAACGGTCAAAGTTACTTTTCCGGGTGGTCATACTGATGGCCGTTAATCAATTGTTTGCTTTCAGCCTTGCCGGACAAACATGCACTTCGCTGGCTATTCCGGAAAACGGATGCGGCAGCGGCATGAACCTGCTGGTCCCCATAACGATCAGCGGCGCGCCCGGAAGCAACCTGGGCACGGATGTTTTTCTGGATAAGGTCGATCTCATTATCGATCACCACATGGCCAGTAACCTCGACATTTTTCTGAGGTCTCCTTCCGGTTTCGAGATCGAACTTTCTACGGACAACGGATTCACGTACGATTACGGAAACCCGACTACCTGCCCCAATAACCCCACCACTTTTGCCGATTGGGCGACCACAAGCATCACGGCCGGCAGTTCGCCTTTTATCGGAGTATACCTTCCGGAAACGTCGTTTTCTGCCTTTAACGGCTCCAACCCGAATGGTGTCTGGACCCTGCGTATTTGTGATGATTCTCCCATCAGCGTGGGTAATTTTATTTACGGCAACCTGTCTTTTACCACCTGCATGCGCCCTTCGGCGCTGGTGAGCAACACTCCGACCGTCAACGGCGCTACGCTGAACTGGACCGCAATCGGCTCCGCAACGGCCTGGGATATTGAATTCCAGCCCACCGGTACGGCACAGACGGGTACGCCTACCGTGTCGGGTATTACTTCCAAACCATACACCTGGACGGGCGGCGCGCCCGGCACCATCTACCAGGCGTGGATACGCAGCAATTGCGGCGGCAGCGTTTCCGAGTGGATTGGCCCGACGACCTTCACCACCAAACTGGATAATAATGTACAAACCTGCACGTCATTTCCTATTCCGGACAACGGCTGCGATGCCGGCAATAACCTGCAGGCGCCTGTGGTAGTGAGCGGCGCACCGGGCAGTAGCCTGGGTACCGACGTTTTTATCGACCGGGTGGAACTGATCATTCAGCATGTTGTCGATATGCAATTGAGCATTTATTTGCAGAGCCCGGGCGGAGCGGAAATACTTTTGTCCTCCGATAACGGCGCACTCGGCGACCACTATGGCAATCCCGCCAATTGCCCGAATCAAGTCACGGCATTTGCCTCCTGGGCATCCGGCAGCATTACGGCGGGTACTGCTCCGTTTATCGGCACATACCTTCCGGAAGGCAGTTTTTCAGCCTTTAACGGCGTGAATCCGAATGGCGAATGGCTGTTAAAAGTTTGTGACGGCTCCAGTTTTAATTCAGGCAGTCTGAAATATGTAAAAATATTTTTTACGACCTGCGCGCGACCAACCGGACTTCTTGCGAGCGTGCCCACCGGAGTTGGCGCTACCATGAACTGGACGGAAAACGGTAACGCCACGTCCTGGGACCTGGAATTCCAACCAGTCGGTACTCCTGCTACTGGTACGCCCACCGTGACGGGCATATCCACAAAACCATACGTGTGGACGGGCGGCGCCCCGTATACCAACTACCAGGCCTGGGTGCGCAGCAATTGCGGCGGCAGCGTTTCCGGGTGGACCGGCCCTGTGACGTTTACTACCATTCTGAACAATGCCGCGCCCGTTTGTTTCACGACAACTATACCGGATCCCGGATGCCTTCCGGTACAGGTGGCCGTCAGCGGCGCACCCGGGAGTATCCTGGGGACGGATGTGTTCCTCGATAAAGTGGAAGTGATCGTACAGCACACCCGCGATTCCGATGTGGACATTTACCTGAAAAGCCCCAATGGTGTCGAAATAGATGTGTCCTCCGACAACGGCGGCACCGGCGACCATTACGGCAATCCGACTACCTGTCCCGTTCAGGTCACTTCATTTGCCACTTGGGCGAGTAGCAGCATTACCACCGGCGCCGCACCGTTTATCGGTATCTATCGCCCGGAAACGCCTTTTTCTTCGTTTGACGGCTCCAATCCAAACGGAACCTGGGCCCTGACAGCATGCGACGGAGTTAATGGAACTACGGGTAGTCTGCGGTATGTAAAACTGTACTTTACCACCAGTTTACCGGTCGCACTCACCACTTTCATAGCCACACCCGTCGAGGAAAAATCCGTCCGACTCCAGTGGACGACCGCGACCGAACGCAACAGCGCCCGCTTCGACCTAGAGCGTTCGGCGGACGGGCAGCATTTTTATACCATCGCAAACGTGCCGGCAGCGGGCAACTCGAGCGACGAACACCAATATGAATGGATGGACACGAATCCTTTGCGGGCTGAAAATTATTACCGCCTGCGGCAGGTCGATTTCGATGGCGCATTCGAGTATTCACCTGTCCGGGTGGCGGTTATGCCGGATAAAAACCTGAACTGGCCGGTATATCCAAATCCCGCGCAGACAGCCTTTTTTGTTGAAAACGGGGAGGAAGAAGGACGGCTTTCGCTGTTCGATGTGGCCGGAAACATGGTGCTGGAACAGGCGCTTTCCACAGGAGGAACAGGCACTGAAATAAAAACGGAAGGGCTGCCATCGGGTCTTTACGGGATAAAAATTCAGACGGAGCGTGGGGTATTTAGTTCGAAGGTGGTGGTTGAGCGGGAATGACAGGTTGTAGAAAACGAAACTCTTCCTGTAAATATCCTCTCCAACCATATTCTTCCATAATACAGTAAATGAAACTGCCAAAGGCTGCAATCAGTCCATACAGGTGAGTGTTTATGCCATATTTATTTTGAACTCCAATGGTTCGTTTTGAGTGCGCAAGGTACATGCGGTTTTTGGGTATTCCCGACGTGTCTTTTCCAAATGCAAATTGGGTAGAATTGGATACATAAACGGATCATATTACCACATAGGCACATAGAACACATAGCCCGTAGCGTACGCTACGCTATGTGTGCTATGTGCCTGTGTGGTTAAAAAAATGTCGCGCCCGGAGAGTTGAGCACATGGTTTCGACTGCTTCGCAGTCCTTTTAACCCATGTGCTTCGCCTTATTTACTCGTGGCCAGCGTGCGGATGTATTCGTCCAGGTTCTCCATCGACGCGGCGAAACCTTCCTTGTAGCCCATTGCAACGAACTGTTCCATTTCGGCAAGGCTCGCCATTTTTTTGGCAATCCGAACGACGGTTTTTTCACCCTCGGCTTCGAAAGCGTTCGTGGTCATGGAAAACGTAAAATTCGAATCGAGGGGATTTCCATTTTCATCGGAAAAGGAATTCTTTGTGGTAAAACTGGATTTGGGTTGTATTTCCACAAACTCCGCCAGGCTCCAGCGGCCGCTGGAAACATTCTCGGGAGAAACCATGGTATACAACCAGCGACCGCCTTCCCGGAAATCCATTTCCTTTGTCTGCACCCGCCAGGGTTTGGGACCCATCCACTGGTCCAGTATTTCCGATTTTGTAAAGGCATCCCACACGAGGTCGAGGTCGGCGGCGAATTCCCGTGTAATGTGAATGGTGGCCGTGTCTTTGTCCACGGTAAAATCAAACAACAGGTTCATTTTTCCTTGTTTTTTATGGTGTACAATAATTGATCGAGTTGCTGGAACCGCTCTTCCATGATCTTCCGGAACTGGTCGAGCCAGATATCGATTTCTTTCATTTTGTCGATTTTTAGTTCGTAAAAGATCTCCCTGCCTTCCTGCTTCTGGTCCAGCAGGTCGCATTCGGACAGGATGCGCAAATGTTTGGATATAGACTGCCGCGTGCCGTCGAAGTGCTCGGCAATGGCGTTGGGGGTCATGGCTTGCATGGCAATCAGGACGAGGATGGCTCGTCGGGTCGGGTCGGCAATGGCCTGGAAGATGTCTCGTCTCATATGCGATGTTTAAATAAGAAACCAATCGGTTGCAAATGTACGCGCAACTGATTGGTTTCGCAAAATTTTTTTTGTGAAAATTTGAAATGGGCTATTTGCGGGCTGCGCTGGTGGGCCGTTTAGGTCTTTTTGAGAAGTGTTTGGGTTGTTTACCGCATCGTTTGGGTCTTTTTGAGAAGTGTTTGGGTTGTTTTGAGACGTGTTTAGGCTGTTATACTGAAACCTTTAGGTGGGTTCATGAAAATTTTAAGTCCGAAAGCCCGGTATTTGGGTTGGGGAGGGGAATTTTTAGGTGGGCGAACTTAAACGCTTCTCAAAAAGACGTAAACGCTTCTCAAAACAACCCAAATACTTCTCAAAAAGACCTAAACGGGACGGTAGAGGAGAGGGTGATATGGGTGATTGGCCTAAACGGGGGGGCTGAGGGACTGGAAGGCATGACAATGAGACGGAAGGATAGGGGTGGGGGACGTAAACGTATGGTCACCAGCCATTTATAAAAGTTGCGTTCAGTCCTAAGACTGAACGCAACTGGTAAGGTACTATGCGAAGCAGGAAAAATCCCGAACACGCTATTAGGTTCAAACGCAGGCATAAATATTAGACGATTGCTAAATTTTTACAAAATGCCGGCTGAATATCCGTCCCGCGCGATCCTGCCACACAAGGAAATAAGTGCCTGGCTGCATACCTTCGAGTGAAACATCTATTTGCTCCCCATTTGCGGGCACATCGAGTATGCGGAAGTTGCGTCCCAAAACATCGACCAGATAGAGGTTCACAGGTGTCTCATTTTTCCAATAGACAGAAACCATGTCTTGTGCCGGGTTGGGAAACAGTTGAACATTCTTCAGGAAAGTATCTGAATCGTTTACCCCCACAATGCAGGAATCTCGTGTTTGTTCCAATTCAATGCTACCCTGAACATTGATGCTTGTCAGGGATCCGCTAAAATTCACTACGTCAATTTCAAGTATATGATTGCCAGAGGAAAGCTGGAGCGTATGGTCAATCACATATCCTGCCGTTGGAATAAACGGTGACTGGTCGCCCGGATTGAAGTTGCAATCGGGGATCGGTACATTGCCGAGCCACCAGTTGGAAGGCAGCAGTACTCCATCCAGATATACGCAGGCGCCGTTGTCGGCCAGCATGCGGAAATTGAGACGATAATAATCGCCACATGTATCTGTGCAAAAAGAGAAGCGCACCTGATAGTTGGTTTCATTGGAACCCTGGTTGTTATCGAAACCGATCCATTGTGAAGCCACCGGGGTGAAATTCCAGCGATCCAGCGTGCTCATCGGCGGAAGTGTGCTGCCGACGATAGTCCACCGGGGATCGATGGTGCCGAACGGAAGGACATTGAGGTTTTCATCTACTCCCGTGTTAATATTGATGGAACTGCCGACAACAGCAGGCAATGTACGGCCGGGCGTGCAAGGACAGTCCTGCGCATTGACGGTTTCAATTTTACCCAGAATATTAATACTCGTCAGGGACCCGGCGAAATTTGTCACATCAATTTCCAGCGTATGAATGCCGCCGGATAAATAGAGCGTATGATCGATCCCATATCCTGCTGTTGGAATAAACGGTGACTGGTCGCCCGGATTGAAGTTGCAATCGGGAATCGGTACATTGCCGAGCCACCAGTTGGAGGGCACCAGTACACCATCCAGATATACGCAGGCGCCGTTGTCGGCCAGCATGCGGAAATCGAGCCGATAGTCGCCACATTTTTCAGTACAAAAGTCAAACCGCACCTGATAATTGGTTTCACTCGAACCCTGGTTGTTATCGAAACCGATCCATTGTGAAGCCACCGGGGTGAAATTCCAGCGATCCAGCGTGCTCATCGGCGGAAGTGTGCTGCCGACGATAGTCCACCGGGGATCGATGGTGCCGAACGGAAGGACATTGAGGTTCTCATCTACGCCTGTATTAATATTGATGGAACTGCCGGCAACACCCCCCAATAGACGATCGGGTGGACAGGTTTCATTGTCGGCCCAGCGGATGCACAAATTGTCTACTTCGCCGCTTAGTTCGCGATACCAGCCCCCTCGGGCAATATTGCCGTGCTGAACGGTATTCAGCCCTTCGATACTTGCCGGGATAACCAGATCCACCGGAGAGCCCGGAAGGTGGGTGGTGCGGCCGGCATCCGAAAACACACTCAATCTTGTCAAAGTGGCGCTTACCCTTTCCAGATGAACATAATATGGTACGCCTAAGGCATTAGCCTGAATAGGGGTGGATACATATTCGGAGGCATCCGATCCTTCTACTGCGTGGAGTATGAAGTAACTATTGCCGTCAGAAGGATTGCCGGGGCTGCCGAACATACATATAATAGCGTCCTGCCGCGGGGCCGGATAACCTGTGCAGGGCACGTCCGGACAGTCGCTGAACGGCTCCTGCGTTCCTGCTGTGAGCGACAGGATGGCATGCCCTGCATGCGGTCCTCCGTAATCACCTACACTGACCGGGAGGAAATCGATGTTCGCAGACCATGTTTCGCCGGCGTCGAGGGTAGTACCGATGTTTTTAAAAATGCGGCGCTGTTCGCTGTCGGCTGCGCCGTTCCGGTATTGTACCAGGCCGGTTTGAATGGTGACCAACTGGCCGACCTGTGTCCACCCGTCCGAACTTGAAAAATCGTCTGAGAACTGGCATGCGCTCTGCGCAAGAAGCGTCTTTGTAAAGAGCATAAGTATGACTGCTGCGGCCGGGAGCCGCAGGTAGGTACAAGGGTTCATAAAAATTGAATTAGAGGTTTAAAAAAATGGTGTGCGTTTGTTTGTAGTGGTATAATGCGGGTATTGAAAAATGCAAGTGTCCCGGAATGGAGAATTCCCGAACACGCTCTTAAACCTTTAATTTGCAGGGAGGAGTGCTACTTGTGCGTTGTAAATTGGGCATTGAAAAATGTACATTTTTCAATGCAAAAAGAGATGAACTTAAAAGCACCCCGGTATTGGAGGGGAAGAAAGATGACCGGGGGAGCATAAGTGGCACAGGGCGAAGCCGATGCGCCGGCGATCGGTTAAGGCATGTAACCGAGGCTATTTTATGGCATTTAACAATGCTTCTGCCTGAGCCTTGCGGCTGCCCGTTTTCATTTTTTCAAGAATGGGTTTCGCTTCATTCGGGCGATTGATTTGTATCAGGGCCAGGGCATGCCGCCAATCTGCGACGTCGCGCAATTCACCCGGAGGTACACGTTCAAAAAAAGCGACGGCGCGTTCAGCCTGTCCGGTTTGCAGCAAAGATTCTCCGGCATAAAACAGGATCTTGTCGCCGGCGTCGGGCTTGGCGGCCAGCGCCGTCAGTTGAGCGGCGGCAGCGGAAAAATCTCCGCTCCTGTAGGCTAGAAACGCCTGTTCCACCGCATCCGGCTGGGAAGTGTCATTGCCCATGGTAGCGACGGGCGACGGGTAGGGCTTTGCAGTATACTCTTGCGCCAATTGTGCCGCATCCGGGCGGGGTGCTTCGCGCAGCCACCAGACGGCGGCCAGGACCAGTGCGACGCTTGCTGCGGCTGCCGTCCAGAGCATCCTGCGGCGAGTGATGAACGGCGCCGGGGGAGATACGTCTTCGGCGACCTCGATCTGTTGCAACTGCTTTTTCAGGCGAAGGTTGTCCATGGCTTTCAAAGCCAGGTAAAGGTCGAGTTCCGACCGAAGATCAGGGTCCTGCTCCAGTTGTCGTTCGAAGGCTTCCAGCGCTTCTCCCGAAAGCGAACCATCCGCATATGCCCTTAATGTTTTGTCAACGTTTTCTTCCATGTTCGCATGTTTTTAGTCAGGCCCTTTTTGCTATTAGTAATGCTATTCTGATCAAATGATAGGCAAAAAAGATTCGTTTGTCGGAAAAAATGGCATGTATGATAATTATTATCAGGTCATCCGCTTCGTTCGGCGTTGTTAGCCCAACCGTTTTGCTGAAGTATGTGCAGGGTTTGTCGCTCGAGTTGACCTTTGCAATCCTGCTTTTTAGCGGTGACGCCGCGGGCGTCTTTGAGCCCGAATTTTTCCGCCAGTCCGCCCACCTTTAGTCCGTTGACGATCGTATCAGTCAGCAATTCCCGGCATGCATCGCTCAATTTTGATAACGCCTGCCGAAGCGCCAGCGTGTGGCGTTGGCGGCGAACTTCGAGCCCGGTTTCTTCTTCGCTGCGAATCAGGTTGTCGAAGTCCGTATCGTCGATATTATCAGGCAATTGTTCCAGATAACGTTCATGGCGTTTGAGCAAACTGCTTTGGCGGCGGAGTTCCATTTTCCAGCAATTGGAAGCCGTTACGAGTAAGAAGCCAAGCAGATTATCCGGCCTGAGGTTTCCACTCATCGCCCGGTCGCGTACGGCCAGAACGGCGTCGTTGTACATTTCGCGGACGCGGTCTTTGGGGCATTTTTCCTTATACAGGAGCCGTCCTGTCACATATCCGAAATGCGCTATATAAAATTGATGCAGCGCTTTTTCGTCGCCCGAAGCAAAGTTGGAGAATTCCTGTTCCGTCAAGATGATTTCGAATTGTTTTGGATGGCAAATGTATAAAATTGTATTGCCTGGAACAGCAGCGGAGCAGGAGTATTTTGCAAGACATACAGGATCAGTGTTTTATAAAATTATTTATTAAATTGTGATGTATTTTACGGAATTGGGCCTCGCATTTTTTTATCCTTGCATTATAGAAAGTAGAAAAGATCGGAAAAATGGATCTTCTTTAATTAATCACTCCTAACTTACACACACACCCAAATAACACTCTCTATGAAACCACTTGTTTTTTTATGGATGCTTTTTGCCGGTGTTTCGGCGTTTGCGGCAGGGGAAGCCACAATTAAATATAAAATTATCATAACCCCTTCGAGTACTTCAGCCGGCGGATATTCTTGTTCTTTAGAGGCTATGCAGGATACCCTTTTTTGGCAAAAAAACGACCTCATTACCTGGATTTTTCCGGACGGGCAGTATCTGCAATCCGAAGATACTATTGGAGGAGGAGCGGCAATCAGCCAGGTCGTAACCTGGAAGCCATTTAAGAGTCCCGTCTATAAAGACAGTATTTTCGCATATGTAGCCAGAAAAGGTAAACCAGGTAATCCCGCACGTGTGGCTGTATTGGCAACAGACTTTAGTATCACTCGTAGTGCCAGTGAACCGGAGAAATTTTCTTTCCCTGCAGGTATAAAATGGCAATTAAACCGCAGCTGGGATTTTTCACCGAATAATGAAACGTTGCTGATTTTCTCCTACGACCCCCAGGGGTGTAGTGATAAATCGAGATCTGATTTTACACCGGGAACGGTGAATATTAATTTTGATCCCAAGCAGATAATTATGTTGGATACAATTTCTTTTGGTAAGGAACAAGTAGATATATCCGTCCCAAATTCGCCTCAGATTTCGCAACTTTCTTCGGAGCCATATTACAGGCATGTGTTTTTTAAAGTGAAATTACAACCGACAGTTCAGTTGGGCGATAAAATTGATATCAACCTTAATACGGAGAATTATTGTGGAAACTCATTTGAATCAACATATTCTTATATTGTCGCTGCTGATCCCCACGATCCGAACTGGAAAGTAGTAGATATCGATACCATCGATGCAAATGGGCCCGCCGTTGTATTAAATTACACCATCCAATACCATAATAACGGAGCGGCGCCTGTAAATAAAATCGACGTAGACGACAGATTTCCCGCTCAAATCGATCCTTCCACTTTTGCATTTACAAGTATGCCTATAAAGGGGAGTCAATCTAGTGTTCCTACTTTTCCTGAAAGCGACCATCTTCATATAGAATTTGGCAATATGAACCTGCCCGGCCTCAACCAGCATAGCCCTTCTTCTTACGGATACGATCAAACCATTTTTCGTTTTTCTTTCAAGGTACTTACCAAGCCGAACCTCAACATTACTTTCCCCAATAATGCAACGATCACTTTTTACGATTCCGCCGGCGACCCTATGATGCCCATCATTACCGATCCGGCCACCGTTTATACGCAAAGCCCCCAGCAGAAATGCCCGCGATGCTGCTGCGGCCTCTTTTGCTGGATAAGAAAATGGTGCCACCGAAGGAAATAAATCACCCGGAAAACAGGATAAATGTATGAATCGATTCGCTGGTAAAAAATATCAGTTCTTCAAGGCAATGACCGTCGTGGTCATTGCCTCTTTCGCATGTTGGGCACTGGCGCAACAGAGTGACCAATCACGTACCAATGAGAAACAGATCAAGCGTATAAATACCCTGGAGGAACTGGGAAAACATGAGGAAGCCTTGTTTTGGGCCGACTCGCTTATGAACGATTTCAAATCCCGAGATTTACGCCCGGAATGGTATGATGTATTACGGGAAAAAACAATCAAACAAAATATACACGAGGAAAGACCCGAAGCCATAGCGCAACTACAGGCAATCATGCATGCAGAGACCCTAAACGACAGCATTACCGCCAAAATATACGGCTTGCTCGGCTATTTATTCCTGTATGAAGATGATTATGAAATGGGAGCCCGGTACTATGAAAAAGCCCTGGCAGGCCTTTTATCCAACAACTGTAAAAGTGGCCTAGGTACGGCTTACATGAATCTCGGCTATGCGCTGAAAAGTCAAGGCAATTACCGGGTAGCCATCCCGTATTACCTCACTTCACTGCCGCTACTGAAAAAGGAGGGT
>ERZ795056.7184-NODE-7184-length-10736-cov-15.411291_pt1 | contig 10736 bp, 12 predicted proteins | sample MGYA00375140_ERZ795056 | MGnify/ENA primary metagenome ERZ795056 (study PRJEB30185, sample SAMN05720227) | activated sludge metagenome | isolation source: Anaerobic digester | place: USA | collected 2015-03-09 ...
CATCATAGTATACTTGCGCTTAAAATGGTGAATCAATTGTGTATGAACTCAATTGAAAAATGGGAAGAAGCCACGCAAGTAGTAATTCAGTCACTCCATATGAGAACCAATTTATGGAATGGAATAGAAAAGGAGATTAATAAATTAGAAATGCAAATGAATTGATAATCAATTTATCAAGAAGACTAATTAGAAGTTTTTAATAACTAAATAACAAAAAGGGCTAAAGAACTTATTGTATTTTAAAATTAGATATATTATTTTGGCACTTAAATGACTATTTAATATATACACATGTATTTATTGTCATTTCTTAAGCCATTTATGAGAAACAAAGAAACCCAAATTTCGATTTCTTCTTACTCTAAAAAAGAGCTTCATCGCTTGCTAAATGCCTATCGCTTAGCAATTAATGATAATATTATTTCAAGTATTACAGATATTAAAGGGAATATCTTATATGCCAATAATTACTTCTGTAATGTTTCCAAATACACATCTAAAGAATTGGTTGGACAGCGCCATAACTTATTAGTTTCGGGCTATCATACTAAAGAATTCTATAAAGATTTATGGAGGACAATTGGGAAAGGAAATGTGTGGACAGGTGAAATAAAAAATAAAGACAAGAATGGAAATTATTTCTGGGTTGATACATTAATCTTTCCAATTAAAGATGAATCAGGTAAAAATGTTCAATATTTGTCCTTACAAACATTAATAAACGATAAGAAGAAAGCAGAACAAGATCGTCTTGAATATTTGAAATCATTAGAAGAAATCATTTACATGACTTCACATGAAGTTAGAAAGCCAATTGCTAACCTAATAGGACTTTCCGATAGTATAGATTTCAATTCTACTACAACAGAAGAATTAGAACATTTAATAAATCACATTAAGAAAGAAGCAAAGGAGTTGGATGAGTATACACGCAAACTCACCTTATTCATGCATGAATTAAAAGAGAAAAAACTCCTCAAATAATAAAGACAATTAATAATAAAATTCGCTTTATCGCGATTGTCCTAAGAATTTGTACTTTCCCACTTCTTTCATTCACTAAAGCATGAATAAATTAATCCTGCTTGTTGGAATTCTTTTGTCGCAAGTACTAATAGGTCAAAATTCGAAATACCTTAGTTTTGAACTTGCAGGAAGTGGTGGTATTGCTTCGTTTAATTATGAAAGCTCATTTCATTCAAGAAAATCTAATACACTTTATTATCGTTTAGGTTTTAGTCTAGCTCCTATTGATCGAAACAATGGATCAGCATTGGTTTTCCCACTCATGCTACATACTAATATTGGACAAAAGGCGCATAAACTAGATTTAGGAATTGGACAAACCGTTTCGATTACAACCAAAGGACACATTTTTTTCCTGATGCCGGTATCTATGGGATATCGATTTCAACCTGAGAATAAGCGACATTATTGGCGAATTGCATATACTCCAATTGTATCCTATCTCATCGATTTTCAATGGCAGCATTGGGCAGGAATCACTTACGGACTTCAACTATCGAGTAAGAAATGAAAAAGCTACTGGGCATTCTTCTCATTTTACTTGGTTCATCCTGTAATAAAGAAAAATTATTCGATGGCCCAGATGCGTATAGTGACGATTTTGAGAGTTATCATATACTCGATGAAATGCTACTTGATAATGATGTTAAATGGTCGTTTACACAGAATACTTATTCAGGGAATTTAATAGAAGTAGATTCTAGTTTTGCGCATACAGGTAGTAAGAGCATGCATTTCAAAGCTTCCAAATCTACCAACGAACACGGAGCATCAAAAGCCAGTATTGCTAAACAAAACATGGCATTTTGGGAAAATGAGATTTTGGTCGTTGAAGGATGGCATTTCTTAGCAGGAAATGATTCCGCTAATTGGCTTTTCCTGCTCGATTTAGAAGAACAAACAGCTATTGGAGCTGGGCCGGGAATGCGTTTAGCATTGGTTAATGGCGCAATCAGAGTGGAACACAAATACAATAATCCGGATATTTTGCAATTGACTTCAACTCCCGTTCAGATGCCAAGAAATCAATGGGTTCACATAAAGTTTGAATCTAAACTTGTTCAAAAGAAAAAAGGGTATGTAAAAGTTTGGCAAGATGATGTTTTAATTATTGATCAATCGAATTGGAAAACGCTACCAAAAGATATACTGTATTTTCAACAAGGAACAAAAGGTATGTATAGCAGTATAGAATTCGGTATAACAGCCAATACACATGACTCAGATATGGAAATATGGGTGGATGATATTCAGATTTGGAAAAAATAAATACTTAAATCGGAAATGAATAAAATAAAAGATCGATGTAAATTTTTGAGGTATAACAAATTTTAACTGAATTAATATGTTAGCAGCACGATTAAAATCTTCATTTGACCCTTATTTCAATGCTCCAATACAAGCATGGGAACAGTTTCTTGAATTATGTGAGCCTGTTGCTTTCAAAAAAAATGAAATCATCAAGCAAGCTGGAATAGCAGAAAAAGCGGGCTATTTCATACTTTCAGGAAGTGGAGGAGTATTTGTTTGGAAAGAAAACAATTATGTATGCCTCGATATCATGTATGAGGATCAATTCTTTGCCGATTATATGTCGCTCATTACACACCAAGCCTCTCCTTTAGAAACAATCTCTTTAGAAGATTCCGAAATGCTTAAGATTAAATCGGAAAATATCGAGAAACTAAAACAAACACCTATGGGGCAACTGTTGTTTCTCATTTCTGCTGAATCAACATTTGTCGATAAGCAACAGCAGCAAATCGATTTATTACTTAAAACCGCTGAGCAACGTTATCGAGAAATGTTAAGTAAACATCCCGATATCATTCTTAGAACTTCACAAAAGCATATTGCATCCTATTTAGGTATTACAACACAAAGTCTAAGTAGAATTCGAAAAAAAATTACTCAATGATAGAAGTTACCATGTGGTAACATTTATACCTAACGATCTCGAGAACTTTGTCGTGTTATTCAAATCATATGAAACACACGATTCTCTTACTACTCATTATTTGTCAGCTTTTTGTTTCCGCACAAAACGATGAAACAAAATTACAACAAAGACGCTTCTTCTTTGGAGTGTCAACAGGCATTTCAAGTATTCAACTAAGCTCTAAAGCAATTGGGAATGAACAACAAATCGGATTGTCCTTTCCAAATATCAAAATTGGTAAAATGCTAAGTGATCATTCAGCTATTTTACTTTGTTTACCGGGTTCGATCTACCAAGAAAAACATATGGGAAGAACGAGAGATCGAGGGTTTGAGGGTATAATTCCAAGTTACCAGTATTGGTTTAGCAATCGTTATTGGGTATTAGGAGGTGCTGGATTAACATTCGATGCTCCTGCATTTTACGATATCAAAGATGAAACAGAACGAAAATTTTATTTTGGTCCATCTGTTTTAGTTGGAACTGGATACGAATTTTACAAAAAAGGAAAGATGTCAGTAGACATACAAGGGAGAATGCAATATGGATTTTCAAATTATCCAACAGGCAATCGTACAGGGCTAGCATTTAATCTATTAATCGGAGTAAACTGGCATTAAATTAACGCCTCAAATGCTAGATGTATATCAATCCAATGCTGGCATAAAACAGAAAAATTGTAAAGTGTAAAGAAATATATTCATGAAATTAACCAAAATGAATTCCTAAATTGCACTAACTTTCAATGTTCTAAATTGACTATTTAATGAGCTATATCATGCGAATTCAATCATTATATTTTCTTATACTAATGTTTCCATTTACATCGAATATCCTATTGGGAAATAGTCTATTAGAGAAATTCCCAAGCGGTATTCTAGCACCACAATCTTCCGAAATTCAATATACAGATAGTTGTCAAGGAGTTATGATTCAATTTTCACTCACAAATCCAGTTTCTGGTCAATATGTAGATTGGAATTTTGATGATCCGAGCAGCGGAACCAATAACTATGGCGTTGGAAATACAGCCCCCCATACATTCTTTAATAAAGGATATTATCATATAACTGTTTATATAAGCACTTCATCAGGAATAGATACATTAATTCGTACTATTCACATTGATTCGTGTCAATCCAAACAAAATCCAATAGATCCAGAAAAATGTTCCTTCGAAATAAGTAATGTAATTACTCCGAATAATGATGGAAAAAATGAATTTCTAGAAATAAAATCTCTTTGCCAATTTGAACTATTTGAAATATCGATATATAATCGTTGGGGCGTTGTTGTATATAAATCAACCGATTCAAATGAATACTGGAATGGTAAAAATCAACAAGAAGATTGTCCTGATGGTAATTACATTTATTTATTGAAATATAAATTTAGCAATACGGATGAAACTACTAAACAAGGTAATATACTATTGTTGAGATAAAACTCTAAAAACTATGTATCTAACACGAATTGCATCTGGTATTTTAATTTTTCTTTTCAGCGCTTCTCTCCTATTTCACTTTCTAGTTTTAGGTAATGTAATTCCTTATGAGATGGTTTGGGGTGGAAGAATTGAAAATCGTGAGCAACTCATTCAGTTCGAGACATTCTCTATAATTTCGAATATTATTTTTTTAGTAATAATTCTGAAAAAAGCTCAAATTCTAGCCTGGAATATATCTCCTAAAGCCGTTAGAATTGGTCTATGGGTAATTATGATTATGTTTTTTTTAAATACCCTTGGGAATTTGCTTTCGCTTAATAGCACCGAAAAATGGATTATGACGCCATTGACAGCAATTACAGCTTTGCTCACCGCAATACTCATCTTTACAAAGAAGCAGGACTAATTCTTCCTTAACTTGCATGCGATTCAATCCAACTAATGTCGCATCAAGAAACCGCTGTACGCACAACCTGGTTTAGTATTGCAGGAAATACAGCTATGGCCTTAATAAAAGGTGCTGGAGGATATTTTGGTAATTCGTATGCACTTGTTGCAGATGCGATTGAATCAACTACAGACATTTTCGCTTCCATATTAGTGCTTCTTGGACTTAAATATGCGGCTCGGCCTGCTGATGAAAATCATCCATATGGACATGGTCGTATTGAACCTTTAATTACCTTTTTAGTTGTTGGGTTCTTAATTAGTTCTGCTTTTTATATTGCACACGAAAGTGTTGCAAATATTGGCACTCCGCATGAATTACCCAAGCCTTACACACTTTGGATTTTAGGAGGAATAATTCTCTGGAAAGAAATTTCGTACCAATTAGTAATTCGTAAAAGTCGAGAAACTAATAGTAGTTCACTTAAAGCAGATGCCTGGCATCATCGTAGCGACGCAATCACTTCCATTGCTGCATTTATAGGCATCTCTATTGCTTTAATCATGGGCAAAGGCTACGAATCGGCCGATGATTGGGCAGCCTTGTTTGCATCCGGTTTTATCCTATGGAATAGTTATAAAATATTTCGTCCTGCATTAGGTGAGATTATGGATGAACATTTAAATGATGATTTAATTAAAGAAATCCGCATACACGCGATTGAAGTAAATGGGATATTAGGAACAGAAAAATGTTTCATTCGTAAAGCTGGTATGCAGTATCATGTGGAATTACATGCCATGGTAAATGGCAAAATAAGTGTCAATGAAGGACATACTTTAGCGCATCAATTAAAAGATCATTTACGAAATACAATTCCGCAATTAGGTCATGTGTTAATTCACATTGAACCATCTCATTAAAATTATTAATTGCAATCAAAAAATACTATAATGCAAAATAGAATAATCTTGCTATTTTTATTAACTGCTTTAACATTAGCTTTTCCATGCTTTTCTCAGATTTCAAAAAGCCGGAATATTAATTTAAGTATTGCAACTATTTTTAATCATCCCTATATCAGCAATCAAAATTCTTCTGACAGATTCACAAGTAATAAAACAACACCTGGATATTCAATAGAACTTGGTATTGACAGTGCAATACTTGATTGGTTGCGGCTCGATTTTGCCATTAATTTTAATCAATACAACACAAATTTTTCAGCAATTCATAGTGGTTTAGCAGGTGGCACATCTACTCAAGTAGATATTACTAAATCAACACTCGGAATTGTACTTTACCCATTTCGAATAATAAGAAAAAATGTTCGCTTTCAAGTTGGATTCGAGTATTCTCGCTTGATAAATGAGCAATTTTCAGGTTACGTTCATAATTCATTTATCTTTAAACCACCAACCAATTATGATTTAAATAAAATATATAGTCGTTATAGTTATTTTGCCAATTTTGGAATTCGATTAAAAGCTGGTTATACATTTCGCTTAAACAATCATATTGCAATTTGTCCTTATTATTCACTATTCTGGACTGGCTGGATGGAATATGAGAAAGCTCCTTTTTTTATCAAATCCATTCGCAATTCATTTGGCTTAACCTGTTTAAAGTCCTTCAATTAAACTGAATCAATCGGCCTAATTCTTAAATTGCATCAAATTAAATCCGGTGAAGCACATTCTTTGTTTCCTGTTATTGCAACAAGCTTATTTGCTCAATGCTCAGGTAACTGCGCCCTGTGGTAACGATTATGGTAGCGATGTAAATCGAGCTAACATTCAACAGCAAATGTTTACTGGAACTGTAAGTGATGTTGCAACGGCCATTCAACAAGCCAAAGAAACGCGTGGAATATCCTTAGGTTGCCCACAAGTAGAATATGGTCCATTTAATGCACCCAATATCACCGAACCAACACTTAGCAGCATTGCCAATGTGTGGAATTCGGGATATCGACCAACATTAGAAGCATATGTAACAGCTTGTCCCGAACCAGCTCGAGGAATGCCACGCTATGGTTTTGCTGCCCTGTATGCACGAATGGCAGGATATTACAGCAATCTCACGTCACTCGAACAAATGGGCAACATGCTTGAAGCCCAACAATATTCAACACAACACGCTCCTGAACCACTTGCTACCTATGCGGGAATGTTTGGATATTACCATGGACTAACAGGTGATCCTTGTCAGCTAAGCGGTGTGGTTGGCACTAGTGTTGACCAATTTTGCAACGCTGTTCCATCCTATTGTATTCCTTACAATGCTGGATTATATAGTGGTGAAACATTCGTCGTAAATGATCATATTATCCAAGATGGAAACATCCTCGGCGATATTGGTGGCGCAGGATACGATCAAGGTTGGGCTGTTGCTTTTTTAGTAGAAAATGCGATTCAACAAACCGATCCGATTGTCAAACAACGTTATCGTGATGCAGCCGTTTTAGGTGCAGAATGGTGTATTCAACATCCTTTAGTAACCAACCATAATTACACAGCAAAACTCGTGTGGGCTTTAGCGCAATTGTACGCCTGGACAGGTAGATCCGATTTTAAAGCTGCTTTAATCGACCGTTTAGATCGAAATTTATGTCCGGGTATATTGACGGATTGGGATCAAAATGGAATGGTGGATAATATGAATACCACTATTGCATTTAGCAGTTTATATGCATCAGCGCAAACACCAGGTCGGAATTGGGATGCACATAATGCACAACCATGGTATCAAAGCATGATAGCTTGGGCATTAACTGAAGCCTATGTAGCTTTTCGTGATCGTGGTGATATAGCATTAGCAGCTCAGTATAAGCCTTATGCTTTGTTGGTGACAGATAATTTAGCTACGGAGATTTTGCAGCGTGGAGTAATGGAAACGAATCAAACGGGCTGGGTTGACACACCACATGCGCTCTTACTAGCTTGTTGGAAAATCGCCCGTTACGAAAATGAAAATCATTCGAATTGGTTTGATGCCATTTGGGCAATTTGGAATAGTGGTGTATTTAATACTTTAGGTGATCGAGGATTTAATATTCCCTTGTATTTGCTATTAAAAGAGAATATTGCCTATGTACCTTTGGCTGTAAGAGAAGAATTTCCATTAGTGTTTAACACATCCACTAGTTCGTATGACCCCATTAAACTTTATCCACAACCTGCTCAAAATCAACTAAAAATTGAATTAGATCAATCTATAAAAATTCAGAAATGGATGATTTATTCGATTGATGGAAAATTGATTTCATCCAAAATATTAAAAGGGGAATCTTCCTTCTCAATTGAACTCCCAAACATAAATAATGGGATGTATTTTATAGAACTATATTCTCAAAACCAAGGAATTTTAAGCAAGAGATTTCAAGTATTTTCGAAATGAATTCGCGGAATAACAGGACAAAGCTCTCGATGTATAAATATTATTTATCCTAACTATAAAATCAAAAAATAAAAATTAATGAAAGCAAGTGCTGAGTTTTGCTGAAAAATTAATCAGCATGATGACGCGAATTACGATTGCCAAAGGAGATGGAATTGGTCCAGAGATCATGGATGCAACCCTCAATATCTTATTAGCTGCAGGAGCTAAAATCGAATGGGATGAAATTGAAGTAGGAGAAAAAGTGTATCTCAATGGAAACACTTCCGGTATTTCAAAAGAATCCTGGGATATTATCCGAAAAAATAAAATCTTCTTAAAAGCTCCTATCACAACACCTCAAGGCGGCGGCTACAAAAGCTTAAATGTAACAACACGTAAATTCCTTGGACTATATGCGAATGTTCGTCCTTGTATGAGTTTACATCCTTTCGTTGAAACCAAACATCCTAAAATGGATTTGGTAATCATACGAGAGAATGAAGAAGATTTATATGCCGGAATTGAGCATCAACAAACGGATGAAGTTGTTCAATGCTTGAAGTTAATTAGTCGCCCGGGATGTGAAAAAATAATTCGTTATGCCTTTGAGTATGCGAAACATTTCAAGCGTAAAAAGGTGACTTGCTTCACGAAAGACAATATCATGAAGCAGACAGATGGTTTGTTTCACAAGGTATTTAATGAAATAGCAGCCGAATATCCTGAAATTGAAAATGAGCATTGGATAATTGATATCGGAGCAGCTAAAATGGCTGATACACCTGAACTATTTGATGTGATTGTGATGCCTAATTTATATGGTGATGTATTATCGGATGTTGCTGCACAAATAGCTGGTTCGGTAGGTTTAGCAGGCTCATCTAATATAGGTGAAGAATGTGCCATGTTTGAAGCTATTCATGGTTCAGCACCGAGAAGAGCTGGACAAAACAAAGCTAACCCATCGGGATTGTTGCAAGGCGCTATTCTCCTATTAAATCACATTGGTCAAAATGAAATAGCTGAGAAAATTCAAAATGCTTGGCTTAAAACCTTAGAAGATGGCATTCATACCTATGACATCTTTAAGGAAGGAGTAAGCAGCGAACTAGTTGGCACACATGAATTTGCCTTGGCTGTTATAAAGAATCTTGGACAAAAACCAAAGACTTTTCAGCCAGTTGAATACAAATCAACCGGAAAACTTGAATTACCCGTTTATGCGAGAAAAAAATCTGCACTTAAAGAATTGAAAGGAGTAGATGTATTTGTGCATTGGGGAGGAAGTAATCCGGATGAATTAGCTGGAAAAATTTCGGAATTAAATAATCAGGAATTGCATTTATCGATGATAACCAATCGAGGAATAAAAGTTTGGCCTGAAGGATTCAAAGAAACTTTCTGTACCGATCATTGGAGATGTCGCTTTGTTTCCAATGAATCTGCGAGTATTAGTAAAGAATCTATCATTGATATACTTCAACACGCATTCAAGAAAAATATCGACACAATTAAAACCGAGAATCTATATGAATTTGATGGAAAAACAGCCTATTCTGCAGGACAAGGACAATAAAAAAGCCATGAAAAAGCAGTTGATTTCGGGTCATTTTAGCTCTCAAGATGCCTTGCAATTAATAACCGAGATGATTCATGTGAAAATAAGGTTTCATGAGAATAAAATAAATCATCTGTTGAATGAAGAGGACATAAAAATGAGAGAAAAACGCATTCAGGCTTTACAAAAAGATTTGTATGATATCCGAAAAGAGATAGAAAAATCGAATGGTAAAGTGGAACTTCAGTCCGAGTTGAATATTGTCCGAAAATAATGTCTGCGTTTAAAAACCGTCCGTTAGTGATTGCAACAATGCATCATAAGGAGAAAGTTATTGCCCCTATATTGGAACAACATTTACAGGTGCAATGCTTTCTCCCGGATGGTTTTAATTCGGATGTTTATGGAACATTTAGTGGCGAAATTGAACGAAATAATTCACCACTGAATACAGCGCGAGAAAAATGCTTGGCTGCAATGAAATTGACTAACTGTGATTTAGGTATAGCCAGTGAAGGTTCATTTGGTCCGCATCCAAGCTATCTCTTTATTCCAGCTAATGAGGAAATAATTGTACTAATAGACGATAAAAATAAATGGGAAATATATGCTCGAATCATTCATACAAAAACTAATTTTGCCTCTGAAGAAATAAAATCCGAAAGTGAATTAAGTAGTTTTTTAAATCAAGTTCATTTCCCTAGTCATGGAATAATTTTGAAATCGGAATCTGAGATATACAAAGGACTTCATGATGAAATGAAAGTTAGGAAACTCTTTAGGCAGATGAATATTCGTACTGGAAAAGTACGTATAGAAACAGATATGAGAGCTATGCACAATCCAACACGAATGGAATCTATTCAATTGGCTTGTGAGGAATTATTAAAGAAGATAAATAGCTTATGTCCAAGTTGTAAAACGCCTGGTTTTGTTATCACTCGAGTAGAAACAGGTTTAGCATGTTCACACTGTGGAATGCCAAGTAATCAAA
>ERZ795056.7190-NODE-7190-length-10729-cov-24.213416_pt1 | contig 10729 bp, 8 predicted proteins | sample MGYA00375140_ERZ795056 | MGnify/ENA primary metagenome ERZ795056 (study PRJEB30185, sample SAMN05720227) | activated sludge metagenome | isolation source: Anaerobic digester | place: USA | collected 2015-03-09 ...
GCTACATCTTGCAGCTGCACCGTCACAGAGCCCTCGATATGCACGTTCAGCGCCGTCGCCCAGCTATCCAGGTAGGCAACCTCTAGGCGCTGCCCGGTCAGCGCGCCAGCGAGGATTTCAGCAGTGGTGTAGCTGTCGCTTGGCGGCGGCGGGCGCAGGTACAGCGGCACTTGATAGCGGCCCTGCGGGGTTCGCCGTCCACGCACAATCGGATGATAGTAGGCCGAGAAGTGACCCTTCGCCGGACCGGCCAGGCGCACCAGCTCGAACCGCTGCTGTAGCGCGCGACACAGCGCTTCCCGTCCCTGCAGCGCGACCTTTCGCAGCGGTAACAGCGTCGATTCCGCATACTGTGCTGGCGTCTGCTCGGTGCGGCCAAAGCGCAGCCGGGTCGTGGTCTGCTTTTGCAGCGCCGGTAGCTGCACATCCAGCGCCTTGACCAGCGAGTCCGCATCCAGGTCATCACAGCCCGGGCTTAAAAACCCACTCGGCTGCGTCGCCTCGGATGAGGTCCTGTGATGACGACCCAGCGCAGGCCCAGCATTGCACAGGTACAGGCAGCCCAGACCCAGTGCAAGTCCAGCTCGCAGCCATGGGACTATCGGCAGACCGACTCGCACGCTGCAAATACTGTATCGCAGTCCCACGCATCGCAGGCACCGCGAAAGACCAGCGAGCTCTCGCTCCGTCGCGCCTCCGTCGAGCTTCGACTACAGCCCGAGCACGTCTGCCATGCTGTACTCGCCAGGAGGCTGCGCAACCACCCAGCGCGCCGCTCGCAGCGCTCCGCGGGCAAAGACATCCCGCGAGGAGGCTCGATGAGTAAGCTCGACGCGCTCGCCGCTGCCCAGCAGCATGACGGTGTGATCGCCAACGACATCCCCGCCCCGCACGGCCAGGATCCCGAGCTCGGCCTTGTCGCGCGGACCGTACAAGCCCTGACGACCCGTCACAGCTCGACAGGCCTGCGCTCGCCCGTCCTGGATCGCACCAGCCAAAAGCTGCGCCGTTCCCGAGGGTGCATCGCGTTTGTGCCGATGATGAATCTCAACGATCTCGGCGTCGTAGTCGGCCAGCGCGCGACTGGCTTTTTGCACCAGCCCCAGCAGCACGTTCACGCCCGGCGACATGTTGGCCGAGCGGACAATTGGGATGTGCTTGCTGGCCGCTTCGATGGCTTGTAAGACGGCGGCGGATAAGCCGGTGGTCCCGATTACCAGCGGCACCCGCGCCTGCTCTGCGGCTGGCACCAGCAGTGCCGTGGCTGCTGCTGTTGAAAAGTCGATCAGCACATCACAGGCCGCCAGGCTCGCTTGCAGATCTGCAGTGGCTTCGATCCCGATCACTCCCTGCCCACACAGCGGGCCGATGTCGCGACCGACATGCGCGTCGTGGGGAGACAAGATCGCGCGGGTCAGTACCACCTTGGATGACTCGTCGTCCGCTTCGAGCACCAGCGTCCGCACCAGCATCTGACCCATGCGACCGAGAGCACCGTAGATGCCCACCCGCACTACAGCTCCCTCATCGTCATCCGCAATGGTCGCGGTCCGGGAAGAGGGCTCGCCGCTCATGCCAAAAGCCCCAGCGCTTGCAGCTGCGCACGTAGACGCTCACGGCCAGCAGCGGTCATCGGTACCAGCGGCAGCCGCAACACCGGCTCGAGCTGACCTAGCAGCGCCAGCGCCGCCTTGGCAGGAATCGGATTGGGCTCACTAAATAGAAGCTCAGCCAGCGGCAAGGTTCGCTCGTGAGCTGCCCGCGCTTGCTGGTGCTGACCTGCGGCAAACAGATCCCACACCTGCGCGGTTAGGGCTGGTGCGACATTGCTCACCACCGATACGGCTCCGCAGGCTCCGACGCAGTACAGTGGGAAGTTCAGCGCATCTTCGCCCGACAAGATGGCCAGGCGGTCGCCCAGCTTGCTATGAAGCTGCTGCGTCCGCAGCACCGAGCCAGAGGCCTCTTTTAACGCCACCACCTGCGGCAGCGCACACAGCCGAGCCACGGTATCGGGTAGCAGATCACAGCCCGTGCGCGCCGGTACGTTGTACAGCATGATCGGCTGCCCAAGTCGCGCCAGCTCGGTAAAGTGTGCAATCAGGCCATCCTGACTGGGTCGGTTGTAGTACGGCGTCACCGCCAGCAGACCACTTGCACCTTGCGCCTGCGCTGCCTGCGCCAGCTCCACCGACTGTGCTGTCGAAGGCGAGCCGACCCCAGCCAGCACCGGCACCCGCCCCCGCGCCGCTTCCACCACGATGCGAATCGTGCGCGCTTGCTCTGCCGCACTCATCGTCGCTGCTTCACCGGTGGTGCCACAGGCGACCAGGCCATCTACGCCACCGGCAATCTGCGCCTCACACAGCGCGGCCAGTGCCTGCTCGTCAATAGCTGGCACCGGCACGCTTGCACCCCCCGACGCCGCCTCCCGCATCGGAGTCACCAGCGCCGTAAAAACCCCTGCAAACGGTCTGCTTTGCGACATCGATTTTGTTACTTCTTTTTGTTTTTGCGACGCGACTCTTTGGCCAGCTTGCGCTTGAGCTTCTCGCGCTTCTTGTCGACGTTGGCGCGCGGTGCCGAAGGCCGCATCTCGCCTTTTTGCATGCCTGCCGCGTTCATGATCGCGCCCAGGTCCATGCCTGCGAACTGCTTGATCTTCGACAGCGTGCGCAGCCCCGGAATCTTGCCCAGAAGCCCAGCCTGCGCGCCCATCGTCAGCATCATCTGCCGCATCAGCGCAAACTTGTGCAGAAGCTCCATGACCTCGGCTTCTTTGCGACCCGAGCCGCGCGCCACACGACGCACTCGGCTCTCGCTGTAGTTGGCGACGCGGCGACGGCCTTTGACCTGCCCGCCCGAGATCACCTGCTCCCACGAGGTCTCGATGAAGCGCTCGGGATTGCGCCGCTCATCCAGCGACATCGAGCTGATCATGGCCTTGATCTTGACCAGCTCTTTGTCGTCGATGTTGGCGCCTTCGGGAATCTGCATCCCGAACATCGGCATCTTCTGAATGATGTCCTTTAAGGACCCCATCTGCTGGATGACGCTGATCTGCTCAAGGAAGTCCTGCATGTCGAACTTGCCCTTGAGCATGCGCATCGCATCTTGCTCGGCCTTCTGGGTGTCGACGACCTGCTCGAAGTCCTTCATCAGGCCCACGATGTCGCCCATGCCCAGGATGCGGCTGGCCAGTCCCTCAGGACGGAACTCTTCTAGCTTGTCGAGGCTCTCGCCAACGCCGAGGAAGCGGATCGGCTGACCCGTGACTTCCTTGATCGTCAGCGCCGCGCCACCACGGGCATCACCGTCGAGCTTGGTCAGAATAAAGCCGGTGGTGCTGATGCGCTCGTGGAACGCCTTGGCGGTATTTACCGCGTCTTGGCCGATCATGGCGTCGACGACCAGGAAGGTCTCGTGCGGCTTGACGCGAGCTTTGATCTCCTCCAGCTCGAACATCAGCTTGTCGTCGATGGCCAGACGCCCAGCGGTATCCAGCAGAACTACGTCGTAGCCCTTGCTGTACGCAAACTTATAGGCCTCGTCGCAGATCTCCGGAGGTGTCTTGCCAGCGGCGGTAAAGACCGTGATACCGAGGCTGTCACCGAGCACCTGCAGCTGCTGCACGGCGGCAGGACGGTAAATATCAGCTGCCACCAGCAGCGGCTTGCGCTTGTGAATCTTGTTCAGCCACCGCGCGAGCTTGCCGGTGGTGGTGGTCTTGCCCGAGCCCTGCAGACCGACCATCATGAACACCGTCGGGCCTTTTTTGGCCCAGTTCATCTCGGTGGGGCCGCCGTCGGTGCTACCCATCAGCGCCGTCAGCTCGTCCTGACAGATGCGGATGAAGTGATACTCCGGCGAGACCTCCATCTGCTTCAGCAGCTTGTCGCCCGAGCCGGTGTCGCTGGGCATCTGCGCTTTGGCCCGCAGCGCCACAACCTGACCCAGCGCCTTTTCTTTGACCCGCGCCAAAAACGAACGCACCACGGGCAGCGCAACGTCCGCCTCCAGCAGCGACATCCGCACATCGCGCAGCGCGACCTCGATGTTGTCTTCGGTAAGTTCGGCCTGACCGGTGAGGCGCTCGCGGGCTGCCCGAAAGCCTTTGCTGAGGGTTTCTAACATGGTCGTTGTCGTTCCTGAGGTTTGGCTCTGCGCCCTTTTTGGCTATCGATGTGTCGGTAGCGCCACAGGCTCAGATCGCAGCGTACGTAACAGAAGCCGTCGACGGAAATGGTCGCGGCTGGCTGGCCCCAGACTTATCACGGAGAGTGCCTGTGGCGCTAGCCGGTGATTACAAAAGTAGCGACTGGCAAGCCACAAGCGGGCGGGATGCTGGCGCTACATATCGCCAGTAGGCGGAACAGCGCTGTCGCTTGGATCAGACAGGTCTTCGGGCTTGGTGAGATCTTCAGGCACGGTCATATCGGCAGGCGGCTTGGCCATGTCAGCGGGCGGCTTGGCCATATCGGGAGCATCCAGGCCCATGCCACCGACGATTGGCGGATACAGCGTTAGCAGCTGCTGCGCGTGCTTGCCGTTGCGCAGGTCGAGCGCGATCTCTGGCGTTACGCCTTGGACCTGACCGCCGCGCAGTCCCCGCACACTGAGCGTTGCCGGCCCGTCTTGCCACAGCACCGCCACTTTGAACGGCAGCTCTTGCCCAGACGACAGCGCCATCATCGTCGTGTCGGTCTTCGGCTTGCGCTGCACCATCACCTGCAGCTGATCCAAGGCACCGACGCCCTCGGCACCTTGCAGCGTGACCGATAGGCAAGTCTCGCTGCGACCTTTGCAAGCATCCGAGTCTTTACAGCCTGCCGAGAGGCTCACGCCCAGTAGCAGCGCTGGCAGAATCAGCCACGACGCATCTTTGGCAACACGGCTCATAGGCGGATCCCGCTCACCGTCACCAGCGTCATCGTGCGCGCATCAATGACGCCGCCCGGCCAGGTTGGCACCGCTGGAAACTCTGCTGATGACGAAGTATTGCGCACGCCCAGACCCACGCCCAGGCCAACGCCCAGGACTGCAACAGCGCCGACACCGGTCCAGAACCACCACTTCTTGGGCAGCTCGCGCAGGCTAAACTCAGACGAGCCACTGGCTGCGGTGGCTGGGGTGTTGGCGGCCACCGCGGGCGTGGTCCCACTGTCGCTGCGCTGCGCGGGCTCGGCACTGGAGCCGTCCTGCTGCGGCTGACCTTCGTTTTGCGCCTGCGGCTCCAAGAAGCGCGACCGCGCACCGGGCTCTAACTTCACCTTCATCGGCATGCCGGGCTTCACATCAATTTGCACTTTGGCACCGCTAGAAGGATCGGTCGCTGCCGGGGCCATGATGATCTCGTGCTTGCCCGGTAGCAGACGCAGCGGGGTATCCATTGGCGTCGTTCCCACCGGGCGACCGTCCACCTTGACCGCTGCGTTTTGCCGCGTTGCCTCGACCGTAACCGGAGCCGAGACCTGATCCATCATCACGCCCAGCTTGGTGCCAATCTCGCGCCGCTTGGCATCGGGAACGGCGGGCGCTTCTTTTAGATAACGACCCAGCGCATCGAGTGCGTCCAGTGGGCGCTCCGCCTCAGCGTAGGCCAGCCCGAGTGGTAGCAAGAACTTGGTATTGCGGCTCAGCGAAAAGGCCTTGGATAGCTCGCCAACCGCGCCGGCGGCATCGTGCTGCGCCAGCAGTCGCTCGCCCTCTTTACCTGCTTTTTCGGCATCGGCTTTGGCTGCAGCCTCTGATGCCGGTGCGGCCTTCGCCTGCGCCCGGACTGCCTGTGGACTTAGCGACGACAACAACAGAAATGCCCCGACCCCGGAAAAACCAATGACGTGCCTGTTCATGTTGTGGTTTTTGGCACGCCACGCAAGCCTTCGTAAAGCGAGAAATGTGGGCCAAGGTAGTACGAGGCGGAGGAACCAAGCCCGCTGGCCCAACCCCCTGCGGAGTAGAGAAGTCCCTGGTCCTTAGCGTCTATTCCTATATGCTGCGCCCATGGCCACCGCCGCTTTGGTCGTCATTGGAGACGAGATCCTGTCGGGCAAGACCACCGACACCAACACCCCTTTTCTGATCGCTGAGCTACGCAGCCTGGGCGTCGCGCTGCGCGAGATCGCGGTCGTCGCCGATGGCATCCCGCAGATAGCCGAAGCGGTACGGCGGCTGTCGCAGCGCTATGACTACGTCTTCACCTCCGGCGGAGTCGGGCCCACCCACGACGACCTGACCATGGCTGGCGTCGCGGCTGCGTTTGATGCGCAAGTGGTGCGCCATCCACAGCTGGAGACCCTGCTGCGCGAACACTACGCAGCACGAGGTACGCAAGTCGTCGAGCGCAACCTGCGCATGGCCGAGCTGCCCGAAGGCACCACTTTGCTGACGGCGGCAGACCTGCGCTGGCCGCTGCCGGTGATGCGCAACGTCTACATCCTGCCCGGCATCCCGGAGATCTTCCGCAAAAAGTTTCTAGCCGTGCGCGAGCGTTTCCGCGCCACCCCGTTTTATCTGCGCCAGATTTTTGTGCGCAACGAAGAGGGGCTGATTGCCCGCCACCTGGATGACATCGCCGCGAAGTATGCGGACGTGGCCCTCGGCAGCTACCCCCGGCTCGAACCGGCAGAAGACGGGCACCGCGTAAAGCTAACGCTTGAGAGCAAAGAGCAAGCACGGGTCGAACAGGCCACGCGTGAGCTGTGCGAACTCCTTGGCTCCGAGCAGATTACTGCGCTGCAGTAGCGCTCACCGTAGGCTCAATACGTGATTACTCTTCGTCACCAGCGCCACTTTCTAACGCCGCTGTTTCGCGCGCCCTTGCTCGGAGTTTTGTTGGGGCTGCTGCTGACCGGCGTGGCGCTGCCCAGCTCTGCGCAAGACCCCGATCATGCCGAGCTGCACATCGACTACAGCGCCCCGTGGGGACCGCTGATTAGCGATGCGTTTCCCGACGGCTTTGCCATCAATATCGGTAGCAGTGACGGCACTCCGCGCGCTGCCAAGCTGCTGGTTTTCGATGCAGCCGATCGACCCAAAGCCTCACAGCCGCCGCTACTGACCGTCGATAGCCCCGAGGCACCTTGGCATCTGTTGCGCGCCACCGGACTGCAGCCATCGCGACGATACCGCTACGTGGTCCAGCTGGCCGGGCACGCAGACAGCAACGGCGAAGTCTCGACGGCACCGCCGCTGGGAAGTGAGCAGCCGCTTACGATTGCGGTATTTGGCGACGAGCGTGGCTCCCAGTCCGGAGTGGCACCAGCAGCCCGCGCCATCGTCTCGGCCATCACAGCAGAAGCACCCGACCTGGTAATCGGCACCGGCGATATGGTCCCCCAGGGCGGACAGCGCGAGAGCTGGCGCGCCCTACTCACCTGTCACGGCGCTTTGCTCGCGCAAGTTCCCTACTTCCCGGCGCTGGGCAATCACGAGCTGGTCGGCGACCCCGAAGGGCGCTTTTTCCACAGCCTGTTTCCGCGCACCGATCACGGGTACTACTCGGTGCGCTACGGACAGGTGCTGCTGATTTTTCTAAACGGCAACCGCCCCAGCGACCCCGAGCAAGTCCGCTTCTTGGATCAAGTCCTGAGCGCTGCCGAGAGCGATCCTACGATCCGCGCGCGGCTGGTGATCCTGCATCAAGCACCACTGTCCGCCAGCTGGCACTGTGGGATTGGGCGCTATGTCGCCGACTGGCTGCAGCGCTTCGAGAAATACCACGTCGACGCTGTCATTGCCGGTCACGATCACTCCTACCAGCGGCTGGAGCGCAACGGCATCGCTTACTTTGTCTCCGGTGGTGGTGGGGCCACGCTATACGAGCAAGGCGAGTGCGAGCCTTTAGACGTGATGGCGCTGCAGCACTACGCCGCTGCGTTCCACTACTTGATGATCCGCATCACGCCACAGCCCGCAAAGCCAGGCGTACCACGAGGTCGTGACCTGATCTCGGTGGTGGCGCGCAGCCCCCAAGGTCCGCCGCTGGATCAGGTGACATTGCCACTGCCACGTACCACAGCAGCGACCCTGCATCCTGAACGCCTGGCCCCAGGCACGCACCCGCCCAAGATGCATCGCGGCATGCTGCGCTACCTTTGGCGGCACCACCACCTGGCAGTACTGCTTGGGTTGCTGGCACTGTCCGTAGTGGCCATCGGAGCAGCCAGGCTGCTCTGGCACTTGCTGCGCCTACGCAGAAATCGCTAGTCGTCAGCGCTGCGGTCATAACCAGCAGCTAGCCAGTCACTACGTCGACGGCAGCTGCCGCCGCACGATGTCCTGCAGGTTTAGCAGGTTGACCGTGAAATGGACGGCAATCGGCGCCATCAGGTCGCCCATCGCGGCAAATAATCCGCCCAAAACAATCCCCATCACCAGCGCCGATACCGTCCACGACAAAAAGCGCAGTCCCGGAGCAATGTGCAGCAGCGCAAAAATCGCAGCCGAGCCCAAGATCCCAAGCGGCATCCCCAAGCTGCCGGGGGCCAGCGCCGACAGATGACTCTGCAGCGCACCGCGAAATAGGCACTCCTCGCCGATGGCGGAAGCGGCGGCTAGCAGCAAGATCTCGTGCTGACGCAGCGGACCTAACAGCTGGCGAAACTCGTTGTGGAGCAGGCGCGCCCAGGTAAAGCGCTCTTGCAGCTCGCGCGTCAGCATCACCAGCAGCAGGCCCAGCGCTACACCCAGCGCCGCATTACTTAACAGCTGCGTAGCCAGCGACGAGGGCAGCACCATCCTTGGGGTCGTAAACAGGATGTTGGCATGTCCACGCAGCGCCCCCCACAGCACTGCAGCTGCAGTTACCGAGGCGTAAAACGACACAACTCGGGTCGATAGATCCAGGCGTGGCGCACGTGACGTGGAAGGAAGTCGCACGGGTGCGCAGTATATGCAGGCATCGCAAGCCCACGCAAAATTTCATGGCAGCGTTTGCCTGCAGCAGCAGAAGACCCAGGCAAAGCAGTGGCTATGGGCTGGAGGCTTCTGCTGGACTCCAAGGCGCGGTGGCAAGAAACAGCCAAGACCGCAGTGCGAAGGGGGGGACTCGAACCCCCACGGTGTTACCCGCTAGCACCTCAAGCTAGTGCGTCTACCAATTCCGCCACCCTCGCTGGGTATTGCCTTTGCTTCATCGACGCTGCGGCCTGCCGAGACAGGACACATTGAGGTCGCCGATAGAGACCTAATAAGCCGCACCGAGCGGGCTTCTGTCAAGCATGTTGTGCCAAACCTTGCACATTGTGAGCGCGGCCCCGCCCCACCCAAGCCGGGCATATATGGCCATTGACTGAAAATGACCATACATGCAAGTGTAACCGCACACTTAGGAGTCGGCAGTCACTGGCCACATGCCACCCTGCCTGTGAGTTTTAGCGGCACTTCAGCAAGCCGCCCTGACAGACCTAGCGCCACCGGAGCCGTGCATGAACGCAGTCTCCTCTCCGCCGCAGAACCTGACCGGGAAACAGTCTCCGCAGCCACCGCTTGTGGCTGAGGGTGCCAGCATCCAATTAGAGGATGCTTGGGTGGGCATCTCGACCTCGCTGGCACCGCTGCGCGAAGTTGCAGATTCGCTGCGACAAGCACAAGCGGGGCAGCTGCCGCAAGGCTCGCACCGTCAGCGCCTGAAGCGGCGAGTCCGACAAGCAGGCGCCGCTGCGCTACCTAGCCTCATCAAAAATCTGCTGAGTGGTCACGACACTGCGGCGAGCTGGGCTTATCAGCTGCTGCTCTCGCTGACGGCTCCGGACAAGAGCTATGATCCAGCGTCTCTGCGTGAGCTAGTGGTGAGCCGGCTGGGACCGCTGCTGCAAGAGGGTCGGCTCAGCGATGCGGTCAAGCTGCGCATCATTGACCTGCTCGGCGAGCTACGCGTCGAGCTGCCGTCCGAAGTGGTCTTGCAAGACCCGGATGCGATGCTCAAGCGCACCGTGACCGATCTGCTAGCAGGACTAGACTCAGCGACGGCGATTCATGAAGCGGTCGATCTGATCCTGACCCAGGTTCCCGAAGACGAGCTGCAGGGATTTTTGAAGCAGGTAACCCTCCACGGCGGTGAGCGCGCGCTGCCGCTGCTGGCGGAGCTTCTCACAGATGTCCGCCTGCCCCGTGAGCTGGCGCTATCGCTGTCCCAGCTGGTGCGGCCTTCGTCCCGACCGCTGCTGCCCAAAAAGCCGACGCGCGAACAGACGCTGGACCGCCTAGAGCGCGCGCTGCAGCTGATGCATGAAGGCAAGCTGGGCCTGGCGCACAAGCGACTGGTGGCGCTGTGTGCAACAAGCAGCGACGAGTCCGCCGTCCAAAGTGCCCTTGGGCTGTGCCTTCTAAAGATGGATGAGCCCGCGCAGGCCCTGCCGTTTCTGCAGCGCGCCAGCGAGCTTGAGCCGCTGGTCGCCGTACATGCTTGGAACATCGCTACCGCCGCACAGTCCGCCGAGCAGTCCGGTACTTGTTATCACGCGCTGATGCGCTACTTGCAGACGCCCGACCAGGCTCCCGGTGCCGACGAGCGACACCTGGCCGCGCAGCAGTTTTGCGACAACTACCAAGCCAAGATCGAAGCCGAGTATCCCGGCATGCCCCTGTCCAAAGTGCTGCAGGGCGAGGCGCTGTTTGAGCAGGCCTACTCGGCTCTGCGCGCGGCTCGCTACGATGTCGCCATTGCTGGTTTTCAGCAGGTCTTGCAGCAGTTCCCGCAACACCACCCAAGCTGGGGCAACCTGGG
>ERZ795056.7192-NODE-7192-length-10729-cov-6.406408_pt1 | contig 10729 bp, 11 predicted proteins | sample MGYA00375140_ERZ795056 | MGnify/ENA primary metagenome ERZ795056 (study PRJEB30185, sample SAMN05720227) | activated sludge metagenome | isolation source: Anaerobic digester | place: USA | collected 2015-03-09 ...
TCGAGGTCGAATATGCCTCGGAGTTCCGCTATCGCAATCCCGTCATTGGCCCGGGGACCCTGGTTCTCGTGATCTCTCAGTCCGGCGAGACCGCAGATACCCTGGCCGCCCTGCGTGAAGCCAAGATGCGTGGTGCGACGGTGGCCGGAATTGTCAATGTCACAGGGAGCACGATCGCCCGCGAATCCGGGTGCGGGATCTATATCCATGCCGGGCCCGAAAAGAGTGTCGCTTCCACAAAGGCCTTTACCTCCCAGGTGACGGCGCTCGCATTGATCGCCCTCAGACTGGCACGGATGTCCAAGATGTCCGGAAGCCAGGGAATGGCCTTTCTCCAGGAACTTTTGCACCTGCCCGAAAAGATGGAGCGGGTCCTTGAGCAGGCCTCGGCCATCCGCGCCCTGGCCGACGAGTTCAAGGGTCAGACGAACTGTCTCTATCTGGGTCGCGGCTTCCATTTTCCGGTGGCCCTCGAGGGTGCCCTCAAACTCAAAGAGGTCTCGTACATCCATGCCGAGGGGTATCCGGCTGCCGAGATGAAGCACGGCCCGATTGCCCTCATCGAGAAGGGCATGCCGGTCGTCGTGGTCGCCCCGCGCTATGGTGTCTACGAAAAAGTCATCTCGAACATCGAAGAGATCCGGGCCCGCAAGGGTCGGGTGATCGCCATCGCCACCGAGGGTGACGAGAGCATCCGCCGGCATGCCGATGTTGTCTTCCATGTTCCGGATGTGATCGAACCACTCTCGCCTCTTCTGACAGTTGTACCGCTTCAGCTCCTGGCCTATTACATCACGGTGGCCAAGGGCCTTGATCCCGATATGCCCCGCAATCTCGCGAAGAGCGTGACTGTGGAATGAATATGCTGCTGATCGAGCACAAGAAAATATCGAGAAAGGAATGAAACATGAGTGATATTGTCTGGATCATCATTTCCCTGTCGGCTCTGGCCGGCGGTTTTCTGCTTCGCGTGATTCTTGCCCGACTTGGGCTGTCTTCGGCCGAAGACAAGGCGAAGCAGGTTGTTGAAAACGCCCGCAAGGAGGCGGATGCTACCCGTCGCGAGGCGATCATCGAAACCAAAGATGCCATCCTGCGCGAGCGCAACAAGTTCGAAAACGAGACCCGCGAGCGCCGTATGGAAATCAAGAAGATGGAGGACCGGCTTCTCTCGAAAGAGGAGAATCTGGATCGTCGCTTGGCCGGTCTCGAAAAACGGGAAAAGACCGTTCAGCAACGCGAGCAGCTGGCCGAGGAAAAGATCGCCGAGCTCGAAGTCGAGCGGGGGAAGGTTTTGAAGACACTCGAAACGATGTCCGGGATGACGGTCGAACAGGCCCGGGAGATGCTCGTCAATGACCTGCGCGAGGATGCCCGGCTTGAGGGCGCCAAATTTGTCAACAAGATCGAGAGTGAGGCCAGGCGGAATGCCGAGAAGAAGGCCCGGGAGATCATCATCACCGCCATTCAGCACTGTGTCCCCGAGGTGGTCGGCGAGGCGACAGTCAGTTCGGTCAGCCTTCCCAGTGACGAGATGAAGGGCCGGATCATCGGACGTGAGGGCAGGAATATCCGTGCTCTCGAAGTCCTGACCGGTGTCGACGTGATCATCGACGATACCCCCGAGGCCGTTGTCCTCTCCTGCTTCAACCCGGTCAATCGCGAGATTGCCCGGCTCTCCCTTGAGCGCCTGATCACGGATGGGCGGATTCACCCGGCCATGATCGAGGAGATCGTGACCAAGGTCCGCCGTGATATCGACAAGGTGATCGTCGAAGAGGGCGAACGGACCGTCTTTGATCTCGGTCTGCACAGCATGCACCCCGAACTGATCAAGGCTGTCGGGCGGCTCAAGTTCCGCACAAGCTACGGGCAAAACATCCTCAACCATTCCCGGGCGGTTGCCAATGTCTGCGGAATGCTCGCCGGCGAGGTCGGTGCCGATGTCCAGAAGGCGATCCGTGGCGGTCTGCTCCATGATATCGGCAAGGGTATCGAGATGGAGGGCGGCGGCGGTCATGCCCTGATCGGTGCCGATCTGGCCAGGATGTACGGCGAGGATGATGATGTCGTCAACATGATTGCCGCCCACCATGGTGACAAGGAACCGAGCTGTCTCGAGACCGTCCTGGTTTCGGCAGCCGATGCCATCAGTGCGGCCCGGCCCGGTGCCCGCAAGGAGAGTCTCGAAGGCTATATCAAGCGTCTGGAGAATCTCGAGAAAATCGCCAACGATTTCAAGGGTGTCGAAAAGTCCTTTGCCACCCAGGCCGGACGCGAATTGCGCATCATGGTCCAGAATGATCTGATCGATGATGAGGGCGCACGGCAGTTGGCACGGGATGTCGCCAAGAGAATCGAGCGGGAGATCAAGCACCCCGGTGTCGTCAAGGTGACTGTCATCCGCGAAACCAGGATTGTCGAACACGCATATTGACCGGATACCCGCGCCCGACTCGATTTGAAGACGGCGCGGGTTCCCTATCCCCCGGATCTGGAGTTTTTCATGAAAATCATCGCGGTTGGGGATGTTGTCGGACGACCTGGTCGTCAGGCTCTGTTGATGACACTCCCCGGGCTGGTCAAAGAGCATGCACCCTGCTGTGTCATCGTCAACGGCGAGAATGCGGCCGGTGGTTTCGGAATCTCCGCAAGGATAGCCGAGGCCTTTTTGACCTGGGGCGTCGATGTGATTACGACCGGGAATCATGTCTGGCGGAACAAGGATGTGTTCAAGATCATCGAGACCGAAAGGCGTCTCCTCCGTCCGCTGAACTACCCCGAAGGGGCTCCCGGCAAGGGGAGCGTACTTGTCGAGAAAAACGGGGTTCAGGTGGGCGTCATCAACATCATGGGCCGGGTCTTCATGGATCCGCTCGACTGTCCGTTCAAGGCGGCCCGGCGGGAGGTCCATGCCCTCAAGCGGGCCGGTGCCAAAATCGTGGTCGTTGATTTTCACGCTGAAGCCACTTCGGAGAAGGCCGCTCTCGGGCACTATCTGGACGGGGAGGCCTCCCTGGTTTTCGGGACGCACACCCATGTCCAGACCAATGATCCCCGGATTCTTCCGGGTGGAACCGGGTTCGTGACAGATGTCGGCATGACCGGTGCCACGGATTCCGTGATCGGTGTGATGAAAGAGAAAGCGATGCGGAAATTTGTCTCGGGGATGCCGGCCAAGTTCGATTTGGCCGAGGGTGGTGTCGAAATCAACTACGCGATAGCTGAAATCGACCAGGAGACCGGCAGGACGGTCTCGATAGGAGTTGTCAGACGAAAGGTGGTTCTGGACGATGGAGCTCCGGCAGATACTCTCGACTAAATCCGCATGTGTGGAGAGCTGGCTTCATGGCTGGATGGACGGTCTGGGAAAAGCAGAGCGCTATCCGCGCCGTCTCCTTGAGGCTGCGGCATGGTCACTCTTCGCCGGTGGAAAGCGCCTTCGGCCGGCACTCTGTCTCCTTGTCAACGACGCCTGCGGTTCTCCAGAAGGACGGGTCCTGCCTCTAGCCGGGGCACTTGAGATGATCCATACCTACTCCCTGATCCACGACGATCTGCCTCCGATGGATGACGATGAACTCCGGAGGGGGATACCCACCTGCCATATCAAGTTTGACGAGGCCACCGCCATTCTGGCCGGGGATGCACTGCTTACGGAGGCGTTTGCTTGTCTGGCGACGCTCGACGACCGGGATGTCATTCCCGACATCGTCTCCGGACTGGCCCGGGCGGCCGGATTCGGGGGGATGGTCGCGGGACAGATGGCCGATATCGGAGCCGAACGCGGGTATCTTCCGGGCGACTCTGCTACGCTGGAATTTATCCACGCCAACAAGACGGGAGCCTTGCTTGAGGCATCCGTTCTTTTGCCAGGTCTGGTCAACCATCTCGATTCTGACAGGATCGCCGAACTGGCCGCCTATGGCCGTTCGATCGGGTTGGCGTTCCAGATTGCCGACGATGTCTTGAACGAGACAGCGGATGCGGCCACTCTGGGGAAACCCACGGGGACGGATCGTGAGGCCGGAAAATTGACCTGGACATCGATCCACGGGATCGAGAAAGCCCGTGAGATGGCAAACCGCGAGGTCGAGAATGCCTGCCGTGTCCTTGCCGACTGGGGACCTGCTGCCGAACCGCTCAGAATGCTGGCGCGATACATGGTCGAGCGGGAGTACTGAGGCGATGGCGGGCCGCCGGATCGATACCCTCCTTGTGGAACTCGGGCATTGTCCGACGCGGGAGAAGGCTCAGCGGGCGATCATGGCGGGCAGTGTCTTTATCGGAACTGACCGGGTGAAAAAGGCCTCGCAGACCGTTCCCGATGACCGTGTTTCCCAAGTCAGGGTAGAGACGCGGGATCATGCCGTGTCCCGGGCCTATTACAAGTTGGAAAAAGCTTTTGACCTTTTTGGAGTCCGGCCAGCCGGTCGGCCGGTCCTCGATGTCGGCGCCTCCACCGGGGGCTTCACCCAGCTTCTCCTGGAGCGGGGGGCCAATCCGGTCTGGGCGGTCGATTGCGGCAGCAACCAGCTTGCGTGGTCGATCCGCACGGATCCCCGGGTGATCGTGATGGAAAAGACCAATGCCCGCCATCTCCTGCGCGCTGATCTCGAACGCGAGGCAAAACGGGCCGGGATTTCCACGGCATTCCCGGATCTCGCCGTGATGGATGTCTCGTTCATTTCAGTGAGCCTGATTCTCCCGGTCCTTGTCCAGGAGATCATGATACCGGAATATGTCATTCTGATCAAACCGCAATTCGAAGCCGGGCGGAGCGAGGTGGGCCCCGGCGGTATTGTCCGTGACCCGGAGACACACAAGGCTGTTCTCGAGAGGATCCTCCGGACGGCCGACGTGCTGGGCCTGGGTCTCACCGGACTGACTTGGTCCCCGATTGCCGGCGGGGACGGGAATATCGAATTTCTGGCACACCTGACCGCAGGCCGTGAGAGTCTTCCGGAGATCAGGGCTCTGGCTGGCAGCGTCGTTGCCGAGGCACACCAAGCCCTGGGAGGTGGCCGGAATGCGGATCCGGATACTGGTGGCCTATGACGGTCGGGCCTTCGAGGGCTGGCAGGTCCAGCCCGGCAAACGGACGGTCCAGGCAGAACTCGCCCGGGCCCTCTCCGCAGTCTATGCTACCCCGGTGGCCGTGACCGGTGCCGGCCGGACGGACAGCGGGGTGCACGCCACAGGACAGGTAGTCCATTACGATATTGAAAATCCGAGAGTCCCGGTCGATCGCCTTGTGGCCGCGGTGCGCAGGCATCTTCCCCGGGACATTCTGGTGTGCAGTGCCAGCGAGGTAAGCCCCGACTTTCACGCCTGTCATGATGCTCTTTCCCGACGGTATCGCTATCGCTTTGTTTTGGGAACGTGCTGGCCTCACGAACTCGGGATTGTCACACCCTGGCCGTGGCCGGGGCGCCCGGATCAGGTTCGCCTCGAAACAGCGCTCCGGCCCTTGTTGGGACGGCACGACTTTACGAGCTATACCCTTGTGGACCAGTCGGCCAAAACACGGGAACGCACCATCCACTCCATCGGAGTCGAGATGCACGACCGGAACCTGGATCTGGTCTTTACCGCAGACGGATTTTTGCGGAGGATGATCCGCATGATCACCGGACAACTTGTCGAGGCATGGGCGGCAGAGGATCCGGCAGCTGTGATCCAATCCGTCCTGGATGCCCGGAATAACGCGTTCTGTGCCGCTCCGGCACCGCCGGACGGCCTCTATCTCGAAGAGATCCGCTATCCCGGGGATGAAACATGACCGGCGACGGTCCGGCTGAGTATATTTACTGTTCATGACGGGAGAAAGACGGCGGCAATGGAATTCCTCAAGGATATCTATTTTTTCAGGGAGATTCTCCTGCCGGCCATCGACATCTTTGTCGTCTACTACCTCGTGTATCGTGTGTATCTCATTATTGCCGAAACCCGGGCCATTGCCGCCCTCAAAGGGATCATTCTGATTGTGGCCGTGACCTTGGCCGCAAATTTCCTCGGTCTTGAAACACTGGGATGGTTGCTCGAACGGTTTTTGGGGGTTGCGGCCATTGCGCTGATTGTCCTCTTTCAACCCGAGTTGCGCCGTGTCCTGATGAAGGTCGGGCAGGGTGGACTTCTGACCATGTACATGGATGACAGGCGCGAATATCTCAAGGACATCATCGAATCCGTCGAGTTCATGTCCAGCCGGCGACTCGGGGCTTTGATCGTTTTCGAACGGGGTGTCGGTCTCAAAAACTTTGTCGAGACAGGGACACAACTCGAAGCGACCGTTTCTTTTGAGCTTTTGATATCCGTATTTTCAAAAGAGTCGCCTCTGCATGATGGTGCTGTTATCATCCAGCACAAAAGGATCAGCGCGGCGGGCTGTTATCTCCCGTTGACGCAACGCAGGGATATCCGCAAGGAGTATGGGACGCGGCACCGGGCCGCCATCGGACTCTCCGAAGAGACGGATGCCGCGATTCTCGTTGTCTCCGAAGAGACGGGGGAAATCTCGCTGGCGGTTGATGGCAAGATCCGCTCCGATATCCGGCAGGAGAAGCTTGCAGAAAACCTGCTCAAGGTTCTTGGTGAACGTGAGCATGCAAGGAAGAAAAAGAAATGAGCATCAGGGAGCTCTTCCTCCGGAACTGGTTGCAAAAGACGATTTCCATGGTCCTTGCCGTGGCCCTCTTTGTATTTGTCCGCAGCATGTTGACCCACGAACTCCGCGTTCCCGTTCAACTCCGGATAAAAAACCGGCCGAGCTATCTCATGTCTGTCGGGAAACTGGAGGAAACCATCACGGTGACCGTCCGTGGCATCAAGAGCAAGATCGATTCGATTGACGGTACTCGGATAACGGCCTCCGTCGATATGGCGGATGCCGTACCGGGGTTGAACGAGTTCCCCGTCATTTTGCACTATCCGGGGTACAGCGAGGATATCCAGCTGACAACCTCGGTTCGCAGTCTCAGAATCCAGATGGATTATGCCATGGAACGGATGATTCCCCTGGTTCCGGTCATCAAGGGAAATCCGTCAGACGGGTATATCATCTACGAGACCAATATCGTACCTGCCATGCTTCTAGTCCGGGGTCCGGCCATGATTCTCTCGAATCTGGCCTCCTTGCCCACGATGCCCTTTTCTGTCTCGGGGCTCAAATCCGCGATTGCATCGCCGGTGCAGGTTGATTTGGGAAACTTGAATATCGAGATCAGGCAGAGTGGACAGATTGTTCTTCGATTGGGAATAGTACCCGAACGGAAAGCCCGGGCATTTGATTCACTCGTTCCGGTGATTGAAGGCTTGAATCCCGGTCTCAGGATGGTTCAACCCGAAGAACTTCCGAAAGTCAGGGTTGTTCTTACGGGGGATTCCTTGAAAATTGATCAGCTCAAGGATACTGAGGTGCGACTTGTTCTCTCAATGACAAATCTCCAAAAGGGGATACATGAGGTCAGGATATCACCGGTGCTGCCCGACGGGATTCGCGTAAAGAGCACAGACCCGGGAAGTGTTGCGGTTGAACTTGCGGAGGGTAATCCATGAAAAGCATATTGGGTGTCAATATTGACCATGTCGCGACAGTGCGTGAAGCCCGAAAGGGCCCGATGCCCGAGATCGTGACAGCCGCCGGTATCGCCGAGCAGTCAGGGGCGCATGGCATCACCATCCATCTTCGGCAGGACAGGCGGCATATCCAGGACAGGGATCTTGCCATCCTCAAGCAGGTCGTCCATTCCAAGCTTAACCTCGAGATGTCGATCACCGAGGAAATTGTCCTGATTGCTCTGGCTACGGTTCCGGACCAGGCGACCTTGGTTCCCGAAAACAGGCAGGAGGTCACGACCGAGGGCGGTCTGGATGTCGCGGGACAGATCGGGAGGGTCCGCGAGGTCACGCAGCGCCTCGCCAGCGCAGGGACTCTGGTTTCCCATTTTATTGATCCTGAACTCCGGCAGATCGATGCCGCCCGGGAAGCGGGAGCCAGGTATATCGAGCTCCACACCGGGGCCTATGCCAATGCACGATGGGCGGAGAAGATAGTACAGTATCGTAAATTGCTTGATTCGGCCACATATGCATCTTCAATCGGTCTTGGGGTAAATGCGGGGCATGGGCTTGATTATCACAATGTCCAGCCGATTGCCGCCATTCCCGAAGTCGAGGAACTGAATATCGGGCATTCCATTATTGGAAGAGCGATTTTTGCCGGTCTGGCTGTTGCGGTCCGGGAGATGGCGGATCTGATCGAGACCGCCGGGGAGAGCCGGGAGTGGCCCTGGACGGTCTGACAGCACTTGCTTTGTTCGGGACGCCGAGGAACAGCGTGAAGGATGAAACAAAAAAGGGGTGTCCCGTTGCTTTTGGGACAGCCCCTTTGTGCATCCAAATGGAAGGATTATTTTGCCTTGAGTTTGGAGAGCTTGAGCTTGAGGGCATCAAGGGCGATCTTGGCATCCTTGAGGGCTTTTTGGCGTGTGTCGACCGTCTTCTTGGCTCGTTCGATTGCAGCAGTGATTTTTTTGACTTCGGGATCAACTTTTGGTGCCGGTTTTTTGGCGGCAGCTTTTTTCACCGCAGGTTTTTTCGCAGGTACGCTTTTTTTTGCGGCTGGTTTGCAGGCAAGTGCCATGAGTGTGGCTCCTTCTCGTGATGTGTACCGGTTCTTGGTGCAAAACCGGCCTTCCCTCGTACTATAGCACACAGCCAGTCATGTTTGTACAAAATAATTCTTTGTCCAGTGTGCGAATGTACTCAAAAAATGCAGGAATGAGAGATGCATTAGAGGTACAGCCGGGACACAACGAGCCCGGCGAGATATAAGGAGATACACACATGAAACTGGCACGATGTTTCACACTGCTTTGGGTTGTACTTCTGGCCACCCTTACCTGGTCCCTGACCCTGCCCGGCTGCGGTGATGACGATCAGGCATCCGTCATCCCGGACGGTGTCGCCATGGTTGTCGACGGCTCGACCTATCTCTTCACAGCCGGCTCGACGGACGAATTTGAAGGGGCTGACGGCAAACCCGCCGGATTATGGGTGGTTGGCATGAGTTCCTATGTGGCTGCAGCCAAGACAGCAACAGACTGGAATACCATTTCATCCACAACCAATGTCGGGTCTGTCATCATCACCTGGCCGACCAATGGAATGACACAACCACAATCTGCTGAAATCACTTTTGTCTTGAATGGCGTTCGCTGGGCAGCGGATGCAGACAATGGGGGGAGTGTGACAGTCAAGGTCCTGAGCTATGGAGCGGTTGGCGAAAAAATCAGTGGCACGTTCAGCGGGACGGCAGTTCGGGATGACAGTACCGCTCCGACCGCACCGCAGTTTGTGTACATTCCCTCGTCAAGCAGTGCTTCCTCAACGTCATCCCTGTTCGGATCAGCCTCATCCGTCAACAGTACTGCCTCGACTTCATCCGTCAGCAGTGTTGTTGCCACCTCGTCCGTCACGTCACCTTTTGGCTCGTCTGCTTCTGCTGTAACGAGCCAAGCTGGTTCTCTCTCATCGGCTGCTGTACAAGTCCAAATGAGCTTCAGCGGAACCTTCTCAGTCAAGCGCTATGCCGATGTAACGCCAAAATGAAAAGTGTGTCCCCATAGGACGAAGGGCTGTACACTACAGAAGGCTGTTCCTGGTATCAGGGACAGCCTTTTTTCAACGAGACAGAGTGTGTATGATCCGGCAGGTTTGTGACCGCGGTGTCATTCCCTGCGGGCCAGGCGAGGGTCGAGTGCATCCCGGAGCGCTTCTCCGATCATGTTGTATCCCGTTACGGTCAAGAAAATTGCCAGACCGGGGAAGATGGTAAACCAGATCCGGGAGGGGTATTCCCTGGCAAGAGAGAGGATCTGTCCCCACGATGGATCCGGCGGTTGAACCCCGAATCCGAGGAAGGAGAGTGCCGTTTCCGTCAGAATCGAACCGGCAATCCCGAAGGAGATCGAGACGAAGACCGGGGCCAGTGCGTTCGGGAGGACATGATGGCTGATGATCCTCCGGTCCGGATAACCGGCAGCCCGGGCAGCCTTGACGTAATCCATCTCGCGGACCTTGAGGATCTCGCCACGGACCAAGCGGGCAATCCCGGTCCAGCTGGTGATCCCGATCACAATCATGATATTGTAGATCGATGGAGGCAGGAAGGCCAGAACCGTGAGGATCAAAAAAAGGAGGGGAAAACAGATCACGATTTCGATCAGGCGCGAGATCAAAATGTCGACGCTCCCGCCGAAATACCCGGCCAGACTGCCGAGGACCAGTCCGATCAGGGCCGCGATCCCCATGGCGACGATTCCCACGGAGAGGGCAATCCTGCTCCCGTGGATGATCCGGGCCAGGATGTCATAGCCGAGATTGTCGGTTCCCAAAAGGTGCCCCTTTTCCCCGGGAGGGAGGAGGGCTTCATCCAGGCGGACTCGGACCGGGGAGAACGGCACGGGGGGCATCAGGGCCGAGTCGTACGGCTCCTTTTCGAGCCAGACTTGCCAATCGACATTCGCGAACTCGTCGTGGTCAAAAATGGCCGGGAAAAACCATTCCCCGTTCCGGACAAGCACGATCGGGGCGTCATTCGCCAGGACCGGAGCCAGAATTGCCAGGAGAACAAAGAATCCGACAATCCCCAGTCCGATTTTTCCAGTCCGGTTGGCAAAAAATCGTTGCATCGCCGGGCTCATGTCTTCCTCCCGTAACTGATCCG
>ERZ795056.7201-NODE-7201-length-10725-cov-5.058950_pt1 | contig 10725 bp, 10 predicted proteins | sample MGYA00375140_ERZ795056 | MGnify/ENA primary metagenome ERZ795056 (study PRJEB30185, sample SAMN05720227) | activated sludge metagenome | isolation source: Anaerobic digester | place: USA | collected 2015-03-09 ...
TAACAAGAAATTGAGAGTTAACAGGTTTTGCCAATAATAAATCCAGCTCGCCCTTTCGGCTCATTTCAGAGATGCGATTTATATTTTCGTCAAATAAAAACATATTAAAAGCATCGACTAAAAAAAGAACTCCTAAAAAAACACGCATATGTTGAATTTCCCAGTCGCCTAATTTATCCATATGAAGATAAAGCACTTCAAAAGTGATAATTTGTCCAGCATACCAAACAACATCCATCAAAACACGAGATACAAAGTTGAGTCGAAACTCCATATCGGCAATCAGGCTTGTTTTTAAAAAGCTTAAAAAAATGTTGTTATATTTTTTAATTAGAATGGCCTTCATCATATGGATTTAAGCTCCCGTTCCCGAATATTTGCGCAGACCCATTCTCCAAAGCCAAGCACTAATGATGCCAAAGAACAGGAGAGCAACAGAAATCGAAATAAAGCCTTGATACATTTCAGGCAGTCCCACGCGGCCAGTAAGGAATCCCACGGGTAAAAAAGCGCCCGAACTAAAGGGTAAAGTTATAAGTATTCCCTTCCAGGGCTCTGGCATCAAGTCGAGAGGGATGATTTCCCCGGAGAGAAACCAGAGAGAAAGATTTTTAACGGCGGTCAGCGAATGAACGCGATTCCAAAAAAAGGCCAAAGTACTTACAGTAAAACTTAACGTGAAAATAAGAATCAGATAATAAAAAACCATCAAAAGAGCCAATGGAAGATTTTTAAAAATTAAAGGGAGATTAAAAGCCCAACAAATAAAGAGTGGAATTAAAAAAGAAAGAAAGGCCGTGATCATTTTATATCCCAACAATTGGCTGAGATAATATTCGAAAAAGGATGTGGGCCTCATTAAGATAGAATTTATAGACCCCGTTTCAATATCGTTGATCATTTTAAATTCATACATCCAGTTCATAGCAATACGAGCAAAAAAGGGGGCACACAGTGCATAGGCTAAGTATTGCTCTTTTGAAAAACCAGCTAAGGAATTTGTGGCCAAAGATCTAAAGACAGCGGTCCAAAGTAAAAGTTCAATTAATGTAGAGACAGTCGGTTGTAGAATGGCATCGACAAAATAATTAAATCGATATTCTAAATTACTGGCAATGGCCAGTTTAAAAGTTGCATAATTTCGAAAAAAAAAGGATCTCAAATTTTTCATCTTTTTTCCGACTGTAAAAACTTTCGGATGACGTCTTCAAAGTTAGTCTCTTCAATTTTTAAATTCAGAATTGTTCCTCTTTTTGAAATTTCTGTTACAAGGGGGCCTAGATCAGAAGGAGGCACTTCTAAAGTCTGTTCTATTCCAGAGGTGGAAAGCGTGTATTTTCCTAAAAGAAGAGGGCTTACGTTTTGGTCAAGATCTTCTGATTTTGAAAGTAAAAAAGAAAGCCGCTGAATTTGTTCAGATTTTTTTGTAAAGTCATCAACACTGCCGTTGTAAACAATTTGTCCTTGGCTGATCAGAAGCAATTGATCGGCCAATAAAGAAATATCATCCATATAGTGGCTGGTTAGAATGATTGTCGGTTTTTTATTTTTTACGTATTCAAACAAAAAATCTCGAATTGTAGATTGAGCCACAATATCTAACCCAATTGTAGGTTCATCTAAAAAAAGTACCTGAGGTTCATGCAATAAGGATCCAATGATTTCCATTTTCATTCGCTCGCCCAAACTTAATCGGCGCAATTGCGTTTTTAAAACATGAGTGCATTGCAGTCGCTCTGCAAGATCATAAATTCTTTTTTTGGCTTGAGTCTCATCCAATTCATAAATTTGAATCAGAAGATGAAAACTATCAAGAGGTGGGATGTCCCACCACAGTTGATTTTTCTGTCCTAGAAGGATGCTAATTTGTTTTAAAAAATCAGTTTTTCGCTCCCAGGGTGTGTAACCCAAAACCTGGGCCGTCCCCTCGGAGGGGTGGATAAGGCCCGAAAGCAATTTAAGTAAGGTGGTTTTTCCAGCACCATTGGACCCAACAAGGCCTATGATTTGACCAGGTTCAATTTCAAGATTTACATCTGTCAAAGCTTTGCTGATTTTGTGTTGACGATTCCAAAACCCTTTGACCGAGCTCCAAAGACCTTCGGACTTAATATAGGATTCGTAATGACGAGAAAGGTGCTGTGTCGAGATAACAAAATTATTTTTTTTGTGCATAAACCAAGAGCTCTTTTCCAAGTCGCGGAGTTATTGAGTGAAGTGACCGCTCCCATATTAAATGATGAAAATGATTTTTTAAGCGAGAGCGAATTTCCCACTCACTGCCACCAAAAGGAGGACCTTCTTTTTTTTCCATCGTAAAAAATATGCCCATAAAATGCCCCTGGGGCTGTAGCAATTGATGCCAAACTTCAGAAAGTTTTTTTCTGAGGGTTGGATTAATGGCACAAAAACAAGTGTGTTCAAATACAATATCAAAAGACCGTAGAAATTCTTTGGGGAGATGAAAAACATCACTTTGAATCCACTGTATGCGAAGATGAGCATATTTTTTTTGAGCACGATTCAAAGCTTCATCTGAAAAATCAACAGCGGTTACGGCGTGGCCCATTTCTGCAAAATAAGCCGCATCATGGCCTTCACCAGATCCTAAAACAATCACTTTTGATTTAGGAAGTTTAAGTTGGGGCAGCTTTTGAGTGAGAATGGGTGAGGCTTGACCTAAATTCCAACCAGGATTGATTTCTTTTTGATAAATCTCAGTCCAATATTGCGGAGATTGAACGGATTCAAGGGGGCTCCAGTAGGGTGGCGTTGGATAGAATTGGCCTTTTACCGTGATGGATTCATCGTCGTACTCATCTAATTGATCGAAAAATTCACTTTGTGCTGTCTCTGTTAAAACAAAGGGAATACCTGAAGTTGTTATCCCATGAAAGCGATCCCATTCATCTAAGGTCATCTGAGAAAATTCAAATTCAAAGAATAAACCATAGGGGATTTCAATTTTACCTTTTTGTGGGCTTAAAATCCAACAGCTGGTTGCAATATAGGGTTCATCATAAACCTCTACACGATGGGAAATATCACCCAAGTTAGTTTCAAAGTGTCCCCTTGGGTCCACTCGTAGGTGGTTCAGGATGGCTTGAGCAAGATAAACATCATCAACGAGATGCCCTGCAGAAGAAATTAAGCCCGTTTCGTTGATTTTAAATGAAGTTGGAAAAAGGCTCATTGATTTGTTGGTTCATGTTTTATTGCTTCAGGCTTGATTATTGCTTCAGGCTTGATAGTAGGATTGGGCTTAACGGGGGGGGGAGCTATTTCTTGTTTTGTTTCTTGAGGAGTTTCTGGGAGTTCTTCGTTAGGAGAAAGTGTTGAACCTTCTTGGAAAATTAAAACTCCTTCTTTTGTTTGAACCTGTTCAACTATCCAGGTGTCATTGTCTGCAAAAGTACTTTGGTTTTCTTTTCTTAAGATAGCTTCTCCTTTGATGGTTTGCTCTGCACCACCTATGGCTTTTTCAGTAGAAGAATCTGAATTGGCATCGGCAGCTGAAACGGTTTCGGCATCGGCATCAAAAAAACTATATTGATAATGGGCTTTTACTTTATTTTCGCTAAAAGACTCGGTCCAAATCTTTTGAATTTTTAGATTTTGAAAATGAGGGCGATGTTTAAGAAGGGCCTCTTCGATCATTTTTGCAAACTCGAGCTGGATGCTGGAATGCGTCTCAAAATTTACCTGGGGCTCATTTTCTATCAGTTTCCAGGTTCCAATCAAGGCTAAAATTATCACAACAAGGCTAAAAAACTTCTTCATACTTTCGCTCCTCTGATATAGCATCTCTTCAAAAAGGGATTTCTAGGGAGCATTTTGCATGAATTCACAATGGCTGACAACACTTAAGTCAAAGGGTGAGGAAGTTAAGACCTTGATCGAAATGAGTTTGGTGGGGCAGGCGCATTTAATCAAAAAACGAATTGAAGAGAGTCTTAACCAGCGAGGAATTAAACTCACTCCACAGGATTTGACGTCTTTAATTGAAGAGATCTCTCCTGAATTAAGTCAAAAGCTTTTATCTGGTGTTTTCAATGTTATGCGTCCTTTTTCTAAAGGGATGGGGCTTCGAATTTCTCAATTGACCAATGATCATATAGAAATGGTTTTACCTCAATCGATCCACAATGAAGATGAAAATAAAAACATTCATAGCGGAGCTGTCCTCACAGCGGCGGTCGAATGTGTTAAGATTTTGTGGGAGAGGCATGCTCCAATGGAAGGTTTTAAAATACATGTTAAAAAAATGGACTTAGAAAATTTAGCAGTGTCGTTGGGGAATCTAAGAGTAAAATATCAATTGCTCGAGAGCGAGCGTGAAACTGTACTCTCTCAATTGCGTTTAGAAAGAAAATCAAAAGTGCATGGTTTGGTTCAAATTTATAATGAACAAGATCAAAGGGTCTTTGATGTTAATTTAGAACTTGAGTTTGAGTTCACTCCACAACTCACTGAGCCTAGTTGAACCTGACTCGCTTTTTTATATCAAAGAATAACTAACAAGGAATAAATTAAATGGAAGTTCTTGAAACAAAAATTTCTCTACAAAGCGAAGATTTTAAGCAAAATACGGAAACGACAAAAAAAACAATAAATCAATGGCGTCAGCGTGTTGAAGAAGTTAAAGCTGGTGGCGGTGAAGAGATCACTCAAAAGCATCGTGCTCGAAAAAAGATGACGGTGCGAGATCGTATTGAAAAGTTAATAGATCCTGGCAGTTCCTTTTTAGAGCTTTCCACTTTGGCGGCCTGGGGCATGTATGATAAGCAGGCCCCTGGTGCGGGGATTGTCACAGGTATTGGGGTCATCGAGGGAGTTGAGTGTATGATTGTGGCCAATGACGCCACGGTAAAGGGCGGAACTTATTTTCCAATGACAGTAAAAAAACATTTACGAGCCCAGGAAATTGCTCAAGAAAATGGATTACCTTGCATTTATCTTGTGGATAGTGGAGGCGCTTTTTTACCACTTCAGGCCGAAGTATTTCCAGACCGAGATCATTTTGGTCGTATTTTTTTCAATCAAGCACGGATGTCTGCCGAAGGGATTCCTCAAATTTCAGTGGTGCTTGGATCTTGTACGGCGGGCGGGGCCTATGTTCCGGCGATGAGTGATGAGAACGTCATTGTAAAAAATAATGGAACCATTTTTTTAGGTGGGCCACCCCTTGTTAAAGCGGCAACGGGAGAAGTTGTCGATGCCCAAGATTTAGGTGGGGCGAGCGTACATTGTGAAGTGAGTGGTGTGACGGACCATTTTGCACAGGACGAAGAGCATGCCTTAGAAATAACTCGTTCTATTGTGGCTCACCTGAATCATAGAACACAGGTCCCAATGAAGTTTGCGCCGCATGAAGATCCTCTTTATGAATCCCAAGAAATTTATGGAATTTTACCAAGAGATGCCCGGGTGCCCTTTGATGTGCGCGAGATCATTGCTCGGATCGTGGATGGCAGCCGCTTTCATGAATTTAAACCTCTTTATGGAAAGACCTTAGTCACGGGATTTTCTCATATTTGGGGAATGCCTGTGGGAATTATTGCCAACAATGGAGTGCTTTTTAGTGAGAGCGCTTTAAAGGCCACACACTTTATTGAGCTCTGTGAACAGCGTGAAATTCCGTTGGTATTTTTGCAAAACATTACAGGATTTATGGTGGGACAAAAGTACGAAAATGAAGGTATTGCCAAACATGGAGCAAAAATGGTGATGGCCGTCAGTAATGCGCATGTTCCTAAGTTTACTGTTGTGATCGGTGGCAGTTATGGTGCTGGAAATTATGGAATGTGTGGTCGTGCTTATCAGCCTCGGTTTTTATGGATGTGGCCCAATGCCCGTATCAGTGTGATGGGTGGAGAGCAGGCGGCCAATGTTTTACTGACCGTTAAGTTAGATCAAATGTCAGAAAAAGGCGAGGTGATGAACCCCTCCAAACAAGCCGAATTTAAACAGCCCATTTTGGAAAAGTATGAACGAGAAAGTTCAGCCTATTATTCAACGGCACGGATTTGGGATGATGGAATTATTGATCCCGCAGACACACGTCGTGTTTTAGCTTTAGGGCTTCGAGCTACATTGAATAAAAAATGGGAAGCTCCTCGATCGGGTGTTTTTAGAATGTAGTTTCCATGGGTATACAGTTACGAGTCAGCTCTCTTAAAGAAAGGTATTAAATGATGAAAAATATTGTCGTTACAGAACTCGAGCAAGTCGCCTATGTGAAGTTGCACCGACCTGAGGTTCGAAATGCCTTTAATCCAGAAATGATTGCTGAACTGACTCAAGTTTTTCAAGACTTCAATTCGAGGTCTGATCTGCGTGTGGTGGTGCTGCAGGGAGAAGGAAAAGTTTTTTCTGCGGGGGGTGATTTAAATTGGATGAAAGAGATGGTGAATTACACCCGCGAAGAAAACTTAAAAGATTCTGAAAAACTCTTTAATATGTTTGTAGCTATAAGCGAGTGTCTTGTTCCTGTAGTGGCGGTCATTCATGGCGCTTGTTATGGAGGAGGACTGGGTTTGATTTCTTGTTGTGATTATGTGATTGCCGAGGAGGGGACACAGTTTTGTTTTAGTGAAGTGAAAATTGGAATTTCACCGGCGGTGATTTCTAGTTTTGTCTTACGAAAAGCCAACATGGGACATTGTCGACCTTATATGCTCACGGCTCAAATTTTTTCTACACACGAAGCTTTTCATATGGGTCTTGTTCATGAAACACAACCCCAGGGAAAGGGACATCATCAATTGCAATCATTAATCACTCAAATAAAATCCTGTGCACCGGGATCGGTGCGTGAAACTAAAAAATTACTGGCTGAAATGAGTTATCCTTCCTATCAAGAATTTAAAACACGAACGGCAGAACTGATTGCTATGCGAAGAGTCAGTCCCGAAGGGCAAGAGGGATTAAAAAGTTTTTTAAATAAAACAAAACCGTCTTGGTCCGGGGGGAATGCGTGAGTTCAATCGGGAAAAAGGATATTAAACGTATTGCCATCGCCAATCGAGGAGAGGTGGCTGTGCGAATTATTCGCGCCTGCGAAGACTTGGGACTTGAAACTTTACTTTTGCACTCTGAAGTGGATATTGGATCCAGGGCTTATCGGTTAGCAACAAAAAAAATATGCATTGGTGGAGCTCCTGTATCGGAGAGCTATTTAAATATTCAGGCCAATATAGATGGAGCCCTTGCCGGAGGGGCTCACGCCATTCATCCGGGGTTTGGATTTTTATCAGAAAATGCAGATTTTGCACAGGCTGTGGTAAAAGCCGGGATGGTTTTTATTGGACCTTCGGCCGCGAGCATACGCCTTTTAGGAGATAAGGTTTCTTGTAAGGGTTTGGCGCGTCGGGCGAGCGTGCCCCTTGTTCCAGGTTATGAGGGCGAGGATCAAGGGATTGATCGACTGATCCAAGAAGCTAAAAAAATTGGTTTTCCTGTTATTGCAAAAGCGGCCGCCGGAGGTGGCGGTCGAGGGATGAAACTTTTAACTGGAGAACTGGGAGCTCGAGAACTTTTAGAGTCAGCAAAACGAGAATCTCTTTCGGCTTTTGGTTCGGATAAAGTTTTTTTAGAAAAGTATTTAGATCATGCTAAGCACATAGAATTTCAAATTTTTGCAGACTCTACGGGACGAGTGATTCACTTAGGGGATCGTGAGTGCTCGGTTCAGCGCCGTCATCAGAAAATCATTGAAGAAGCCAATTCTGTCAGCTTAACGGAAGAACTTAGAAAAAAAATGGGAGAAGATGCCGTTCGTTTGGTTCAGGCGGGGAATTATCAAGGAGCTGGAACAGTTGAATTTTTATTGCAAGATGGGGAGTATTATTTTTTAGAAGTGAATACGCGGTTACAAGTGGAACATCCCGTGACCGAAGAAGTGATGGGCATTGATCTTGTTAAAGCACAAATTTTAACAGCGATGGGCCAATTTGGTTTTTCATCAACTCAAAAATATGTAGCCCAAGGACATTCTATAGAGTGTCGTATTTATGCTGAAAATCCTTATATGGGTGGGATGCCAAGTACAGGGAAATTAGGTCTTGTGCAATTTCCAGAGGGACCGGGTCGTCGGTTTGAATATGGATTTGAAGAGGGGGATACGATCACCTCTTTTTATGATCCCATGATTGCAAAAGTGATTGTTTGGGATGAGACCCGAGGACGTTGTATTCAAAAAATGACAGAGGTTTTAAAAAGAGCAATTATTTTTGGAGTGATGACAAATATTCCCTACCTGATCGAGATTTTAAATCATCCTGAATTTGTTGATGGCACTATGACAACACGTTTTATTGAAAAATATTTTTCACAAAATTTTAAAGAACCTGTAATGGGCGAAAGCGAAGAGGAATTGTTAAAGGAATTACGGGTTCAGGTATTAGGATCTCGGGATTTTAATCTTGCCTCACAGAGTTCAAATATGAACTCTCCCTGGATGCAATCTTGGAGGAATATTTAATGAAACATTTATTCAAGTGGAAAGGCGAGTGGGTCCCTGTTGAATATCAAAAGTTAGGTTCTGAGTTGTGGATTTATTATCAGGGTCAGGTTTTTGTTCGCCCTGCAAAAGCAAATATAAAATCTTTTCGTCCGACTGCAGAGATGGAATCGACGGGGGTGATTCTTGCTCCGATGCCTGGGAAAATTACAAAGCTTTTAAAAGCTCAAGGTGATTCAGTGGCTAAGGGTGATTCGATTGTTGTGATGGAGGCTATGAAAATGGAATACACACTTCAGGCGGATGTGAGCGGGATTCTTGAAGAGTTATCTTGTAAATTGAATGAACAAGTTGTTTTGGGAAAGTCTCTGGCTAAAATTAAAAAAAATAATATTGAGGATTTAAAAAAAGAATTATGAAAAAGAAAGTTCTTTCTTCTCTATCTAAACGATCTGAATCCGTACAAATAGTTGAAATGGCTTTGCGTGATGGTTTACAAAACGAAAAGCGAGAGTACTCCCTTGAAGAGCGGCTGAGAATGCTTTTGCAGTTGTCCCAATCCGGTTTGTCACGCATCGAGATTGGTGCCTTTGTTTCTTCGCAGTGGGTGCCTCAGATGAAGGATTCTAAGGCCCTCGTAATGGAAGCTTTTAGGTTACAAAAACAAGGAAAAATTTCAAAAAAAGTTGAATTGAGTGTTCTGGTGCCTAATGAAAAGGGCATGCTTGAAGCCTTGGAGACTCCGATTCGCGAGGTTGCTGTTTTTACTGGAGCCACAGAGAGTTTTACTAAAAAAAATATCAATTGCTCTATAGAAGAAAGTTTTAAAAGATTTGAACCTGTTTTTACCCTCGCCAAAAAAAATAAAATTAAAGTACGAGCTTACATCAGTGTGGCCATGGGGTGCCCCTATGAGGGAGAGGTTTCAAATTCTAGAGTATTGAAAATAGCAGAGCGTCTTTATAAAATGGGCGCCTATGAAATATCTGTCGGTGATACTTTGGGAGTGGCAACGCCCAATAAAGTGCGTAAACTTTTTCAAAAACTTTCTACGTCCTTAGAGTTAAAAATTTTGGCTGGACATTTTCATGATACTTATCATCAAGCGGTCGCCAACACCTATGAAGCTTATAATTTAGGTGTGCGAGTTTTTGACAGCAGTTGGGGTGGAAAAGGCGGATGTCCCTATGCTCCAGGGGCTCAAGGCAATGTGGCTACAGAGGATCTTGTCTATCTATTTGATGGCCTGGGCGTAAAAACCGGAGTGAATCGTAACGGCCTACAGTCTGTCTAAAAAATATCTAGAGTTGTCGCTTGCTGGACGGCCATTGTTGCTACTGTTGCTACAAAGGAGTAGATCTTAAGAAAGTTCTTGATAGTTTCTTTCTTTTAGAGCAAATTTACCTATGGCATTTTTTGGAATTACGATAGAAAAAATTGATAAAATTTGGTTGCATCCTAAGGCGGAAAGACTTGAACTTGCGAGCTGCAAAGATCTTGGTTTTCAGTTTTGTATACCCAAAAATACTTATAAAATATCTGATGAAGTTTTATACTTTCCTGTGGATACAATCCTTCCTGAAAAATTTAAAGAAAAGTTAGGAATTCAAGCCCCAGGCCGAATTAAAACAGTTCAACTGCGAGGCCAATTCAGTCAGGGATTTGTATTTCCCTTAAAAAAAGCTCAAGAAATATTTGGAGTTGATTTTAATTCACTTCCACCAGAAGAAATCACTTTGTTTTTTCAAGCTACAAAATATGAGCCACCGACCAAGTTTTCCGCCGTTGGCGATTTGGTTCCTTTACCTGAGGGGCAGGGCATTTATGATATCGAAAATGTAGATCGTTATATCAATATCTATAACAGTCTTTTAGAAAAGGAATGTGTTATCACTGAAAAAATGGAAGGTACGAATATTTCTGTTTCTACAAAAGATCGAGTTCTGCATGTCTGTCAACGAGCCAATGCCATAATAGAGAAAGAAGGCACTTCAAACGCCTACTGGGAAGCCGCTCGCCAGGCGAACTTAACAACTAAAGTATTACAAATTTCTGAAAAATTTAATCATCACGATGTTGTTGTTATTGGTGAACTTTTGGGTCCATCGATCCAAAGTAATATTTATAAATTGGAAAAACATAAAATTCTTGTTTTTGATATTAAAATTAATCAACAGTGGTTGGGTTTTGAATCCTTTACGAATTTATGTAAAGAGTTTGAAATTGAAACCGTTCCCGTTTTAGCAAAAGGGATATTAAAAACA
>ERZ795056.7204-NODE-7204-length-10723-cov-5.838489_pt1 | contig 10723 bp, 10 predicted proteins | sample MGYA00375140_ERZ795056 | MGnify/ENA primary metagenome ERZ795056 (study PRJEB30185, sample SAMN05720227) | activated sludge metagenome | isolation source: Anaerobic digester | place: USA | collected 2015-03-09 ...
AGATGAAGTCAAAAGAATAATTACCGAGGTTGTCAGATGAACAGCGGCCACCCAGAATCAGAAAACTCGATACGCGCGATCATCGCTCAGATAAAGACCTATCTTGACTCCGCCGAAATACGGTATCACGACATCGCCGATGATGCGATCGAGCTGTATATGCAGGGTCATAATCTGACCATGCACGTGGTCATCTATGTACACAACAACCACCTGATATTCCGCATCCCAGGATTCATCAGAAACATCGATATGCTCAGATCAGATATCATGCAGTTTCTCATGCAGGTAATGAATGACATACTCGATATCAGATTCGAGATTGGCAAAGACGGCAAGAGCCTTTCGGCCTGCTGCCAGCATATTCTCGAAGATGCCATGATGACTCGGCGACAGTTCGATCTCGCTTTCATGGTGCTGATTCACATCGTCGATGATACCTACCCGCATCTGATGAAGCTGATTTACCGCAGCGACGCCGCACCGGCCGAAAATCAGGTGACCACTGACGATTTTGCTGAAGAGCCCGAACAAGTCGGCAGCGATGGCGACGAAAGCGACGAAAACGAAGATTTTGTACCGATAAAAGACGGCGAAAACCGCAAGATAAACTGAAAAGAGAAAAGGAGCTGCAAAGATGACAGCACGCCATATCAAAACGACAAAACACCTCGTCACAGTAATGTTTCTTCTCTGCAGCTGTATTTTGCCGGCCGCAACGCTGCAGGTGCCTGAATGGTTCAGACTCTCTGCCAAACTTGACCGGGCTCCCGAACTCAACCGGAGTATCGAGTTGCAGGCTGAACTTCAGGCAGTAATCGGCAATCTGAGCGACGTTCAGATCAGACTGATCCTGCCGGACAGCTGGAAAGCGGAACCTGAGTCGTTGCAGGTCGCCATGATTAAAGCCGGGTCACAGCACAAAGCTGTTTTCAAGGTGACTCCCGGCAGCTATTTATCGCAGGGCTCGATTGTTGTCGAAGCTGCATTTATCGTGCCAAAAAGTGAGTTGATCAGCTACTTCAAACGCGAAATGCCTGAAAATGCCGGAGATCTGAGCGAAACCGTGCAGCGCTGGCCAGACCAGACCAAACGCTATGCCGATATTTCGTTCGCGCTGACGCCAGAAGAAACTTTTTACCCGGTAGCAGACGATATGTGGCTGAGTTACGACGACAGAATCATAGCTCAGGATGGTTTCCGCGGCCCGGCTTATTACGAAGATCCGCTGATTTCGGCACATCAGGCACAAACCGATGTCGAAATGTTCGGTAAACTGGAAGGATATATCAAATCTGACCCCGATCTGCTCAAAACCATGCAGGAATCAGGTATAGATATCAATCGCAAGCGTTATGACCAGCTCAACGGACTCTATGTACTGGCGGTCAAGGCTTATCAGGAAAACAGCCTCGATATCGCCAGCAGTTTTATCGAGCAGTTCGAATCGGCCATAAGTTCTGAAAAGGCGACGGCCTACGAAAATCTGCGAATCGCTGCCGGCAACATCAAGGCCCTGGTTTTCTGGGGCAAAGGCCAGCGCCGCCTGGCAGAAGAGGCCTTCAAAAAAACCTTTTACAGCAATCGCAAGCACCCGCTGCAGCGTTACATACTGCGCAACATCGGCCTGCTCATGCTTGCCGGCAAAGATACCGCCACTGCTGGCGAAATGTTCAGACTGGCGGGTGGCTTCAAAGAAGGTTATACCCTGCTCGAAAAGGAAAGCGAACTCCTTGGCAAGAACAGATAAATGGACGCGGTAAATGAACTGTTCAACGACCTGAAGTCTCCTGATCCTGTGATCAGGTTCTCGGTTCTTTCAAGAATCGAGGATATGGACTGGTCGGAAGAACATCGAGAGGCTCTGCGCGAAATCTTTGCCGGCGAACAGGAGCCCGGCATCCGTTTTCACATGCAGAAGGTTCTGGCACGGCTCGACAGCGGCGACAAGAACCGCGGCACCCTCGAAGCCATCGAAGAACAGCTGAAAAATCCGCAGCGCGACGAAATCAGCCTTGCCTTGATGCTTGAATCAGTCAAACGCAATGAGGCCGCTGCTGTTGCCGTCAGCCTGCGGCGCGCCGAATGGCCGCATTTTTCGCAGCAACTGCTGCCCTCAGTACTGAAATTTTTCAAAAAATATGGTTCAGCCGAAGACACCCCGGCTATCGAAAAATTGTGCCGGCATCATGATCCGCGCGTGCTCAGCGCTGCGATCGAAGCTCTCGAAAAACACAACCCCGACCGCCTCAAGGATCTGATCGTTCCGCTGCTCATCAACAGCAATTTTGGCATAAGATCGCGGGCGGTTCGCCTCTTGCATCGCTGGGACCCCTCAGAAGCACTTCGCCACTTCGAGTCGATGCTGTTTTCGAATCTCGAAACCGAAAAGCATGCAGCGCTTTACCAGGCGTTCTTTTTTCCTTTCAAACAGATCGAAACTCTCATGCTGCGATACATAAGCGTTGAGAGCGACCCTGAAATGATCAAAAAAGCCGGACTGATTTTCATGACCAACCCAGAGCGTCACATGCCGGCCAGATTGCTTGAGGTTCGCCAGGCCTGCGTCGGCATCAAGCAAAAACTTGTCGATGTGATTCTGAAAGGTGTTCTGCAATCGCTGTATCAGGCAAAAATAGTCAATGCCGCGCCAGACCAGATGCTGCAGGTGCTCGAAACGCATTTCAAGGAAAAGCGCATCAGGCTTTTCATTGAACACCATGGCAACGCGCTGAAATCGCCTGAGGCCGAGATCCGTCTGCAGTCAGCGATAAAGCTCAGCGAACTGGCAAGACGTGGAATCGATGAAGCCCGACAGGTTGTCGAAGCCTATCTGCCGCGCGAACGTGATCTTAACAACATCAGAAAAGTCAGATATTTTCTGGAAACCGGGCAGCTCGAGATGCAAAAGAGCCAGGCGCCAGTCCGGACAACCCGGCCAGAACCATCAGCAGAGCCAACGGCGGCCAGCAAAGCAGCAAAACCGGCCCCGGCCACCCCGGCTGTATCTGTCACCACAAAGGAAGAAAAGCCTCAGGAAAAGCCGGTGGAAAAGCGGCCACTCCAGGAGTATACAGCTCAGGAGCGACAAAACCTTATTGCTGCCATCAATGCCGAGAATTGCGAAAAGTATATGGCCGTCATCAGACCGTTTTTCAGAGATCTCGACGTAAGTGAGCAGATCGCTGTGATCAAACGTATCGAAAGATTCGGTGGCCCGGCTGATTCTGAGCTTCTCATCGGCTGCCTGCAGAGTGACGATCAGAACATTCTTGAGTCGACTATCGAAGCGCTCAGCGCAATAAACCCTGAAGCCCTGCACCCATACCTGCCGCAATTGATCAAACATCGCTACGATGAGGTAAAGCTGGCTGCCATCAAAGTCTTTTCTTTATTCGACAAGAAACAGGCAATTTCGCTCGTCGAAAAAATGCTGTCTTCTATCAAACCGGCTCAGCGACAGACCGCAATCTTCTGTCTCGGCAGTTTCGACTATCACTCGGTCAGCCAGATTCTTATCAGTGCTTTCAAAAGCGAGAATGACAGCGAAAACCTGCAGCAGATCAGCTCGATTCTTCGCTCAAATGCTGATGAAGATACTTTTTTCAGAGTTTACGTTGATTACAAAGCATGTAAATCGTCGAAAAAAGACGAATACGAAAACCTGTGCCGGGAGCTCGCCATCAGAATAATAGACACAGAGCCTGGCCATACAGTTGAAGCGCTCTTTGCCGCCGGCGAAGAGCTGGTAGCCGAAGAAGAACGCAAAAAAACCGAACGCGCCGCTTATAAACTCGAAAAGATCCAGAAAATCAGAGAAACCGCCGACAAAAACGTGATTTTTGATGCGTCGCTGGTGCGATTCACCGTTATTGCCTATGCCATCGGCGCCGTTCTGACAGTTCTCATCTGGTTTCTCTTCCTCGCCCCGGGGCCACCGGTATCACCTGATGCCGCGCTCAAGTCGGCGAGCGTTCGCAAAGTTTTCGAAACAATCACCATAAAAGGGCGCGTGGTGATTTCTGATGCAGACAAACGCACGGTTGCGGTCGAAACCGAACCTGGCAAACTATACAAACTGCAGCTGCCCGAGTCATATGGTACCGTGCCCAAACCCGGCGCCAGCTTTCAGGCTCAGGTCAAAGCCGAAAAGGGCAGCAGCGGCGAAATTCCCGCCGAATTTCTGACCGCATTCTGAATTTCCGGGCCCCCATTTTGCATTGACTTGCCGGCAAAATAGCTATATATTTTGGCAATGAGCAATTTTACAATCAGTACAGATAACAGCAACGATATTTTTATCGTGCGTTCCAGCGGCTATCTTGATGAAAACGGCGGTGCAGCAGTATTCGAAGCCGTTCAGAAAAATCTGCCGTCTGAATGCCACAAGGTCATTCTCAACCTCAAAGACTCACCGGTTATCAACTCGCAGGGCATTGCCCAGCTCATCGAACTCAGCGAGATAATCGTCGATGACAAGGGCGGAGAACTGGCTTTTGTCGGGCTCAGTGACCTGACCTATGGAGTTTTTAAAATGGTCGGGCTGCTTCAGATGGGCAACCCCTTCGAAAGCGAAGCAGAAGCGATCGAGGCAATGCGCCAGTAAAAATAGACGAAACATTTAAAATCAGATATATTTAGTATATAGGTACACAAAAAGACAAGGAGGTCTTAACTGTGGTTATCAAGGCAACAAATTCTGAAAGGCTGCACAGCAGCCTGATAAAAAGTGAAGAGGCCAGAAACAAGACTCTGAACCGGCTGGCAACCGGCAAAAAAATCAACAGCGCCAGCGACGACCCGGCCGGGCTCGCCATGGTAATGAGTCTCGAATCGCAGACGCGAGGTCTGCTGATGGGCATCAACAACCGTCAGGACGAAATTTCCCTGCTGCAGACCGCTGAAGGTGCTTTGAGCTCGACCGGCGACATTCTGCAACGCATGAACGAATTATCGGTGCAGGCCGCGAACGGAACGCTGACCAGCGAAGACCGTGGCAACATTCAGCGCGAAATCGACCAGCTGGCACAGCAGATCGACCAGACTGCCAACAACACCGTCTACAACGATAAAAAGCTGCTCGACGGCAGTTTCAGCATCGAACTGCAGGGCGGCGAAACCATGTCACTGCCGGCCGCCACCGCCAACGCACTCGGAGTAAGCGCACTGAATCTGAGCTCCGGTGCCGACCAGGCAATCGGGCAGGTCAATCAGGCGATCAGCAGTGTTTCGACGCAGCGCGGCACGATCGGCGCCGCCATCAACGGTATAGGCTCGCAGATAGCGGCATTGCAGAATGAGTTCATCAACACAACTGCGTCGCAGTCTCGCATCGAAGATGCAGATATTGCGGCCGAACTGATCAACATGAACCTTAACGCCCTGCAATCGAAGGCAGCGATAAAGGCTTTCAAAATGCAGGACGAAAACCGGGCGACCGTTCTCAAACTGATCGACGGCTGAAAATTTATAGCAGCAGCTTACAGCGATAGGGGCTTGAATTCAGGCTGAAACTTGAGCGGGCGGCTCTCGATTGCCGTTTTTACCTGCTCGATGGTTTTGCCAAGACCCATGGCCGAGAAACTGCCGTCTTTTTCAATGGGCCAGCTGCCCTGTGGTGAGTTGAACACTTCGTAGTTACCATCGACACTGCGCAAAAACAGCAGATAGCTTCTGCCTTCAACAAACTCGACGCTGTCTTCGATGCCGCGCCAGGTTTTGATTCTGATTTTTTCACCGGCCGCAATGCCCCCTTTGAGGCATTCTTTAATTTCAAAAAGGTTGGCCACAACCTCTACTCCATCGGCCTGTTTTTCAACGGCGCGAACGCCGGCGATTTTACCGGAAACCACCAGGTCTGCACCGTGCGCGAGCTGTTCAAGACTCAAAGTTTCGATCATGGCGTATCCTCCAATGCTCAACATTACCAGAGCCAGTGTCAGAGCGAGATTTTTCATATATTCCTCCATCTGCGGGCGTCAGATTTACCTGGACATTGTAACAGTTTTTCGTAATGGGTAAAAGCGTTGACAATCATGCCCGGGGTTGAGATTATTTAATTATGCAGATAGCCTCGACCGTATCGTCAAATATAACAGCCCGCAATGGTTTCGCGATAATGTTTGCTGTCATCATCGGCACCGTTATGCTCATTCTGGCGGTTTCGCTGTATTCGTTCGTCGGGCATCAGCATACCGGTATTCAGAGCATAGTTAACGGCGAAATCGCTCACTTTCTTGCTGAAGCCGGCATTAACAGCAGTATCGGCTCGGTGCGCGAAGCGATCGGCAAAGTCATGTCAGGCACTTCCGGCAACCAGCAGCTCAACCAGCTGCTGCTCAACCCCGGCGAACTCGAAGACATCTGCATCAACGACATGCTCGACGCCAGCTGGAACCGCGATCTCGAAGAGTTCGCCCGCGAAATGGACAAAGACGCCTCGATCAAGGTCGATGTCTGGCTGAGAGATTTCAGTATCTGCGAAACCGCGCCGACCAGCTGGGCTGACCCGGCTGCCAAAGACGGTTATCTGGTCATCGAATCGACCGGCACTTTCAAGAACAGCAGCCGGGTAATTCTGGTCAAACGCAAGGTCAGGGTGGGAAGCACAATTCCGGCCTGGATGGGCAAATTCAGTCTGTTCGTCAATGATGCTGCGCGCGCCGGCGAAGGTGGCTTCAATATTATCCGCAACGACTACCGCGGTATGATAACCGACGGGCCGAAGCCGCTGATCACCTACAATCACGCAACTCCCGATGCTCCTTTCGAAGCCGGGAATATGGGCGATATTCTGCGCGAGGAGGCTGAGAAAGATATCTGGCAGCGGCGCGGCTGGATCTGGATGGGTGGCCGGCGAAGCCGTCTCAATCTTTGTTCCGGCGCCGGCGATCTCGGCGAAATTTTTCATTTTTACGATGTCAGCAACCCCAACATTTTTTCGCCGGTCAAGTTTTCGACGCCGGCTGATGCTCTGCCCGATTCTTTTTCTTCATCGCTGTCGATACCGTGGGACAAGAGCTCTTCATCTGTGCGTCAGGTCAGTTACCGGTTTGGGCACAGTTTTGTGCTTGACGGCTTTCATGACCGCAGCAACCGCAAGGAAACCGATGCAATGTATGAAGGAAACATTCTGTCGACCGGCGAAAAGAATGCATACTCGTCGAAATCTTCGATTCTGCATCTGTTCGGTGATGCGCGCAAGGGCTACCAGTCTCGCACCCGTGTATTCGGCAACGTTCACATCGCCTTTCCACGTTATGCCAGCCTTGAAGTCAAACCAGAAGAACCCGATGTCGAGGCGCTGTTCACTTCTGTCAGTCCGCCACCTCTGTATCTGCTGCCATCGGTCTCTGAAAACGCCTGGAACAATTCGATCATGATTCAGGATATCATGGGCCGCCAGGTCGGCGGGCCACTGCTGCAGTCTGGCATGCTTTGCGACAGTTATGCTGATTACGCGCTTTTGATGAGCAGGATCAGTGAACTGCCCTATGCCGAGTCTTACAACAGCATGCAGGATGTCTACAGCAACAAGGCCGGTCGGGTTTTTCCCTCGGATGCAGGCATTCTGGCCATGGATAACGGACTCAACCTCGAAATTTCGCGCGACCAGCACATGTTTTTCAAAGGCCGGCCGACGGGACAGTCTTTGTTACAGGTCATCGAAAACCGCACACAGATTGAAATCGACTCGATCAACGATTTCTGGAAGCGGTTTCTTAACGACCGCGGCGAACTCGAACTCAACGCCATCGTCAGCATAAAAAATTCGCGCCAGCTCGATATGCAGATTCCGGCGGCTGGCAAGCCGCAGCCGATGGTAGTCAAAGGTGGTGGCATGATAATACTGCAGCAGGGCAATCTGGTTCTGCGCGGAATCAGCTGCATATCGCCGGCCGAGGCTCTGACCCTGGTTCTCGCCGGTACCGGCTCGGTAAGTTTTTCTTCGACCCAGCCCAATCACGTAAATGTCGTAGCCCCGAACGCAGAACTTGGCTACGGCTCTAAGTTCGACATGTACGGTTCGCTGTGCGTCGGTTCGATATACGCCGACCACCGCTTTCAGGGTGGCACTGTCCGCTTCAGACCCGGCCAGGACCCGACGACTACCGGTTACAATCGTTATTACAAAGTATTCATCGATCCCAAGGATTCATTCTGGAATGAATAATAGCACGCGCCGCGGCCTCTCGATGCTCGAAATCGTCTTTTCAGCCGGCATACTCGCCCTGATCATGCTGCCGGTATTCATGACGTTTTCGACCGGTAACCGAAACATTCAGCTGACCGACGCCGAATTCAGGGCGCACACAGCCGCGATCGAGCTTATGGAGCAGATCATCTCTCTGCCATTCGGGCAGATCAAAAGCGGCGAATATGAAAGCGATGTCATTGTCGATGGCGGTCAATTTGCTGATGGCCCGGTTCTGTTCAAGTTCTCGCCGGCAGAAGATCTCTGGCGTTCGATGAAAGTCGAAGATATTCGACGCGATGGCAAAACATTGTTCAAGAAAGTTACCGTGACGATAAAGTATGTCGCTGCTCCTGGCTCAGACCGTATTCGCGAATTTTTCATGAAAACGCTGGTGGCTAATGAGAATCTGTAAAAACAGACAGGCCTTTACCCTGGTCGAGATCCTCGTGGTCTGCGGCATAGTTTCAGTATTCATGGGAACCGCCATTATGCTGTTCACCAATTTTCGCCGTGGGTTCAGCCGCAGCGAAGGAACGGCAGTGCTGATGCAGGATGGAGCACTGTTTCTGGCGCGCCTGCGCACCGATCTGAACAGCGCCGTCATCGCGCCAGATTCATCTGTCAGTAATCCGGCTCAGCTCAGTGCGACTTCCGACCAGCTGAGCTTCATGGTTTACAGCAGTCGCGAAGCCAGGGCTTTACCGGTTGTTTATCGTTACCAGGCATCTGAAAGTGGCGGCAGCATTTTCCGGCGTGAAGGCGGTGACAGTGAACGGGAACTGATCAAAAACCGCGTTGCCTCGCTGACCTGGCAGACCGATCTCGAGCGCTTCATCGAACCAGAAGGCACCAGTTCAGGCACCTTAAGAATCAGCATCGGCCTTGACCTCAAACTTAAAATGCGCAGTGGCGACGAAAAACCTTTTGCCCTGAAAACCTTTATTTTCCCGGCTCGCCTCAACCGCCAGCTCAATTCCCCCTGACCCCATATCGTTTTTTTGCAACAAATTGTTATAAAATTTCGTATAATTATACAGGTGAATGTACAGGGGGAGGTATTCTATGACTCAGAAATGGCTGCTACTGGTAAGCATGCTGATTTTCATCGCTTTTGCTCCGGTTTACGGGCAAAGCGGCAGTTATCTCGACAGTATTTACAGTGCTGACGACCGGGGCACCTCGGCAGTTGCCGATGAACCCGAAGCACGCTACGTGAACGGCGACGACAACACTCCTCCGAAAGTCGTAGATGTACCTGACCCGACTGGCGACCCGGCGCAACAGAAGGCGCTCGAACGCCTGCAGAGCATTATCAACCAGCTCATGCGTATCATTGGCGGCAAAATGTGCGGCGCCAGAGTTGTCGTAGTAGTGATTCCCTGCGAAAAAATCGTGCCGAAGCCCAAACCGCCGGTAACTGGCACCTCAACTTCGACCAGCACCTCGACATCCACCAGCACTGCAACCCGAACCTCTACCGGTACTGCAACTTCTACCTCCACCAGTACCGCAACCCGAACATCCACCGGCACTTCAACTGCAACCTCAACCGGCACGCGAACATCTACCGGCACCGCTACTTCCACCAGCACACGAACCTCTACCAGCACTGCCACAGCAACAGCTACCAGCACGGGAACCAGCACCGCCACGGGCAAAGAGGGTGTTCGCGCCGCGATCAAGCAGAAATACGGCATAGATGCAGTAGACGGTCAAAACCAGACCTGGAGCGAAAATCAGCTGCGAGCTGCCGACGAAGCTCTCGCCTCTCTGCCGCCATTCTTCAGAAAATGCACCGATGTCGTCTACCGCGACGGCCCCCCTTACGACCCGAGAATACCACCCAGCGCCGCTGCTTACGTTATCGTTCCGCAGCGCAAGATTCACATGCTCGACCTCAGTGCCCAGATGACACAGGGCGCCTATAATTCGCTGGTAGCCGCCTACGGCCGCGCCCCGACTACCGAAGAACAGATGGCTTATCTCAAGCATAACTTCAAGCGCACTCTGGTTCACGAAATGACTCACTGTTTCCAGAATACCTATCCGCAGGTCATGCAGACCTGGAGCCAGAAGTTCTGGCCGGGCGGCCGCCTCGCCGGCCAGTGCCCGACCGGTTATGGCCGAACTCAGCCGGTAGAAGACATGGCTGAATCAGTAGCTACCTACTGGTCAGGCGGCTCGATCAGAAACGGTGTCTTTGTATCGAGGAGCGGCACCACCATGGATCTCGAGCGCTACAACTTCATCAAAAAGTACATCATGGATGGCAAAGAATACCTGAACTGAAAGGAACAAGCCGATGAACAAACTAGCAGTAGTAATGGCGGTTCTTCTGGCTCTTTCGGTTCCGGCATGGAGCCAGTCCGAAAGCTACCTCGACGCAGTATACCAGGTCTACGACAACGCCAGCGACACCGACCCGCTCGAAACCCTTAAAAACAGCATTCGCGACCAGTTCGACATCGAGATTGCCGATGACCCCGATGTCCATCGCTGGTCAGAAGACTGGCTCAACGCCGTAAA
>ERZ795056.7210-NODE-7210-length-10721-cov-7.396306_pt1 | contig 10721 bp, 7 predicted proteins | sample MGYA00375140_ERZ795056 | MGnify/ENA primary metagenome ERZ795056 (study PRJEB30185, sample SAMN05720227) | activated sludge metagenome | isolation source: Anaerobic digester | place: USA | collected 2015-03-09 ...
AGGGTCTGATCTCGGCGATCGGCGGCAAGTGGACCACCTCGCGTCACCTCGCCGAGCAGGTCCTCACGCTCGTCGGTGAGAAGCTCGGCCGCACGCTGCCGCCCTGCACCACCGCGGTGACCCCACTGCCGGGCGGCGCGATCGGGAATTTTCGCGCCCACGTCGCTGCCGTCCAGCGGCGCTACCCGCGGCACGATCCGGCGCTGCTCGAGCACCTCGTGCGCAACTACGGCGCGCGCATGCCGGAGCTTCTCGTTTACCTCGAGGCCGATCCCTCGCTCGCGCGTCCGCTGGCCGAGGGTCTGCCCGAGCTCGGTGCGCAGGTGGTGCACGCGGTGCGAGCAGAGCGGGCCGTACAGCTCGAGGACGTTGTTTTTCGCCGCACCGGCCTCGGCACGCTCGGTCATCCCGGCGAGACCGCGCTGATCGGCGCGGCGCGCTTGATGGGGCGCGAGCTCGGCTGGGACCGGGCCGAGCGCATGCGTCAGGTCGAGCGGGTGCTTGACCACTACGTCACAGCGGCGGCATGACTGGGACCATGCACGTCCGGGCGATCGTCAATCCGAACTCCTCCCACGGCCGCACGCGCGGCGCCTGGCCGCGGATCGCCGAGGCCCTCGCCGCGCAGATCGGGCCGCTCGAGACCGTGTTCACCGATGCCCCGCTGGCGGCCACCGAGCGCACGCGCGAGGCCCTGCGCGAGGGCGTCGATCTGGTGATCGCGGTCGGCGGCGACGGTACGGTCAACGAGGTCGTCAATGGTTTCTTCGCGCCGCCGCGCGAGGACGTCGAGGACGTGCCGCTGCGCCCCGAGGCCGAGCTCGCGGTGTTGATGTCGGGCACCGGCGGCGACTTCCGCAAGACCTTCGAGTTCGCCCCCGACCTGCACGGGCAGATCCAGCACATCGCGCGCGGGGCGATCCGGACGATCGACGTCGGCCGCCTCGATTACACCGATCACCAGGGCAAGCAAGCGGCCCGCTACTTCATCAACATCGCCAGCTTCGGCCTCTCGGGCGTGGCCTCGGCGAGCGTCAACAAGGCCAGCTTCACCAAGCGCATCAACGGCCGCTTCGCCTTCTTCATGGCCGGGCTGCGGGCCACGCTCGGCTACAAGATGCCGCGCGTGCGCCTGCAGGTCGACGATCAGCCGGCCCACGAGATCGGGGTCAACGTCGCCGCGATCTGCAACGGCCGCTACTTCGGCGGCGGCATGCACATGGCCCCCGAGGCGCGCCCCGACGACGGCCTGTTCGACGTCGTGATCATGCACGACATGAGCACCCTCGACATGCTGCGCGACCCGAACGCGATTTATCGCGGCACGCACATCCAGAAGCCAAAGACGATGCATATGCGCGGGCGAAGGATCAGCGCCTCGCCGCTGCCGGGCCCGGACGCGCTGCTCGACGTCGACGGCGAGACCCCGGGGCGGCTGCCCGCCACCTTCACGATCATTCCATCTGTCCTCAAGTTCAGGTGCTAGGAAGCAGGTTATCGGATGACCCTCGATCGGCGAAAGCTGCGCTGGAACGGCTGGGGATGGGCCCACGCCACGTTTGAACTCGGAGCCCGCGAGCCCACCGTGTGGGCTTACATCGCCGAGGCGCTCGGCCGCGACAAGCTCGCGCGCAGCCCCGCCGTGCCCCTGCCCGACATCCACATGGCCGGCTCGCGCCTCGACGAGGCGACCCTCGCCAACCTGCAGGCGATCACGGGGATCGAGCACGTCAAGACCGACCGCTACGAGCGGGCCTTTCACGCGCGCGGCAAGAGCTACCTCGACCTGCTGCGCCTGCGCGCCGGTGAGCTCGGCGACCAGGTCCCCGACGCCGTCGTCTACCCCGCCGACGCCGAGGAGACCCAGGGCATCGTCGACCTCGCGGTCGCCAACGGCTTCGCCGTCATTCCCTACGGCGGCGGCTCGAGCGTGGTCGGCGGCGTCACGGCCCTACGCGGCGCGGCGCAGGCCGGCGTGATCACCATCGACACGACCCGCATGCATCAGCTGCTGACCCTCGACGCGGTCTCACACACCGCGACCCTCGAGGCCGGCGTCTACGGCCCGCACCTCGAGCAGCAGCTCCAGGCCCGTGGTTACACGCTCGGGCATTATCCGCAGTCCTTCGAGTTCTCGACCCTCGGCGGCTGGGTCGCTGCGCGGGGCGCGGGACAGCAGTCGGGCCGTTACGGCAAGGCCGAGAAGTGGCTGCTGGGCGCGCGCCTGGCCACGCCGCGCGGCCCCTGGCACACCGAATCGTTCCCGGCCTCGGCCGCGGGTCCGAACCTCAATCAGCTGGTGCTCGGCAGCGAGGGCATCCTCGGCGTGATCACCGAGGCGACCGTGCGTGTGCATCCGGTGCCGGCGCTGAAGGACTATCGCGGGTACCTGTTCAAGAGCTTCGAGGCCGGCGCGGCCGCGGTGCGTGAGCTGGTCCAGCGCCAGGTGCCGGTGGCGATGCTGCGGCTCTCGGACCCCGACGAGACCCACTTCTTGCAGGCCTTCTCCGGCGCCCAGCACCCGCCGGGGGCCGTGACGCGGCTCGGCAGCTCGGTGCTGGCGTGGCGCGGATATGCCGAGCAGCGCTGTCTGTTGCTGGTCGGCCTCGAGGGCGAGCGCGAGGTCGTGCAGGAGTCGCTGGTCACGAGTCGTTGCATCTGCGAGCGCCACGGCGGCGCGTCGATCGGCGCGAGCCCGGGCCGCAAGTGGTACGCGCGTCGCTTCATGATGCCGTACCTGCGCGACCCGATGATGGACCGCGGCGTCGCCGTCGAGACCCTCGAGACCTCGACGCGCTGGTCCAACCTCCTGCCGCTCTACCGCGACATCGACGCGGCGATCCGCGAGGCCGTGGCAGCGAACGCCGCCGATCCGCGGGCCCGCGCGATCGTCATGTGTCACGTCTCGCACGCCTACGAGGACGGCGCGAGCCTGTACTTCACGATGGTGTTCCCGCAGAAGCTCGGCGACACACCCGCGGCCACGCTCGAGGCCGCCGGCGCGCAGTGGATGGCGATCAAGCGCGCCGCCACGGATGCGATGGTCCAGGGCGGCGGCACCGTCAGTCACCACCACGGCGTCGGCACCGACCACGTGCCGTGGATGGCGACGGAGAAGGGCCCGATCGGCCTCGCCGCGCTCGAGGCCGTCAAGCACCGCCTGGACCCCGCGGGGGCGATGAATCCCGGCAAGCTGTTGCCGCCCGCGAGCTGACCCTCAGGACAGGGCGCGCTCGATCGGGAACAGCGCCAGCGTGCAGAGCTTGTTGCCGAGGCGATCGCCGATCGGCAACGAGCGCTGCTCGCGGGGCCACAGCGGCAAGCCCAGCAGGCTCGCGCGCCCGGCCCACACGCCGAGGTCGTGCTCCGCCGTCGCCGCGTCGGCCGTGAACAGGATCAGCAACACAGCGGCGTGAAGGATCTGCGGATCGCTGGCCAGCTTCTCGACGTCTTTCCACACCGGACGCTGCAGCGCGGCCGCGTAGGCGCGGTTGGGTCGCTGCTCGTGGAATTGCGCGACCGCCTTGACCTCGATCCACAGCGCGTCCGTGATCGCCATGGTCTGCCGCGGCGCGAACAGGCCGAGCTGCGACTCCTCGGGCTCGAGCGCCAGGCCATCGGGCGTCACCACCATGTCGCAGCGAACGCCCTCGCTGCGCCTTCGCTTGCCGCGCTCTCGCGGGAAGCGCTGCTCGGGGTGCACACCATAACCCGCGGCGCGCAGGCTCGCGTGCAACACCGGGTGCAGCTCGAGCTCGCTGCGCGCGTCGAGGCCACGCACCGCCTGCTCGAGCTCGATGTGCCCGGCCGCGTCGAGCAGGCCCGCGGCCAGCGTGTCCGCCAGCACGTGCCATGACCACGACCAGCGCGGTGCGTCCGCCGTCATCGCAATCATCGTAACCGGGACCCGCGCGAGCACCGATCGGAAAGATGATAAACAGGGCCGCGTGCCTCCCGCTCTCACCAGCGTCCCCACCGACATCCTCAAAAAAGCCCTGAGCCTGCTGCATCGTGGCGAGCTGGTCTGTCCGCTCACCCCGCTCGAGCTGGTGCGCAGCGGCTTTCAAAACCATCTCGACGCCATGCTCGGCCACCTGCGCACCCTCGACGCCGCCGGGGTCCGCGCCGTGCTGACGGGCGTGCTCTCCGAGCGCCTGTTCGACGCCGAGGGTCGGCCTCGCGTACCGGGCCCACGAGCGATCGACATCGAGTCGTAGTTGTTGCGCATGCAAAAGGCCCCGACGACCATACGGTCGCGGGGCCCTCTGCGCTGCCACCGGATCAGTGGGTCAGCTTGCGGTACTTGATGCGATGCGGGGTCAGGGCATCGTCGCCGAGGCGGCGCTTCTTGTCGGCCTCGTAGTCCTCGTAGTTGCCCTCGAACCACACCACCTTGGAGTCACCCTCGAAGGACAGGATGTGGGTGGCGATGCGGTCGAGGAACCAGCGATCGTGGCTGATGACGACCGCGCAGCCGGGGAACGCGAGCAGGGCGTCCTCGAGGTGGCGCAGGGTGTCGACATCGAGGTCGTTGGTGGGCTCGTCGAGCAGCAGCAGGTTGCCGCCGCGCTTGATCAGCTTGGCGAGGTGCACGCGGTTGCGCTCACCGCCGGACAGCACGCCGACCTTCTTCTGCTGGTCGGCGCCGTTGAAGTTGAACTTGCTGACATAGGCGCGGGCGTTGATGTCCTTGCCGCCGACGCTGAGCGTCTCCTGCCCGCCGGAGATCTCTTGATAGATGCTCTTGTCGGGGTCGAGGCTGTCGCGGCTCTGGTCGACGAAGGCGATGTCGACCGTCTCGCCGATCTTCATCTCGCCGCTGTCGGGCTTCTCCTGGCCGGTGATCATGCGAAACAGCGTGGTCTTGCCGGCGCCGTTCGGGCCGATCACACCGACGATGCCGCCCTTGGGCAGCGTGAAGCTCATGTTGTCGAACAGCAGCCGCTCGCCGAAGCCCTTGCTCAGCTTCTTGGCCTCGACGACCGTGTTGCCGAGGCGACGCGAGAACGGGATCACCAGCTCGGTGGTGTCGACGCGCTTGTCGTTGCTCGCGGCGAGCAGGGTCTCGTAGGCGGTGACGCGCGCCTTGCTCTTGGCCTGGCGGGCCTTCGGCGACATCTGCACCCACTCGAGCTCGCGCGCGAGGGTGCGCTGGCGGTTGCTCTCGGCCTTCTCCTCCTGGGCCAGGCGCTTGCGCTTCTGGTCGAGCCAGGACGAGTAGTTGCCCTTCCACGGGATCCCGTGCCCGCGGTCGAGCTCGAGGATCCAGCCGGCGACGTTGTCGAGGAAGTAACGATCGTGGGTGATCGCAACAACCGTGCCCGGGTACTCCGACAGGAAGCGCTCGAGCCACGCGACGCTCTCGGCGTCGAGATGGTTGGTCGGCTCGTCGAGCAGCAGCAGGTCCGGACGCTGCAGCAGCAGCCGGCACAGCGCGACGCGGCGCCGCTCTCCGCCGCTCAGCATCGTCACCTCGGCGTCGCCCGGCGGGCAACGCAGCGCGTCCATGGCGATCTCCAGCGTGCGGTCGAGGTCCCAACCATTGCCGGCGTCGATCTTGTCCTGCAGCTCGGCCTGCTCCGACAGCAGCCGATTCATCTCGGCGTCGCTCATCGACTCGCCGAGCTTCATGCTGACCTCCTCGAAGCGCGCGAGCACGGCCTTCATCGGGGCGACGGCCTCCTCGATGTTGCCGAGCACGGTCTTGTTCGGGTCGAGGCCCGGCTCCTGCGGCAGGTACCCGACGGTCGCGCCCTCCGCGGACCAGGCCTCGCCGAGGAACTCCTTCTCGACGCCCGCCATGATCTTCAGCAAGGTCGACTTGCCAGCCCCGTTGGCGCCGAGAACGCCGATCTTGGCGCCCGGGAAGAACGAGAGGTAGATGCCCTTGAGCACCTCCTTGCCGTTGGGATAGACCTTGCGCAGGTCCTTCATCGTGTAGATGTACTGATACGCGGCCATGACTCTCCTGAGGGCGCCGCCGGAGCGTGCGCGGCGGGAGGATACCAGCGCCACGGGCCATGCGCGCGCTCACCCGCGCGACACGAACCCGTGCGAAATCTCGGCGTCGGCGCCGACCCGGGGGTCCCCGGGGGCTGGTACCGGGCCCGCGCCGCTCCCATAATCCCGGCGCGATGAGCCAACCATTCGAAGCCGAGGTCGTCAACCCGTCCGATGCCGACAAGTCCAGCGCCACCGAGGCTGCACCTGCGGTGGTGCCAGGGGCCACGGGGTCGTCGCCCGACGGGACGGGCAAGCCGGGCGACGCCGGCGACGCCGAGGCGAAGCGGGCGGCGCAGAGCCACGCGCTGGCGGTCGATGCCTCGTTCAAGCGTTACGGCATCGAACGCTGGGGTCGTGATTTCCTGCGTTCGAACGAGCACGGACATCTGGTGTTCACGGCGCCGAACTGCCCGCCGGTCGACCTGCACGCGTTGTCGGTCGAGCTGGCGCGACGCGGCATCCGAACCCCGTACGTGATCCGGTTCCCGACGATGATCGAGAACCAGATGGGCATCCTCAAGAGCGCGTTCGCCAAGGCGATCGCCGAGAACAATTATCAGGGCCAGCACATCGGCGTGTACCCGCTGAAGGTCAACCAGCGGCGCAGCGTCGTCGACGTGGTGGTCAAGGCCCGCGAGCGCCTGAACTACGGGCTCGAGGCCGGCAGCAAGCCGGAGCTGCTGCTCGCGCTGGCCCAGCCGCCGCTCAAGCAGTCACTGCTGGTCTGCAACGGCTACAAGGACCGCGAGTTCATGCGCATGGCCTTCCACGCGGCCGAGCTCGGGCACCACGTGATCATCGTGCTCGAGAGCACCCGCGAGGTCCGCCGCTACCTCGACGTGTTCAACGAGCAGGACTGGATCGCCAAGCCCGAGGTCGGCGTGCGCGCCAAGCTGTACAGCCGCGGCAGCGGCCGCTGGCAGGGCTCGGGCGGCGAGAGCTCGAAGTTCGGCCTGACCACCAACGAGATCCTCGCCGTGGTCCGCGAACTCAAGGGCGCCGGCATGCACAACCAGCTGTCGCTGCTGCACTTCCACATCGGCTCGCAGATCACCCAGATCAAGCGCATCAAGACCGCCGTCCGCGAGGGCGCGCGCATCTACGCCGACCTTCAGGAGCACTGCCCGCAGCTGCGCTACCTCGACCTCGGCGGCGGCATCGGCGTCGACTACGACGGCAGCCGCACCTCGTACCCGTCCTCGGCCAACTACACCCTCGACGAGTACGCCTCGCAGGTGGTGTTCGAGGTCACCGAGGCCTGCGCCGAGGTCAGCGCGCGCCAGCCGACGCTGCTCACCGAGAGCGGCCGGGTGGTGACCGCCAATCACGCGGTCACGATCGCCGACCTGCGCGAGGTCCAGGGCGAGCTGCTGCCGGTGCCGGAGCGCGGCGACGACGAGCATCGCCTGGTGACCGAGCTGCGCGAGACGCTGGAGAACATCAACACCAAGAACGTCGACGAGTACTTCCACGACGCGATCGACTTCCGCGACGAGTGCTTGCAGCTGTTCTCGCGCGGTTATCTGTCGCTCGAGGAGCGGGCCTCGGCGGAGGGCCTGTTCAACCGCATCCGGGTCAAGGTCGAGAAGATCGTCGAGACCCTGGCGCACCCCTCGGAGGAGATCACGGACTTCCTGAGCAAGGCGCAGCAGAAGTACCTGGTCAACTTCTCGATCTTCCAGTCGATCCCCGACGCGTGGAGCATCGACCAGGTGTTCCCGGCCGCGCCGCTGTCGCGCCACGCCGAGAAGCCGACGATCCACGCGCAGATCGTCGACATCACCTGCGACAGCGACGGCTGCGTCGAGACCTTCGCCCACCCGGACGAGAACCTCCACTATTTGCCTCTGCACGAACGCCGCGGGCCCGACGAGAAGTACTACCTCGGCTTCTTCATGACCGGGGCGTACCAGGACAGCCTCTCAAACGTGCACAACCTGTTCGGCCGCTGCCACGAGGTGATCCTCCGCAACCCCGACGACGACATGGTGCTGCCGGGCAGCGAGCGCGTCGAGCTCAGCCCCACCCTCACCTTCGAGATCAAGATGGGCGCGACCTGCGAGGACACGCTGTCGGCGATGGACTTCGACGTCGAGCGCATCAACAAGTGGCTGCGTGACCGCCACCTGGCGGTCGAGACCACGCTCGGCGAGTCGTGGGCGATGGGCCTGCTGCAGAGCTACCCGTACCTGTCACGCTGAGCCGAACACCGCCTGCAGCAGCGCGGCGATCAGCCACAAGCTGAGGCCGACGGTCAGCAGCAGCAGCGCCCCGAGCCCGAGCACCAGCGCGACCACGAAGCCGTGGTCGGCCCGGCGGCGCTGCTCGGGCGCGTCCATGTGCGCGCGCAGCAGGACCATGTTGCGCTCGTTGGCCCGCCAGCCGAGATCGAAGATGTCCCCGAGGATAGGGACGGATCCAGCCACGAAGTCGACGCCGATGTTGCCGGCCATGCGCAGCAGCGTCGGACGGGCGACGCCGAGGCTGGCCGCGCGCAGCAGGATGTAGCCCGAGGCGAGCGCACCCGCCCAGTCGCCGAGGCCAGGGATGAGGCCGAGGATCGGGTCGAGGCCCACGCGGATGTCGGTGCCCGGGATCCGGATCGCCGCATCGAGCAGGCGGCTCAGGCGGGCGAGGCTCGCCAGTTCTCGTTGCTCGTCTTGCGCTTGCTCCGTCGGCGGCATGTGACCAGCATAGCGCGGGCCGGCTCGCGCTCAGCGCACGCTGAACCGGATCGGCTCGAGACGCGCGGCGATCCTTCCGTCGGCAGGTCGCGCCAGGACCTCGTGGTCGCCCGGCGTCGCGGGAATTCGCAGCAGGTACGGCCAGTCGCTGCGACCCGCGATCCGTCCGTCGACCACGAACTCGATGGCGCCCAGCGTGCGAGCTGCGGCCTCTCCGCCCTCCTGCAACTCGGCGCGCAGCTCGATCGTCTGCGACTCGGCACGACCGCTGCCCATCGCGTACACGCTACCCGGCGCCGGCGCGACCAGCTGCACCACCGGCGCACCGAGGCCCGGCGCCGCACAACCCGGCACCTGCGAGCGCGGCACCCACGGTCGACCATAGGGGTCCGGCGTCGCACCGACCGCGGCGCGCTCGGCCAGCCACACGTCGAAGACCGGCGGCAACACGACGGCGACCTCGCGGGCCTGCGGATCGCAACGCAGGCCCGCCGGCGCGGACGGATCGCGCCGTACGTGCACGTGCAGGTCACATGTCCCTCGAGGCAGGTGGTCGGCGAGGAAGTTGCGCTCCACTCGCTCGTCGCAGGCCGGCCCCGCAGGCAAGCCCGAGAGCGGACAGACCTCGGCGCTGACCAGCAGGCCGGGGTCCCACAGCGGGGCCCGCTGCGGCACGTCCTGCATCGCGCGGCCCATGACGTCGGCGAACAGCGGGCCCGCCCCGGAGGCGCCGGTGAGGCGGTCGGTCGGCGCGCCGTCGGCGTTGCCGAGCCAGACGGCCACGGTGCGCTCGCGGGTGTAACCGACGGTCCAGGTGTCGCGGTAACCGGAGGAGGTGCCGGTCTTGACGGCGACCGGATACGGCATCGTGAACGGGCCGCGGCCGTGCAGGCCACGCACGCGCGCGAGCGGGTCGGCGAGCACATCGGAGACCAGAGCCGCGACCGCGGGTTCGAGCACCAGCGTGGTGCTCGCGGGCTGCCCGAGGGCCGAGAGGTCGGTGACGGTGTAGCGCAGCGGGGCATATTCGCCGCCGCGAGCGAGGGTCGCATAGGCCGCAGCGAGCTCGCGCAGCTCGACCTCGCCGCTGCCGAGCGCGAGCGCGAGTCCGTAGTAGCTGGCGGGCTCCTCGAGGCTGACGAGGCCGAGGTTGTGCAGCAGGCCCAGCAGCTTCTGGGGGCCCTGCTCGGCGGCGAGGCGGACCGCGGGGATGTTGAGCGAGCCGGCCAGCGCCTCGCGCAGGGGGATCGGCCCCTCGAGGCCGCCGTCGAAGTTCTTCGGCACGTACACGCCGCCGGGCTCGAGGAAGGTCGTCTCGACGTCGGCGGTCAGCTCCGCCGCGGTGTGCCCGGCCGCGAAGGCCTGCGCGTACACGAAGGGCTTGAGGGTCGAGCCGGGCTGCCGACGTGCGCGCGCCATGTCGACCTGGCCGGCGATCGCGACGTCCTGAAAGTCCGCGCTGCCGACGTGGGCCAGGACCTCGCCGCTCGCGTTGTCGACGACGATCACCGCCGCGTTGCCGCCCCCACGCCCGGCGATGCTGGCGAGGTGCGTGCGCGTCAGGCCCTCGACCGCGCGCTGCAGCTCGAGGTCGAGGGTCGTGATCGTGGCTGTCCCCGGGGACAGCTGGTCCTCGGCAAGCAGCGCCTCGACCAGGTGCGGCGCGTGGAACGGGTGCAGCAATGGTTTGAGCACGACCGGCTCATCGAGCGCGCGCTGCAGCTCGAGCGCGCTCAGGTGACCGGCCTCGTGCAGCGCCTTCAACAACGCGCGCTGGCGCAGCGAGACCCGCTCTGGATGCTCGTAGGGATCCAGGAACGATGGTGCGCGTGGCAGCACCGCGAGGTGAGCCGCCTGGGCCCAGCTGAGGTCCTTGCTGGCGACCCCGAAGTACGCGCGTGCGGCCGCCTCGGGGCCGACCAGGCCGTTGCCGTAGGGCAGGCGGTTCAGGTACTCGCGAAGGATCTGCGGCTTGGTGAGCGACTGCTCGAGGTTCTGCGCGCGCGCGGCCTCGCTGAGCTTGCCGACGAGGCC
>ERZ795056.7212-NODE-7212-length-10721-cov-5.281549_pt1 | contig 10721 bp, 6 predicted proteins | sample MGYA00375140_ERZ795056 | MGnify/ENA primary metagenome ERZ795056 (study PRJEB30185, sample SAMN05720227) | activated sludge metagenome | isolation source: Anaerobic digester | place: USA | collected 2015-03-09 ...
TCGTCGATGATCAGGCGTCCCGAGTTGCCGAAACTGGAGACAAATCCTCCGGTCGAGGTGAAGCGCGCAAACCCGTAGGCACGATCGCCATTGCCGTCGGTGATGATGCCGCCGGCAATGATGTTTCCGCCCGGCAACACAACCAGTCGCGAACAACTGTCATTGCGGATGCCATTGCCCACGTTGAAGTCCACTTCCACATAGCCATCGCTGCTGAACGACGTATCCAGCTGGCCGGCGGAGGTCAGGCGCACGATGAGCATGTTGCGGCTCGCGCCGCGGTCGACCCAGCCACAGGTCAGCACCTTGTCATCGACCGACACGACATGGTTGGCCCAGGTATTCAGGTCGAGGAACGGGGCGAGATTCGACAACGACAACTTGCCATCCGTCGAGAACGTGGTGTCGTAGCTGCCCGTTGCGTTGAGGCGCACGACAAAGCCGCTCAATCCGCCGTCGCGGGTTCCCCAACCGGAGATGACCGCCTTGTCGCTGGCGTCGACATCAATGGACGTGCAGGTATCGGCGTTGATGCCGCCCATGTCCGCTGCAACGCGACGCGTTGCTTCGAGGTCGTCCGGCCCGGTGTAGCTCATGTCGAGCAGGCGCGCATTGTTGATGTGCCGGGTCACCGCGCAATCCGTGTTGGAATTGCCGGATTCACGCCAGGCATTGAGCACCAGCACCCGCTGCCTGTGGTCGACTGCAATGCCCTGGGCATATTCGTTGATCAGGTGCTGGCGGGTGATGTTGACGAATGCTCCGCTCGCGCGATCCGGCCCGAACAGGTCCCAGGTGGTTCCTGTCAGCGATTGCGCATGGAGGACGCCTGACGCAACAAGCATTGCGATCATCGAAACCGGTCGAACGGACATTGTGGCTTGCTCCCGAAACTGGATTTGGGTGTCTCAGGGCTCAAGCACGAGAATTCGCCCCGGCAGGGGCCACATGACCCGTGACAACCGGCGCCAGTCACCGATGAACTCATCCCACTTCGTTAGGGCCTGACCCGGGACGGGACCACTCACGCCGGCTCGTGGTACTTGTCCATCGGGGCTTCATGGACGTGCAGCTCGCTATTGAGCGGGATCGAACCCGTCTGCGAAAAGGGGGCCGGGCAACGCAACGATGAATTGCGGATTGCCGAGTTGGGTATTCGCCCCGACGAGGGTTCGCAGGGACGTGATTGCGCCCGTCAGGAACTGGGAATACACCGTTACCGAATTGCCACCCGAATTCGCGACCATTATTTCGTCCGTATCCGCATTCAGGGCCACACCGTTGGGGCTGGACATGCCGCTTGAAGAACCACCCCAGACAGCCGTCGCCGATACATTTCCCGAAGCCGTTCTCGGGAACTTCAGCACGGCAGGATCAAACGTGATTTCGTAAAAAGGATTGGTGACGTAGTAGCTGTCGCGCCCAGGATCGAGCGCAATGCCTATCGGACCATTGTTGAAACCGGTGTTGGAGCCGGAAATCGTGCGTATCGGCGCAACGTTTCCATTTCCCGTGCGCGGGTAGACCGACAACAGGTTGCCGTTGTTCGCCACCGCGATCTCGTTGTGGGAGACATCGATGAGCACGCCCCACGGATTGCTGAAGCCGGTATTGAGCAAGGTCCGCAGGGGTGCGACGTTGCCGGTGCTTGTTCGCGAGTAGACAGTTACCGAGAATCCGGCACGATTTGCCACGGCGATTTCGTTGTTCAATGTGTCAACCGCAATGCCGCGCGGATCGTTGAGATCGGTCAGGGCTCCGGAAATCGTGCGCAGCGGCGCCACGTTGCCATTCGCCAGGCGCGGATAGACAGTCACCGAGTACGGCAAGGACTTGTTCACGACAAACAATTCGTTGTTGATCAGGTCCACCGCGATGCCGCTTGGACTGCCGAGCCCCGTCGCGTTTCCTGCAAGGACACGCAGCGGCGCGGCGTTTCCACTTGCGTTGATGGCATGGACCGTGACGGAATTGCTGTTGGAATTCGAGACGTAGATTTCGTCCTGGGCCAGCGCCGCGTGCGTTGGGACCAACTGAATGGCAAGAGCGAACCGCAGAAGCAGTGTCCTGTTCATCCATCCACCTCCGGCAAAGCGAAACACCTGGCCGTCACACATCCCGGGACATGCGCTCCGGGAGCAATCCATCGCGCTTGCCACTGGCAATCGCGCGCAGCATACATCCAATCCCGCTGCAGGGAAGAGTGATCCACCCTGCTCCACTCCTGCGGTCCGGGTACCGCTCCTGCGCCGGACAAGCCGATGTCGCCCGGAACGCCGCACTGCGTCTTGTTGCGGCCGGCGGACCAGCGCACCCGAGGATCGCCATCCGCTCCATCGTCGCGGTTGGCGATCCGTCAGCCGACGGTCGAGGCAATACGGTTATTGCCGGACAGCCGTCTGGGATCCGTCGACGAGGTCGCGCAACTTTTCGATCGTTTTGCTCCGGCTCGCGGCGGCTGACTGCTTGCCGAGTTCATCAGCGGCATCAAGTGCGAGGATCGCGTTGAGCAGTTCCGCCTTGATGCCGCGTGGCGGGACGCGCGTGAGCTTGCCGTTGACGATGACGAATCCGTCGCCGCCTCGAGACGTGCCACCAAATACCTCGGCCACGATTTCGTCGATCTCGACCTTGGCGTGCCTGGCGGTCGGCAGGTTGCGTGTGCTGAACGGCCGGATCGCGGCGGACTTCTCGCACACGCCGCGGCGATCCATCGATACGCGTCGGCCCGGGCTTCCATCGGTCGGCACCAGCGAGCGCTCTAGTTGCCATGCCTTCCTGAAGTTGAATCCCCGCAGCGTATGCGCGTGAATTGTTCTGCTTTCGAGGTGCAGATGCGGCGTTCCACTCGTGTTGCCCGAGTTGCCCGCTTCGCCGAGCTTCTGACCGGCCACCACGGTCTGCCCGATCGCCACCACGATGCTGTCCATCCTGAGGTGTGAGTACTTGACCTCGAGCGTCGCATGCCGCACGCGCACGTAGTTGGCTTCGGGGTCAGCGAGTTCCGAGCCGTACGGGTTGTCGGGATTGCCATCCACCACCTCCACGACCTCGCCATCCGCCATCGCCCTGACCTTGCGCCCGAACACGCGGATATCGGCGTTCTCCGTCGCGCTTGAAGACCTCTTGCTCGTCCACTCACCGGCCACGCGGGCAATGATCCTCATGTCGTGCCCATACGCCTGCAATCCGTGCACACCGCCGTTGTACCAGTGACGCGCGGAGGTATCGATGTATTCGTCGTCGTCGAGGTCATCGACTGAAAACGGCATGAGGAACGAATGCTCCGCGACGGGACGCCAGGCCATCAGATCGAATACCTGGGTATGAGGCTGCGTGAATCCCGAGCAGTAGACATTGATCGCGATGCGTCGCGGAGCCGGTGCATCGAGATAGACCTGGTTGTAGCGCTTCTGGTCCTGCTCGTTCGTGTAACTCCCGTTGCACCAGGTCGCCGTACCATCCGGCACGAGCATCCCGCCTTCCGGCTCCATCGTGTCCTGCTCGCGCTCCATCGTTTCCGTTGGCAGATCAGAGCCGGGAAACGAGAACGTGATGTCCTTTATCGTGATCTGGGTATTTCCGATGTTGCGGATAACCATGCTGATCACGATCTTGAGGCGCTCCTTGTGATCGAGCGACTCGGGAGCGAGCGGGAGGTAGTAGATCGTGTCCTGCTGGGATGGATGCGGCTCGATGAAAAGTTCGGGTGTTGACATGACGGGACATTCCTTCGCAGGGATCGCATCCATTCACTCGTCGAGGCCCGGCAGATCGACATCCTGATGCCGTCGTCCTGCAGAATTCGCCGGGTTGTCCTGACAAACGCACAAGCGGGCGCAGCGGGGCCAGCATCGATGCCGACGCCCACGGTGCGATGCTGAAGAATCCCCATCGACGTAACGGTCAATTCCCGAATCGTGCGGGCGCGAGATCGCTGAAACGCGCGACGACCTCGGCAACAGTCCCGAGTCAGCGGGCCGGCTTGCCCTTCTCCAACCGGCCGCTAAGGGGAGGCAAGTATCGTCACGACCGCTGTCGAGACTCCGCCCCGGCCATCGCTGATCGTGTAGGTGAAGGTCGCCGGTATGTTGACGGTGCCGATCGGCGTGAACGTCACCGTCTGCCCCGCGCCCGTGATCGCAACCGAACCATCCGGATTGCCGCTGGTATCGATCGGCTGGGTCAGGCCGATGATCGTCAGCGGGTCACCGTCCGGATCGCCGTCGTTGGTCAGGACATTGAATACCAATCCGTCAATCAGGAAGACCGTATCGTTCGCCGCTGTCGGCGGCTGGTTGGGCGCCCCTGCCGCGCTCACGGTCACCTGGGCAGTCGCCGTATGGCCCTGACCGTCACTGATCGTGTAACTGAAGGTGACCGGCAACGTCGTCTGGCGGAAGTAGGTAAGCGTCTGGCCGGCATCGGTGATTGCCACCGTGCCGCCGCTGACGGGCGGCTGGGTCACGCTGATGATCGTCAGTGCGTCGCCATCCGGATCGCTGTCATTGACGAGGACCGGCAGCACCAGGACCGTGTCGGACGCCTGCAATACAAAGGTGTCGAACACCGCAACAGGCGGTTGATTGGCCGGTGCCGAGATATTGATCGTGACCAGTGCCGACGCCGTGCCACCGCGACCATCGCTGATCGTGTATGAAAAACGATCGATGCCGATGAAACCACCGAGCGGTGTATAGGTCACGCCATTGCCGTTGATCACGGCCGTGCCGCCGTTGAGCGGTGTCGTCACACTGACAAGACTCAACGGATCGCCATCCGGATCGCTGTCATTGGCCAATACATTGATCGCGATCGGCACGCCGGTCGTGGCAGCCGTGTCATTGTTGGCGATCGGATCCTGATTCGGTTGCAAGGCCACCGTGATGCGGACGGTCGCCACTCCTTCGCCGCCGCGACCATCGCTGGCCCGGTAGGTGAATGAATCCGGTCCGCTGTAGCCGGTCACCGGCGTGTAGGTCACGCCATTGCCGGACAAGGTTGCCGACCCGTGCGAGGGCGTGCCGACTTCAACGACACTGAGCACGTCGCCATCAGCATCACTGTCGTTGGCCAGCACGTTGACCGTCACCGACTGGTTGAACATCGTGGTCGCCGCATCGTCGCGAATGACCGGCGGATTGTTGGCCTGGGCACTGACCGTGACCGTGACCAGCGCAGATCCCGTTCCGCCCTGCCCGTCGCTGACCGAGTAGCGGAACGAGTCAGCGCCAACATAACCCGCCGCTGGCGAATAGAGGATCTGGTTGCCCGCAATGACAGCCGTGCCGTGCGCCGGCGTGCCGACCGAGAGCAATGACAACGTGCCTCCATCCGTGTCGTTGTCATTGGCCAGCACATCAATCGAAACCGGGGCGCCGCCGCTGGTCGTCGCCGCATCGTCGCTGGCCAGCGGAAACAGGTTCGTGTACTCCTTCGGCGATCGGGTCACGCTGGTCGTCTGTGAACGGCGCACGCGGTAGGTTTCCACCGTGCGCGGATGGGCGGTCGAGTTGCGTGCGAGCGAACGCGCGATCCAGGCCGGTCCTTCGAGCTGGCTGGTCGGCACGAATGATCCCTTTCGTCCGAACTCGTAGCGCAGGAACAACGAGAAGCGGTCATCGTCGCTCGCATCGATTCCGCCGCTGCTGTTCACATGCTCGGCCAGCCCCGCGACGCCCCATCCGCTCTTGCCGAGCGGCGCATCGATCCCGACCGAGACCGTATTCGACCGGGCGCCATCACCATTCTGGAAGCTCGCTCCGCCATTGATGCGCATCGACAGCGGCTCGAATACGTGGCTGACCTGCAAGCCGACCTCCGAGTCGAACGGCTTGCTCGCGAATACCGTCGCGACCGTCGTCGTTTCGATTTGCGTATAGGTGCCGATCTCGTCGCTGCCGGTGATGGGTGCCGCATCCGATTGCAAGCCGATTCCATCATTGCGCGGCCCGCTGATCCCGCGCGCGATATATCCCTCGATCGAGAATGCGCGCCGTTCGATTCCAAACCCGAGCGTCGCCTTCCTGGCGTGTTCACCATTCTGGTCGACCGCGAAAGAGAGCCGCGCAACGGTCGCGCGATCCGGCTGCTCGCGCGCCTCCTGGGCCGTCATTCCCCAAAGCCAGTTGTAATCGGACTGGATGCCGCCGGCGCCCGTGCGATCCCACCAGAGCTGCTCGACGAAGGCCCGTTCCTCGCTGCGCGCAAAGACTCCGGTCAACTTGCCTTCGCTGTCGCCTTCGCTGTTGATGCCGATCGAAATGCTGCCATCGTTGCCGACGTAGCTCAGTGGTACCGATGGGTCGGTCACCTTCGGGATGTCGTCATCCTGTTGCGCCCATGCCTGGGCAAGCGACAAGGCAGCGATTCCCGCAACAAGCAGTCGATTGATATGCAGCATGACTCCCCTCCCCCGAGTGGCGCGACCCTTACAGTCCCCGATCGATCACCAGCGTCACGTGCACCGGCCGTCGATGGCGCGAGTATGCACCGGTCCGATGCCACGCGATATATGGTTTTCTCGGCTCAGGTCCAAACGAAGGCGTCGGGAGTTCAATGTCCCTTGTAGCACATGCTGGAAAATGTGCGCCGCACCGTGCCGCCAGAACCGAAGGTGAATCGTGGCTGCTCGTCCCTCTCGACGCGCCCGTCTGCACACGTCCTGTACACGTTGCAGTGTCATCCGTCTCAGCCTCCGAACTGACGACGAGAAGGCGCATGAGCGTGCCCGCAGGATTTCGCTGGTTGCGAGTGATCCCGATCGCGCTCGGGTTCGCGATACTTTCTTCTTGTGCAGAGAAGGCGACACTGCCGGTCAAGTAGGGAATGGGGCGGGATACCGAACTCCCGCCACCCCGTTCCACCCCGATTCCGACCATCAACATCGCCAAAGCCGTCGGATGGCCAGAAGGAATCAAGCCCATGCCGGCAGCCGGAACTCGGGTCGGTGCATTTGCGAGCGGACTCGATCATCCGCGTTGGCTTCTGGTATTGCCGAACGGCGACGTGCTGGTCGCCGAAACCAATGCGCCTCCCAAGCCCGATGATGGCAAGGGCATCAAGGGATTCTTCATGAAGCGGGCCATGAAGAAAGCTGGCGCTGGCGTCCCGAATGCGAACCGGATCACCTTGTTGCGGGATGCCGACGGAGACGGCATCGCCGAACTGCGCACGGTGTTCATCGATCAACTGAAATCACCGTTCGGAATGGCCCAGCCTGGCGATCAGCTTTATGTCGCCAATACCGACGGGATTATTTCTTTCACGTACGCATCCGGCGTCACAGAACTCCGGCAACCGCCCACCCCGATCGTCGACCTGCCTGCAGGACCGATCAATCACCATTGGACAAAGAGCCTGATCGCCGCTCCTGACGGAAGCGCGCTGTATGCCACGGTGGGGTCAAACAGCAATGTCGGCGAGAACGGCATGCTGGAAGAAGTCGGCCGCGCGGCGATCTGGAGGATCGACCCACGGTCGCGCAGCAAGAAGCTGTTTGCGACCAGCCTGCGCAATCCCAACGGCATGGCGTTCGAACCGGTAACGGGCATGCTGTGGACGGCTGTCAACGAGCGCGATGAAATTGGCAGCGACCTCGTTCCGGACTACATGACATCGGTCCACGAAGGCGGGTTTTATGGATGGCCATACAGCTATTACGGCCAGCACGTCGATGCGCGTGTGAAACCCCAGCGCCCGGAACTGGTCGCAACCGCGCTCCTCCCCGACTACGCGCTGGGTGCCCACACCGCTTCACTCGGCTTGGCCTATTCAGCATCGACTGCGTTGCCTGCGCGGTTCCGCAATGGCATGTTCATCGGCCAGCACGGTTCGTGGAATCGCGACCCGGCCAGCGGCTACCGCGTGATCTTCGTACCGTTCACCGAGGGCAAGCCGGCCGGCGACGCAGTGGAAATCCTCACTGGCTTCCTCGGCAAGGACCACACCGCCCATGGGCGTCCGGTCGGTGTCGCGATCGCTCGTGATGGCGCGCTGCTCGTCGCGGACGATGTCGGCAACACGATCTGGCGCGTCGTTGCCGACCAGGCTTGACGAGCTGCCGGCTCGACTCAGCGTGGCCAGACATCCGACGTGCAGGTCGTTGCGGAGCTGCAATGGAAGATTGCCAGTTCGTCGGTCGACCCATCCACGACGACAGGGATCCCGTCGACTCCGAGCGCCGCTGAAACAGGATTGGGCTGGCTATTGCCCGCGCTCGTCGCGCTCCATGTGGTGTATGCATTGCAACTGGCAGCATCCTCGCAGCGACCGATGCGCACGCGCCCGCCGCCCGTGCGACCGGCGACCCAGACCACCCCGTCGATGCCGACGGTCGCGGCGACGTGGCCCTGGATACCACCCAGGCTCGCCACGCTTGGCGTCGAGCAGGAGGTGATTCCATCACAGCGCACGATGCGGGCGCTGGTGCCGTCGTTATAGGTGATCCATGCACGATTGTCTCCGCCGATTGCAATGCTGCTCGAATTGACAGCGACGACTCCTGTCTCGATCGCGCGCGGTGTCAAGGCGATGGTGCCGCTACCGCCAGTGCCGCAGCCGAAAGTGATGCAGGCAACAATCTTCATGCTGGCGTTGGTCGTGTCGTAGTACGTAATCCAGACGAAGGCTGAATCGCCGGTGGCTGCGCCAACTCCCGCGCTGGCAAACTGGCCCACGTTCCCCGTGGAATCCAGAATGGCGAAGAACGGCGCCGTGCAGGAAGCCGAACTGCATCTCACGGATTTGAGGTCACCGTTGGTGACGTCGTAATAAAACACGAGAATGGGCGCAAAGGTGCCATCTCCGTCGACGATGCTGGTGTACTGGCCGACATCTCCGCCGGAATCGACCACTACCGATGAACTCGTACTGCAGCTCCTGGTCAGGCAAGAGGCAAGCTTGAGATTGCCATTGCTGCGGTCGTAGTAGCTGATCACCGGCAGGCCGTCCTTGCGAATCGTGATCGAACTGAACTCGCCGACAATTCCGGTCTGGTCGAGGGTGAAGAGTTCGCTCGAACGGCAGGCCCGATCCGTGCAGTGCGCGACGCGCAGGTCGCCGTTCACGGAGTCGAAGAAACTGATGATCGGGAACCCATCTGCACCGACAATGACCGACGGGCTCTGCGAGGGCGCATCGATTCCGTTATCCGTGAAACCGATCCGCTCGGAGGATCCCGATCCTGCTCCGGTGTCAGCTACAGCCAGCGCGGTCTGGGCATAAGGCGTTGCCGTGATTTCCTGGCGAGGCGCGAGTGTCGTGAAGCTGCCGGAACTGGTACCGATACGCACCCCGATGTCGAGGAAAACCTGATCGCCGACGAAAAAGCCCGCACCAAAATCCAGTGAGGTAGTGAACACGCCATTCGAAACGACGACGTTGTTCGCGATGATGGCTGTCGCCAGCGAACTGCCGCCGCTGGCCGCACTGAAAGGTTCGAAGCGCAGGTCGAACGTACCATTGGCAGGTGCGTTCGATTCCTCGAGCAGGCCCTGATAGGTGAATCGCGATGTGGCAGGCGCGCCTGCGGCACTCAGCAGGATGAGCATGCCGAGTGCGGCGAGCAGGCATTGAGCGATCTTCATGGTGACTCTCCAGCATGGAAGCGGTGGCGACTCATGGTTCGAAGCCGTCGCGAAACAGGGTGTCGTCGAAACTCGTTGGCCAGAAGCCGCCTCGAAGACGAAACACCCCGCCGAGATGATCACCGGCGTCCATCTGGCCGGCGGTGCCGGATAGGGTGAACGCGCCGCCCACCGCGCGCCCGCCCCCGTCGATCGTGTGCGATCGGATGCGGAAGCTGCCGCCGGCCGACTGCGCGACGGCGACGTCGATCGCGACCAGCAACACCACGCCGGCCACCCTCAGGATTTGCCGGGTTTTTCGCATCGCGATCTCCTGGATTCTTTCGGCTGACACACGCACCACGGATCCGCCGCAATTCCCCGCAGCCCGCAGCCCGAGGTCAGGGGACCACGATCGGTCCCGATCGAAGCCGGGCATTTGAAACGCGAACGGAATTCCAGGGACCCGACCCGTGGTCCTTCCACGCAGTGGATTGCGCCATGGACGGGAAGGCTGCCGGTTCTGCCTCAGCCAAGTCTCAACGCAGGCCTCATCACAGGCTGACGAAGATCTCTCGAAACCCTCACGACGCGCCGGAATGACTCGCCTGTGTCATGCTCGCGGAGCTTGCGCGACGAGAAAACCGACGATGCCCCGCCCATCCGACGAATCTTCCCCGGTGTATCGTTTCGAAACCGTGCAGGTCGATGTGCGCAAGCAGATTCTCAGCGTGGACGGCCGGCCGGTCGACGTGGAGCCGAAGCCCTTCGCGCTGCTCGCGGTCCTCGCCGAGGCCAATGGGGGCCTGGTCAGCAAGAACGAACTGCTCGAAAGGTTGTGGCCGCGGCAGGTCGTATCCGAAGCGGTCCTGACGCAATGCGTCCTGCGCGCCCGCCAGGCAATCGGCGATACCGCCCATCGCATCATCGTCACGGTCCATCGCCAGGGTTACCGACTCGGCGTGCCATTGCACGAGCAAGACGCCCCCATCGCCCCACAACCGGATGAGCCCGAACAGGCCTCACCGCTTGCGATGATTCAGCCGAAGCGGCGCTGGTTCCCGGTTGCATTGCTCGCGCTGGTACTGCTCGGGGCCGTGCTGTACACCAGATCGGAAGAGCACACGTCTGAACTCCAGTCACCGCTTAACATCT
>ERZ795056.7216-NODE-7216-length-10717-cov-5.138342_pt1 | contig 10717 bp, 4 predicted proteins | sample MGYA00375140_ERZ795056 | MGnify/ENA primary metagenome ERZ795056 (study PRJEB30185, sample SAMN05720227) | activated sludge metagenome | isolation source: Anaerobic digester | place: USA | collected 2015-03-09 ...
CCGGAGTAAGTGGCAAGATCGGAGAGATTGCGGTCAAATCCCGTCGTTTCTGCGGTTTGGTTCCATTGCAGATTAACGGTGGCGTTGCTGCCGCCGGCAGTGGTTTCATCAAGAACCCATGTCTTTGAAACGACATGGTCGCCGATCAGCGAACCGGCCGGGACATCACTTTCATCATACGCCGTGTAGAGGCCGTCCATCACCCTTGCGCCGATTTCATCTGCCGTTGAACCTACTGTCAGCTGGAGCTTCAGGGGAAGAAATTCCGTTGCCAGCCCGACCGGGTAGGTCACATCAGTGGCGTTGTTCATCACCCATTGGCGCAATGACCCTACACCATTAGTTATCACATAATTTGAACCGTTGCTGCCGTAAAATGCAGCATAAGGACCCATAATCAGGTCATTGCTGCCAAGGGTGATTTTACCGTTTATGAAAGTTAGTGTCCCGTTGACCGTTTCACTGTTACCAAAAATCAATCCGCTAATATTATCCAGATAAAGGTGATTGAATGCACAGGGGGCAGAGCCCTCTACCATTTGAGTGGCTGAACCTTTAAAAGTGAGGCTGCTGGCTTCACCGGCCGTAAAGCTGCCGTTGTTGATCAGGTCCGCATCTTTTATGATAATGCTGGCATTGCCCATGGTTTTCACATAAGCGCCGGAGTTGATGCGTACATCCTGAGAATGTCCGGTTAAAGTGAGCAGGGCCAGAATAACGATTACGCAACATCCTGATATGTGTACCTTATTTTTCATGGCTAATGGTTTCATGGGTTTAATAATCAATGGGTGCTGGTATACCAGTTCAGGTCGTCGATGGTCAATACATCCCCGCTGCTGGCAGAGGTGATCCAGAGTTCCAGGTAGTCGGTCTTATCCATGTTTTCAACGTACACATTGGTCGACCATTGAAAGGATTGGTTGGAATTGTTGGAGGGGATGCGGATCGTGGTTTCACCATATCGGGTAGTGGAATTTCCGTTTTTGACAATGGCTATGTTGATCACCCTGGCTGAAGTACTGTTGGTTTTAACATTTCCTGAAAGAAAAATGACAGCGTCCCTTATATTTTCAGTTTGGTAGGTAATCCGGTTGTTGCCGATGGTCCATTTTGTAGTTGTGCTGTTATAATTGCTGAAACCAACGTATTTATACCAGGTATTGGCTGATGTGATTGTTGTCCAGGTAGTATTATTGGCCACATTGATTTTGCAGTGCGGCGCTTTGCTTTCATATCCGGCATTGTTCTCCATGAATACATTGGCATCGCGGCCATCGGTACGCGAAAAATCAAATCCCGAACAGAAATTCCCGATATTGTTAAAGGAGTTATTCTGGATGATCATCGAGGCAAACCGGAAATTGTTGTTATCGACGGGAGGGAGATAATTAATGCCGATCTGATCAATAGTAAAATTGTAAAATGTTGAACTCAGGATGGATATCTCGGTTGCTTCACCCGCCGACACCAGGTTGTTGGCGATATCACAGTTGTAATAGTCGCATTCGGAAGTCCTGAACACTACTTTAGCGGTATCGGGCGCTGCAATCTCCACACCGGCTACGGTGCATGAGTCAAAGTCCACTTCAAAAAGCCAGATATCCGCGGCATTTGATATAACTATTCCTTTTGAAAAACCATAGAGATAACCGTCCTTAATTTCATAGTAAACATCTTCACCGCTTAAATCAATACCAACTCCCGGGGTTTCTCCGCCATACATGGTAAGCATTTTAAAATAACACTCCGATTTCAGGTTAAAAGCCGTATCTCCCGAAGGACAATTAATAATGGTTGCACCGAACGACAGGCCCTGGAATGTCACCGGAAAAGGCAGGTCAATAGTAATGGTCTCATCCAGGTCATATTCACCGGCACCCAGACGAACTACTACCGGACGGCACATATGGGCATCCAGAAATTCCACTACCTCTTCAATCGTTGTGAAGCTGCCGGTCGCGCTTACATCCAGGAGGTTATCCGCACGCGAATCCTTGGTTTCCAGGAACCAGTTGCCGTTATAAGCAAGGAAAGCTTTGCCATTCCACCGGGTGAGCATGATGCTGTCGTTGGCATCGATCTTTTGCCCGGCGGAAGGTTTTATTTTAATCAGATCCGTATGCAGACCTACATGTTTTACAATGATCTTCAGTCCGTTATCTGATTCGGATATGGTAGGCAGGGTCAGAGAGATGTTCCCTGAAGCCAGGACCAGGGTTTCGGTCTTCAGCAGTGTAGCATCAGCAGATTTGGTCACCGGATCAAAATAGATTTCTTGGTCAGAAGAAGTTTCCAGCCGGTTCCATTTGGCGCCATCCCAGTAATAATAACCGGGAATGACATCATGAACAGCAGCGGTGTTGTAAACCAAAAGACTGGTCGCGGGGTTGGTTACCGGGGTTGCCAGCAGCGTACTGTCGAGGCTGACCCTGGGGATAAGCATTCCTTTGCTGGTCGAGTAAATATCCACTATCGCCGAAGCGTGCGGATCGGAGTTGTTGTCGTTGAATCCAATGTTCTGTCCATTGCTGATGATGATACAGCAAAACAAACATGCTGAGAAGAGAAGCATTCGTTTCATGGTGTAGTTTTTTATGTTTAGTTATGTGATAACTTCTCTTTACAATGCCAGCCATAAGGCCGGACGATAATAGCCGGGGGGATCTATCAGGTGGTGGTTAAAAAAAATCCTTCAAAGCACAATCGTGTCGTTAGTGTTGAAGGAGTAATGTCAGCTAAATCAGTCGAATGTATTTCTTTCAATCGTCAGCGCGAAACACATCATTAGTCGACGCCGCATTGGCAAAGGGAGTGCCAAAATGAAGAGAGGGATAGGGGAAGTTTTGTATTCAACAGTATATCAGTAGATTATATGAGTGAAGAATGAATCGTGAATAGTGGAAAATATTTGGGAGAATTCCTGCCCCCAAAAAAACCGCACACGTGTGCGGAAATAATGGTGGTCCGTTAATTCCAAGAATATGTGGTTAGAATCAGTCTTTTATCAGTTTGCCTGAACTGATTCGGGTAGAGGTTTTCAGAATGATGAAATATAAGCCTTCCGGGAAGCTTGAAATATCAATGGTTACAGTGCCTTTGTGGGTGACGGCAAGGAGATTCTTTTTGATAAGATATCCGGAGGATGAATACAGCTCCAGGGCTGCGGTTTCATCAACCTGTTGACCGGTATTGATAGTGATAAGGCCTTTTGAAGGATTCGGGAAGATTTCAAGTTTTGGGCTGAGGTATTCCGGTATCCCGACGATCATGTCGACTGTGTCCGATGGTTCGGAGCTGCAGCTGTTCAGCGTCACGATCACAAAATATTCCCCGTTCTGGGTCACCTGGTAGGTCTGACCGCCGGCACCGGGGATGAGGACGCCGTTTTTATACCACTGGTTGCCGCAGCAGGAACTGGAGATCAGTTCTGTTCCGTAAACGGTTATTTCCGGCTTCGCCGGGATGGGAAATGCCCTGACCATGGCCGTCCCGTAAGTTATCCCAATGCAGTTGGCATCCTCAACCAATGATATCATATAGTCGCCGGGATCACCTGTTGTGATGTAATACGGTGTTTCCAATACATCATTCACAAAAACGGTCGTGTTCCCGAACGAATAGGTGAAAAACCAGGGTGGGGTTCCCGTCAGATCAACCTGCAGGGTGGTAAAAGTCCCGGGCCCGCATAAGGTATCCCCGCCGGTGAGTGTGCTTGTCGGAAGCTCTGCTACGGCTACGAACACCGAATCCTCAATGGTTGTAAAGCCGTCGTTCACGGTCAGGTGATAGCGTTGTGATACATCGGGCGCCACAAACGGATTGGCTTCGGTGGAGCTCCAGGGCGGATCGCACGGCGGGACGCAGGTCCACAGGTAGTTGTAGTTGCCCGAACCGCCACCGGCATTGGAAAAAAGCCACGAAGAAGAGTAACGGCAGATCAGGGGCGGCGTAGCTGTCGGATTGGCGCTCAACGGCCCGCCGGTGATCGTCACAAAAAGCATGTCCGACTCCTCGCAAAGGGTGGCGAGATTCGTCACATGAAGCGTAAACATACTGGTTTCGGTAAGAATAACCGTCTGTGGGTTTTGGACATCCGGATCGACCAGCAGCTCTTCCGGCGCCCAGTGGTAAGCATAACTGCCGTTGCCGCCCGGAGCGGCATGCAGAGTGATCGAAGTGCCGTAATTGATGGTCGTATCGTTGCCGGCATTGGCGACAGGCACTGGGTTCACCGTGACGGGCTTTACGGCCGAAGGGCCTGTACCGCAGGGATTGCCTGTGCTGACACCGATATTGCCCGACGCGGCATTGATCAGGAATTCGACGAAAACAGAGGTCGTATTCTGCCCGCTGATGATGATCACATTTTCAGGGACGGTCCAGGTATATTCCGTGGCATTCGGCACAGGCGATATGCTGTATACAATACCTGTCTGGCCCGCGCAAAGGGAATCCGGCCCCGATACCGGCCCCGGCGTTCCGATGATCCCGCATACATATCCATCGATGTAGAAATTTTCTTTGGGGATATCATTGAGAACGGTGTAATTGGCATCGGCATATTCGCAGGAGGGGCCGTTGTCGTACCAGTCCAGGCCGGTGATGCCCCCGATATAGGTGAAATGAAGCGTGATGATCGCACTACCGTCGGCCAGGCTGGTCGATGGACCGAACCACCCCATGCTGATCCTCCGGATACCCGTTCCCAGGTCGATTTCACCGGTCGGGAATGAAGGCAGGGCCGGATTCGGCGTCGCTCCCGTAAAATGCATCACCGCGTAGTCGTATTCTATGGAGAGGGAAATTGCGCTGATGCCGGTGAAACCGGTCACGGTAACCGGAACACTGATATTCCCGGGATTCGCCCCGCCAATCGTGGCGGCAGTGGTGACGGGGGCGTCCTGCCCTTGCACCGCCATCATCCCGCCAAGGAAAGACAGGAGGATAAAATAACGGAACCTGAATATGAGGGTAAGCATGTTTTTTTCTGTAAAGATAAATACATTTTACCCAGATTGAAATCATCCGTACCGGTCAGGATTTCAAAAGCAAGCTATGATTTTTTTGACAAGAACAGCTTTTTGAATATTAATGCGGATTATATACATGCCACTTTCCAGCGGGAAATGGATCATAGCAACCGGCCCTGTTACCCTCTGGCTCATCAGTCGTTTTCCGGTCAGGTCAAACAATTCAAAATAACCACACTGCGACTCTCCACCGAAATTAACCCGCATTATCTGCCCTGCTAATGTTATGGAAATCTCAGGAAGACCACTTCCTTCATCTTCAAAAACAGGATCCACAATAAAGTGAAGCCTGAACCGGTCGACCGGGTCGGACGGTGTTCCCTCAAAAACATATTGGAATGATTCGGTAACCCGGAATGTCGTGTCAAGGATCAGATCTTCCACAAATACCAGCGTATCCGTGCCAAAATTAAGCAGTTCCTGTACCGCGAGGGTAAACTCTCCGGCTTCACCGGATTGAAAACCCATTACAACAGACCGGTTGGCATCCAGCGAAGGATAAGTATTGACAGCCAGTCTCAGGGTATCGGCACACCGGGTGAATACCTGCGGGGCATTTTGGAACCCTTCCAGATCATAGGCATCATATTGAATGTCAAAGTATTCCGATGCTTCCGAGTGAAATCTTACAATGATTTCATCTCTGAATGAACCTTCAGGCCCGGATACTTTTAATTTCAGGACAGGATCATCAGAGCGTGCTGCCGTTGCCGCCCGCAAAGGCTGAGGGTTGTGAAATCTTGCCCCATTGTTCACCGTCAGAGATCCGGAATCGGAAGCATGATTTACATGCACAAAAAAACCCTGGTGGGTGCCGATAATGCTGTCGATACCCAATGTGGAACTGGCATGGTCGCCGCGAATAAACGTACCGAAATTGCCGGCCTCGCCATTCAAAACGTACAGGGCCGGATCAACCTGCGACAGAGTCACATTCTCCGCATCATTCCAGTTCATGGCCGAAGGATACGGATTTCCGGCGAGGTTAAAACCGCCGGCGTGTCCGTTTCCGGCGCCGTTATTGGTGAAATCTGCAGAGTAAATGCCGGAAAACAGGCCGGTCCCTTCAAAAACCGCCGGATTCATTACCTGATCATTATTTATGGCAAGGTACCCTTTTAATACTTCAAGTGTATCGTCATCATCCGGCACCGGGATATATTCATTCTGCGGCTCGTTCCATTCAAACAGGTCCGTATTCCCGAATGCATTTTTTGCAGAATGGATTACCGGGGATGAAATTTGATGATGTAAACCAGGGGTATAAATTACGGAACTGACAAACACCCCTGTACCGGAGATGCCGTTATCCAGTAATGAAGCGCTTGCCCCGGTGTCGGACTCCATTGAGAACAGGCCGTCATTTTTAAGATATCCCGACAAGGTCAAAGCTCCTTCTTTTGAGAGGATCAGGGATGCGCCGGGACCGATCAGCAGGTTTTTGCCATTTTCATAACCATTGATCACAGGATACATCCCGGTCTCTGTCTGCGGGACCAGGCCATCGAGGTTTTCATCCGGCACTCCCGCGATGTTCCAGTTCCCCGGATCATCCCAGGAGTTGTTGACAGCGCCGGTCCAAATAGCAAGCAATTCCACGGTGATATCGCCCGGTACTGAGTAAACCGGCTGGCAGCCCGGCTTCTCCACTTTAACCCGGTACGACCAGGTTCCTTCGATCGTGGGTACATCTTCGAACTGAGCCTGTCCTGCAGTGCCGGGAAGGATATCCCAGGCGCCGTCGTTAATACTTCTTTCCCAGTAGACGATATCCCCGCTGTAACCGGTCAGCTCCATGATCCCCGTGCTGTTGCCGAGATAGAGCGCCGAATCGCTCACAATATTTCCGCCGACCGATCCAAAATTGACCGAAGGCTCATAGAGAATGCCCGTCTTATCCTCTCCCAGAACTTCCATGTAATAATCGCCATTGTTGTTTTGTGTCCAGTCATCCTGCGCAATCAGGAACTCGGTACAGGAGCCCGACGGTGAATTGGTGACCAGTTTCAGGATAACATATTCCTGTCCGGCCACCCAGTTGATCCCCGAACCGCCGAAAGAACCGTAAACCTGGTACCGGTATCCTTCCGAAATTTCCGTCTGGCCCTGCGGGAACAATCCGATCGGACTGTAATTCCATTGCAGGGAGGTCACCGGGCTGTTCTGGCTCCATTTGACCGTTATCTGTGCATTGGTCAGGGATTGACCGGAAAGGGTGAATGAGGGTTTAGCCTTTAAAATAAGGGTATCGGCGGTCATGCCGGAAAAAATGCCCGCATCGATCTCTTCCTGCTGCGAAAACGACGGCAGTGTGATCAGGCAGGTGACTGCCAGGAACGATATAACTTTACAGGAATTCATATTAAGTGTCTGTTTGGCCGGAAAAGATTGCTATGCGAATTATTTTACCAGTGTACCGTCGATGTCCAGGCTCCCTGAACCTTTTAATTTCAATGTGGCTCCCGATCGGATCAGCAAGGATTTGCAAACGCCGGGCGCCGTAATGGCCGGATATAATCCACCGGCCACGGCCGGAATTTCGACATCCCGGCTGGCTGCGGGCACTCCGCAGGCATTCCAGTTCGAAGGATTATGCCACAATGTGTCGGCGCTGCCCGTCCAGACGGAGTTTGCCGCCACGCCAACTACATTGGCCGTCGAATAGGCCGTATCGCAGCTCCCCCTTTTTACCACGGCCCTGTAGCGGTATGTTCCCGATGAATCGGGCGTGGTGAAATATTCCCACATCCCCGCCGTTCCTGAAATATTGATCCAGCCAAAGGAATCGTGTTTCTTCTGCCACATCAGGATATTTCCCGAATAGCCCGATAAGACCATCACGGAAGTACTGCTGCCGAGGCATAGGGATTCATCCGGCGTTACCACGCCTCCTTGCGAGATCAGGCTGACCGATGGCTGATACCGGATTCCCGTTTTATTCGAACCGGTTATCGAAATATAATAAGCTCCGTTCAAAACGAAATTGGTATAGGAATCATTGGCAATCTCAAGGTTGGTGCACCCTCCCGGATAATTCACCCGGATCTCAAGTACCGGGTATTCCTGGTTGGCGCTCCAGGTAACATTTTTCGCCCCGACCATCGAGTAAACCTGGTACCGGTATCCTCCATTGACGGAAAATTGCTGAGGCGTGATCTGGTAGTAGGAGTTAACGGTGGAAACAATATTCTGGAGCTGGGTAACGGGGCTCGTTTCCGGCCATTTTATGGTAAACACGATGTTGGTGATGTAATATCCCGCCGGGATAGTGTAGTTCGGCCGGCATTTCAGCACCAGCGTGTCCTGCACGGGCGATTCAAAAATTCCGATATCGATCTTATCCTGCCCGGTAAGGCTTTTATGGGAGATCAGCAGCAGAAAGATGAATAAATAAACTGGCCCTTTAGATTTCATCTTAATAATAATTTATGTAATGATTAAGGCGTATTGTTTCCGATGATGACCGAACCGGTCAGGCTGACCGTCAACGTTGCACCGGATTGGATTCGGATCGACTTGCAGTAAGCAGTTACGTTTACCACCGGGAATGGTTTTGGCGATACATCGGGGATGATGACATCCTTGGAGATGGTCGGTACGCCGCAAACGTTCCAATTGGAGGGATCGTTCCAGTTGCTGTCGGTATTGCCTGTCCAGATGGCATCTCCCTTGACGTCAATGGTAGCAGGCGCTGAAAAGTCAGCCGAACAGCCGAATTTGACGACTTCGGCCCGGTACATGTAAGAGCCTTCTTCCGGCGGTGTTTCGCTATAAGATGTTATGCCGGATGTGCCGGGGATGTCGCTCCAGGTTCCGCCGCCGTTGGTGCTTCTCTGCCATCTTGCCACATCGCCGCTGAAGCTTGCCAGGATCATGATACCGGTGGAGGAGCCCAGGCAGATCTCCCGGGAGCCGTTGACCGATCCGCCTTCTGAGAGGATCTGAACCTCCGGTTGATACAGGATTCCCGTCCGGTTTTGCCCGATCACTTCAAAATAATAGGTCCCGTTATTGGCGACAGTCCAGGCATCTTCGGTAATCTCAAATTCTGTACAGTCTTCGGATGAGTATAAATATTTCAGAACCAGGACCGGGTATTCGGTGTCCTGGGTCCAGTTAAGGATGGTGTTATTCGCTGCGGCAAATATTTGGTGATAATAGCCGTTGTCGAGTGTCACAGGCCCCTGGGGCTGGATATTGAAGGCCGAGTTGACCGGGCTGGCAGCGGGCCATAATTGGTAAACGCTGCTGGTTTCGGGCCAGCGCAGGGTAAACTGGATGTTGGTCAGCCCGTATCCGGGAATATCATGATCCGGGCGGATCCGGATAACCAGCTCATCCGGGCCGGTATGTTCAAAGATGCCGATATCGGCGTATTGCGACGACATGCCGCTGGCCGGCGGAACCGGCTGCCGGCCCGGAGCAGCCATCGTGCTGCCTGGAACCACACATTGAAATACGGAGTTCAGCGCCGTTGAGCCGGTCAGTTCCACCAGGCTCAGGATGATCTCCCGCGCGTCGTTGTTCGGACCGCTGTATTTCACGATCCGGTTCATGGTCAGGTCTTCTTTGTAATAGCCTTCAATGGTTTGGGTAATAACCGGCTCACCGGTCACGTAATAGATCAGATTCATGATCAGCCCGCGGTCATTGGCGGGCCCGCTGTATTTCAGCCTGCCATCGTTATTGATATCGCCCGGTATCATCCCGCTGACGCCATTTTCCAGGCTTACCAGGGCTTTTTTCCCGGCTCCGTAAGGAGGAAAATTGAGCGTATCGGAAAAATCGAAAAGCAGGGGATTGGGTATAATAACAGGATTCAGGCTCATGACCGGGAGATGGTTGCGGTGATGGATCACTACATAATAAGGCGATGAGGGCACTATCCCGTCAAACCGGATGGATCCGTCAAGGCCGGCATCCAGTATCTTTCCGTCGTTCATCAAAATGCCGGCGCTTCTGTCGGCAGGCGGTCCTGCAGGTGTCGATCTCAGCTCAACCAAAACCCAATCTACCATACCGGCCGGGATGGCTGTCAGCGACTCGCTCCCCGTGTACATCCATGGAAGAAAGTTATACGGCTGATTCAGGGGAATGAGGGGTTGGAGTTCCGTGCGCATCAGGTTCGTCAGGCTGTCGTAGGGCCCGTCGAGCAAAACGCTCGCCTGGAATTCGGCATTTTCGCAATCATCCATGTAAACATCAGGGGCGTCATGATATACGGCTCCGGAATAGTCGGTCCCCATGAGTTCCAGGTAGGGATTGGCGTTGTTGGCGACAGTCCAGGAGTCTGTGGCAATTTCGAAATCACTGAATCCGCTGCCGTTGCCATCAAGCGAAAAGGTGAGAACCGGGATCGCTTCACCGGGAAAAAATTCAACCGGCACGAACCCATCGGAACCAAACACGGCGTAATTGAACCCGCCGGAACCTATGGCCAGGTTGACCAGTTCGAGATTAAACCCGGGAGAGCTGATAGTTTCAAGGGCCACCGGATCACCGGCCCACCTGACGGTAAAAGTCAGCATGGTGAGGGTACTGTTGATGCCGGAAAGGGGTTTGAGGCGCACCTCCAGCGCTCCGCAGGCCGTATTGTAAATGCCAAACTCAACGGGTAGCTGGGTGAACTCTTCATTCACCGACCAGGGATAATACAGCACATGATCCGACACCGGGTTGCCGAG
>ERZ795056.7217-NODE-7217-length-10714-cov-3.697439_pt1 | contig 10714 bp, 10 predicted proteins | sample MGYA00375140_ERZ795056 | MGnify/ENA primary metagenome ERZ795056 (study PRJEB30185, sample SAMN05720227) | activated sludge metagenome | isolation source: Anaerobic digester | place: USA | collected 2015-03-09 ...
AACAAATTCAAGTTTGGAGAGAGCAGTCCGGTTGGCATCTTCCAGGCAGCTTGCCGCTACATCCCAGCTTGAAACAATACCAACAGCTTTAGAAACAGCAACACGTTCCGTTATATTAAATCAGAACAATGAATCTATTTTTAGCCTTTTAAAAGTTATTAGTGACAATCAAACTCTTTTAAGACATGTTATTAAGCTACCTGATGCTATTAAATGTTTGGGTGTCATTGAAAACAAAAAGCAACTCTACACATTATCGGAGGATCAGATTATTATTTTAGATTATTATGGCAAAAAGGCTTCCAGTATTAGGGTTTCCAAAATACCAATGCTAAGGGATGTTATTTTTTCCCCCTACGGAATAATAGGAGCATCCAGCTCTGATCTTTGGAATATATCTGGACAAAAGAGAATAGTAGCGTTTGACAACTATATTAGTGTTTTTAAGATAGACAGCATTTCTGGAAATATTTTTACTGGGCTCGCTAATGGAAAGGTAATGGTTACAAATCTGATCACCAACGAAACAAAATAACTTTACAATCATAAGGGTCAGGTCACAGATATTTCCATTGGTAAAAATTTTATCGTTTCTACTGCACTTACCATGAAAATTCCGGTAATCTATTTTTCCTTGACTGATAAGAAAATAAAGAAGTTGCCCAATGCACTATTTTCTGCTAATTCAGTTGATGTATCTGGCGACTATACTACTATGGCAATCGGCTATGAAAATAGTAAAGTAGCCGCCTATCAATTACCTGAACTGAATGAAATATGGCAGGAAGATATTAATAGTTCTGCCAGTGAATTAAAATATCATCCTGGCAATAAAATACTCGCCGCTGCAAGCTCGTCAGGTGAAATAATTATTTATAATAGTTCTGGAACTGCTATAGATAGATGGCAGGCTGTGAGCGGGGGTGTATGGAAAATGCAATGGTTGGGTGATTCACTGATAAGCGGAGGCAGCGACGGATGGATAAGGTCGTGGATGCCTAATCAATCAGGTGCTGCATGGAAAAAATATCGAAAAGCTGACGATTTTTATTGGCATAAGGAAGAACTGATCGGAATTGACAGTAATAATATTTACAATCTTAAAACGGGAAAACAACTGGCATCGATCAGTAACTGGGCAAGTGATAAGGTTCAAGATGCTAGCCATTATGGCATTCTAACCATTAAAAGTAACCGCCTGCATTTTTATAAGAGCGGTACCTATGCTCTTATCGCATTTCCAGAGGTCACAGATAGTTTAAGAGTATCAGCATCGAAAGTTTCCGAAGACGGTGCAATAGTTGTAACCTCATGGAGGCCAATCTCGGCCTATTCTCCACTTATGCGTGGTGCTGTATCGATATGGAATACTATTGACAATTCAGTAAAATGGTTGGATAGTATACCTGATTTTCCTGAATCAATTGCCATATTAAATAATGAACTATTAGCTTGTTCAGGGAGTGACGCAATGTGTATTTGGGAAATTAAAACAAATAAACTTATCTCAAAAACTGGAGGTTATAGTATGAAGCCAATTAAAAAACTGGCGTTTCTCGATCGTGACCAGATTGTGATAGGTTATTTAATGGGTAAAATTCAAGTTGTAAGCACAAAAACTCAGAATAAAATCTTGTATGGTTCTGAAATACCCACAGGATCTATTTATGATTTATGCGTTTTAAAAGATAATAGCATTATCACGATTGATGTAGATGGCATTCGATGGTTTGACAAACAACTGAACTATCTGGGACCGCTGGTGAATACAAAAGGAAGCCGAAGCATCATATCAAAAGTCTCAGTTTCGGATTCAAATGAGCTTCTAGGATTAAAAGTACGTTCGGGTGAAATTGAAACTGTAAGCTTAAATGTACTTGAGATTGCAAATTTGACTCAATTAAAGGCAAAAACGATGTATAAATTGGATAGCAGTTCTGAATAGTATAATAAATAATTAAAGTTGCTTTTTTTCCAGGTACTTCATTAAATTATCGTCCTAATATAATGACGAAACTGCCACGTCGGTCTCCCTAGAAAGCTATAGAAACCTAGATAAAAACCCTTTTGATTATTTAATAGATGCCCTATTTAATGAAAAAATTGAAGTTTTTAAGGCATATAAAATATCAAAGAAATTAATAAAATGGTATTCAAGATTCAGTATGCATACAAATGGGCATATTTGAACGCTCAAAGGAGAAATATTTGCAGAGCAGGAATTGGTTGATATAACAAAGAGGATTCAATAAACTTCTGCTAACAAAAGTATGCAAAAGCTTGGCAGACGGAAGATAATCGGCTGTGATATCAAGCTAAACCCCGCGGTTAATGCCACTTTGCCCTCAAGGTTGCCACTATTACATTTGAGGTAAAATCATCTATACGTCTGGTTTCACGTTAAGAGTAATACGAATCATAGTGTATGCCGTGAAAACCCCGCCGGAATAAAAAACTGCATACCAGCTAACATCAAAGACTATACGCTATATAAATTATGCTAAGGCAATAGTGTCCATCCTGACTGGTAGTAAAGCCAAATTAAAAGGGGAGGAATAGAATATTATTTCTTCAATATCCTTTGTAATTGCCTGGCTGTTTTAAATCCACATTTTGAAGCAATATATTCAATCGTGTATTCCGGGTTATTAAGCATGGTACCGGCAAATTCTTTTCTTAACAGTGTTAAATATTCCAGCACCGTGGAGCCGGTTTTTTCTTTAAAAACCCTGCTTAAATTTCTTGGACTCATACCTACCAATGCCGCCAGTGATTCAATACTGTTCTCTTTCGAAAGATTGTCAATCATATAGTCCTGCACTTCATGTACTTGCGGGTTAATGTGATTCCTGTAGTCCAGGTAAATACTTTGCTGCTTATGTGATCCACTTCTCCGATGATAAACCACCAAACCTCTTGCCACCTTATGGGTAAACAGCGGGCCTTTTATATCTTCGAGAATTGCCAAAGCCAAATCAATGCCTGCGCTGATACCAGCACTTGTATAAACATTATTGCTTTTTACGTATAAAATATCAGCAACAACCCTGGCTTGTGGAAACTGCGATTGTAATGCCTCTACTCTCCTCCAATGTGTGGTACATTCAGTATCCTTTAACAAGCCAGCATGCCCCAATGCAAAAGCACCACTGCAAACAGAGCAAACCGTAATTCTTTTATCGGAACATTCTTTTAACCAGTTAAAGAACTCCCTCTCGGCTTTAAATGGAATACTGTTTACATACTCGTTATCCATACCAGGCACAAAAACAAAATCACCTTCTTTCAATTTTGCGTTTCGATAATTTTCCAGTTTTTCAAAACCAAGCCCGGCGGTACTGACAGGCTCTTCTTTGTATTGATAAAATTTCATGTCAATCTCCATGCCATGAACTATTGCTTCTGTAAAAACCTGTACGGGACCTGCCAGGTCAAGCAATTCAACAGTTGGGGGAATGATAAAAGCTACTTTTTGCATACTATTCTCGAATTTCTTTGTTTATATAAAGGTACACCCAAGGGCAATTTTAAAGAAGACAATATCATGTCATATAAAGACAAAAAAGCCGCTCAATTAAGGAACGGCTTGCTGGTGCTGCGATAGGATTATGTTTACTTGCAACCTGCACAAGTACATGTGGAACCGCAATTACAGTTAACGCAAGTACAATTTGGATTGCTGCATTTTACATTTTGGGTGGCCTGATCTTTTGTTGTTGTTGATTTCATTTTTTAATTTTTATTTGTTATTTGACAGCACAAAAGTAGCTCGGGAAAGAAGGGTTGTAGTTACATCAGTTTGGGTAAGCTTTATACAATTTTGGGGTTGATTGAAATATTTTACCTGGGGTTCATTTGCATCTTAATTTGTAAAATTCATTTTAAATTATTAACCAACTTAAAATGAGTAGTTGAATTACCAGGTGACAAAAACCGGCTATTCAAAAACAAAATAACATACAGCAAACAAAAAAGCCGCCCAATTAAGGAACGGCTTTGGGGAGTTTCTCGAGGATATACTTACTTACAATTTGCACAGGTACAGTTTAAACCGCAATTGCAGTTAACACAAGTACAATTTGGATTGCTGCATTTTACATTTTGTGTAGCTGGGGTTTTTGTTGTTGTTGATTTCATTTTTCTATTTTTTATTGTTAATTGAACACAAAAGTAGTTTGAGAAAAGGCGCTGGCTGTTATATCAGTTTGGGTAACCTTTATACAATTTTGGGGTTAAATTTTATCCAGTGATTTTCGTTTTGCAGCACCTATCTCTTTGAAGTAAGTAGGCGTTAACCCTGTGATTTTTTTGAACTGGGCCGAAAGATGAGCCACACTACTGTATTCAAGATCAAAAGCAATTTGTGATAATGTTAATTGTCCATATACAAGCAATTCCTTTGCTTTTTCAATTCTTTGTTCTATAAAATAATTTTCGATGGTCCTTCCTTCAACAGCAGAAAATAAACTGCTTATATAAGTGTACTCGTGGTTAACGCTGCCCGAAAGGTAATGAGAGAGTTTTATGTTACTTTCCATTTCACCAGCTTCATTCCGGGCTCTTTTAATTACCAGTTGTTTTATCTTTTCAATAAGAGCTGTGCTATGATTATCAATCAATTCAAAGCCTACAGCTTCCAATCTTTTTATTAAGCGTTCTCTCTGATTGAGTGATAACGCTTCGATTAAGTGTATCTCCCCAAAAATAACTTTCTGAAAAGGAATTAATTCTTGTTGTAAGATATCTTCAACAGAAAGTACACAACGATGGCAAACCATATTCTTTATCAGTAATGTTGTTAGTGTCATAACCAGCTTTATGAAATGGATTTTTTAAAAGTAAACTGCTTTCTGAATAAACGCATACTAATACCCATTACAAAACCGATAGTCAAGCAAAACGGGTCGTGATCCAGCGGATATTCCAATAATTGATGCAGTCATTGTGATTGCTATTTAGATTCAATAAGGTCAATCTTTTATTAGCATTAAATCATCAGTTATAATCCAATGATATTTTTATAAACTTTTCAAATTGAGGTCCATATTGTTCTCCAATCCTTTTGAAATAGACATCAAACAGGTATTGTTGTTGAAGATTGTCATAACGGATAATTTTTATTTTCTTGAAGAAAGCTTCATCAGCTACTGAAAATGTTTCAGGCATCATCACATGTAATTCATCAAGCCCTTTAATACTGTTACTGCCGGTATGTATCAACGATAAACCATAGCGGGTACTGATGGTAGTGTCGTTGAGGATATAAGTTTTAAATGAAGCGGGAAAAGTGCGGCCATAAGTGTCAATCATGCTGGCCATCGCAAACTCACTCATTCCGTTTTGGATCAGCAAAGCAATATTCCTGTTTCTTTTAAAAAATACTTTCTTTATCACTTGAAATTTATTGCCGCCAGTAAGTGCTATGCTTTTATGTGATAACCTAATTTCTTCATGAGGATAGTTAACATCGGCTGCAACTTTTTTGGCAGTTTCGGTACCGAATATTTCATTGATAACTGTTAGACTGCCTTCCACCGCATTCGATACGCCGGCGGTGCTGAATAAATTACCGGCCTTTGCAACGGTTACCTGCTGCACCCAATTTGGTTTATTGAAACGGGGTTGTATAACTTTTATATCAGAGGCATGGCAAGTAATTGGTTTGCCATCGTAAAGGCCTGTTGCAGCACCAGTTGACGCACCATCACAAATGGTAAGCATCTTAGTAGTTGGAGAAAAATGCTTTTTAATCCATGAGATAATAACAGTATCCTGGTGTTCATCCCGTATAGACAATGCAGGAATTACAATAGCGTCTGCCTGTAAACGCATGGAGTCTGCCTCACCAAAAGTTAATTGAGGACATACAAAAAGATCTTTCTTGATGAGGATGGGGGTTTTCTCTTTTGCAACTATATATACATTGGCTTTTCCCGTTGCATTGAATAAGTAAAAAGGAGCCAACATATCAAACATTTCAGTAAGCTTATGATCAGCGATGACAAAGACTGTCTTTTTTGCCGGATCATAAACAGGCAGTTTTGATGTGGTCATACTGTGGCCAGACCAGGGCGTGGGCTTAGTTGTAAAATTGCGGATGGGCCTGCAGGCATTAAAGCAGCTTAACATTACTAAAAGCATTACAAACACTGCGATATAAACTTTTTTATATTTCATTTTATGTAGAAGTTATGTTTGAACAATTAAGTGGGTATTTTAAATCCGGTTTTTCATTTTTGCAAATCCGATTTGGGAATCAGTTTTTTAAAAGCAAAATGATAGATGTCTATTTCCCCCATCCTAACCGGGTATGCATTTATAAATGTCCATCCTGCCATACCCATATAATTAAGGGCATCGATAACCGTATTGAATTTTCTTAATTCCCCTGCATCTGTTGTAAGCCTTGTGTCAACCCAAAAACTTTTCTTTTCGCCAAAGTCCACATCAATAGTTACCTTTTTACTTAATAGCCTAGGCGTCACAATTACCTGGCAATATTGCTCAACTTTACTTGTGTCTGTTTGGGCATATGATATCAGTGTACTGATTAAAAAAATGCCAATGGTGATTGCTTTTTTCATTTCATTATTTTTTAGTTGTTATTATAATGTAAAAGTAGAGCGGCTTTCAGCAGCTTATAGGACAGCCTGATGTCAAAAACGGACAAATAATAAATGGACATATTGCCCATAAAAAAACATCCATTTTGCAATGGATGTTTTTATGCAGATTAAAAGATAACTATCAAATTAGAGCAACGATTATCGTTTCAGTTGGGCGATGATATTAATAATAAGAATTGGATATGGAGTGAAAGCAAATTATCAATTGACAGAATAATGTTTATCGGCAAGTGATAGGAGGGAAATAAATCCTTTGACAAATTGACTTTTCAAAATGGAGGAATAAAATTGTTTCCTTAAAGTGTGTGCGGTCTACATTATTCCTGATACGATTTTTGATTTTTACCAGGTTTAAATTTGATCCAGAAATACACTGCCAAAAGCTCATCAATGGTAATACAGAATACATCGTACCCGTGTGGCGCTACTGAACTTACATGCGTAAAGATAACATCCCATAGTCCATGGAGTGCCAGCCCTGCAACAGTAAACATATAATTTTTTTTATACCCCCAATACGCTAACAGTAAGAAGAATGCGGCACCGGGAACTGTAAGCATCAGCGTATGTGGATCAATTGAAAATCCAATATAAATAAATGGGATAGTCGCCAGGTTCAGTGAAGCGTAGAACTTCAAATCAATCTTCCTGAATATTTCTGCAAAAGCAATTATCGCAGCTGTGATAATAAGACCGATTATAAAGCCTGTCATTCTTTTTGATTTTGAAAATTGCTTTGTTTGGTTGGTTAAATGTTAATGGTGACGTTTCCTTTTTTATGACCCTTTTCAACATAAGTGTGGGCTTCAGCGATCTGCTCTAATGAATAGGTTTTATCAACTACAGGTTTAAACTTACCTGCTTCTATAAGCTCTTTTAGAAAAATAATATCTGCTTCCGTATGACTGATTACACCAGTCAAAACCTTTCTGTTGCTTGTTTTAGAAATCCATAATCATGCAGCATTTCCTGCAATCCTGCTGCACTTAAAATCATAATTCCATTTTTACTAAGTGACTTTAAACTCCGGGAAACAGCTATTGCTTTCACCGTATCAAAAATCACATCATAGATTTCGCCATTTTGTGTAAAATCCTTCTGTGTATAATCAACTACCTTATCAGCTCCAATGGATTTTACCAGGGCAATATTTGCAGTACTACAAACGCCAGTAACATCTGCGCCAAATGATTTTGCTAACTGCACAGCAGCGCTGCCCACTGCACCTGAAGCACCTACAATAAGTACCTTTTGCCCTGGTTGTATTTTTGCCTTTTTAATAAAGTGCAATGCGGTAACGCCGCCAAAAGGAATGGCTGCTGCTTCTGCATGACTAATATTTGCTGGCTTTAATGCTGATGACCCTTGTTCAGGAACACATACAAATTCAGCGTAAGCTCCAAAACGCATGTCTGTATGCCCAAAGACAGCGTCGCCAACTTTGAACTTCGTTACATCTTTCCCCACAGTTTCCACTTCGCCTGAAAAAACGGTTCCAAGAATATTTATTCTTGGTTTTAATAAGCCGAAAATAAATCTAACTGCAAACGGGTCAGCTTTTCTTAGCCGTACGTCACCTGAATTGACTGCTGTTGCCTTAACTCTTAAAAGCATTTCATTGTTCCCGGGTATTGGCTTTTCTACCTCTTTAACCTGGAGAACTTCTGGTTGCCCATATTGAACGTATACTGCTGCTTTCACCTTTATAATTCTATTTTAAATAATCATTTACTTTAAACAATTTGTATTCGGGGGAGGCTTCAAAAAAAGAATTTAGTAAAGTCATGTGCCCTGCCCCAAAAATTACCAAAATTCTGTCTGTTGGTTTTGCGTTTATTTTTTGAATGTTTCTGAAAATCCTCAAATTCCTATTGAACCACCAACCGGTAACAAAGTCTGGCCCAAAAAATTCATTGTTGTTGGTTTCATACTTAAATGTTCCAATTAAATAGGTGCCCATATCCCGTTTAATATTTCTGGGGTCATTTTTCTGTATGAGTTCTGCCCGTATCCCTTTTGTTTTAAATACCGGTTTGGGAAAATATTGTTTTACAGTATCTGCGTACTTATAAAAATAATCCATGAATTTTTTATTTTCAAGACTGTCTTTACCTTCCAGAACCGAATCCAGTACTTCATAATCCCTCCCCCAGGCGTTAACGCAGTACAGGGTTTTCAGTTTCATCATTTTAGCAACTCTAAAGCCAATCTGATCAACCTCATCCCGTACCAAATTATATTTACCCAACAAATATTGATTATACAAGGAGTCATATTTAGCCTGCTTGTCAGGATCCCTTTCAATTACTATAATCGTAGGTTTGAACTTTGCAATCCTTGCAACAATATCTTCTATTTCCTTTTGATATTTTGGCTCAAGTACGTCAATCTGGTCTGCGGCACTTGTTTTTATCACATCTAAATTCCGAAAAGCAAAATGGAATGACCCCAGTGTCAAAACCTCGATCTTTTTTTGGGTTTGAGCAAATACTGCAGAGATGAGTAATGTCAGTATTATAGTTAAACTAAGCTTCATAACTTTTAATTCTAAATACGTTTAGGTGTTGATTGTTGTTACGTTGCCGAAAACAATATAAGGCTTTATGTATTTTAGCTCTAATAAAGACTAAATTAAAAAAAACCATCTTGCTTTTATTTAATTTTTATACCTACGCCAAACTCCAAAGCAATGTTATTCATGTTGCCATCCAACGCCCAGGTATTGATGTCTTTAATAGGAAAAGGATAAAGCGGTACATACATTCTGAAACTAAAAAAATGCTTTTTTACTCCTTTCTTCAGGCTATACATCAGTCCATAATCCGGGCTGAAAGCATTCGCTTTAGCACTTACTTTATTGTTATCAGGCGTAACCAATGTCTCTTTAAAGGAGGTGTATTTTACACCGGCCATCAATAAAAATGTACTGGAGCTTCTTTTAGAATAGAATGTGGTACCTACGCCAAACTTTTGATTAATGGAGTAATTGTAATCAGTTTTTATTCCATTAAAATTCCGTTGCAATACATTGTTGATATCATAAGAGGAGTGAGAAACAAGGGCAAGCCGCTTCTTCGGGTTCCATTGCACAAGGTTAGTAATAAGCAGATCAGTTCCAAAATTTGTGTGGATACCAACACCAGGCTCAATGGTTAATTGCCTTACCGTAAAATGCTTTTCATTTGCTGTCTGTTTTTTTGATTGGGCAAAACTATTGGCAAAGGTTAACACTGAAATGAGGATGAATAAAAGTTTATACTGTTTCATAAAATGATGTTTTAGAAAATGAATTAAATGAATGTTGATTTATTATTACCTGTTTTGAAAATAAAAATGGAGACCTTTTTCGATATTAGGATTTCTTGAACCCATGTGATCCAGATCCTTTTCACTGTTTTTGGCCAGTTTGATATCAGTATAATTGGTCTGAAGTGTTTGATAAAATGCCTCAAATGGAGCCTGCATCCTGCCTGAATTTTCCGCTTCTCCTATACCCATAAATACCAACTGTTTTTTGTCTTTATTGATATCCCGGTAATTTTTTTCCAGTTGCAATGCAACCAGGTTATCGAACCAAAAAGAAGGGCTAAGTAAAATGTAGTTTCCAAATACATGATTATTAACAGCATAAGCACAGCCACCGAATAAGCCACCATAAGAATGGCCTAATATGACACGGCCGGCCCTGGAAGTATCTGCATTATAATCCTGTTCTATTTTAGGGATTAATTGTGTTTCAATAAAATTCATAAACTGCGGAGCACCCCCGGTTACATCACTTACTTTAGTGGGTGTGTAATCTAAGCTCCTGTCTTTGCCATAACCGATACTAACTACCAGTACATTTTTTACTGCCTGATTATCTGAAATTTCTTTGCACTTGTTGGCTACAGATTCAAATATTTCCTTTCCGTCCAACACATAGATAGTGGCATATTTTTCTCCGGCTGCATTGTAGTTGTCAGGTAATCCAACTTTAATATCATAGGATGCACCATTGGCAGTAGATTGTAGCGTAAACTCCTTCATTATACCAGATTTAAATGTTTCTTTTTTTTTAGTTGCAGTATTATATAGCTTTATTGCCA
>ERZ795056.7218-NODE-7218-length-10713-cov-21.374367_pt1 | contig 10713 bp, 7 predicted proteins | sample MGYA00375140_ERZ795056 | MGnify/ENA primary metagenome ERZ795056 (study PRJEB30185, sample SAMN05720227) | activated sludge metagenome | isolation source: Anaerobic digester | place: USA | collected 2015-03-09 ...
AGGTAGCGCTGCTCTGCGGCTTGCGCTTCGGCTTCGCGATGCAGGTCGCGCAGCGCAAGCAGGCGCTGATGGTGCCCATCTTCCGATTCCGGATCCAGCTTGAGGACCTGATCCGCAGCCTGCAGCGCACCCTCGGCATCGCCACACAGCCCGCGTACACGTGCCAGCAGCACCAGCACGTTTCTGTCTTTGGGGACCAGCTCGGCGGCGCGCTCGATGGCGGGGCGCGCCTCGGCCCAGTGATAGGTACGGTAGTGCGCCTGCGCAGTCAGCCACAGCGCCGCCGGATGATCCGCGCGCCGCTGCAGCGCTTGGCTGGTGTGCAGCAGCACGTCTTCCATGCGGCCCAGCGCCAGCGCCAGTCGTGCTAGACCCAGCTCCGGTTCTGCTCGATTCGGGGCCAGCGCTTGGGCCAACAGCAGGCTTGGCGTAGCCTCGCTGACCTGATCCACCAGGCCGTCCGCAAGCCCCAGACCGTGATCCAGATAGCGCTCCCACACCGCCCCGCCTTGCGGCTCCGGCTCGCTGCTGAGCGGCTTTGGTCCATGCAGCACTAGAGTGCGCTCCGCCGAAGCTACCTCCAGCACCGGCGGCAGCAAGCAGCGCTGGCGTGTCGTCTCTTCCACGGTCTTTGGCAGCTCTGCACACGCAAACCGGGCGTAGTCGGCGCCAAACTTGCGATAGCGCAGCCTCGCTTTTAGCACCAGCTCTGAGGCGGTCTTGGCCTGGGGCAGCTCACTTAGATCCACTTGATAGCGCACCACCTGCGGGTCCGCCGGCGCCACCGAGGTGTCATAAATCACCGAGCGCAGGTTCTGCGGATCGCGCGTGGCCAGCGGCTGGGCGTGCTCATTTACTGGCTGCGCGCGAACCAGGTGCATGGCGTCACGCAGGCCGCTGTGCTGTCCCGCTGCCGCCACCGTGACTTCCAGCCACACTTCGTTGCTGTCGTTGGTGCCGCTGGGGAAGCGATGGCCGACGCGCCTGTTGCGTAGCACCACATCCACCATCAGCTGCTGGCTTGGGGTCACCGCAATGCGCGAGGCCAGCCGGGGCCGCGGTAGACCAGAGCGCTCGGTATCGCTGAGGCTGGTTTTGCTTCCTGGGCCTGCTTCTTCTGCGGGCTGCATCACCACCAGATCCACCGATACTGCGTCGCGCAGGAACTCGGCGGTGCGCTGCTCGCCGTCGGTGTCGCCGCGCAGATGAAACAGCGCCGAGTTTGCGGCAATAAAGCGATGCGAGCGCACCTTCTGCCCGCTGCGCAGAGTCTCCAGCGGCATGTGGCAGTCCTGGCAGCGCTTGACCGTCAGCGTCTGTGGCCGATACACCGCTGCCGCACCTTGACCTGCGGCCATGCTGAGCTGCCAGCCGTCGTAGTCGTTTTGTCCGCGCAGCCACTCGGCACCGGTGACTTCAGGCGTCAGGCCCACTTTGTGACAGGTCGCGCACAGCTCTGGCTGACCCAGCAGCGCGGGGCGCAGTCGCTGCGAATGGGCTGATGGGGGCGCGCTGAGGCTGGCTTGCTTGCGCTCGGCCTCCGTTTGCGGTGGCGGCACCGGGTCGGCGCGAAGCACATAGCCGCCATTGCCCAGCGTGCCCTGACAGTCTCGAATCGAGTGACAGATAAGACACGGCAGTCCCGCCTGGGCCGCTGGCGTCTGCCGGGACAGCTGCGTCTTGGCAATGGTGTCATCCACCAGCAGCAGCGGATCGTGGCAGCCGGCGCAGAACCGCGAGGCCGGTGCGCCACGCTGGCGACGAAACTGCTCGACCGAGGCTGCGTAGTAGGGATTGTTAAACGAGGCAAAGCGGTGCGCCGACTGGGCCCACTGCGCGGCGATCTCGTCGTGGCAGGTGCTGCAGTCGCCCGCGCCCAGCGGCTCGCCAGCGTAGAAGCCTTGGCGCTGTACCGCCTGGGCCACGCCCTTTTTATCCGGCACATCCCCCGAGAGCAGCGCTGCCAGCCCGGCTGCCCCGGTCGGAGATATCTTCGCCAGCGAAGCGCTTGGAGCCTGCGCCCGCAGCGGCCAGCCGAGCAGCAGACTGAGCGCCCCCATCGTCATCCAGAGCCTACGCATGGGCCGTCGGGCTTTCATTTGTTTCAGTGGTAACGCGTGTAAACGCCAGCGCCGCCAGCGGCAGCGCACACAGCAGCAGCACCGGTCCCAGCGGCTGCAGCAGCACTCCCAGCAGCGACAGCAAGCAGACTAGCGCCAGGCCGCACAGCCGCAGCTGCGCGTAGCGTCGCCCCAGTCGAAGGGGCAGTCCCAGCAGCAAGATATCCGTCGGTAGACACACCAGCACGGCTTCATTGTAGCGAAGCTCGGGCAGGACCGAGACTGCAAACATGCCAAAGCACAGCAGTCCGAAGCTGCCCAGCACCAGACCTGCGGCGGCCTGGGCCAGTCGTCGATGCGACTTTTTGCCCAGCCGGTCGGCACGTACCTGCGATAGCTGCCACAGCGCTAGCAGCGCGCCCACCGCGGGCAGCATCCAGCGCCAGCGCAGCGGCTGCACCGGTCTTGGCAGCAGTGCCTCGCCAGCGCTTGAGGGTGCCTGTCGGGTATAGATCGCCACCACCGGCGCACCAAGCTGGGTTGTTAGCTCTTCACGCAAAAGCTCTGGTAGGAACATGCCTTGCCAGCGTGTCGACGGTGGGTCTGCTGCCCGTCCCAGCAGCACATCCATCAGCAACAGCAGCGGCAAGCTAGAGTCAAATCCTTGCTGCACGTAATGGCGCAGCGGCGGGTCGGAGGCGGTCTGACTGCTTTTGCGCAGCGCGCCCTCGGTGGCGTCATCGACGAGGTCGCGGATGCGGGTGGTGCAGTTGTCGCGGAAGTGGTGGTAGCGGTAGTAGGTCGCCTCGCGCTGGTCGGCTTGGTGCAGCTTGGCGGCTAGCTGGTGCGCGGCGGCTGCGGGCAATGGCAGGCGCTGTCGATACAGCGTTCGGTCTTCATGCGCATACAGCGCCACCATGTAGGGCTGCGGCACCACCGACACCCAAAACAGAGCCCGCCCGCGCAAGAAGTTCCAGGTCAGCGGCCCCGGGGTACTAAAGTCCGCGGTGCCGTAGTTGTAGCAGCGGCCCTGCGGGTCTTTCGCATCGCTGACGCAGATCGCCGCATGCCCAAATTGCGAAAACAGGTCAGCCCCCGGTCCCATGGTGTACACATCGATGAGCGGTGGGGGCTCGGTTGCGGTCGTTCTCGGGGCAGCGTCAGCGGTCACCTGGATGCCTGGCTGCTCGGTTGGCGTGGCATTGACCACACCGACGGACGCGAGCAGCGCTAGACCCAGACCGGCGCTGAGCCTGTGCAGCAGCCAAGTGCGAGTGCGAGGTCTGGGCGCCAGGAGATCAAGATGGCTGCGGTGCATGGCCTCTTTATTGTCGTGTAGATGGCGCGGCTTTTCACGTGCCTTCCTAAACTTTGGCGGCGGCTGGGACTGGGCTTTGGGCTGCGGCCAGCGGCTAGGGCTTGGAGGACTTTTTGGTGGGCTTATAAACGATGGTGCGCTGCGGCTCGGCGGGTGGCGGCGGAGCCTTGGGCGGCTTGCGCGCGGGCGCGTGTCGGCCTATTTGACTCAGGGTTGGAAAGTGCTCGGCTGCGTTCGGGCTTTCGCGGCACAAAAATAGGCAGGCGGCTCGGACCTCGCTGTAGCTTCTGCCTAGCAGGACGGCGCTGCGTAGCTGCAGGTTGAGCAGCGCTTTTTCTTCCGGCGGCGCATTAAGCCCGCGACCCTGACCACAACAGTCCAGCAGCTGGTCCGAGAGCCGCGCCGCCAGCGAGCCATCCCCGGCTCGGTAGTGTGCTGTGGTGCCGCGCAGGGCGTTCTCATAGCGGTCATACAGCGTCGAGCAGCTCAGGAGGTCAGCCGCCAGATCCTGGTAGCCGTTACTGGTGCGCAGGACCGCCAGCTCAGGCCCCACGAGGGCGTGTTCTGCAAAGTGAAACTCCAGCACGCGTGTCATCTGCTTGCGCAGGCGTAGCGCCGCATCCAGAACTGTGAGTGGCACCTGCTGCTCATGTACCGTCGGGCGTAGCTTCTCTATCTGCGAGCGAAGATGCCAGGTCGCCCCTACCAGATCGCGAAGGTCATGATAGTGAGCCATGTCAAATAGGTTCACTTTGGCCAGCAGCTCTAGCTTGGCGACCAGCTGCTGCTTTTCGATGTAGTGCAAGACCCCGAGGATGGTCAGCGCCGCCTGCCGGGGCTGAAAGTTTAGCGGTACCACCTGGGTTCTGGGCAGCGCCTGTAGCTTGGGCAGCAGCAGGTTGAAGGACGCCTCTGCGGCGCTGGCGGATAGCGGCGGCGTGCTCTGGTCTTCTGCGGGCGGCTTCTGGCTGTCCTCAGATTTAGGGTCAGCGCTTGGTCTACTGCGAGGAATCAGGACTACGTAGGGTTCATCAAGCTGCGTCATGGCCCTCTTTTACCAAGGGTTTGTCCGTCGCTAGCAAGTGGGAAGAACCGGTATTTTGCGTTTTGCGCGCAGTAGCCAATTTCGAGCCGTGTTTACCAGTTTAAATATCGCTGTGGGGTATTCGCCGACGCTGCACGAACGTAAAAGCTAGTAACCGGTGCGGGGACCGTAATCGACGCGGCGCAGGGTGAGGCCGTGGGCTGGAGCCGTCGGGCCGGCTTGGGTGCGATCGCCGCTTTGTAGCAGGCTTTGGACGTGCTCGACGGTCATGCGGCCTTTACCAACCTGGATCAGGGTGCCGACCAAGATGCGCACCATGTTTTTTAGGAACGCGGTGGCCTCGACCTCTAGATGGATGACCGGCTCGTCGGAAACCGGGGTTAGGATCTGCAGACTGCGGAGCCAGCGGCGGGTGGTCTTGCGCTCGCAGTCGGCGGCGCGGAAGGCGGCAAAGTCATGGACCCCGGTTAGGACTGCAGCGGCGGCACGCATTTGCTCTAGGTCGAGGCGCGCCGCCACATGGTAGTGGGTGCGCGCGTGCAGTGGCGAGTAGGTCGGCCCGTTCCACAGCTGATAGCGGTACATCTTGCCGCTGGCCGAAAAGCGCGCGTCAAAGTCGTCGGCCACCACCTGCGCATCCAGCACCGCGATCGAGTCTGGCAAGTGGTGATTGGTGCCAAAAATCAGCGCGCGCAGCGGCAGGGGCTTATCGATGCGCGCGGTCACGACCTGGCCGAAGGCATGCACGCCTGCATCCGTTCGTCCGGCGGCGCGCACCGCGATGGGCTGACCACACAGGGCCAGCAGGGCCTCCTCCAGCGACTGCTGCACAGAGGGACCGCTGTTCTGACGCTGCCAGCCGACAAAATCGGTGCCGTCGTAGCTGACGGTAAAGCGAATGTTGGGCATAAGGTGCCCCTGTGCTTTAGCGATACCTGACTGCCGAATGCAAGAAGTTCAGTTACGATCTGGCCCCATGGCGATACAGCGTGGAGACGTCGGGGCCTTGGTGCGCAGCTGGCAAGAGTTTCTGGTGGCGCAAAAGCTGCTGCAGGTAAGGTCGGTGACGGGCAGCTTTGATGCGGTGACGCAGGCGGCGACCATCAAGTATCAGCAGCGCAAGGGGCTTACGCGCGATGGCGTGGTCGGCTCGGGGTCGCTGCGTGCGGCCAAGGCGGACGGCTGGTCGGGAGTGGTGGAGCAGCCGCAGTACTCGCTGCTGTACGGTCTGCAAGCAGCGGCGTTTGACGACGACATCGAGCATCCGCACGCGCTGGTTCACATCCCGCCGCGCTTTGACTTTGATCGGCTAAACGTCGTGATTTACCTGCACGGCCTGGGTAACAACGTCGAGAATGTGGCGCGCGCAAAGCCTTTAAGCAGCAAGACGCCGTGCGCGGACTTGATTGGGCACCTGGGGCGCGCTGGAAAAAATGCGCTGCTGGTGCTGCCCGAGACCAAGTACAACGCCAATAGCTCTGACCCCGGGCGGCTGGGCGAGCCGGGCGGACTGCGGGCGCTGCTGGCTGAGGTACTGGCGCTGCTGGCGACCAGGCTACGTCAGAGCAAGCTGGCGGTGGAACAGCTGCAGCAAGTGTGCTTGGTGTCGCACTCGGGCGGCTATCGCGCGGCGGCAGCGATGGCAACCGAGGGCGGGGTGACAGTGCAGGAGCTGTACTTGCTCGACTCGCTGTATGGTCAGGACGAGCTATTTACCCGCTATCTGGAGTCGCTGCTAAGCGAAGTTCAGCCTGGGGCCGCAGGGCAGTCAGAGCGCCTCTCGCAGCGGCGCTTTGTAACCTTGTATACGCGCGATGGCGGGACGTGGGAGCGCTCGGTGAAGATGCAGCAGGCGGCGCGCGCGCTGCTACAGAAGTTTGGCGCCGACGAGAGCTGGCTGCGGGCAGAGTCTAAGCCGGTGCCGCCTGCCGCAGTGCCGTGGGGGGCGCCGCTGCTCCTGCAGCCGGTGGCAGCCGCGCACTCCGACTTGCCGATTCAGCTGTGTGGATCGCTGCTTAAAAATAGCGCGCTGCCAGCCATTTAGGTGGCGCTGGGCCTCGGGCTCGGCTGTCAGTGCGACGTGCTACACCCTTTGTGTGGGCCGGTAGTTCCTTTTGCCCACAGAAAAGAGGGGTCCTGCATGAAGGCACAGACACAGTTGGTTCCGTCCAGGTTGGCTCAGCTCGGCAACGATCATGGAGGCTTGCGAAGAGCGCGTCGCCCAGGTGCTGGAGGGCTCTTGCTGGCGTCGCTGCTGTCGGTGGTAGGTTGCGGCTCCCCAGAGCCTGAGGTGGAGCCGGGCTCGCCGCTGGCGCTGGCGGTCTATCCGTCGCATCCGCGCGTGCCGCAGGATACCGAGGAGCAGCTGCGTATTGTTGGCACCTTTGCCGATGGCACCACCCGCGACCTGTCCAAGCAAGCGCGCTGGAGTGCGCAGGCCGTAGGTGGCGGCGCGGTGGCGATGCTGGCACCGGGGCTCTTGCCAGCTTCTCAACCCGGACAGCTGCAGGTGACGGTGCAGTACGGCGACACGCAGCTGCAGGTGCCAGTCGAGGTCAGCGCGGTCACATTTAAGTCGCTGGCCGTCAGTCCAAGCGGGCCGGTATTTGCCAAAGGGACGACGCAGCAGCTGGCGGCGACTGGCACGTACTCAGATGGCAGCACCAAGGATCTGACCACGCAGGTGTCGTGGTCGGTGATGGATGTTATGGGCAGCGGAGTGGTCTCGGTGGACGGCAAGGGACTGCTGCTGGGCAAGTCGGTGGGCAAGGCTGCGGTCAGCGCTCGCTATCGAACGAAGACCGCAACCACGACGGCAGAAGTCACTGCCGCAGCGCTGACAGGACTGGCTGTCAGTCCCAGCACTCCGTCGATTGCCAAGGGAACGTCGCAGGCGTTCAAAGCGATGGGCACCTTTACCGATGGCAGCACGCAGGAGATTCCCAGCGGCGTCACCTGGTCGATTGCGGATCTGATCGGCTCAGGCGTTGCGACCATTGATGCGGCGGGAGTTGCGACCGGCAAAGCGCTGGGCAGCTCGACGGTGACTGCGGCTTATATGGGCAAGACGGCGGCAGCGACGCTGCAGGTGACGGCGGCGGCTCTGTCGGCGCTGCGCGTGGACCCAAGCCCGGCCAAGCTGGCCAAGGGCGTGCGCAAGCAGTTCGCGGTGCTGGGCAGTTACACCGATGGTAGCTCGCTGGATTTGACGGCGATGTCGGTGTGGAAAGCGGTCGATGTTACAGGCGCGGGCGTGCTGTCAGTGACGGGCGCTGGTCAGGTTACGGCGCTGTCCCCAGGAACGGCCAAGCTGTCCGCAACCTATCTAACAGAGACGGCGGTGGCGGAAGTGGAAGTCACCCCAGCCGTGCTTAGTGCGCTGGCGGTGGCTCCCAAGACGATGAGCCTGTCGCGGACGGCCTCACGCGCGGTGCAAGCGGTGGGGAGCTATAGCGACGGCACCAGCCAAGATCTGTCGAGCATGGTCAGCTGGTCGGCGGTGGATGTGACGGGCAGCGGTGTGGTCTCTGTGGACGCCAAGGGCGTGGTCACAGGGCGCAGTTTGGGTACGGCCACGGTGACCGCCAGCTATTTGGGCCTTTTGGACAGCAGCGCAGTCACGGTGGTGGACGGCTTTGTAAAGGTGCCATCGGGCACGACCAACAACATCTGGAGCCTGTGGGCTGCGGCAGAAGACGATGTCTGGGCCGCTGGAGCCGGTGGCACCCTCCTGCACTGGAACGGTACCAGCTGGAGCGCAGTCGCCAGCGGTCGCACCACCACCTTCGTCAAAGTGTGGGGAAGCGGGGCGCGCGATGTGTGGTTTGTCGACCAGAACTGCGGTCTTCTGCACTGGAACGGGACGGCCATGGCGTCTAGCTCACTATCGCTGGGCAGCTGCAACACGGCCTACGGCACGGGGCCGAATGACTTCTGGGTCTCTGGACTCTTAAGCCTGGCGCGCTGGAATGGCACTACCTGGACCACGGTGTCTGCTGGCTTTCCTTTTCCGCTGTTTACTGGCAACGCGATGTGGGGCAGCAGCCCCACGAACTACTGGGCGGGAGGCACCAGCGGTTTTCTGCAGCACTATCAGGGCAGCAGCTGGTCGTTTGACACGTTCCTTGCCAATGATGTGCAGGGCCTCTGGGGCTCAGGCAGCAGCGATGTCTGGGCGGTGGGCGCGGCTGGCTCCATCTATCACTACAACGGCAGTGCTTGGACGGGGTATGCAAGCGGCGTGACCGGATCGCTGATTGATGTTGGGGGCTCTTCCAACAAGGATGCGTGGGCAGTTGGAGCTACGGGCATGGTGCTGCGCTGGGATGGCAGCAAGTGGGCGACGGTAAAGGTAGATACAACCCAGAACTTGTTTGCGACGGCGGTGCTGCCAAACTCAGTGTGGGTGGCTGGCGTAGGCGGTGAGATTCATCGTCTAGCCCGATAGTTTCCGCGACCTTAAAGTGAGCTAGTGCCAGGGGCCAGTGAAGAGCTGGCCCTTGGCACTAGTTTTTGACGCGTGCAGCGCTGACTTGTTCCGCAAGCGCCAGCAGCTGTGACAGCACCTGTGGATCGAGCGTGGCGAGCAGCTCTTGGGCGCGCTGCTGCGCGGGAGGCTGCGCGGTTCCGTTGTTGCTGCTGGCTGGGGCATCTGCAGTGCCATGCAGGACGCCGTGACCATGGCCGGCGCGACCGCCATGCTCGGCCCCGTGCGAAGTATCCAGCATATCGAGCACGCGCGCGGTCTGGGCATTGCGCACCGAGTTGGGCTGCGCATAGTGTCGCTCGGTCATCGCAAACGAGCCGTGACCCAAGCTGGCGGCAACGGCATCGGCAACAGCGCCGGACTCGATGGCCAAGGTCGCGTACAGACCGCGCAAGCTATGCGGACACACGCGCGGCACGCCTGCTTTGGCACACACCCGCGCCACCGCCGTATGTAGCGTCTGCCGACGATGCGGCTGGCCCGTGCGACCGCGCCCGAACAGCGGATCTTCGGGCTGCAGTCCCTCAATCATCTTTAGCAGGTGCGGCTGCAGCACCTCGGGCACGCGCAGGTGGCGCTTGGCGTTGTGCGTCTTACCGGCATCAATCCACAGCACGCGGCCATGATCATCGACATCGCGCGCCGTACGCAGCAGCACCTCACTTGCGCGCAGTCCCAGCAGCAGCGCCATCAGCGCCGCCAGCGCCATCATGTCGTTGTTCTCGTTGTACAGACCCAGCGCAGTTTCGGCAAAGCGGCGCGCTTCATCGATGCGCAGCTGCGGCTTGCCGGTGCGCACCTTGCCCGTCGGCTGCACGCCTTTGAACGGACTCTCTTTGACGTAGCCTTGCTTGACCGCCCAGTTAAAGAAGCTCTTGGCCAGGCCCAGGTAGAAGCGCTGCGTTGCAGCCGAGACCACAGCCCCAGTCTTTTCGCTGGTCCGCTCGGTGGCTTTCAAATACAGGTTGGCGGCAGCGCGTGGCGTCAGAACCGCGATGTCCTGGTCGACGTACGGACCCAGAAATACCCGCAGGCGCGCCATCTGCTCGATGCTGGTGCGCTCCAGGCAGCGACCGGTGTTGACGCGGTTGTACGCGTACTCGTCCAGCGCCTCATCCAGACGCCGAGTCGGCGGGCGCTCTAGCTGTCGCTCCAGCTCATCTTTGGTGATGGTGGCGGCTTCCAAGCTGTCCACGTACAGGGACTTGCGCGCGCCGTCTTCAATGACGACCAAGCGGTAGCGATTCCGCTCTGGATAGGGCCCCAGAACGCGGGGCGGACCCTTTTTACGCATACTCATTCCTTTGCTATGAAAAGGAGTCGCATTCCCAATCGGGAATCACGCTCTCCAGGAAATAGGAATCAAGACTCCTTTGGTCATTCCTAATGAGAAAAGGAGTCTTTTCTTCGCACCCGTGAACTGTCCTCACCCCTCCTTGTTGGACCCAGATCACTTCAGCCGGATTCAGTCTCCGACTTGCGTGCTGTACGTCCTGCTGTGCGTGCCTTGGTGCGACTGAGCAGACGCAGCTTTTCGACGGTGATTCGGGCCAGCTCGGCGCGAGCTTCTGCGTCTTGCAGATCCTCGGCTCCCAGGTCCTTGATCACCGCGCCAAGTCGCTTCTGCAGCTCAGCCGCAGACTCCTGAATGGCACGCAGTTCCTTAACTACACGCTCTACTTTTTCTGGTTTTTCAGACTCGGACACGAGCTCACTTTAGCACGTCATAAGCTGTCAGATCGACAAGGATAATGATTGCGGAATGAAAATAAGGAGGACACTGTGCGCGGATGTAAACGCAGGC
>ERZ795056.7222-NODE-7222-length-10707-cov-79.217893_pt1 | contig 10707 bp, 5 predicted proteins | sample MGYA00375140_ERZ795056 | MGnify/ENA primary metagenome ERZ795056 (study PRJEB30185, sample SAMN05720227) | activated sludge metagenome | isolation source: Anaerobic digester | place: USA | collected 2015-03-09 ...
CCAAGTTTCCGGTGCCGCTTTCGTAGACCTCGACGGTCGCGCCTTCGACCCCGGGGCCCGAGTTCCAGTTCGTAATAACGAAACGCACGATGCCGGCGGGTTGAAAAACGCTGGTGCACGAAACGAAGAAGACGGAAACGCTAAGGATCAAAACTAGCAATAGAAATGTTTTTTTCATGAATCTACCTCCTGTTAAAATTTTGAATCACGCGTTCTATCTGAAAAGTAAACTGCCAATAAAAAATTCGAGCATTAAGAACACCTCTTAAAATGGATTATACCATAGCGGCGCTCATTAGTAAATCGAGTCTTTATGAGCGAATCCCTATGTTTTAACCTCTGGACTTTCAGGATTTTCTGAGTTTATTGAAAAGGCACTGCCTTATAACTATGATATCCATAACTAAATAAAAATCTAAAAATAATGAATAAAAATATATAGTTTAAATAATAAAGTATAAACGCCCCATCAAGCCTATCGATATTCAAGATCGACTCGTCTGGTGAACAGTAGATCATATCGATGGGTATTTTGCTGTTTTTAAGCTTTCATTTTCGTTCTTCCGGTCGCCGCGCCAGGGGGGTGATCCACTCTCTCAAAAGCGTTTCGATTAGGATGGCAAGCGAACCGATTCTTAGCAACCGGGGATTCTCTTATCCCCCAATGAGAGCGAACGCCAGATAGAATAGGGTCAGAGGAAGCGATTTTTTTCCGACCCCTTAAAAACCATAATCGGAAGGAAGCTTCTGCAATCGTTCTCTTTTTTTCAGGAACGGGTATAAGTACGATTTGATATCTTTCGCGAAATAAGTGTAACAAAGGCGGGTATCCAGAGGATTTACTGGTACAATAGAGGATCTCAGACAATCGTGAGGGGATGAATTCGATGCGAAGAATCAAAGGGTTCCTTTTGGTTCTATTCTTGGCGTTATTCGTCGGCTGCTCCGTTAACCCGGTTCCAGAGGATGATCCGGTAATGGGGATTGTAATCGATGATTCCCTGACAACTCTCAGGGAAGGACACACTTATGCGCCGCGATCGGTGGTCCGGATCGCATGGAAAACGCAGTCCGGGAAGACGCTTCTCTGCGATTTCTTCCTCTACCGGGAGGGAGAACCAATCGATACCCGGCATGCGGTAGAGGGCGTTGTCTTTTCTGTGGAAGAGGAGGGGCATTACCGCGTTGAACTGACTCCGGTGGGTGTCCGCTCTGCCCCCGTACGCTATTCCTTCTCGGTGACGCGGGCTTACGAAGAGCTGTATCAATCTCCCGGAGGGAGTATCAAAGCAGAGTTCCTCGACGCATTGTTAGCGGTCTCGACGCTGGATATCCACTTTTTTCGCTACGCCGAAGAACCCTTGCCCGGAACAAACGAAACCATTCAACGGCGCGATGCGATGAACCTAAAAGACAGTAACCAGGACGGCGTTTACGACCACTGGGAGATCATCCCGAACGCCTTCGCTCAAGGGGTATCCGTGGCCTGCGCTTTCAACACCTTGGATACCGATTGGCATCTGCGCGGCATGCGATACGAAGAAACCGCGATCTATCCCCTGTACTTCGGGATCGCGGGCCTTTACCAGGGGTATTACCTTCATACGACACTGGCAACGGTTGGCTTCGAAATCGGAGTGCCCTTTGCCCGATATCTCCATGATGCGCAGGGATCGATAAATGATTACGCGTCTTTTACACTAAGGGAACGGTACGATACCGGCCTCAAACCGTGTTTCTTCTTGGATCTGAAAGGCGGAACTCCGTCTCGAGAAGCAGAGTTCACGCTCGCAATATCCGCTCCGAACGCCGCTGAATTTGCAGCGTACTATGACACACGCTATTTCCAGATGACGGTCGCCTATGACCCGCGATTGTCGCTAAGCGCTGTCTTCTTCCCGAATTTTCTGAGGGACCAAAAGGAACTGACCGGGTATCGAATCAACGCCGAAGAATCCGCGGTGACGCTGTACCGGGGGGTCGTCGTCGGAGAGGATGAAAAAGCGGCGATATCGCCCGACTTCGCCTTATTAACCTTTCGCGTAAAGGCGGGCGCCCCTCTCGAGTATGCCGATTTCTCCCTGGTTTATGAAAGCGACTTGGATGCCTATGCGAATTATCCGGACAACCCGAATCCAGCCTTTAAGAACAAGAGCAACGGCTTCGTGGACGGGTTGATCGTCGAACATGCCCCCCTCCGGATCTCTTTCGGGAATGGAGGAGGCGAGCGGCGGTGACTAAGAATACTTTCGTTTCGGTCCTGCTCTTAATGGCCGTCATCATCAGTTTTTCCTCTATCTTGGACGAATCGATCGGTTTGTCGGAACAGATTTCTCAAGTCTTGGCATCGGAGGGTTTAAATTGGAGGGCGAGTCCGAACATCGCGTTCTTCAGCCCCTATGTGGAGGCGAACCCGCGATCGGTATCGGAACTGTTAAACCGGATCAACGGTTACCTTCCGTTAAACGAAGAAGCCCGCTATCAATGGTTGTCTGAAATCGTGGGGCATTCCACTTCGCGGATGAATACCACAAACGATATAATTCTATCGACCTATGTGGTGTTAAAACCGGTTACACAGACAGAGGCCAGTTTCTTCCGGATCGAACCGGTGAGGAATCAGCAATACTACGGCAGTTGTTGGGCGTTTTCGACGATCGGGACCTTCGAGAGCGCCCTCGCGGTGCAAGCGCTGGGCTTGCCAGAAGGGAATCGGGATAATCGCTTCGATTACTCCGAACGATGGGTCGGCTATCACAATAACAACACCTTTATACGCCTTGCTTCGAACGCATGGATGATACAGGATGAAGACCGCCTAAACGGCGGAAACCCGTATCATGCATTGTTTAACAGCATCCGGTATGGGGAGATGGAAGAGCAAAACGCGCCGTACGCCCAGATTTTCATTTCGACGGAGGAAGGAGTCCCGTTGCCGACCAGCGCTTACGGCGCTCCTTTGCGCCAATCCAGCAAGACCGCTCTCATCCCTTCCGCTCGCGATTGTTTGCATTTCGGGTATACTTACGCGGATTATCTGAATATGATCAAAACCGCGCTGAAGGACTACGGTTCGCTGTCGGTGACTTTTGCCGTACCCGGGGATTTTGGAAACTACGCGAGCGGCATCTACACGCCGGTGCTGCCTCTGAGTGAATCCTATCACGCCGTTACCCTTGTAGGATGGGCGGCCGCCTCAGAGCTGGACGATATCTCTTTGAACGGGAAGCTGAAGAATCCGCCGGTACCGATTATTAAGAACCCGATCACTCGATACACGTATCGGGACTTTACCTTACCGGGCGTCCCGCAGCACGCGACCGATCTGTTTTGGATACTTAAAAACTCTTACGGGTATCTTTGGGGAGACGCCGGATACTATGTGGTTCCCGCCATCAACGCCGCGCAGTACGCAGGAGAGGCGGAAATCGGTCTGTGGATGATCGAAGGATTCGATATGTACGTCCCGCTCTTCGATTCGGATGAAAAGCATGCGGGAGACGATTTGGACATCAATCGGGATGGCCTTGTCGACCAAAATGATTTTGGGGACCTCATCGCCAAAATCGGTTCAAATCAGCCGTCCGATATCTCCGCGTGTGATATCGGGTATCCGAAAGACGGTCGGATTACGGGCGATGACGCCTCTGCCTGGATCACCCTGTATAATGTGAGGCACGAGGAATAAGCAAGAAAGATTCCTCCAAGTCATTTGTGCCGGTTATCCGGGATTTTCATAAGAAAGGGATAGTTTTTAGATAACCATAGCGCGGCTACCATCGCTGAAAGGGGAACCACAACCCATGCAGAAATTTGTTTGGATTTATTGGGTATTGCTATTGCTCTGCATTTTCTTGATTGGCTGTCAAAGCCGGCTCGAAATCACGGATATCGAGCAGTTAGCGCGGCTGAAAATCGGCGTTCAAACCGGCAACGTCGCGGATAAGATGGTTTTATCACGGTTTCCGGAAGCCGAGATCGTCTACTTTCAAAAGCCGATGGACGGGGTCTTGGCGGTGAAAGACGGAAAAATCGCCGCCTTTGCCGCCGACGCCTTGTCTTTGGAGAATATCGTCGCCGTCAACGACGGGGTCACGATACTTTCGGAATATGTTGTTCCAGACTCGTACGGGTTCGCCGTCCGCTTAGGGAAAGATGCGTTGAAAGCGATCATCGACGCCACGCTGGCCGAAATCAAGGGAAACGGGATCTACGAAGACATGCGGGTCCGATGGTTCCCAAAGAGCGGGAAACCGCAACCGATGCCCGATATCCCCCTGACGGGAGAGAACGGGGTTTTACGTTTCGGCACCAGTTCCGAGCAGATGCCCTTCTCGTATATGGACGAGAACCGAAAGATCGTCGGGTTCGATGTCGAGATCGCCACCTATGTCGCGCAGCGGTTGGGAATGCAGCTCGAAATCGTGGATATGGAGTTCGGAGCCTTAATCACTTCGCTTGAAGCTGGAAAAGTCGATATGATCGGCGCCAGCATTTCGATTACCGAAGAACGGAAAACGCGGGTGTTATTCAGCGAAAGCTACTATTCCGCCGGGTTAGGGGCGCTCGTGAAAAGCCCGAAATCGTCCAAACCGCTCGCGATCGTCGAGAGATACACCAAACCCGACGATTTGGCGAATGCCAGAATAGGAGCCACAACCGGGACTACCGGCGAAATGACCGTGCGTCAGAAGTACCCGGATGCGGATTTGCGTGTATTCGACGATGTGATGGATTCTGTCGCCGCTTTGAAAGCCAATCAAATTGACGCTCTCGTTACGGTTTATACGACCGCTTTGAATACAGTCAGGAATAACCCGGATTTAACCTTGTTGCCAGGTAACTTGACGGAAGAAGCGGCTCGCGTCGTGGTCTCAAAGAAACAGCCGGAACTGCTGTCGGAGATCAATCGCATCTTACGAAAATTCAAAGCCGACGGCACGTTGGACGATATGATTCGCCGATGGATCGAGGAGGATTACACGCAGCAGGAACAGGTTAAGATTCCGGTCCCCCAGACGGGGGCGACGCTGAGGGTGGCGGTAACCGCCAATCGTGTGCCGATTGAATTCGTCGAAGGGGACGGGAATATTGCCGGGCTGGATCCCGAATTGGCGCGGCGCATCGCCGCGGAGCTGGGGATGCAAATTGAATTCTACGATATGAAGTTTTCTGCGTTGATCAACGCCCTCGAATCGGGTAAGGCCGACGTTATCATTGCGAATATGGTTCGAACCGAAGAGCGGGCTAAGAAAGTTGATTTTTCCGAATCCTACTTTTTAAACCCGAATGTATTCATGATAAAAAAGCCCGAAAATAAGAACGATTTGATAATGACAGTCCCGGAGGATGTTAACGGAAAGACAGTGGGCGTGCTTCTGGGTTCCGTTCAGGATACGTATATCGCCGAGCATTATCCGCGCGCGAAGGTCTTGCAGTATAACACCATCTCCGATTTGGAAATCGCCCTAAAATCCGGAAAAATCGATGCCGTGATGTATAACCACGAGATTTTAATGGAATTGGTCAGGAGTGATACCTCTCTTGGCGTATTGGGAAGTAAAATTTTTACGATTCCGATCGGGATTGGTTTCAATAAAAATAACACTTCGTTATGCGCGCAGTTCAATCGTTTTTTGGAAGAGATAAAATCAAGCGGTATCCACGCGGATATGGTCACCCGTTGGATGGACCAAGGGATTCACGAGATGCCGAAAATAGATAACGACGGAAGAAACGGATCCCTCGTGGTCGGGATTGTCAGCGACAAGGGATTGCCTTTTACAACGGTGAAAAACAATCAGTTAATCGGGTTCGATATCGAGCTGGCCGAAAGATTCGCCGCGCATTTGGGAAAGAAACCGGTGTTTTCTGATCTGGAGTTTGGCAACTTGATCGCGGCGGTTTCGACGGGTAAGATCGATATGATTGCCGCTTCGATGTTTATCACGGAAGAACGCGCGAAACAAACCCTGTTTTCTGACGCGTATTATGATATGGGCGCCTCCTTCATCGCTTTAAAGAAAAACCTGGCGGCTTACGACACCCCAAAAGCGCCGGGGGAAGAAAAAAACTTCTTCGAACGGCTGTCGAACAGTTTTTATATCAACATCGTTCTGGAAGACCGGTATCTGCTGATCTTAAGCGGGCTGCGGACGACGTTGGCGATATCGGTGCTGGCGTGCCTGTTCGGGACGCTGCTGGGGGCGGCGGTTTGCTGGCTCAGGATGTCGAAAAACGCGCTCTTGCGGGGGATCGGGAGGGTGTATATCACGGTGATTCGAGGCACGCCGGTGCTGGTGCTGCTGATGCTGATCTTTTACGTGGTCTTCGCGTCGGTGAACATCGATCCGGTTCTGGTGGCGGTGATCGCCTTCGGGATGAACTTCGGGGCGTATGTCTCTGAGATGTTCCGAACATCTATTGAAAGCATCGACAAAGGGCAGAAAGAGGCGGGATTGGCGGGAGGATTCACCAAAATACAGACGTTCCGGTACATTATCTTGCCACAGGCGCTAAAAAATGTTTTGCCAGTGTATAAAGGGGAGTTCATCTCATTGGTGAAGATGACATCGATTGTGGGGTACATCGCGGTACAAGACTTGACGAAGGCGAGCGACATCATCCGGAGCCGGACCTTCGACGCGTTTTTCCCCTTGATCATGGTGGCGGTTCTGTACTTCTGTTTATCGGGGATCCTGATCCAGATCCTGTCATTGATCGAGGTTCAGGTCGACCCGAAAGCCAGAAGAAAAGCGTCTGCGATGTTTTCCAACAAAACCGGGAAACGCGGCCTGCACCGATTAAAGCTTTTTGTGTATTTCGGACTCCTGGCCGGGATCGTTTTGGCTGCCGTGATTGCGCCTATGCTCTCGAATTTGGGGGCCACCGGCGCCGGCGGCCCGATTCTATCCGTAGCCGACCTCGAAGGGAGAAGAGTCTGCGTCATCACCGGAACGACCGGGGATTTTACGATGAAAAAGCTCTACAAAAACGTAAAATACCTGGATATGGTCTATATTGCCGATGCGGTGCTCGCGATGAAGAAAAATAAAGCGGACGCTTTCGTATTCGACAAAAACTCTCTGAAATATGTCCTACTAAGGAATGAAGAGTTTATGTTGCTGCCCGACAGGATCGATCGTGTCGATATCGCGATTCCGATAAAAAAAGGCAACGTAATGGTCAAGAACGAAATCAACGGGATCATTCGGCAGCTGCAGGAGGAGGGCACGTTGGCGGAGATGTACAGCAAATGGTTCGAGGAAAACTGGGGGACTCCGCCTCCGTTACCGGTATTGAAAACACAAGGAACCAACGGGGTGCTGAAAATGGGAACATGCAGTTTGACTGAACCGTTCGCGTTCGTGTACAACAAACAACTGGCAGGGCATGATATCGAATTGGGATACCGTATCGCGCACGCGCTGGATAAAAAACTGGAGATTACGGATATGACCTTCGAGGCCATGATCCCGGCGTTGGAGTCTGGTAGAATCGATATTGCGATCGCCAACTATTATTTGATTGAAGATGAAGCGGCGCAAATCGATTTTTCCATTCCCTATATGAAAACCGAGATCAGCGCGATGGTCAGGAGGAATCAAGAATGATCCGAGTCACCGGGTTATCGAAAAAATTCGACCAGTTAACCGTCCTGCGAGATATCACCTGCGAGATCAACGACGGCGAAGTGATTTCCATCATCGGTCCCTCGGGTACGGGGAAAAGCACTTTCCTGCGCTGTTTAAATCTACTGGAAAAACCGACGGGGGGCCATATCTTCATCGATGGGGAAGACATTATGGTTAAGGGAGCGAATATCCCAAAACTGAGGCAAAAGATGGGTATGGTCTTTCAATCCTTCAATCTGTACGCGCATCTGACGGTATTAGAGAACCTGACGCTCGGGCCGATGAAGCTGTTAGGTAAGACGAAAGGCGAATCGGAAGCCAGAGGGGCCGATTTACTGCGACTCGTGGGCCTTTCCGACAAAGCCCAAAACTTCCCTGACGAACTGTCAGGCGGCCAAAAGCAAAGGGTCGCAATTGCCCGCTGCCTGGCGATGGATCCGGAAATACTGCTGTTTGACGAGCCTACTTCCGCGTTGGATCCGACGATGGTCAGCGAAGTGCTGGCGGTTATCCGGAGACTTGCGAAAGAAGGCATGACGATGGTGATCGTGACGCACGAGATGGAGTTCTCGAAAAACGTATCGAATCGGGTTTTCTATATGGATGAAGGTGTGATTTTCGAAGAAGGAACGCCCGGGCAGATTTTCGACCATCCGCAAAAAGAGAAGACGAAAGCGTTTATCAACCGCATCCGGGGTTTCGAATACACCGTCGAGACCGAAACATACGACTTTTACGCGATGAACGGCGCCGTCAAAACCTTCTGCGAGAAGTATTTGCCTCCGAAAATGGTTCGCAACATCTTGCTGTTGACCGAAGAGCTCACGATGCTGCAAACCCCTCCGTACACGCTGGCGGTCGAATACTTTGAAAAGAAAGATGGCGTGACCATAACCCTAAAAAGCGACGCAGCCCTCGTCGATCCTTTCAAGGAAGGCAACGAAACCGATGAGATCAGCGCCGCCATCATCCGCAATTACGTCGAAAAAGCGACCAGCGCTCGTCAAAACGGGCGATATGTTCTGGTTATGGAATTGCGAGCGAAATAACGTGTCGGGAACGGATCGGATTCTCTAATCTGTTCACTCGAGAGGATCACCAGGAGAGTGGTTTTCTTGTGGGCGTTCTCCGGGCTCTTAAAAGAGCGGCGATCGCCTTCGGGATGGGCTTCGGGGTGTATGTCTCGGAAAGGTTCCGAACAGATGCTGAGTAGCAGTGAAGAAATGAATATATTTTAGGGTTATATAGGATAAATAACCTTATTTAGAGTTATTTGTTTGCCGGATACCTGCCCTTTCGATAATCGGCGGGTGTAACGAGTATTTGTGACGAGATGGGATGGATAGGAGCGTGGAAAGAAAATACAATCAAAAAAAACCGATATGAATCCAGAATCAAGGCAATACGCTTGTGTTCAGGCTTTTGTAAATGCTTTTGACAGTCAGGATTGGATAAAAGCGAAAACTTGTCTGTCGCCGCGTTTCGAAGCCGTATGGCCTCAAACACGGGAACGCTTTTCACGAGACGGCTTCATCGCGATGAACGCGGCCTACCCGGGTCGATGGCATTTGCGGCTGCAACGTTATGAAGAAACGCCGCAAGGCGCAGTGAGCGTCATTCATGTCACTCACGAAGATGAAAAAATCGGCCATTGCGCGACGACCTTTTATCGATTTGATGGAGACCTGATTGCTTCCATCGAGGAGTATTGGGCGACGGAAGAACCGGCGCCCGAATGGCGTCGAAAGTATTTATATTCAGAGGGAAAACCATATAAATAGGGGGGTTACGATGAAAGTTTTACTGACCGGTTTTGAACCTTTCGGCGGGGACAAGTACAATCCTTCACAATCGATTTGTGAAGCGCTATCAGGATATACGACCGAGCGTTGTGAAATTCACACATGTATCCTTCCGGTTTCGTTCTTGAAAGCTCCGGCTGTAATTCGTCAGGCGATGAATGCGCTTCGTCCGGATATCGCGCTGAGCCTGGGTTATTCCTCAAAGGCCACATGCTTCGTGTTAGAAAGGGTCGCTCTGAATCTCGAAGATGCGCGTATCGCGGATAACGACAAATACCAACCTGAAGACGCGCTTCTCGAGCCGGGGAATGTTCTCGCAATGGAAACAACACTTCCTGTCAGATCGTTGGAAACCCACTTGAAAAACCGGGGTATTCCGGCTCAGCTCTCTTACACAGCCGGCACCTTTGTATGCAATGCCGTGTTTTATACGTTGCTTTCTGAAGGACAAAGCAAGGGTTACCCGCGTAGGACCGGATTCATCCACGTTCCGGCGTTGCCGGAGATGGCGGCAGGGAAGCGAGACCAACCCTTTTTGCCTTTAGCGTATATGGTGAGCGGTATCCGCGAAGTGATCGGCTATTTGTGTCACGCGACGGAGTGATCGAAATGAAGTGTTTGGGATGGACTACTCGACGATTGAAGCACCAGATGGTCGGAGCGCCGCAGTAATGTTTTTTCAATAGGTGAGACTTCAGTTCTTCTTGTTTAGCGGTTTTAAACGTTATTGTCTCGATATAAGGACATATTTTTCTTGACGAAACGCTAATTGGATTAACCCCATGCCCGACTAAAGTCTAAAGTCGTAAAAATAAGAGATTCGCGAGACAAGCCTGTTTGGAGCGCCGACCTTCCAGGTCGGCTTATTAAGAGGGTTTCTTCGAACTGTCTCGAGGAAACATACTGTTTTCATCTTCGAATCTGAAAACCGAAGTAACGATGCTAACCTGAAGGTGCACCTATTTGGAATAAGTAGCTGTACGCTCCGTGTCATCCGCTTTGTGAAAGGTCTATAAGCAGTTTATTGTTATACGCGATTTTTTTCAAACCTCAATCTATGTCCCTCAATTTTACGGTATTGGACTAAAGTCGGGCGCTCCATAGCACTCCAAAAAAGGTGCATCGAGTCTTCCTTCGTGTCCCCAGTGGATAGAGTCTTTTACATCGAGTAACAAAACCCATGCCGACATAAATGTCGGCGCTCCAAAAAACGACGTTCCAAAGAAGGCGCTCCAATCCCTTCTTCGCGCGATACTCCTTGTTCATTCGCC
>ERZ795056.7224-NODE-7224-length-10702-cov-6.483798_pt1 | contig 10702 bp, 10 predicted proteins | sample MGYA00375140_ERZ795056 | MGnify/ENA primary metagenome ERZ795056 (study PRJEB30185, sample SAMN05720227) | activated sludge metagenome | isolation source: Anaerobic digester | place: USA | collected 2015-03-09 ...
GCGCGGCCGGTTGAGTAGCCGCGAAGCGGCATATCGAAACCTGTGCGTCGGCGTGGTTTCGATACGCGCCTGCGGCGCTACTCAACCAACTCAGAAGTCGATGCGCGGCTCGAAACCCTCGTCGCGAAGGCGCTCGAGCACGAGCTCGGCGTGCTCGGGACCGCGCGTCTCGATGTGCAGTTCGAGTTCGACCTGACTGATCAGCAAGCCACCACCGTGGCGGGTGTGCAGCACCTCGACGACGTTCGCGCTGCATTCGGCGACGAGCGCCGACACGCGCGCGAGCTGGCCGGGCCGATCGGGCAGAGGGATGCGCAGCTTGAGGTAGCGCTCCGAGGCCGCCAGCCCGTGGCTGATCACCCTCTCCATGATCATGGGATCAATGTTGCCGCCGCTCAGGATGACGACGGTCGTGCCGCTCGCGCTCACCTGTCCGGCAAGGATCGCCGCCACTCCCACGGCACCGGCCGGCTCGACGACGAGCTTCGCGCGTTCCAGCAGCACCAGCAGCGCCTGCGCCATGTCGTCCTCGCTGACGGTGACGACCTCGTCGACGACCCGACGCACGATCTCGAAGTTGAGCTCGCCGGGCTTCGACACGGCGATGCCGTCGGCGATCGTCGGCAGGATCGTGATCTGGGTCGGGGCACCCTTCTCGAGTGAAACGGGATAGGGCGACGCGTTGGCCGCCTGCACCCCGATGACCCGCACGGTGCGACCGTCGATGGCAGCGCGCTGCTTGATGGCGCTCGCGACACCCGAGATGAGCCCACCACCGCCGATGGGAACCACGACCGTGTCGACATCGGGCTGCTGTTCGTAGATCTCGAGCCCCAGGGTTCCCTGACCGGCGATGATGTCCTCGTGGTCGAAGGGGTGGATGAACACGGCGCCCGTGGTGCGGGCGAAGTCGGCGGCGGCGCGCAGGGGCTCATCGACGGTGTGACCCCGGAGCACGACATCCGCCCCGTAGTCCTTGGTGGCCTGCAGCTTGGGCAGGGGAACGCCCACGGGCATGAAGATGGTCGCCTTGATGCCGAGCTCGCGAGCCGCGTAGGCGACGCCCTGCGCGTGGTTGCCGGCCGACGCGGCGACCACGCCGCGGGCCTTCTCCTCGTCGGTGAGCAGGGAGAGACGGTTGTAGGCACCGCGGATCTTGTAGGAGCCGGTGCGCTGAAGGTTCTCGCACTTGAGTAGCACCGGCGAACCGAGGATGTCGCTCAGGTAGCGACTGCTGTCCATGAGGGTGACCTGCACGACACCGGTCACACGATCACGTGCCTCTTCGAAGCCGCCCAGGGTGGGGCCAACCACTGCGGTCTCAGGCATCGCCCAGGAGATCCTTTACTGTCGGATGCGGGTGGGTGCGCCACTCCCCCGCAGCGATGTACTTGACGACCACGTTGAGCACGGCGATCACCGGCACGGCGAAGAGCGCCCCGGGGATTCCCGCGATGAAGCCACCGGCTGCGACCGCGAAGACCACGGCGAGCGGATGCACCTTGACGGCGGTGCCCATCACCAGGGGCTGCAGGATGTGCCCCTCGACCTGCTGCACGAGCAGCACGATTCCGAGCATCATGACGGCGGGTATCGGGCCGAGGTACACGAGCGCGACGAAGACGGCGAGCGCTCCCGAGATGAGCGCACCGACCACGGGGATGAACGACCCGAGGAACACCGCAACGGCGATCGGGATGACCAGCGGGAACCCCCCGAAGAAGAGCCCGAGAATCCACGCACCGGCGCCGATGCCGATCGCGTCGACGGCGGCCACGAAGATCTGCACCTTCACGAAGGTCGTGAGGGTGATCCAGCCTGCCTGACCGGCTCCGTCCACCGCGGGGCGTGAGCGACGGGGGAAGAGGCCGACGATCCAGCGCCAGACTCCCTTGCCGTCGATGAGAAAGAAGAGCGTCGCGAAGAGCGTGAGCAGGAACCCTGCCAGCACGTGACCGGCGGTCGTTCCCACCGACATGAGGCCGGAGACCAGGGCCGAGCTGTCGCGCTGGATCGCCTCCCACGCCTGCCCGAGGTAGGCCGAGATGTCGGCCTCGGTGAGCTGGAGCGGAGACGCGAGCAGCCATGCCTTCAGGTTGTCGTAGGCCTCGACCGACTGGGCCTGCAGATCGGGGTAGCCGGCGCGCACCTGAAGAACGACGAGCACGATCAGCCCGGCGATCACGGCCAGAGTGCCGACCATTGCGACGACGATCGCGAGCCACCGGGGCCAGCCCTTCCGCACCAGGAAGTTCATGAACGGAACCAGCAGTGCGGCCAGCAGCACCGCCACGAAGAACGGCACCACGATGTCGCGGAACTGCATGATCACGAAGACGAGAACGGCGATCACACCGACGATCACGAGGATGCGCCACGAGTACGCCGCAGCCACCTTCAGCGCGGGGGGAACCGCCTCATCCGCGGGCGGTGCCGCGACCGTCTTCCGTCGTCCAAGTGCCACGCGGACAGTCTAGATCGCCGCGCGAGGCACTAGCTGCGGACGACGGCGCTGACGGGAACTCCCCGCAACTTGAGGTGCACGAGCTCCCCGGGTTGCGGCCGGGTTTCGACCTCGTGCTGGATCGAGAGGAGGGTGTCATCCGCGAGCCGCACCTGGGTGCGACGCAACGATCCGAGGAAGCTCGACGACACCACGGTCGCCGCGATCCCGCGTGCCGCGAACGTGATGTCCTCGGGGCGCACGTAGGCGGTGACAGGCCCGTCGGGCAACGGATCGCCGAGCAGCTCGAGGCGCGCGCCCTGCACCGTCACGGTGCCCTTCGAGTGCTCCCCCGCCAGACGGTTGCTGAGGCCGACGAAGTTGGCGACGAAGGGGGTGCGCGGGGCCGTGTAGAGCTCCTCGGGCGTTCCGATCTGCTCGATCACCCCGTCGCGCATGACGGCGACGCGGTCGGCGATGGCGAGCGCCTCCTCCTGGTCGTGGGTGACGAACACCGTGGTGATTCCGAGCTCGGTCTGGATGCGCCGGATCTCGTCGCGCAGCTGCACTCGCACCTTGGCGTCGAGGGCGCTCAGCGGCTCATCCAGCAGAAGCACCCGAGGGCGCGTGACGAGGGCGCGCGCGAGCGCAACCCGCTGCTGCTGGCCTCCGGAGAGCTGGTGTGCGAAGCGCTCGGCGAAGGTCGTGAGCCCGACCATCTCGAGTGCCTCGAGCGCGCGAGTGCGGCGCTCGGCGGTGGCGACCTTGCGCATCCGCAGCCCGAACTCGACGTTCTCGATCGCGGTCATGTGCGGGAACAGCGAGTACGACTGGAAGACCATGCCCATGTCACGCTTGTTCGTCGGCACGCTCGCCACGTCGACGCCGTCGATGAGGATGCGCCCGCCATCGATCAGCTCGAGGCCCGACAGTGCCCGCAGCGCGGTCGTCTTCCCGCAGCCGGACGGCCCGAGCAGCGCGACGAACTCGCCGGGCGCGATCCGCAGGTCGATCTCGTTGAGCGCCCGGTGAGCGCCGAAGTTCTTCACGACACCGACGAGTTCGACTGTGGCGCCGGAATCCGGCGCGATGGTCGGCGCGATGGTGGGGGCGACGGGGATGCTGCTGGTCACGGGGTGGTCTCCTTGCCTCGGCCGAGCGAGCCCAGCCTGCCGATCAGTAGAAGCAGAACGAATGCGAACAGCAGCGAGAGCAACGCCAGGATCACGGCGACCCACGGGTCGGACTGCGATACCTGCAGCAGAGCGGTCTGAAGGTTGCGGCGGTTGAGCAGCGAGGCGATCGTGAACTCACCGAGCACGACCGCGACCGAGATGAAGGCGGCCGCGAGCACGCCGCGTCGGAGATTCGGCAGCAGCACCCGCCCGAGCACCGACAGCCAGCCCGCACCGAGGGAGCGAGCGGCCTCGCTCAGGGTGACGACCGGCACGGCATCCAGATTCGCCTGGATCGAGCGGTAGGCGTAGGGAAGCACGGTGATGCCGTACGCGAAGGCGAGAGTCCAGATCGACCCGCCGAACACCTTCACGACCACCGAGTAGACCGGCGCGAGGCCGACCACGAGCACGATCGCGGGCACGGTGATGGGCACGATGCAGATGAACTCGAGCACGCGCCGCAGCCGCGGAAACTGCAGGTGCACGAGGATCATCGTGGGCAGCAGCACGACGAGCACGATCGCGACAGTGACGGCCGCGAGGATGAACGAGTTGCCGATCGACTGGAACAGGTCGCGGTAGTTGCGCGCGTTCGCCGGGTCGAAGAGGGCGGTCCAGTGATCGAAGGTGTAACCGCCAGCCGGACCCACCCGGAACGTGAACTCGATCATCGAGACGATCGGGATGGCGAAGACCAGACCGACGATGACCAGGATGATCCAGCGGGCCGTCTTGCTCGGCTCGGTGCCGATGCGGGTCGCGTTGCTCACCTCTGCCACCTCGATGCGCGGGTCTGCAGAGCCGAGTAGCCGGTCATGACGACGACCATGACCACGATCATGCCGAGGGCCAGCGCACCGGCCATGTTCTCGCGACCGAGCACGGTCTCGCTCACGAGCGCGCCGCGGATCTGGAGGGGAACGATCTGCGAGCCCTGGCTGATGAGAGCGGCGGCAGTGGCGTACGAGGAGAAGGCGTTCGCGAACAGCAGCAGCAGGCTGCCGAGGAACGACGGTGCGAGCACCGGGATGGCGATGCGACGCCAGTAGGTCAGCCGGGTGCCGCCGAGGGTCGCGTTGGCCTCAGCCCACTGGGGCTTCAGGCCTTCAAGCGCCGGCATGAAGGTGATGACCATGAGCGGCACCTGGAAGTAGACGTAGGGCAGCAGCAGGCCGGGTACCTGGTAGAACCACAGTCCGTTGGCGAAGATGTCGACACCGAACTGGTTCTTGAGAATCGTGGTGACGAGGCCCTGAACGCCGATCGTCGCGATGAAGGCGAAGGCGAGCATGACGCCACCGAACTGGGCGAGCACGCTCGAGGCGGAGTTGACCATCGTGCGCAGGGCACCCTCGGCGCGCGTGCCCAGCATGGCGTAGCAGACGAGAGCCCCGATGACGGCACCGATCACGGCCGTGACCGCCGACACCCAGAAGGATGCTCCGAACGCGGCGAGCACGTTGGGCTGGAACAGGCCCAACACGTTGTCCCAGGTGAACTGCCCGTCCTCGGTGACGAACCCGGTGAGCACGGCGAGCGTCGTGGGGATCGCGAGGAAGATCAGAACGTAGGCGGCGAACGGCGTGAGCCCGAGGTATTTGACCAGACCCAGGGGGCGACGCCGGGAGGGTGTCCCGGCGTCGCCCGTGGTGAGTACTGGCGCGGTGGCGACAGTCATCAGTGAGAGGTGCTGCTAGCTGATCGCAGCAGCCCACTTCTCGGCGAGGATCGCGGCGTTCGCCGTGGCCTGGTCCGCGGTGACGGAGACGAGGTCACCGTCGAGGGCGCCGAGTGCATCAAGCGCAGCCTTGTCGACCGTGCCGGCATCCACCATGGCCTGAAGGGTCACGGGGTAGGCGCCACCGACGAGGAACAGGTTCTGCGCGGCGGGGCTGTAGAGGAACTCCTGCCAGAGGCGAGCAGCGGCCGGGTGCGGGGCATCCTTGCTGACGGCCTGGTTGTAGAAGCTCGTGTACACGGCACCCGGGAGGGTGGTCACCTTCCAGCCGTCCACCTGAGCGGCGGCCGCGAAGTTGTTGTAGCTCCAGTCGAAGACGACCTTGGTCTCACCCGAGGCGATCGTCGCGCCGGTCGCGTTCACCGGGATGAAGTTGCCCGCGTCGTTGAGCTTTCCGAAGAAGTCGATGCCGGGGGTGAAGTCATCCAGCGTTCCACCGGACTGCACCGTGGCGAGACCGACGGCGGCGAAGGCAGCGCCCGCCTGCGTCGGGTCGCCGTTGAGCGCGACAGCGCCCTTGTACTCGGGCTTGAGCAGGTCGTCGAGGCTCGTGGGCTCGGGAACCGAGTTCGAGTCGTAGCCGATCGACATGCTGCCGGTGTAGTCGTTCACCCAGAGGCCGGTGGCCTCCTTGTTGGCGTCCGGGATCTCCGACCAGTTCGCGACCTGGTACGGCGCGAAGTAGTCGAGGCTGTCGAGGGTGACGGCAGTGCCGAGGTCGAAGACGTCGGGAGCGGTGTCCTGGCCCTTGAGGTTGTCGGCGGCCGCGATCTCCTCGGCGCTGGAGATGTCGGGGTCGGCCGAGTTCACGGTGATGCCGTAGGTCTCCTCGAAGAGGGCCTTGATCTCGCCGTAGTTGGCCCAGTTGTCGGGCAGGGCGATGACGTTGAGCTGGCCCTCCGCCTTGGCGGCGGCGATGAGGGCGTCGAGGCCACCGAACGCCTCGGCGCTCGTGGCGGTGGCCGCGTCGACGTCACCGGCGGGGGTGGCGGAGGTGCTGCACGCGGTGAGGGAGATCGCGACGGTAGCGGCGAGCGCCGCGCCGACGAGAATGCGCTTACTGAACAAGGGTTTCCTCTTCTTCTGGGCCGTCGGCCGCCCGCGCTGTGAGCGGGCAAGGGAGCCTGACTGGCCTGAGGCCCACGCTAAGCAGCGAGCCGAAAGGCGGATCAACCCCGCGGTGAACGCAGGGCGAACGACGGATGACCGTCGGTGCTCGGCGATAGTGTCGAGCTCGTGCCCGACTCCCTGACTCCCGCGCAGGCCCGACGAGTCGCCCTCGCGGCTCAGGGCTTCGGCCGGCCCATCGCCCCCGTGGGCACCCGCCAGCTGAACCTGCTGCTGCAACGGCTCGCAGTGCTCCAGCTCGACTCGGTGAACGTGTTCGAACGCAGTCACTACCTGCCGGTCTTCGCGCGGCTGGGCGCGTACGACAAGGCTCTGCTCGACCGGCTCACCTTCACCAGGCGAAGCAGCTACACCGAGTACTGGGCTCACCAGGCCGCGATCATCCCAATCGAGCAGCGCCCGCTCTGGCACTGGTCGATGGCCGAGTGGCGCAGTGAGCGCAAGGAGCTGGGGCGGTGGGGCGCCGCCCACCCCGAGATGCTCGACTTCCTGCGGGCAGAGCTGCGCGAGAAGGGTGCGCTGACTTCCGGGCAGGTAGAGCACGATGCGAACGTGCGCCGCGGGCCGTGGTGGGGGTGGTCAGACGTGAAGATGGGACTCGAGACCCTGTTCTTCTGGGGCGAGGTCGCGGTCGCCGGTCGCACCCGGTTCGAGCGCACCTACGATCTGGCCGAGCGGGTGGTGCCGGCGGAGCACTTGGGCCGCGACATCCCGAAGCAGGAGGCGATCCGCGAACTCGTCTCGACCGCCTCGCGCGCGCTCGGCATCGCGACCGTGGGCGACCTCGCGGACTACTTCCGGCTGCTGCAGGCGCCTGTGCGCACCGCCGTCGGTGAGCTCACCGAGTCCGGCGAGCTGATCCGGGTCGCTGTCGACGGCTGGCGAGAGCCTGCCTACCTGCATCGGGATGCCCGGCTCCCCCGTCGCATCGATGCAGCAGCGCTGCTCTCCCCCTTCGACCCCGTCGTATGGCACCGGCAGCGGACTGAGCGCATGTTCGGGTTCCGCTACCGCATCGAGATCTACACGCCCGCCCCGAAGCGCATCTACGGCTACTACACGCTTCCGGTGCTCATCGACGACCAGCTGGTCGCCCGCATCGACCTCAAGACCGACCGGCAGGCCGGTGTGCTGCGGGTGCAGTCGGCGTGGCACGAGCCCGGGCAGCATGCGGACATCGAGCGCATCGCGCAGCTGCTGCGCGAGACGGCAGCGTGGCAGGGCATGGACCGCATCGAGGTCACAGGAGTCGGCGACCTCGCGGCTGCACTGACTTCGCAATTCTCGTCAACCCGACCGGGTGCCTCGAACGTCGAGAGAGCATGAACAGCCTCCGCTCCTCTGGCATGCTCCTCGTGCTCACCACTGCTCTGGCGCTCACTGCCTGCACGCCTCCCGAAGCCGGCCCAACGCCGGCGGCCTCGTCCCCGTCGGCGACACCGACGCCCAGCCCGACCGTTGCCGCGATCTCCGCTCCGGCGCCCGTCTTCGACGTGGCGTGCGGCGACCTGGCGAGCGAGGCGACGCTGGCCGACGCGCTTGGAGCGAGCGCGATATCCATCGACCCGGCCGAGGCGACTATGGGGGCCTACCCCGCGATCTCGCCCACCTACGCCGTGCGCAGCCTGGGTGGCATCACCTGCGAGTGGAGCAACGGGGAGCCGCAGAGCGACACCACCGGCCTAAACCCCGCGTACGTGGGCACCCGCGTACTCGTGCTACCCAACGCGACAAGCCAGTGGGAGCGCTACCTCGCCTACTACGGACCTGATGCCGAGGGCGACTACTGCGGCGCATACGAGGGACCACTTCACTGCACGACCGACGTGCTGACGGGCTCGACCTGGGTTCAGTTGACCACGGTAGGTGCGACCTCCGAGGCCGCGGCTTCGGCGCTCGGTGCCGAGGTTGTCGCGGCAATCTCCGGCGCCGGGCCCGGTGCCGCACCCTGGACCCCGCCCGCCGGGACCTCGGCGCTGCCTGCCGACTGCCCCGGTGTCATCCCCGACGCCGCCGTGCAGTCCGCGCTCGGTATCGACGCCACGGTGCAGGCGTCGAGCGGTGGCGGCGGCTGGAGCCTCGAGGCCGGTGCTCGTGAGAACTGGGGCGGGCCGCACTGCTACTGGGCCTTCCTCGACTCGGACGCGGGTGTGGGATCCCTCGCTACTCTTCCTGGTGGAGCGTGGGCGTGGGATGAGGCCCGCACATTCCTGACTCTTCCGTCCGTGCCGGAGGCGGTCACGATCGCCGGTCTGTCGGCCGACGACGAGGCGTGGCTGCGATGCGCGCCCGGGGATGCCTACTGCCTCATCGACCTCGTCATCGGCGGAAACTGGGTCGAAGCATACGTGTGGCCCGACGACGCGGGGTTCTCCATCGACCGCCGCGCCGGCGCCCTGGCGATCGGCGAGGCCATCGTCGCCAGCCTCGGGTAGGTCGTCGAGCGGTTTCGATACGGCCTACGGCCTACTCAACCAGCGGTTGCTAGAAGCTGCTGCCGATCTTGCCGAGTCGCGCGATGCGTTCGGCGATCGGCGGGTGCGTCGAGAACAGACGTGCCATCGCGCCGGGCTTCGACGGGTCCGAGATCCACATGTGGGCCATCGACGAGTTCTGACGCTGCATGGGGCGGCCGTACTGCCCGAGCTTCTCGAGGGCGCTGGCAAGGGCATCCGGGTGGCGAGTGGTGAACGCGCCCGTCGCATCCGCCAGGTACTCGCGCTGGCGGGAGATGGCCGCCTGCACGATCGCCGCGACGAGCGGCGCGACGATGAAGGCCGCGAGACCGAAGACCAGCACGATCGGGTTGCCGCCGCCGTTGTTGTTGCCGCGTCCCCCAAAGAACGCGATGCGCAACAGCATGTCGGCGATGAAACCCACCGCGACCACCAGGCCGAAGACGATCATCGAGACGCGGATGTCGTAGTTCTGCACGTGCCCGATCTCGTGGGCCATGACGCCCTCCAGCTCCGAGTCATCCAGCAGCTCGAGGATGCCCGTGGTCGCCGCCACCGACGCGTGCTGCGGGTCACGCCCGGTCGCGAACGCGTTCGGCGCCGGGTCGTTGATGATGTACACCTTCGGCATCGGGATGCCCGTGGTGATCGCCAGATTCTCGACGATGCGGTACAGCCGCGGGTTGTCGGCCTTCTGGATCTCGCGCGCACCGCTCAGCGACAGCGCCTGTCGGCTGGCGGCGAAGTACTGGATCACCGCGTAGCCGGTCGCGATCACGAGGGTGATCACGACGATCGTCCAGTCACGGTAGATGTACGCCGCGAGCGCGGCGAGACCACCGATGATCAGGATGAACAACAGGATGATGAACACCGTGTTGCGCTTGTTCTTCGCTATGGCGCGGTACATCTAGCTCCTGGCTCCAGGTACTCGGTTTCGATACGCGGCTGTGCCGCTACTCAACCAGCGGGGATCAGAATTGTACGCGGGGCGGCTCTGCAATAGCTGCGGAGTCGCTGACCTCGAAGAACTCGCGCTCGGTGAAGCCGAGGCCGCGCACGAAGAGCGTGTTCGGGAACACCTTGATCTTCGTGTTCAGCTCGCGCACGCCACCGTTGTAGAAGCGACGGCTGGCCTGGATCTTGTCCTCGGTGTCGACCAGCTCACCCTGCAGCTGCAGGTAGTTCTGGTTGGCCTGAAGCTGCGGGTACGCCTCGGCGACCGCGAAGATCGACTTGAGGGCGGTCTGCATGTGGTTCTCGGCGGCCGCGGCATCCACGGGGCCTTGGGCACTGAGCGTCCCGGCGCGCGCCTTCGTGACGTTCTCGAAGACGGCCTTCTCGTGGGCCGCGTAGCCCTTGACGGCCTCGATGAGGTTCGGGATGAGGTCCGCGCGGCGCTTGAGCTGCACCGTGATGTCGCTCCACGCCTCGTCGACGCGCACGTTGAGCGTGACGAGACCGTTGTAGGTCGACCAGAGGTAGATCCCGACAATGACGACGAGCAGGACGATGACGCCGATGACGATGAGGATTTCCATACCGGCAACTATAGGGGAGCTTTATGTCAGGAGGAACGGGATGCGATGAGCTGCTGAAGCCAGCGGTATGAGCGCTTCGGCGTGCGCTCGAGGGTGTCGAAGTCGACTCGCACCAGACCGAATCTCTCGCCGAAGCCGGCGGCCCACTCCCAGTTGTCCATGAGCGTCCAGGCGAAGTACCCGCGCAGGTCGAGACCGGGCACCGACGCGAAGGCGAC
>ERZ795056.7225-NODE-7225-length-10702-cov-5.201090_pt1 | contig 10702 bp, 6 predicted proteins | sample MGYA00375140_ERZ795056 | MGnify/ENA primary metagenome ERZ795056 (study PRJEB30185, sample SAMN05720227) | activated sludge metagenome | isolation source: Anaerobic digester | place: USA | collected 2015-03-09 ...
TCCGATCTGCGAAGCCGTCCTCGCCGAAGACCAGGAGCTCGTCGCCCGCGGACGCTGCCGCGCGGGCCGGGGCGAACGGCTCGAGCTGAAGCGGAGATTCGTCGAGGTCCTCGTTGCGGTCCCGCACGCGGCCGTCGTCGCAGAGCACGTACTGACCGGCCCTACGGAACCCGACCGAGCCGCAGTACCCCGAGCTGCCGGACGAGAATTGCCACGTACCGCCCGCCTGGGACCCGATCCAGACGCTGCCATCATCGAGCACGAACCACGCGTCGCCGACCGCGTCGTATTCGACGTTACGGACCGCGGCGCCGAGGTTCTGGCCGAGCGGGGCGTAGGTGCCGGCGGCCGTGTCGACCGCGACCACGTCGCCACTCGCCGTGAATGCCAGGAAGCCCGGGTCGGCGAACGCCACGGAGCGCAGCGGCCCCGCCGCCTCGTCGCCGTTCATCGCCGTCCAGTGCGCGCCGCCGTCGGTCGACACGAGGATCACGTCGTCCCCGACGACGGCGATCTCGTCGCCGGACCACGACTGGCCGGCACCATACAGGTTGGCGTCGGTGCCGGCGTCGACCGGCGTCCAGCTCGTGCCGTCGCCGGACTGCAGGATCGTGCCCGCGTCGCCGACGGCGAGCAGACCCGGGGCGAGGAGCAGCGCGTGCAGGTCGACGTCGACGCCGCCATCGATCTCGACGAGCCCGTCGGCATCGAAGCGGACGATCGACCCGGCGTCGCCCACCGCGATCGCACCGGCACCGAACGGCTGCGCGTCCCGGAACCCCCCATGAGGCGCCTCGTCGGCCCGGACCTGTTCGAAGCCGGCGAGGTAGGTCTCCTCGCAGGGCGCACTCCCACAGGCGAGCGTCGCCGCGGCGAGCAACGTCCCGCACGCACGGATGACGCGCGACCACAGCGCGCGTCCCGCCCCCACGCTCACGATCCTGGCCTCTCGCATCACGTTCGCCTCCATCGGAGGCCTCTTAGCAAGATTGAAGCCACCATGGATCCCCAGGCCAGATCGACGACGGCGCGCCGGCCCGGCGCACGCGGTGCAGCGCGGCGCAAACCCGGCGCCCACGCGGCACACGGCGGCGCTGCGATCAGCCCGCGGGTCGGGGCGTGGCCTCCGTGGGACGAAGGCGCATGAACATGCCGCCTCGCGGGCGGAGGTTGATCTGCGGGTCCACGTCGACGGGCGTCGGATCGAGCCGCTCCGGGCGCAGGCGGGCGAGCAAGCGCGGCAGAACGATCTCGAGGATGAGGAGCGCGAACTGGTCGCCGATGCAACGTCGGGGTCCCACGCCAAACGGAATATAGGCCGGGTTGTCCGTCCCCTCGCCGCCGGGTGCGAAACGCTCCGGACGAAACTCGGCGGGCGCGGTCCAGAAGCGGGTCGTGCGGTGGATGACGTACGGAGAAACCATCACCAGCGCACCGCACGGGATCGACGCCCCGGCCAGCGTATCGTCCGCCAGCGAGCGACGGTCGAAGTACGGCGCGCCCGGGAACAGCCGGAGCGTCTCGTTCAGCACCTGCCGCAGCTGCGGGAACACCCCTGCCCGCGCCGGAAACGCAGCCGGGCCGCCGGGCCACGCGCCGAGCTCGTCCTGCACCGAGGCGAGCACCGCGGGGTGGCGCGCGAGCAGATACAAGGTCCATGTGAGCGCGGTCGCGGTATTCTCCGGCGCCGCCATGAATGTCGTCACGAATTGGTCGCGTCGGCGCTGCGCGGCCTCGGGCGTATGCTCCCCGGGGGCTGCGGCGAACAGCGCATAGAGGTCGCGGGCGTTGTCCCGGTCGCCCCTGCGGGTGCGCGCGTCCTCGGCGGATCGAAGGGTCGCCCGCACCGTGCGGACATCGGCCCGATAGCGAATGTTCTGGGGCAGCGGCACCGCATCGGGTGGCCAGAAAGGGTAACGCAGGTGACGCAGGATATGCTCCTGGCCGCGGAGCAGCGCGTGGGCGACAGCCAGCGCCTCGGCCTCGTCCACGTCATGATCGAAGAATGCCCGCAGGGCGAGCGCCACGGTCAGCGCCACGAGGTGGGGAAAGACATCCACCACGGTCCCCGGCTCGCGCCAGGGCTGCCACGTGGTGAGGACGCGGTGGGTGGTCTGTGCGAGCCGCTCGGCGACCGCGGCGAGCCCGTCAGCGAGAAACGCGGGCTGCGACGCGCGGCGCAAGGCCAGCCACTCCGGACCGTCGGTCGTGAGCAGACCTGCACCGAGCAAGTCACGCAGCCACGGCGCCTCGAGGTTCCTCGCCCGGCTGTAAGCATTGCGGTTCTCGACGAGCATCCGACGGATCGCGGACGGATCATTCACGAAGTAGAGCGTCTCGAGCACGAGCCACAGCCGCGTCACCGGCGGCCCATCCACGCCCATGGCGAGCAGCTCGTCGAGCGGCCGCTGATTGAACCGGAGCAGCGTGTGTAGATAACGGAGTGTGGCCCGGGGGCCGTCGCGGAGCCCGGAGAGCTCGGCCAAGGAGCGGAGAGAATCGTCGAGTCGCATGATCGTGAGAACGCCGCCCGGGCTTGTGTTGCGGACCCCGGATATCTCAGGCGGCTCTCGACCACAGCGCGGCGTCGAGGCCGGTGGCGAGGCGACGGGTGGTCACGGGGTCCGGGAGGCCGAGCTCCGCCAGCTCGGGGCCGTGCACGGCAGCGGCGAGGGTGGCCTGGAGCTCGTGGGCGGCGGCCAGGCGGGCGACCTCGACCAGAGCGCGCTCGGCGGGGTCGAGCTGGCCCATGAGCCAGGCATCGAGGGCCCAGGCGAGCTCGGCGTGGCGGGCCTCGTCGGCGGCGATGCCCGCGAATGTGGCACGGAGGCCGGGGGCAGCCGCATGGCGAGCCTGGTGGGCCGCGGAGAGGGCGGCCCAGGTCTCGTGCACGCAGCCCTCGCGGGCGTTCTCGCAGGCGATGGCCAGGAGGTCGCGCGGCGGCGTGGCGGCGACCTGCGGCGCGTGCACGGGTGCGCCGTGCTCGCGGGCGAGGCCGGCGAGCGCGGCGGCGTGCCGGGTCTCGTCCGCGGCGGCGGCCTGCACTCGCGCGAGCAGGGCCGCGGGCGCGCCGTGGGCCGCGAGCTCGGCGGCGAGGGCGACGAAGGCGTGGACCGAGGCGGCCTCGTCATGCGCGGCGCGGGTCAGCCAGGCAGCGGCGGACGCGGGCTCGCCGAGGGCCCCGTGCGAGCGCACGCAGAGGTGATTTCGGCCGCCGCAGAACGGCAAGATCGTGCATTCGATCGGGATGAACCCGTCCGCGTTCTTCTCACCGACCGAGCACCCGTTGATATCATTGTACCGACTCAGGCACACGGCCTTGCAGACCTCACCGGCGTCGAGCTTCTCGCCCGTGGTGCCAGCGCCGGTGGTGGCATCGCCGGTGCTTCCGGAGGTCGTGGTGGCGCCGGTCGTATCGCCGGTCGTATCGCCAGCCGTTGCGCCGGCGGTGGTCGGGTCGGCGGTGGTGGCCAGACCCCCGAGGCCCCCGGTCGTCCCGCCCGCCTCCCACTCGGCGTACTGCTCGGGGGTGAGAAGGATGGTCTGGTCGTAGGGGGCATCGCAGCCGAAGCAGCCGGTGAGCAGCGTGGAGAACAGCGCGGTCAGGGACAGGACGAGGGCGGCACGTGACATGACCTCGCACGGTATCATCGAAGCGGGATATCCATCACCCGGTATCGCCACGATCCGCGGGGCATGCCCTCGTTCGCAGACGGACGACAGCCGCACCCCGAGCAGGCGGGCCCAGCTATCCACGATCGCACTCTTGGCGGCTATATCTCGCACTCTGATCAATCCAATCCTTCCGCTCCGGCCGCGATTGTGCTTGCTCGGAGCGCGCGGTGACGCTGGACGCGCCGGAGCGATCGCTGTGGGTCGACGGCGACGCCGCCGTCGTGCTCGCCAGCAGCCCGGGTCAGGGCACCCGGGTCACGCTGCGTATCCCGCAGGCTTGAGCCTAGGGGCCGAGGAATTCCGCCACCGCCGCCTGGCGGGCGAGCACGTGCTCCAGCAGCCCCGCGTGGGCAGCGGTGAATTGGTCGTCGCTGGTGAGGAAGGTGTAATCGGGCAGCTCGCCGTCCGCGCCGATCACGTGGGGCGCGATCAGGTCCCGGGCCGCCGTGAACTCCACCGCCGACGCCGGCGTGTACTCGGTCGCGGCCGCCGCGGCGACCCGCTCGCGGTATTGCGCGGCATAGACCGGATCGTCGAGCAAGAACCGGATCAGCGGCCACTGCTCGTCGACCTCGGCCAGCGCCAGGTCCAGCGGCGCCGCGAACGACCCCGACGACGAGAATGCGAAGCTGTGATCCCAGGGGATCCACCGCAGCCGCCCGCCGAGCGCCGGGTCGGCGTATAGATAGTAGTTGTGGGCCATGCGGCCGTAGGTGTCCCAGTCCTGAATCACCGTATTGAGCGCGAGCCAGTGGATGAAGCCCTCGACGTCCAGGGTCGCCTCGAGGCCCGCGCGCCAGGCCGCCGCGTCGCTGCGGTCGGCGTGCAGCGCGTCGAACAGCGCCTGCACGTCCGAGAAGTCGGCCGCGTCCTCGTTGTTCTCCTTCCCCAGGCTCGCGGCGTCCCACACCGCGAAGCTCGCCCCGGTCCCGTCCGGCTTGTAGAGATTGCCGTCGTGGCCGCCGAACTTGCCGTCGAGGAACGACTCGTCGGTCGGCAACTCGATCCCGGTGTAGAGCCCGAAGTAGATCGGGCCGTCGCCGTGATCGATGAACACGCGATAAAACGCCGACGCCGGGGCCGGCACGCCCGCGCGCGCGAATACATCGGTGCCGAGCTTGTCCCGGACCAGCGAGGGGTCGCTCCACCCGTTCGAGAGGCTCAGCGATTCGAACCCGTAGAACCGCTGGTTCTCGATCTCCGGGTGCAGGTCCTCGAACTTGTCGAAGTTGAGGCGCAGCGGCAGCTTGTACACGCCCTGGCCCCACGCGGAGGACAGGCTCGAGTTGCCCTTGAAGCGCACACCAACGTGGCGCCACAGGTCGCCCTCGACCGCGACGTCGCACTCGACGTAGATCGGCGTGCGCGGCAGCAGGTCGGTGCCGCCGCCCATCATCCCCGGCCCATCCTCCGGGAAGCACATCAGGCCCATGCCGAGCAATTCCGTGCAGGTGCCCGCCAACATCTGACCGTTGAAGTCGACCACGCAGGCGTCACCGGCGACGAGCCCCTCGCACGCCGCATCGAGCTCCGGCGGCGGCATCATGCCGCCGCCGCCCATGCCCGCGCCGAACTCGCCGGCCATGTCGGTCATGTCCACGAGCATCGCCTGCCAGTCCGCGGGCGCGATGGTGAGGTCGATGCGCGCGACGCGGTCCTGCGGGAACGCCTGGTCGTAGTCGGGCGGCCCGGGCGGCGGCTCGGGTTCCCCGGTGTCGGTCCCGGTGGCAGAATCTCCGGTCGTGGGCGCAGACGCGCTGGTGGACGCGCTGGTGGACACCTCGGCCGTCGTGGCGAGGGCGGTCGAGGAAACGCCAGTCTCGCCGCCCGCCGCGTCGCCGCTGCAGCCGGCGAGGAGGAGGAGTACGGCGGTCAGGTGGGGCATCGCGGGTCGCTGTGCTGTCATCGAGGGCTCCTGGGTGGCCGCCGAGGCTCGCACGACATGATGTCCCCTGTATGAAGGTATGTAGCGAAGTGTGTCCGCCGTACCCTATTCGACGACCGGTGTCATCGTCATGAGCTCTGGCGGCGTCTACTCCGGCGCCACACAGGCGACGTTGAAGAGCGCGTTGCCGGTGAAGTCGGAGTAGGTGTATGGCCGATCGAGGCCATCGTAGGAGCCGACGACCGACAGCGTGTCGACGTCGATCTTCATGACGACCTCGGGGTCGATCGGGTTGTTGCCTTCATCGGTCTCGGAGTAATTGACCGCCCACAGGAAGCCCTTGGCGTCGAAGCCGACACCCTTGATATAATATTGCGACTTGAAGACCGGGCCGATCGCCAGGGTCTCGACGTTCACGGCGGTGATGCCGTTGCCCGAGGCGACCCACATCAAGTCATCGAGGCCCTGGGCGATACCGGCGCCGCTGAAGAACCCGGGCACCAGGTCCCAGACGCCGGTCTCCGGGTCGAAGCGGCCCGCGCCGGTCATGCCGATCGCGTTGGAGGAGAGCCACACCCGGCCCTTGTGATCCACGGTGATCCCGTACGGCCCGATCTCGGTCGGCACGGGCCAGACCTTGTAGGCGAAATTATCGATGTACACGCGCGCGATCTTGCTGGCGCCGAGGAAGCCGAGCGGGGTGAAATATAGGTCACCGTGGGCGTTGACGGCGGCGCCGTAGGCTCCGAAGCCCTCGCCCGAGAAGGTCGGGATGGTGATCTGTTTGTCGATCTTGCCGGTCGCGCCGTCGACGAGGGAGACGATGACGCCACCGGCCCCGCCGGTGCCGGGGAACAGGCTCTTGTTCTCGCTCATCACCGTCCACACCTTCTCGTTGGTGGTGTTGCAGCTGCCGGCCTCGATGGTGCCCTGCGTCCACGCGACCGGGCGCTGGTTGCTGGTCGGGAAGTCGATATACCAGGCGCGACACTCCTCCATGTCCCACGCGAGCACGTCGTTCTTGCCGGTCGAGGTCTGGATCCCCGGTACGCCGTTGGTGTCCTTGCAATCCTTCGGGTCGACGTAGAATTTGACGAGGCCGCCGTGGCGGTTGGCGACCGCGACGTCGCCCTTGAGCGACACCGAGGTGCGCGAAGGATTACCCATACCGTCGGCGCGGGTCAGGTAGCGGGCCTCCTCTTCCAGAGTGGTCATGTTGATCTTCGAGACGGTGCCCTGCGGAGCGTTGGCGACCCAGACGTAATTGAACTCGCAGCCGCAGGCGAGCTCCCCGTCCGGTACGCCGAGGTCGAGCTTGGTGCCGCCGTCGCTCGTGCTGGTCGGCGCGCTCGGATCGGACGACTCCGAGGCCGACTCCGAAATCGAGCCCGAACCCTCGGTCGCAACACCACCGGTCGTCGGCACCAGAGTCCCGCCGCTCGTGTCGGTCGTCGGCGAGGCCGTCGTGACCGCCGTCGCGGAGCCGGAGGCGCTCGCAGTGCCCTGTACGTCGTCGCCGCAGGCGACGGTGGCCGAGCAAAGCAGGAGGAACGTGGCACGTACGGACGAGCTCATCGGCGCACGGTACACCTCCGCCGGGCGGCGGGCCAGCCCCGCGCAGAAACCTCGTACCGACGAACTTCAGCTCATCCGGGGCACACCTCGAAGGCGTCGGCGCCGAGGTTATTGCCGGGGTGGCAGTCGGCGATCTTGTCGTCGGGATCGACGTCGACGAAGATGTTGCCCTTCCCGCCCAGCACCGCGTCGCACATGACGACCTCGCACTCGCCCGGATACAGCACCTTGGTGGTGGCGGTGGTGCACACGACCACCGCCTCCTCGACCGGCTTGTTGGGATCGTCGGTCTCGAGGAACTCGACGACGACGCCGTCCTGCACGGGATTTGTGCCCCGATTGCAGACCTCGGCCTGCAGCTGCTTGTCGCCACCCCCGAATTCACACAGCTTGCCGAGGTCGATCAGCTCGACCGTGAGATCGGCGAGCTTCAACAGCCCGACGCTGCCCTGGGTGTTCTGCCGGAAGTTATTGAGCCCCGGCGCGAGCCAGTTGTCGACGAACGCGCTGGTCTTCGGGATCTGCGCGTCGTCCGTGACGTGCGTGACCGAGTAGGCGTGCTGATTCCACACCGGCCGCGAGTTCGCCCAGCGATCGAGCGGGTCGCGGTATACGACGAAGCCGGCCGCCACGTAGAACGCGCCTGACCCGGGGAACAGCGGATCGACGGCCGGGCACCCACCGCCGTTGTCGGCCCGCGGGACCACGATCTCGGTCGCAAAGTCTCCGTCGACGTCGGCGATCGCCGGATACTCCCGGCCGGTGCCGCTCGAGGCCGGGGCGCTGAACAGGACCTCGCCGGACTTGCCGCTGTACACGCGGACATAACACTCGTCGCGGTATACGGCCTCGCCGGCGCCATCACCATTGAAGTCGAAGATCGAAGATCCGGTGGCGTTGGACGACTTGTCCTGCGAGGGCTGGGCCCAGAGCACGCCGTCGGGGAGGTTCTTGGCCTGCTGCTCGGGGGCGCGCTCGCACACGCCCCCCGGGCGCTCGGGGAGCGGGGCCGCGGCGCAGTCGGGGTCGTAGACGACGTATTGATTGGCCCCGGCGGAGGCGAACTCGACCTGGCCGTCGCCGTCGAAGTCGCTGATCGTCAGCGGGCCCCCATGGTTGGCCGGATTGCCGGTCTTGTAGAGATCCATCGGGCCCCACACGATCGTGCCCGCGAGCGACTGGATCCGCACCCTGCCCGCTCCGCCGGGTGAAGAGAGCACGACGGCCTCGGGCTGCTTGGCCACATCGACGCCCTTGATCGCCGAGAACAGGCCGAGGTCGGCGACCGCGATCTGGCCCGCGAGCTGCAGCGGGTCCTTCGTGAACCACGGCTTATCCACCCACTCCGTGGTGACCTTGTTCCAGCCCGCGACGCGATTGGCGGTGACGAGATCGATCTCGCCGTCGAGATCGACGTCGGCGGCGTAGCTCATCGAGGTGACGGCCGTGGCGGCGTTCCAGGTGGTCAGCACGCAGCCCTTCGCGTCGAAGACCTGCTCACCGACCAGGATCTCCGGGATCCCATCATCGTCGAGGTCGAGCAGCTCGGGGCCATCGGCCCCGTCTCCGCCCCCGAATTCGAGGATCTTGTCGCCGTCGGCGCAGTCGCGGCCGTACCACATCCGCTTCAAGATCGGGGTCTTGCCGGAGCTGTCGATCCGCATGGCATAGAGTTGCACCGGGTCGACGAATGCGTCGCTGCCCAGATGATAACTCACCAGCTCCGGGTGCCCGCCCATGGGCACGTCGCCGTCGAGGTCGCCGATCGTCCAGCCGGCGCCGTAGGCCGGCCGATTGGAGCTGTCGGCTTCGTCGGCCCCGCCGGCGCGCAGCTGCTCGGTGCAGGTCCGGCCGTCGAAGATCCGCAACATGCCGATGCGAGTGCCTGGTCCGGTATAAAAGGTGTTGACGATGATCGAGGGCTGGAGCTTGTGTGGATCCTTGTCGAGGTTGAGGTCGGCGACGAGCGGCGTGGTGTAGATCGACACCGAGCTCTTGGTCTTGTCGTTGGGGTCCGCGGGGCCCGACCACTCGCACTGAACCACCGGCGTGACCCCCTCGGGGATGTCCTGCTTCTGGCAATTGGGGTCATTGATCACCTCCGGCGGGACGCCGTACGGGATGCACTGGCCGTCCTTGTCGCAGTACGAGTCGCCCGGGCAATCGTCGTTGGTCGTGCAGGTCCCGAGGTTCGGGAGACATTGCTCGTACTTGCAAATGAACCCGACGGGGCAGGCGTCGCATGGGCCGCCGCCGCCGGTGCTGCTCCCCGATCCGCTGCTCGTGTCGGTCCCGCCCACGGTGACCACCGGCTCGGTCGTGCCTGTCCCGGTCGCGCTGGTGCCGGGCAGCGTGGTGGTCGGCTGGGCCGTGTCGCCGGCCGTGTCACCGCCGGGGTCGGTGGTGGCCGCCCCGGTGCTCGTGCTCGTGCTCGTGCCCGAACCGCTGGTGGTCTCGCTCGCACCTCCGCTGCCGTCCGAACAGGCGCCGAACGCCAGCACCCCCGCCCACACCCACGCGCCGCGCCGCGGGGGCACGGACCGCCGCGCCGAAGGATTGAACGATGGGTGGTCCGGAAGCGCCCTTCGCCTGCCTGTCACACGCGTCATGGTCCACGTGCGCCGCCTCGCCGTCAATCATTGCATTTCGCGCGTCAATCCGACAATGGGGACGACTTGACCAGCACCTCCTCGAGGGTGGTGATCAGCTCGTCGACGCGTACGGGCTTGGTCAAATAGCGATAGAATCCGGCCTCGATCCCGCGCTTGATGTCGCGCTCCATCGACGCCGCGCTCAGGGCGAGCACGGGGATATCGGCGGTCTCCGGCCAGCTCCGGAGCAGTTGCAGCGCATCGATGCCGCTCATACCCGGCAGGTTGATGTCGAGGATCACCACGTCGGGACGGCGAGTTCGCACGATCTCGACCCCGATCTCGGCGGTCGGGGCGGTAATCAGCTCGATGCTGGCGATCTCCGCCAACACCTCCTGCATGAACGCGATGTTCGCCGGGTGATCCTCGACATAGACCACCGAGTAGATCGGGTTGCTCCTGGCGAGCGGCGACTCGGCGGCGCGGACCACCGGATGATCCACGGCCGCGGCCTCGACGGCGATCGGGAGGTCGACCCAGAACCTCGAGCCCTCCCCCGGGACGCTCCTGAAGCCGACGGCGCCGCTCATCAGCGAGGCGAGGCGCTGTGTAATGGTCAGGCCGATCCCCGTGCCCTCGATCGGCCCGGCCTCCTGACCGGCGCGCTGGAACGGCTCGAACACCTGTTCTTGCCGGTCCAGTGGAATGCCGACACCATCGTCGATGACGAGGATGCGTACCCCGTGCGTGACGACGGCGGCGGCGATCGTGACCTTGCCGCCAGGCTTCCCGTACTTGATGGCGTTGCTGCCGAAGTTCATCAGGATCTGCAACAGCCGCGTGCGGTCGGCGATCAGCTTGGGTACCGCGGCGACCTCCGGCGCGACGATGAGCTCGATCGTGCTGCGTGATGCCGTCGGCGCCAGCGTGGTCACCACGCGCTGGACGACCTCGGCGAGGCCGATCGACTCCAGCG
>ERZ795056.7226-NODE-7226-length-10701-cov-30.939790_pt1 | contig 10701 bp, 6 predicted proteins | sample MGYA00375140_ERZ795056 | MGnify/ENA primary metagenome ERZ795056 (study PRJEB30185, sample SAMN05720227) | activated sludge metagenome | isolation source: Anaerobic digester | place: USA | collected 2015-03-09 ...
ACGCGAAACAGATCAAACTTGCCCGCTTGCCACCCGCGGTGCAGCAGCTCGATGTTCGCCTCCGCTGGCGGCAGTGCATCGCGCGCGAACGACTCTAGCTGCGTTCGACGAATCCGCAGCGTTTGTAGCGCCTGCGCGACCTCGGAACGAACGCGAGTGACCAGCAGTCTCTCTTCGGCTTGGCGGGCTCGCTCTGCTGCCAGAAGCTGCGCCAGCGGCCCTTGGTTGCGCTGGAATATCGGTATCGTCAGCCCGAGGGTTCCACCAATAAAGATCTGCCCAGCCAGATCCTGCTGATAGTCGAAGGCCACAATCGGATTGGGCACCACTTCGCGCCGCAATCGGCGAGCGTCGCTTTGGATCTGCACCCGCTGCTTTTGGATCGCGTGAAGATCCAGGCGGCGCGACAGTGCCTGCTCGATCTGCTGATGTACCTCGCCATCCAGCGTGACTCCAGGGAGGGTGTCAATCATGGTCGGCGTCGTTAGCGTAATCGTCACGGCAGGCGAGATGCCCGTTGCGATGCGCAGCTCACTTAAGCGCAGCTCGCGCTCGGTCGCGATGTCGGCACGGTCGCTGACTACGCGGCCTACTTCAATACGCGCCAGGTTTGCTTCGATAGCACCAGTTGCGCCGAGCTGCAGCCGCGTCTCTGCCGATGCCAGCAGCTGGCGTGCAACATCTTCACGCTTCTGCGCCACCGCCAAGCGTCGTTCGACCAGGAGGCACTGAACGTACAGGGCTTTGATCAGCGAGCGTGCCACCAGCTGCGCATACGCCACCGCGTCTTGCTGCGCCGCAACTGCTGCATCCACCACATCTAACCGCGCCCAACGCTGGCCAGCCACTTCGAGTGCCTGCTCAACATGCAGCTGATGTTGGACGCCGCGTAGCGCCGGACCCACGCTCTGCTGTTCGGTGCGAGAGCCGATAAGGAAAGACACCAGAGGGTTTGTCGATAGCCACAGGCCAGCGCCCACGCGACGGGCCTCGGCGTTGCGTAGCTCGTTTTGTGCCCGCACCAGCTCCGGCGCGTTGTGTGCGGCACGCTGCAGTGCGTCCGCCAGACTTAGGGACAGCGCGGTCGCTGAATCGGCAGCTGCATGACCTCCGCTGGCAAACCACGTCATGCATATCAGCGCAAGCAAGCTGGATGCGCGGCGCTGCAACGTCGCCCTTGCTCGACAGCGAGGACGGAGCCAGGGATTCGTTTGTTCTGTTCTCGTTGGCATGTCCGCTCCTTCGTTCTCTTTGTGGCAAGGCACTTGCAAAGACTGCACCTGACACCTGGATGACCTGCACAACGCAGTTCGCCCACAGCGAAAGCGAGGAGGAGCGATGGCAGCATTTAAGGACAGGATTCGGCGTGGACTGCCTGTCGTCATCGTTGGGGCTGCGGCTTTGCTGCTGGGCCGACTGAGTGTGAAGCAATCCCCTGAGCACCACAGCGAAGGCGTAGAAGCGGCCCGCATCGGACCGCTGGCATTGCCCGCTGAAGCAACGAAGCACAGTCCAGTGAGAGTGGTCGCGGTTGTGCGCACTCGCCTGGCGCGCGATGTCGAAGTCGTCGGCTCGGTTGGATTCGCCGCCGATCACTTTGCTGCCGTTGGCCCCCTAATCGCGGGCCGTTTGGTTTCGATCCAGGTGCGAGTGGGAGACAAGGTCAAAGCGGGTCAGACCATGGCAGAGCTAGAGAGCGCAGAAGTCGGTCAGGCCCAAGCCGCCTATTTGACTGCGCGCGCGTCCTCCTTTGCGGCAGAGGCCAACTTGCGCCGCGAGCGTGAACTGGCCGAGCGCAAGGTCAGCTCGGAACGCGAGCGTGAGCTGGCTGAAGCCGCAGCAATTACCCAGCAGGCCGAGCTAGCTGCGGCGATGCAACGGCTGCGTGCACTGGGCTTGCGCCAGAGCGACATCAGCCAGATCCGCGATGCTCGTGCGGGTCGCGTGTCGCTGTTGGCGCCCATTGATGGAACCGTTATCCGCCGCGAGGTATCGCTGGGACAAGCCGTGCAGTCCGCCAGCGATGCGTTTCAGGTCGCGGATCTGAGCCGACTCTGGGTTCTGCTGGATCTGTTCGAAAAAGACCTGCCTCATGTGCACAGCGCGCAGCGCGCCGAGATCCGTACGGAAGCGTATCCGGGCCGCACATTTCCGGCGCAGGTAGCACTGATTGGTAGCGTCATCGATGAAAAGACGCGCACCGCGCCAGTCCGCGTCGAGTTCGATAACAGTGAAGGACTGCTGCGGCCAGGACAGTTCGTGACCGCAACGCTGCAAGGCGAAGCGACGGTGGCGCAAACGGCCGTACTGACAGTCCCAAGAAAGGCGGTGGTCACAGTGGAAGGCAAGCCGCTGCTCTTTGTCCAGACCGGCAGTGGCCGCTTCGAGCGTCGCTCCGTCGAGCTAGGGCCCTCGGGTGGGTCTCTGATCGAAGTCAGAAGTGGCGTCAGTGAAGGGGAGCTGGTGGTGGTGGATGGGGGATTCCTACTCAAAAGCGAGCTGCTGAGGTGAATCATGCTGGACCGACTGGTCGCCTTTTCCGTGCATCGGCGCGGGGTCGTCTTGATCTTGGCTGCGGGGCTAGCGCTGACGGCGCTCTTCGCTATGCGTCGGCTCTCGGTCGATGCGGTACCGGACGTCACGAACGTGCAGGTGTCGGTGCTGACCGCAGCACCGGGCCTGTCCCCAGCCGAGGTTGAGCAGTACCTAACCTATCCCATTGAGACCGCGATGAATGGGCTGCCAGGTGTCAGCGAGATTCGCAGCATCAGCCGCACCGCCGTGTCGGCTGTAACCATCATCTTTCAAGACGACATGGATGTCTGGTTCTGTCGTCAACTTGTCAACGAGCGGCTGAAGCAGGCAGAGGCAGACATCAATCCGCAGTACGGACATCCCGAGCTCGCTCCGGCATCCACCGGGCTTGGGGAGATCTATGAGTTCTACTTGGAATCGAGCGACGGTGCGCAGGGGCCGATGGAGCTGCGCACGCTGCTGGATTGGGAAGTTGCGCGCCGCTTGCGCTCGGTTCCCGGCGTCATCGAAGTAAACGCCATGGGTGGTGAAGCGAAGGAGTATCAAGTCGTGGTCAATCCCAAGCGGCTGGCGGCCTATCGGCTAACGCTGGGCAAGATCTACGACGTCCTGCGTCGCAACAACGGCAACATCGGTGGTGGCTACATCGAAAAAAATGCCGAGTCGCTCGTGATTCGCGGCGAAGCGCAGTACCGCGATCTGCGCGACATCGCTAGCACGGTCATCACAACGGATGAAACCGGCACTCCGGTCCTGCTAAAGCAGCTGGCGAAAGTGCAGTTCGGCCCCGCCTTGCGCTTCGGCGTGGTCACAAAGCACGGTAAAGGCGAGATCGTGGCTGGCACCGTGATGATGCTCATAGGGCAGAACTCACGCGAGGTCGTGGAGAACGTCAAGGCCAAGCTGACCGAGATTCAGCGCGACCTGCCACCCGGCGTAAAGATCGTGAGCTACTACGACCGCGCCGAGTTCATTAATCGCATGCTCAAGACCGTGCTGGTGAACCTGACGGAAGGGGCGCTGCTGGTTATCTTGGTGCTGTTCGCAACGCTGGGCACCCTGCGCGGCAGCATCATCGTGGCGCTGGGCATTCCGCTCGCGATGGGCGTGGCGGTCATTGGCATGGTGCGCATGGGCGTCATCGGCAACTTGATGTCCTTGGGCGCCATCGACTTTGGGCTGTTGGTCGATGGGGCCATCGTCATGCTTGAGGGGGCGATGGTCGCACTGGCTAGCGCAGGCCCGATGCAGCGTGCTGATGTGCCGTCTGTTATCGCCCGCTCGATGGGTGCCAACGCACGCGCCGTTGCGTTCGCCGTGGCCATCATCCTGCTGGTCTACCTACCGCTGATGGCGCTAGAGGGCGTTGAAGGCCGCATGTTTAAGCCCATGGCGATTACCGTGGCGCTGGCGTTAGCCGGTGCGCTGCTGTTTTCTCTGACTGTGTTTCCGGCGCTGGCGGCGTCGGTTTTAACCGCCTCCGTGCAGACAGCAGCGGCGTCGCACGGTCACGATGCGCAGGCGGGTCATGCGCACATGGGGATCTGGGCGCGGCTGCAGGCAATGTACAGTAGGCGCCTGCAATGGGCGCTGTCGCATCCTCGCCAGATCGCGGGCGTGACACTTGGGCTGTGCGCGCTGACGGCGGTATCTGCAACCACGCTGGGCGCAGAGTTTGTGCCGCGCTTGGACGAGGGCGAGCTATCGCTGGACATCAAGCGCCTGCCGTCGATCTCGATCAGCGAAGCGCAGCGGCTGGGCGGACTGGTGGAAGACGTGCTGGGTCGCTTTCCTGAAGTGCGGTCCATCGTCACTCGGACCGGGCGCGCCGAAGTAGCCACTGACCCGGTGGGCCCGGATGAAGCCGAGGTCATGGTGAAGCTGGCCGAAAAAGGAACCTGGACCACGGCCCACGACTTGGACAGCTTGGGTGAAAAGATCAAAGCGGCCATCGAAGCCGAAGTGCCAGCGACGTTTGTATCGGTGTCGCAGCCCATCGAAGATCGCGTGAACCAGCTTCTGGCGGGCTCGCGTGCCGACGTGGTGGTCAAAGTGTTCGGCCCCGATCTGCAAGTGGGCAAGAGCATCGCTGACCGCATCGGCCTTGTGATGCGTGGGGTTCCTGGGACTGGTGATCTGCGCGTCCAGCGCGTGCTCGGTCTACCTCTACTGAACGTCAAAGTCGATCGACAGCGGTTGGCCAGATACGCCATTCCCGCAGATGAGATCCTAAACACCGTCGAAGCTTCGCGCGTCGGACGTCAGGCAGGGCAGGTCTTTGAGCAAGCACGACGCTTCCCAATCAAGTTGCTGCTGTCGCCCAACCAGCTGACGCCCGAGTCCTTTGGCGAGCTGCTGGTCGGAACGGAAGACGGAGCGCTAGTACCGCTGGCGCAGGTAGCGGAGGTCACCGAATCAGAGGGGCCTGCGGTCATCAATCGGGAAGCACTAGAGCGACGCGTGCTGGTCGAAGCCAACATCCGCGGACGTGATCTGGTCAGCTATGTGCAAGACGCCCGTGCTCGCGTAAAGGCGCAAGTGGCGATTCCCCACGGCTATCACCTGGAGTGGGGCGGGCAGTTTGAAAACTTCAGTCGCGCCAAGAGTCGCCTCATGTTGGTCGCGCCGATCGCGCTGGCCATCATCTTCGGGATGCTGTTTCTGATGTTTGGGGACGCTCGCTACGCTTGCGCCGTCTTTGCCTGCGTGCCCCTGGGCATCATCGGCGGTGTGTTGGCCCTTCAGCTGCGGGGACTGCCATTTTCAATACCTGCGGCGGTGGGCTTCATCGCGCTGTGTGGTGTAGCAGTGCTAAATGGCGTGGTCATGACCTCGGAACTACGCCGGCGGCTCGCCGATGGAGAACGCGGTCACGTAGCGCTGCTTGGCAGTGCTCGCAGCAGCCTGCGTTCAGTCGTGACGACTGCGCTGGTGGCAGCGATTGGCTTTCTTCCCATGGCCATCTCGACGCGCGCTGGGGCAGAAGTACAGCGGCCACTGGCCACGGTCGTCATCGGCGGCATTGTGTCCTCTACCGTGCTGATGCTGCTCATTCTGCCGCTGCTCTTGCAATGGGTGATGCGGCACGCGCCAGCCTCTGAAAGGAGGTCGCTTGATGAAGCCTCGGTCTGATGCGCTTGCGGTCGGCAGTCAAATCCAGACTGACATTCCGGCGCGGCTAGACCGGCTGCCGTGGTCCGGTTGGCACTGGCGCGTCGTCATTGCGCTGGGCGTGACCTGGATCCTGGATGGGCTCGAGGTCACCGTGGTAGGCGCAGTCGCTGGCGTGTTGGGTGAAACCGATACCCTGCATCTGTCCGAAACCGAGGTCGGTCTGTCTGCGAGCGCCTACCTGTTTGGCGCAATCGTGGGTGCGCTGTTCTTTGGCCGCCTGACCGACCAGCTGGGTCGCAAGCGCCTGTTTTTGATCACGCTCGCGGTGTATCTGCTGGCCACCATGGCGACCGCGTGCTCAGTAGGCTTCTATTCTTTTGCGTTCTGTCGGGCGCTGACCGGAGCGGGTATTGGCGGCGAGTATGCAGCCATCAACTCCGCTATCGACGAGCTGCTTCCTGCGCGCGTGCGTGGGCGTGCCGACCTGGCCATCAACAGCACCTATTGGCTAGGCACGGCCCTGGGTGCCAGCGCGACGTTGATCTTGCTCGACCCGCGCTACCTACCCCACGCGATCGGCTGGCGCTTGGTCTTTGGTCTGGGGGCGCTGCTGGGTGGTGCCGTCGTGCTGGTACGGCGCCATGTGCCCGAAAGTCCGCGCTGGCTGCTGCTGCATGGCCATGTGCAGGAAGCGGAAGCCATCGTTGCGGCTATCGAAGCGGATGTCGAACGCAGCACCGGAGCGACGCTGCCACCAGCTGGGCCTGCGGTGTCGATGACGGTGAAGGGGACGGTTGGCTTTGCCGCCATCGGACACACGCTGCTCGTCTGCCATCTTCGGCGCTCGGTCCTGGGTCTGTCACTGATGATTGCGCAGGCGTTTGCCTATAACGCCATCTTCTTTACCTATGCGCTGGTGCTGGCGCGATTTTACAGTGTGCCTGCCGACTCTGTTGGGCTGTATCTGCTGCCCTTTGCCGCTGGGAATCTGCTGGGCCCACTCCTACTGGGAGGGCTGTTCGATTCGATTGGTCGGCGCGTGATGATCACGGTGACCTATGGCACGGCAGGCCTGCTGTTGATGCTGACGGGCTGGTGTTTCGCACAAGGTTGGCTGACCGCCGTGACCCAGACAGTGCTGTGGTCGGTCGTCTTTTTTATCGCCTCAGCCGCTGCTAGCTCTGCCTATTTGACGGTGAGCGAGCTATTTCCCGTCGAGCTGCGCGGCATGGCCATTGCATTGTTCTATGCCGTGGGCACAGCGGCTGGGGGCCTGGTCGCTCCAGGTCTGTTTGGCGCCATGATTCAAACCGGCAGTAAAACCCAGGTGCTCATCGGATATCTGATTGGCGGCTTGCTGATGATTGCGGCGGCGGTTGTTGCTGCCTTCCTGGGCGTTGCCGCTGAAGGTCGCTCACTAGAGGCGCTGGCGGAGCCCGGTCCCCTTCCTGACCGCGCTGGCCCACCTTGACCTGCACCCAACTTGTGACCCCTCGGAGGGAATGCACATGAGTCTTACGTTCATCGGTCCTGCGGGATCCTGCGAACTGCCCTGGATCCAGTACGCGCTGCTTTACGACAACATCGAGCATCACTTGAAGGGAAAACAGCAGGGCGCTGTGTTCACCGAGCTGCATCGCGTGGGCGAGGCGCTGGGAGGACGCTCTGTGACCGTCTCTGCCAGCGGCTTGGCCAGTGAACTGCAGCAAGCCAAGCCACTGTGCGACCTACCTGGCACTCAGCTTGCCCTCAGCCTTCGTACCAAGACGGTCCTGTTTAACCTGCTCAGCGAGCCATCGCCTTGCTCATCAACGGAACTGATTGGACCGCGCTTGCGGCTTCCTTGGGTTCCCTCCGATATGTCCAGTCTTGGCAGCATATTTGAACCGGTGATCACACGACTGTTGGCAATCACCCAAGATGCAAGCGATACGGACCAGGTCGAAATCATCGATAGTTAGCGTCACAGCCCGGACCCATTTTCCCAGGAGCTTGTTTAGAGCAGAGCACCTCTGGAACAAACTCTGTGGGCGACCCTAGCCGTGGAGTTTCTCAACGGAAGACGGCTTTTGAATCCCCCTCTTAGTCGCTGCTTCGTCGCGCACTTCCCGCACCAGCAGCTTGAACAGCACGGGGAAGACAATCGACACGAGCATCGCCACCAACACCAGGCCTGCCTGCTGTCGCGAGTCGATCAGCTCCAGTCGGCGTCCGATCGCCGCAACTGCCACCACTAACGTCAGCGGTGCCGCCAGCAGTGTTCCCGCGGCCAAGCGAGCACGCAGCGGTGTGCCACGGCGCGCCAAGAGCAGGCTGGGCGCAAGCTTGGCCACTCCCGCCAGCGCGGCTAGGAGCAGCGCTCGCAGCACCATCGACCTATCGAGTGCGCTGGCGTCAAAGCGGACGCCCACCACAATGAAAAACACCGGGATGAAGAGGCCATTTCCCAGGGCTGCGATCTTGCCTTCCAGCGTCTGCTTTTGCCGCAACACAAAGCCGACCAGCGCGCCGCCGATGAAAGCGCCAAGAATGGGCTCGACGCCCGCCAGCGCGGACAGCGTGACGAATGCCAGCATGATGCACAGCCCGACGCGGACACCCAGCTCGGCCACGTCGTGGTGATGGGTCAGGCGGCGCAGCGGCTCGGGGTGCCACCACACCAGAGCACGTGCCCAGCGCATCAGCAGCGTCGATGCCCCCAGCAGCAGCACAACTTGCCCGATGCGCTGGGCGATGTGCTGCGCTCCTCCTCCTCCTGCCAGCAGTTCCAGCGCGGTGATGACCAAAATGCAGACAAACTCCCCCAGTGAGGCCGTCAGCATGACGTGGCGCCCAATGGCCGTGGCATCTTGCGCGGTCTCTTTTAGCATCGCCAGCGGCATGCCCACGCTGACTGCGCTGAGGGCCAACACTTCGATCCGGCCCAGTGCGAAGAACCTGCCCATCGCGACCGCGCTGCCAAATACAGCGACGACAACTAGTAGAGGAACCAGCAGCGCAGAGCGACCGGCGCTGCGCAGTGCGGCAAAGTCGATCTCCATGCCGGCCATGAACATCAGGACCAAGAATCCAAACTCAGACAGGAACGAGACCGTTGGGCTGTCCTGTAAAACGCCGATGCCAGCCGGCCCAAGCAGGATGCCCAACAAAATCAGCATCACCGCCGAGGGGGCACGCAGCCGAACGGCCAGCACCGGACCGACAATGCTCGCGCCCAGCAGTAGTAGTAGCGTCAACCACAGATTGTTTGCATGCCCCGTCACGGTCTGCGCACCGTCAGAATCAACGTGGAACAACGGGCCGACTCGGCCACTCGCATCGCTACGTCGGGCGAGGTGAAGCTGTCGCGCCGCGTTGGCTTTCTGGCGAGGACCAGCAGATCATCGGGCTGGGCCAGGCGAAGCAGCTCCCGGACAGGATTCCCTTCAATCTGCAGCCATTCCAACTGCAAGCCATAGAGCCGCGCGCGTCGCTGTAGTTCATCACCAACCTGCTCAGTCTGCTGGTCCGGGGCCTGTACATACGGTGGTAAAATAACGCGAACGACCACCAACGGTAGCGACAGCATGCGTGCCAAGTCGATGGCGGTATCGGCAGATGCCAGGTCGGCGATTCCGGCGATGAGGGCATGAACCACGCGCGCATGGTGCGGAGTGCCCCGCGCAAACAGAACCGGGCAGTCCATCGCCGTACATAGCTCCGCTGCACTACCGCTGCGCCCCAGCATGCGTCGTCCCCACGATCGGCGCATCGGGCTAGCGATTACAACTCCGGGCCGCAGCTGGCGAAGCTGCTCGATGTGTGCGCGCAAGTTGTCACCAGCAAGCAGCATGTCCTCTCGCTGCTTGGCGGCTGGGCGCGGGCTTTGTGCGGATGGGGCAGGCGTAGGCAGCAGCGCCTCTTTGCTTGGCTTGGCACCCGGATAGATCCGACGTAGCGCGGTTGCGCGGGTCTTTTGCGCCAGCAGCTCTGCTTCCTCTTCGACGTTGGCAATGCGCCCCGCTGGTAAGTAGGCGACAACGCTGTTTCCATGTCGCAGCGGAAACTGCGGCACTCCGATGCGCAGCTGCTCGGCGATGCTGGGCAAAATCTCAGGGTCACCGATGACCAGCACGCGATCCTCGGCGCGAATCATGGTGGTTCCCATGGGGATTACCAGCTCGGTGCCGCGATAGACTGCGGCGATGCGCCAGCCTTCGGCGTGAAGCTGCGACAGCGGCACGCCAATTGCCGGCGAGCTTGGTAACACCACGAACTCAATGATCTCGCCGCGCCCTTGGCCGACGGTTGATGCGATGACTAATCCGTCGTAGCGCAGCGCTTGCTCGACCACGCTGCCCAAAATCTGGGCACGGACGATGGCGCGCGCGCCCTGTGCCACATAGTCTTGGCTGGTCGATGGGTCGATGACGATGCCCACGACCGGCGAGAAGCCCAATTCGCGCGCCAGACGGCACACCTCGATGTTGCGACGATCATCGCCCGTTGCTGCCGCCAGAGCGACGGAGAGATGCGACTCTCCACGGGCCTCCTCCAGGACGAAGCGCGACGTTGCATCGGCTAGGCGCTTGGTGACCGATTGCGGTGGGTTTGGTTCTGCTGCAGCGTCAGCGGAGTTCTCGTCCACGCGCAGCTCATCAAGCGCGCTCTGCGCGGTATCTAGCACGATGAGCGGTGCCAGGTGCACCAGCCGCGCAAGGATCGACTCCATCGTCTTTCCCGCACCAGCGATCACAATCCGGTCAAGCATTACTACCCAAAGTATAGGTAAGTGCGACACCAACGAAGCGAAAACGGTGTAGGCAGAAAAATGGGCAAGGTGCCCCGCGTAAGCGCCTGTGGCTTTCCGTCCTTGCGTTGCAGCGGCCGATTGTCGCTTTACGTTCTACTGCGGGCGCCTGCGCAAGCGCGACTATGGCTATGACTTTGCGCTGCTTCTAGTGCGATTCTGCCGCAGCCCAGAACCCCGACACGGCAGCGGCGCTGACACAGACATTCCAGGCGCAGCCACCCGACTGGCCACCCGCCCGAGCGAAGACTTCTATCTGGTCG
>ERZ795056.7227-NODE-7227-length-10701-cov-4.675277_pt1 | contig 10701 bp, 11 predicted proteins | sample MGYA00375140_ERZ795056 | MGnify/ENA primary metagenome ERZ795056 (study PRJEB30185, sample SAMN05720227) | activated sludge metagenome | isolation source: Anaerobic digester | place: USA | collected 2015-03-09 ...
AGGCGATGCATCGGCGGCCACGTCTGCAGCTTCGGCGGCTTCTGCGGCGTCAGCGGCATCGCGCACACCTGCAACGGCACCTGCGCCAACGCCGAAACCCGAACTGCCAGCGCCCAAGGTGGCTAAGCCGGAGGCGGTAGTCGTGCCGCCTCCCAGGACTCAGCAGCCAGTGGTGCCTGCAACGCCTGAAGTGCCGTTAAGTACTGCCAGCAGACCTCTTGGTGCTGGTGTGCCTGCAACTGCAGCTGCATCCGCATCAGCGACAGTGGTGGCGCCGGCTTCTTCGGGGCCTGAAGAGGCCTGTGCGGACAAAATCCTGCTGTCACGCGAGACGTGTTTGCGTGCGCAATGCGCGCTGCCGACTTTGAGGGCGCACCCCACGTGCGTGGCCCGGCGGGAAGATAATGCGCGCCTCGAGGCGATTAAAAAGATGGGGAATTGATTCGTTCGACTGGCCAGGGCTTGGCCGACACGCGGGCTCTGAATTTCAATCAATGCACATGTCGTGGAATTGAAACGAGCCCGCCCGACGATCAGCAAAAAAGCACTCGAGGGTGGTTTTGACGGTACGAAAGGCGATGTCGTCCCAGGGGATGTCTTCTTCGGCAAACAAGCGGGCTTCGATGGTCTCGTGCCCAGGTGCAAACTGGTCGCTTAGCAATTGGGCGCGATAGAACAAGTGCACTTGGCCCACCCGTGGCACGTTCATGATCGAGAACAAGGCCTGCATTTCAAATTTCGCCCCCGCTTCTTCATCGGTCTCGCGTGCAGCGCCTTGCGCTGTAGTCTCGTTGAGCTCCATGAACCCGGCAGGCAAGGTCCATTTGCCCCAGCGCGGCTCGATATTGCGTTTGCATAGCAGCACTTTGTCTTGCCACACTGGCACCGTCCCCACCACGTTGAGTGGGTTCTCGTAATGAATGGTGTGGCATTCGGGACAAATGGCGCGCTCTCGCGTGTCACCGTCGTCAGGGACCCGGTAGGCCACGGCATTGCCGCAGTTTTTACAATTTCGGATAGGGCTGCGCAACATGTAGCAATTTTAAATTGAAACGACACAAGGGCCCCGCGGGGCCCTTGTGTTTTGGCTTGCGCTCAGGGCGCGCTGATCAGGCTTTGCCGTGCTTGGCAATCAATGCGCGGGCAGTTTCAAGCAATTTCTTGCCATCAAAGTTACGCTTGTTCATGTCGGCCACCCACTCGTCGTCCACCTTGGCGGAGAGGCTGCGGAACTCTGCCGTGTCCTTGGCCGTGACTTGGTAGATCGTGTTGCCACGGTCTTCTGCTGACTTGCGGCCCTTAGGGTCGTTGGATTGCTGGGTTTTGCCCAGCCAGGCCGAGGTGGCCATGCCGGAGTTGGCATCAATGATCTTCTTGAGATCAGGCGCCAGTGACTCGTACTTGGGCTTGTTCATCGCCATCACAAACGTGGTGGTGTAGAGCGCGGGCTCGTTGGCGGGGAATTCGCTGTGGAACTTGGTGAGTTCGTTGACCTTGATGGACGGCACGACTTCCCAGGGGATGACGCAGGCGTCGATCGTGCCCTTGGACAGCGCATCGGTGATGGCGGGCAGGGGCATGCCCACAGGCGTTGCGCCCACCGAAGCCAACAGTTTGGTGACCTGGCGGGTGGGGCCGCGTACTTTCATGCCCTTGAGGTCGGCAGCTGTTTTGATGAGTTTATCTTTGGAGTGGAACATGCCGGGGCCGTGCACATGCAGGGCCAGGACCTGGGTTTCCTTGAACTCATCGGCGGCCATTGTTTGGGTGTATTCCCAATACGCTTTGGACGTGGCTTCTGCGTTGTTCATCATGAACGGCAGCTCGAAGGCTTCGATGCGTGGGAAGCGTCCGGGGGTGTTGCCGGGCAAGGTCCAGACAATGTCGACCACGCCATCACGGGCCTGATCGTAGAGTTGCACTGGCGAGCCACCCAGTTGCATGGCGGGATAGCCCTCGAATTTGATGCGACCACCGGATTCTTTTTCAACCTTGTCCATCCAGGGTTTGTGCATCAGCAGCCAGACGCTGGACATGGGCGACATGAAGGTGTGGAACTTGAGGGTGACCGACTGCTGCGCCAATCCACTGAGGGCTGGGGCGCCGAGGGCCACGGCGGCCGAGGTCTTGAGAAGGGTACGACGTTGAATCATGGAATCTCCAAAGGGAAGTGACAGTAAGTTAACTTACTGTGCGGCGGATGTCTTCGGGGCTTTCCCGCAAACACCGCTCGCCAGGGTCATTGAGGGGCAACTTCAGGCTGCCACGCGCACCGTCAGGGTCTCGAGGCCTGCCACACCACCCACCAGGGTGTCGCCTGCCACCACGGCGGCCACACCTTCGGGCGTGCCGGTGAAGATCAGGTCGCCGGGTTGCAACTCCCATGCGGCAGACAGGTGCTCAATGGTTTCACCGATGTTCCAGATCAGCTTGGCCACGTTGCTGCGCTGGCGGTCCTGGCCATTAACCTGCACGTAGATCTCTGCATTGACCACATCGCCCGCCTGCGCTGCGGGTGTGATGGGCCCGATGGGGGCCGACTGCTCGAAGGCCTTGCCAATGCACCAGGGGCGCCCCTGCTTTTTCATGTCGCCCTGCAAGTCGCGGCGCGTCATGTCCAGGCCCACGGCGTAGCCGAAGATGTGCTTGGTCGCGTCAGCCGCCTTGATGTTTTTACCGCCGGTGCCAATGGCCACGACCAACTCAATTTCGTGGTGCAGGTTGCTGGTGAGTGTGGGGTAGGCCATGGTGCCGGTTTCGCCAGTGTTCACGGCAACGATGGTGTCGGCGGGCTTGAGGAAGAAGAAGGGCGGCTCGCGGCCTGTAAAGCCCATCTCTTTGGCGTGATCTTCGTAATTGCGGCCCACACAATAAATGCGGTGAACCGGGAAACGATCTGAGGTGCCGACCACTGGAACCGAGGGCACCGGGGCGGGATTGACGACGTAGCTCATGACAGCCTTTCTTCTTTGTGTATGCCCAGAGCCTGGTGCACTGGGCGATCGGAGTAACTGAACAGCACGCAGCCTGTATTGGAACGCAGGCGGGCAGTGTGCCATGACGGGATCACGAAATGATCGCGTGGGGCAAACGCCAAGGTGTTTGTCACACCGCCGTGCGTCACGTCCACTTCGCCTTCGCCCTCGACTACGCTGTACACCGCACCATCGGTCTGGCGCCAGGGCTTGCCCACAAAACCGGCGGGCAGCTTTTGCATGAACGTGGCCATGGTGGGCATGGGCGAGCCCCCCGTCTGTGGGTTGATGTAGCGCAGCTTGATGCCATCCCACGCATCTGTCTGGGCTTGGCGTTCCAGCGTGTACAGGGCCTCGCAACTGCGGGCATAGGGGTAGCTGAAGAGGGGAGAGGTGGCGCCAAAGGGTGCGTCGTGCCGCACTGGCGCCATGTTGTGGCCGTAGCGCGCAAAGCTGGTGCCTTCGGGTTGCGACACGGCTTGCGAGGCGTCTGCGCTGTTTTCGGCAAAGCCCGCATCGAAAAACCGCACCATGGGAATGTCCAGGCCATCCAGCCAAACCACAGGGCCATGTGCATCCGAGCCATGGTCGTGCCAGGTCCAGCTGGGCGTGATGATGAAATCGCCTGGCGCCATGGTGGCGCGCTCACCGTTGACTGCCGTGTAAGCGCCCTGACCCTCCACAATGAAGCGCAGCGCGCTTTGTGTGTGGCGGTGAGCGGGGGCCACTTCACCCGGCAGGATGAGCTGCAATCCGGCATACAGAGACTGTGTGATGGCGGACTGTCCGCGCAGTGCCGGGTTCTCCAGAACAAGCACACGGCGCACCGCTTCTTCAGCAGTGATGGCTTCGCCGGCACGCATCAAGAATGGTCGGATTTGCTCATATTTCCATAGCGCCACACGGCATGGGGTAGATGGTTGGGGCGGCACCAGGGCATGCAAAACCTCCCACAAGGGGGTCAGGTTCAGGGGCGACATGTCCTGGTAGAGCTGCTGGCGCAGAGTGGAAGTGTTGGGGGCGGTGTCCATTGGGGCCTGTGTTGGGAGGTTGTGCAGTGTCAGCACGTCACCATGTGGTGCCAAGCCAAGCACCGCCTGCGGTCAGGCGCGCTTGCAATGTGGGCACGGGCACATCAATTGCCGTGCAACCGCTCGCCAAGGCCAGATCGGCCGCCACACCGGCGGCTTGGCCCATGACGAAACAGGCGCCGGTGACGCGCGCGGCCGATTGCGCTTCGTGGCTCATCGACGCACAGCGTCCGGCCACCCAGAGGTTATGGAGGCCCAGCGGCACGGTCATGCGGTAAGGCAGGTGGTTGAAGCCGCGGCTCTGGGGAATAGGAGGCCAGCGGAACTCGACATCGCCCTTGAGGTGCAGCTCCAGCGGCCAGCCGTTGACACCTATGGTGTCGTCAAAGCTGGCGCAGCCCAAGACGTCGGATTCTGTGAGCTGGTAGTGCCCGGTGACGCGACGCGTCTCGCGGATGCCCACCTGGGGGGCGATGTCGACGATGTACGACTGCTCAAAACCCGGCACTTCCTTGAGGAAGCCTGCCACGCTGGCGATTTGTTGGCGGCCCAGCATCTCGGCGGCGCTCAGTTCCAGCGCATCGGTGCCATCCATGGCATTGCCCTGGGCATTGGCCAATTGCGTCAGGTTGACGCGCCATTCAATGCCGCTTTTTTGCGGGCGCACGATGGGCGTCTTGCGGGGGAATCGGTAGCGTCCTTCGGCCTCGGCCGCGAGCATAAGGCCGGGGATGGCTTCCCAGGCTTTGCCCGCACGCGCGGGGTCTATGCCATTGAGGCGGAACATGGTGGAGGGGTAGAGCATATTGCCCTGACCGTCCCCTTTCTCGAACGGCGCGCCAGCCCAGGCCGCCAGGTCGCCATCGCCCGAGCAGTCGATGAAGCAGCGGCCCACCACGGCGCGGCGGCCAGACTTCGTCTCGATCAGCAGTGCATGCACCGTGCGAGGGGATGCCATGACCACACCGGCTGCCAGCGCGTGGAACAGTACCTGCACGCCCGCATTGGCGAGCAGATCATCTGCCGCAATTTTGTAGGCGGCCGTGTCGTAAGCCTGGGCCACCGTTTTGCCGAACAGGTTGTGGGGCGTGTTGAGGCCGCCCAAGTGGTCAATGCGTTGCAACAGGTCGTCGGCCACACCGTGCACCACTTGGCGGATATTGCCGTGCACATTGGCGTGCAGGCCGCAAAAATTGGTGACGCCCGCTGCCGTGCCCATGCCACCCAAAAACCCATAGCGCTCTATCAGCAAGGTGCTGCGACCTGCGCGAGAGGCGGCTACCGCAGCCGCGATACCTGCCGGGCCACCGCCCAGCACGACCACGTCGTATTCACCCCAGATGGGGGTTTGGCGGGCGGGCTCGGTCAGCGTGTGGGGCATGGCGTGGGTCAAATGGCTTCTCTGGTGAGCATCAGGCAAACAGCGTGTCGAGGTCAATACCTTGGTACATCCACTTCAGACCCGCAAAGCCCGCTGACTCTTGGCCACTCTGGAACATGCGATTGCGCAACTCGCGTTGCACACCCGAGGCATGGTAGATGTCGCCATAGAAGCGCGAGGTGAGCTGCACCCGTCCTGTGCGTAAATAGCGTGCTGCAGGGTAGGCCTGAAATGCTTGCGCCACATTGCCGTGGCAGTGGCGCAGCGCAGCGCCCAGCACCACCGCGTCTTCAATGGCTTGGCCCGCACCCTGGGCCAGGTATTGCAGGGTAGGGTGTGCGGCATCGCCCAGCAGGGTGATGCGCCCGTCGGTCCAGCGCTTGACGGGTTCGCGGTCACACAGCACCCACATCTTCCAGGTGTCTATCTTGCCCAGCAGTTCGCGCACTTGCGGCACGGTATTGGCAAAGCGTTGGGTCAACTCGTCGGTGTCGCCAAAAGTGTCCCAGCCCTCGTCGTGTTTGTTGCTGTGGAACACGGCCACCAGGTTGAACAACTCGCCCCGGCGCAGCGGATAGTGCACCAGATGGGTTTTTTCGCCGCCCCACAGCACCACGTCGTCGCTCCAGAGGTGTGCCGGGACGTCTTCACGCTTCAACACGGCGCGGTAGGCGATGTGCCCCGACACACGCGGCTTGCCGTCGCCCACCACGGCTTCGCGCACGCGGCTCCACATGCCGTCGGCGCCGATCAGGGCGGCACCGTCCAGTGTCTCGCCATCGCTCAGGCGCACGGCAACAGCATGTTCGTTTTGGCTGAAGTGCTCGAACCTGGCCCCGGTGCGCAGCGTGATTTGGGGAAGGGCGGCACAGGCGTCCAGAAAAACCTGGTGCAGGTCGGCACGGTAAATCACGCCATAGGGGAAACCGTAGGTGCTGCGAGCGGTGTCGCCCAGCGGCACGCGCACAATGTGCTCGCCGGTAAGGACGTCATTCATGCCCAGGGCAGGTGGGAAATAGGCCACACGGGTGATGGCGTCCGTGAGCCCCAGCAGCTCAAACATGCGAAAGATGTTGGGCCCCAACTGGATGCCCGCACCAATCTCGCCAAAGCTCTGCGCTTGTTCAAGCACCGTCACTTCATGGCCATCGCGCGCCAGGACATAGGCGGCAGCCAGACCGCCAATGCCGCCGCCTGCTATCACAAAGGGGAGGGGCTGTTTCATGAGCACGAGAGGTTCCATTGGGTTGGCATTTAATAAGTATACATATTAAAGCTGGAACAAACAACAACGTGTTGCGCCCTCAAGCCGCTGGGGCAGCGCTGTCGCTACACTTACCGCCATGGCCCAAAGCTTTGACTTCCCACATGCCCCAGGGCATTTGATCCGACGTGCGCACCAGTTAGCGGTGGCGATTTTCATGGACGAAATCGGCCCCGATGAAGTCACTCCCATCCAGTTCGCCATTTTGAATGCCTTGATGGATGACCCAGGCGAAGACCAGATCACACTGGCCCGCCGGGTGGCGTTCGACCCTGCGACATCGGGCTCTGTGATCGGGCGTCTGGAAGCCAAGGGCTGGGTGCGGCGCGAGCCAGACCCCCAAGACCGTCGGCGCAAGCTGCTGTGGGCAACCCCTGAAGGTGCCGCAGTGGCAAAGGGGATGATGCATGCAGTGGCAAAGGCCCAAACCCGAATTTTGCAGCCCCTTGGCGAGGCAGAGCGTCTGCAGTTCACGACCCTATTGAACAAATTGGTGGCTGGGTTGGAAAAGAGCAGCGACTGAACAAATTGTTTGTCGGTCTGGTCTGACACACATGTCAGGCGCTGTCCGAGTCGCGTTGCGCTTGCTATCGGGTCCAATTGCGTCATCAACACATTAGCAGGAGTCTTCCAATGACCGCAACCCGATTTACCTTTCTGCGCACCAGCGCAGCCGTGCTCACCGTGGCCTTGGCCGCCAGCGGTTGCGCCAACATGAGCGACACGCAGCGCCAATCGGGTATTGGTGCCGGCATTGGCGCTGTGGCTGGGGCCTTGATTGGTGGCAACACCCAGGGCGCGGCCGTGGGGGCGGGTCTGGGTGCCTTGGGTGGCTATGTGTGGTCCAAGCACATGCAAGACAAGAAGGTGGCGATGGAGCAGGCGACGGCGGGCACAGGTGTGGCCGTGACGCAGACCTCAGACAACCAGCTCAAACTCAACATCCCCAGCGACATCTCGTTCGACACCGGCCGCTCGGACATCAAGTCCAATCTGCGCCCCATCCTGGACCAGTTTGCACAAGGCCTGGGCAGCCAGCCCAACACCGAAATCCGCATCATTGGCCACACCGACAGCACCGGCCCGGACTCGGTGAACAACCCGCTGTCACTGCAGCGTGCAGCCAGTGCGCGTGATTACCTCTCGGCCCGTGGTGTCAATTCCCAGCGCATCATGATCGACGGCCGTGGCGAGCACGAGCCGATTGCCGACAACGGCTCGGACAATGGCCGCGCCATGAACCGCCGGGTGGAAATCTACCTGGCTGAACGCACGGTGGCTGCACGCTAAGCGGCGCTTCAACGCGCAAGCCACAAAAAAAGGGCCCCTTGGGGCCCTTTTGCATGTCGACGCTGTTTCAGGCCGACTTGGCCACCAGCTCGAAGTGCTCGACAGTGGGCGGTGTGGCAAAGAAGGGGCCTACGATAGCGCGCCACTCGGGGAACAGCGGTCCTTCGCGGAAGGCCACGGTGTGGTCTTCAAGGGTGTCCCAGAAAATTTGCAGGATGTAGCGCTCGGGTGACTCGATGCCCTTGTTGACCTTGAAGCCCTGAAAGCCCTTGGCCTTGGAGATGACGGTGGCAATGCCGCGCTGAATGGCTTCGTCAAAGGCGGCTTGCTGGCCGGGCTGGATGCGGATGTCAGCGAGTTCGAGAATCATGTTGGGCCTCTTGGTGCGGGGGATGGATGGTTGCACAGCATTCAATGCTGAGCGTCGGGCAAGTCTACCGTCAGGCCGTCCAGCGCGTCAGTCAGGTGGATTTGGCAGCTCAGGCGGCTGTGGGGTTGGCGCGCCGTTGCCGTGAAGTCCAGCATGGCGATTTCATCCGCGTCGGGCGGCAACAACAGGCTGGCATGGGGTTCGCGCACCATCACATGGCAGGTGCCGCAAGTAAGCAGGCCGCCGCAATCGGCTTCAATGCCCGCCACATTGGCGGCCACCGCCGCTTGCATCAGGCTTTGGCCTGGGAGCACGTCAAGGATGGTGGTGACGCCGCCTGTGGAGTTTGCGGTGTGCGCGACGAAGGTGACAGTAAGGGTGCTGGGCATAGGGGTGAACAAATTGAGCGACCGTGGGGGTCATATTCTGCTGAAGTACTCGCGCCGCTGAAAGTCATCCTTGTCTTCGGCCAGTTCGTAACGGGTGAGTTCGGAATGCTTGATACGGGCAAAGTAGTGGATGAAGTCTGCGCCAAAGGCGTTGACCATCGTGGTGTCAGCTTGCAAGGCGTCCAGTGCCTCACCCAGGGTGGTGGGCAGGCGGTGTTCGGGGCCCAGCTCGGCATAGGGTGCGTCGGTCGCGGGCGGTGCTTTGAGTTGGCGCGCCACGCCGTCCATCCCCGCATGGATTTGCGAGGCCAGGTAAAGGTAGGGGTTGGCGGCGGGTTCACCAAGGCGGTTTTCGATGCGGGTGGCAGGGTCGCCGGCTTCGCCCACCACGCGCAGCATGGCGCCCCGGTTGTCGCGCCCCCACAGCACCGATTGCGGCGCCAGCGCATTGGGCCGGAAGCGGCCAAAGCCGTTGACCGTGGGCGTGCAGAACACGGCCATTCCGCGCGCATGGGCCAGCAGCCCGGCAAGGTAATGTTCGCCTAGTGCCGACAGCGTGTGCTGCGAATCAAGCGGTGTGCTGCCGGGTGCTGGTGTGGTGCGCTGAAACAGGTTGGCCCCGGTAGCTTTGTCCACCAGCGACTGGTGCAGGTGCCAGCCGCTGGACATGATGTTGGGAAAAGGAGGGCGGCACATGAAGGTAGCGTGGTAGCCCGCGCGGCGCAGCGCTTGTTTGACGGCGCTGCGGAACAGCACCATGTTGTCGGCGGCGGTGAGCGCATCTGTCACGTCAAACACAGCCTCAACCTGACTGGGGCCCAGTTCCACTTCCAATGACAGCAGTGGCAGGCCCAAGGCTTGCGCCGTGTGCTGCACGATGCGCAGGGGTTCCTCGGCCATGTCGTACCAGCCTTCGGTCAACAGGTTGTAGCCCGGGTGGATCAAGGCCACCTCGGGCGGCAAACCGGGCCAGGCGGCCAAGCTTGGGTCCATAGCTGCGGTGTCGTCGGTGATGCGGTAGATGTGTAGTTCCACCTCCAGCCCGCACTGCATGGCATAGCCTGCTTCGGCAAGCCGGGCCAGTGCGCGTTGCAATACGCGCCTCGTATCCAGCTCTACGGGTGTTCCATCCTGAAACCACGGTTGGCACTGCACCCAACCTGTGCCTGCCGCCCAGGGCAGTTGCTTGAAGCTGGCCGGGTCGGCCACCAGCATGAGGTTGTTGGCCTGGCCAAAGCCGGGCAGGGCGGCCGTGCCGCCGGGCTCGAATACCTTGAACGCCGTGCGGTCCGACGTGTCTTTGAGCATCAGAGTGCTGACCATGCCCACGCCGGTTTGCATGGCCTTGGCAGCGGCAGCAGCCACCAAGGTCTTGCCCCGGGTAATGCCGTGCAGGTCGCACCAGTTGAAGCGCACCAACTCCAGCCCGGTGCTGTTGATTATTTGCGTGGTTCGGGCCAGCACTTGCTGGCGCGCGGCGTCATGCACACCACAGCGTTCGGCAAATGAGGCCATCACGCCTCCGCATTGTGCAGCCACGGGGCCTTTTCGCGCTTGGCCTGGGCCTGGGCTCGCCACCAGGCGACCCATTCGCCCACAGGTGCCACACCGTCCACCGTGTCGGGGCCGTGCATGTGCGGGGCTTGTGCGGGGTCGGCCACGCCGGGCAGGGCGGCGCCAGTTTGCGCGGCCTCAATGGCCTTGAGCAGCAAGCGTCGGTTGGCCATGATGACTTTGTCGCTGGTGCCCAGATGTTCGCGGGTACGGTCCTGAATGGCGCCCATGCTCTCCACGGCCCATTGGTCATGGACGTTGATGTCTTCTTCGCCCATGCCCAGGAAGGTGGTGCTGCGTTGTTCTTCAGGGTTGAAGCCCCAGTGGTTGTGGCGCCCGGCTTTGGGGATGTAGTCGGGCAGGGTGATGAACTGCTGTCGCTGGGCGCGCATGGCTTCGCGGTCTAGCGGGCAGCCAAAGCTGGTGAAGAAGGTGTACCAGTAGGTG
>ERZ795056.7229-NODE-7229-length-10698-cov-6.305177_pt1 | contig 10698 bp, 12 predicted proteins | sample MGYA00375140_ERZ795056 | MGnify/ENA primary metagenome ERZ795056 (study PRJEB30185, sample SAMN05720227) | activated sludge metagenome | isolation source: Anaerobic digester | place: USA | collected 2015-03-09 ...
CTCTAAAATATGATTGTGAGAAGAAAACTTTGGTGGATTGGTTGTATTTTCATTTCCAGAAGCAGTTGCTAATTGGAATACAATTATAAAAAGGAAACTATATTTTTTCATTATATTTAAAATTCAGAAAATCGTTTATCGGTTAGATATTGATTATCGGTTAAGGTTTTTAAGAAAGCAATAATTTTTGTTTTCTCGTTATTTGTTAGTGGAATTCCTAAAGTTGAATTGCTGTTTAAAGTTGAATCAAGTGTCTCAGAATTCACAACACCATTATTATAATGTTCAAGAACAGCATCTAAAGTGTAAAATCGTCCATCGTGCATGTAAGGCGCCGTTTTTTCAATATTACGCAAACTTGGTACTTTAAATTTATATAAATCTTCTGATAATTCAGTTACTCTATATCGACCAACATCATTGAGTGCGGGATTTACAGGTAAACCATTATTTCTAAATGAATTATCCGTAAAAATATCTGTAGCGTGACACGAAGCACATTTTTGGTTAAAAATAGCATAACCTTCCAATTCATTTGTTGATAAAGTTCCGCCGTTTTCGTTTCGACGGTATTTATCAAATCGGGAATTACTTGATGTTGCCATAACCATAAATTGTCCTAAAGCTTTAAGCATGTTTTCGGCATTAATTTCACCATTTGAAAAAGCTTGTTTGAACAATTTCTTATAGGAAGAATCGTTTTTCATCATACTGATGATGTTTTCAAAATTGCCATCCATTTCAATTGGACTTGTAAGCGGAATTATCGGCTGAAGATCCAAATGATTGGTTGCGCCATCCCACATAAAAGTAGTTTGGAATGCTAAATTTTGAATTGATGGTGTGTTTCGTGTGCCAATTGATTCGCCAACGCCATGACTAAAAGTATGTCCATGATGGGTAAAAGCATCTTCTTGAATGTGACAAAAACCACAAGAAACTACTCCATCAGAAGCTAATCTTCCGTCATAGAAAAGTTTTTTGCCCAATTCAAATCCTTTTTCGGTCAACGGATTGGTTTCTAAATTATATGCCAATGCGGGAAAATTACTCGGCACATTAAATTCAATAGGAATGTTTTGGTATTCATCAGAATCGTCATCGGAACAACTAAAAAACATAGCGAAAATCAGTAACAGTATATGTTTTATTTTCATTTTTTTAAAGTTTAAAAAAGCGATTAACCCTTTGGCTAACCGCTTTTTGAATTTAGTCGTTGTGAACGTGATGAACTTCAAACATGTTTGAAATATTGGCAGTAATTTGAGCCAATTTATTTCCGCCCATTACCATTGCACCATCATTGAAACTGATTTTATTTGTTCCATCAATTAGTTGAGATACATCTGCCATGATGTGAATTTGTGGTGTAATTGTTGTTCTAACCAAAGCATTATCTGGTAAATCAACAGTTACTTCGGTATAGTTATAATCGGTTCCGGTCTTTCCAGTATGAACCATAAACATAGAATCGGTTGCTGAACTAGAAGTAAACGTTCCTTCTAAAGCAACAAATTTATATCCTGCGCTCCAAGACCACATCATTCCAGCCGTTTGCGCCAATGTAAAAAAGTTTCCTTGACCATCAGCACCTAAATTAAATTGCGCTTGATCAACTCCAATTCCAAATTTTACTTTAGTGTAATTTCCAGCTGGAATATTAGGTAAATTTATCAAAGTTGACGATGTAACTTCTTCATCAACAATAAAATAACTTTCACTTTTTGGAACAGAATAAGTCGAGCCATCTGCTTTTGTCAATACAATGTTGCTAACTATATATTTTGCTTTGTTGATTTTAACAACTTCGCCGTTACTATTAGTATAAGCGGTATTGAAAGCCAAATCTGCCGTTTTATAAATATTGTCAAATTCTAATTTTAGGTTTCCTTCGCCAGTTGTTGTTGTGTCATCATCGCTTGAACAAGAAACAAAAGCTAAAGCCATAGCGATTACAGCTACATATTTTTTTAATTGTAATTTCATTTTTTAAATTATTTATAAGAGATATTATGCTTGAAAAATAAATTTCAAACAGTCGTTTTGGAATATAATAATTCCTTTCAATTCATTAAAAATAAACTGATTATAAAAATTTATGAAATTACAGCTGGCGGATGAAAAATAGAAAAACCAGCATTATAGCTATAAAGATTAGAATATAATTTTGAAATTTTAGAGTTGGTTTGAGAGGTCAATTGGTTTGCAACCAAAGGTTTTATTTCCTCAAAAAATAAAATTTCGATAGTAGTTTGTGTTGTCTTTTTATCGGAAGAATTTGATTTGTCGTTTGCTGATTCTTCTTCGGCGGCTTTTGCCATTTCTTTCATCAACTGACATTTACCATTACACTGAAGTTCTGGTTTTTCTTTGTTTTCACAAAGTTCTTTAACGATATAATCATAATTAATAACATAATCAATAACCGGAATGATAGGTTTTGAAATGAATAATAAAGCAATTATGACTACCAATTTTTTCACGATGCAAAGATAAAACGGTTTGTTTGATTTATTTATGGTTTTTCGGCATATTTTATTTTTTTAACAGAAACAGTATCTTTACAACTTCAATGCTTTTCTATGAAACCATCAACGATCAAAATTTTACACATCGATTCTAATCATCCATTGCTTTGGGAACAATTAGAACAAACCGGATTTCAGAATGAAGCCGATTTTACTTCTTCAAAATCTGAAATTGAAGCAAAAATTCAGGATTATCACGGAATTGTAATTCGCAGTCGTTTTAAAATTGACAAAACATTTATTGACAAAGCGACTAATTTAAAATTTATTGCCCGAGTTGGTGCTGGATTGGAAAGTATCGATTGTGATTATGCCGAAGACAAAAAAATTCATTTAATTGCTGCGCCAGAAGGTAATCGAAATGCCGTTGGCGAACATGCTTTGGGAATGTTATTGTCGTTGATGAATAAACTCAATCGTGCTGATAGATTAGTTCGAGATGGCAAATGGATTCGTGAAGGAAATCGCGGTTATGAATTAGAAGGAAAAACGATTGGGTTGATTGGTTATGGAAATATGGGTAAATCATTTGCCAAAAAGCTAAAAGGATTTGATGTGACTGTTTTGTGCTATGATATTCAAAATAATATTGACGATGAAAATGCAAGACAAGTTTCGTTATCTGAATTACAGCAAAAAAGCGATGTGTTGAGTTTGCATATTCCTTGGACACCAAAAACCGACAAAATGATAAATACTGAATTTATTAATGCTTTTTCAAAACCGTTTTGGTTTATCAATACGTCACGCGGAAAAAATGTCGTAACTGATGATTTAGTAGAAGCATTACAATCAGGAAAAATTCTTGGCGCAGGATTAGACGTTTTGGAATATGAAAAATTGTCTTTCGAAAATTTATTTATTGACAGCGAAAAACCGAGAGCTTTTGAATATTTACTTCAAGCCGAAAATGTTTTGTTAACGCCACATATTGCTGGATGGACATTTGAAAGTCACGAAAAACTAGCGCAGACAATAGTGAATAAAATTATTATGCTATTTGAATAAAATTATTACTTTTATAAAAACTTAATTAACAAGACCATGGAACAAACCTCAACCACAGCATCAGCAAGAAAACAAAAAAATTGTTGCTGGAATTTTCGCCTTATTATTAGGTTCATTAGGCATTCATAAATTTTATTTGGGATATACTCAAGAAGGAGTTATACAAATTGTTATTAGTGTAGTAACTTGTGGAATTGGTGGAATTATACCTTTTATAGAAGGAATTCTTTATTTAGTTAAAAGCGATGAAGAATTTTATCAAACGTATCAAGTAGGTAAAAAAGGTTGGTTTTAATTCTCTAAAAAATATTTATGTATTGGTACAAAAAAGTAGTTTTTGAAAATTATGCCAATTTCAACGGAAGAGCAAGACGTTCGGAGTATTGGTATTTTATATTATTCAACATTCTGTTTACATCAGCAGCAAAAATTTTAGATAGTTTATTAGGATTAGAATTTGGCAGTTCAGATTCTGGAGTTTTAGGTACAATCTATGGTCTAGCTGTTTTCATTCCTTCTTTAGCCGTATCAGTTAGAAGATTACATGATATTGGAAAAAGCGGTTGGTTGTTATTAATTGCTTATTCTTTAGTGATTTTGTTTGCAATGATACTAGTTGTAGGCAGTCTTGCTCATTCTTTCAATTCGTCTTCATTACAATTTATTCTAATTGGATTAATTTTTATAATCGCCATTTGGCTTTTAGTGATGTTTTGCACCGAAGGTGATAATTTCACCAATAAATATGGTCCAGATCCAAAAGCTGATGATGAAGAAATCAATCAAATTGGTATAAATGAATAAAAAAAAGCTCCAAAATTTTGGAGCTTTTTTTGTTTTATCTAACTAACGCAGGTTCAACCCATTTGAATGTTTTGGTTTCATCTGGTAAAACCAATCGCTCAGAAATTTTTGCCATTCTTTCTGGTAATTTCATCAAATAATCTCTAGCTTTTTCAGCTTCTGCAGTCAGGTTTGTCATTTTACCAATTTCCCATTTTTCATTCAACTTTTGAAGAATATCAACATAATCTGACGCAGTATAAACTCCTATTTTTTGAGCTGAATTTGAAAACTCTTCAAATGCTGTACTTATTTTTTCTCCCGATTCTCTCAGAAAGTGAGCTGGCATTGTGATTTTTTGTTTCATCATGTATTGAAACGCTAACATCATTTCGCTTGGATCAACTTTAAAAATTTGAGTAACAAATTCTGAGTACGCATGATGATGACGCATTTCGTCTCCAGCAATCATTTTGCACATTTTTGACAATTTATTATCACCAAATTTCTTAGCAATTTGCGAAACTCTATTATGAGAAATGTAAGTTGCTAATTCCTGAAAACTAGTGTAAACAAAATTTTTATATGGATCTTTTCCTGTTCCAATATCAAAACCATCATTGATTAAATGTTGCGTTGTCATTTCAACTTCGCGCATGTTTACTCTGCCGGATAAATACAGGTATTTATTCAACAAATCACCATGACGATTCTCTTCACCTGTCCATTGACGAACCCATTTTGACCAACCGTTATTTCCTTCGTTGTCAACACCTTCGACTTCCATCAACCACGATTCGTAGGTTGGCAAAGCTTCTTCGGTAATTGTATCTCCAACCATAACAACCCAAAAATCATAGGGTAAATCTTTGGCAATTTCTCTTAATTCTTTGACTTCTTCAAAAAATGTTTCTTTTTCCGAATTAGGTAAAAAATCCGTTGGTTGCCATATTTTTTCTACTGGAATTAAAAATTGTTCGACAAAACTGTCCACTTTTTTTTCCAATAATTGCATTACTTCTAATCGAATATTATGTGCTGACATATTCTAATTTTTTATTGATTGCACTACTGCTTTTTCTGTTTTTTGCATTATTTCTTCAAATGTATTTTCCTTAACCGAAATTGGTTCATGGATTATAAATTTAATTTTTGTTCCCAAACCCATCGGAAACGCGCCAAACTTAACCATTTTCCACGAATTATTAATTGTAATTGGCACAACATAAGCATTTGGAGCATATTTACATAAGATTTTTAGACCGCTTTGAGCAAATTCCTTAGGATTTCCGTCCTTGCTTCTTGTTCCTTCTGGAAAAATAACAGCGGAACGATTGTTCTTTTCTATATATTCAGACAATCCTTTAATTAGCGGAATGGCTTGTTTAGGATCTTTTCTATCAATCAGAATTGAACCACCATGACGCAAATTATAAGAAACACTCGGAATGCCTTTTCCTAGTTCTTTTTTACTAACGAACTTTGCATGAAATCGTCTTAAATACCAAATTATTCCAATGATGTCGTATAAACTTTGATGATTGGCTACAAAAATTATTGGAACTCCTTTTGGAATGCTATCTTTATTTTCAAATGAATAAGTCGTTCCTAAAATATTGGTGCATTTGGTTAACCAAAAATTTAAATAATCAACACTTTTTTTATGTGCTTGATAACCAAAAACATTAAAACAAACCCATTGAATGGGATGAAAAATTACCAATGTTAATCCAAAACACAAATAATAAATGACTGATATCGGATAGGATATAATTTTTTCCATTACTAAAAAAATAGAGTGTAAAAGTAAAGAATAAATTTTTCTTAAAGATTGTTTATAATTCTTAAATTTCAAATGCTAAGTCATCAAAAAAACTATTATTTTTATACCAATTAATTTTTAGAAAAAATGAGTTCAGAAAAAGAAGCCAAATTAAAAGCATTACAACTAACGTTAGATAAACTAGACAAAGCATACGGCAAAGGAACCGTTATGAAAATGGGCGATAAAGCCGTTGAAGAAGTAGAAGTTATTTCCTCAGGTTCGCTTGGTCTTGATTTAGCATTGGGTGTAAATGGATATCCAAGAGGAAGAGTTATTGAAATATATGGTCCGGAATCATCAGGAAAAACAACTTTAACATTACATGCTATTGCTGAAGCGCAAAAAGCTGGCGGAATTGCTGCTTTTATTGATGCTGAACATGCATTTGATAGAAATTATGCTGAAAAATTAGGCGTAGATATTGAAAATCTTATTATTTCACAACCTGACAATGGTGAGCAAGCATTAGAAATTGCTGAAAATCTTATCCGTTCTGGAGCTATAGATATTGTTGTAATTGACTCAGTTGCTGCCTTAACACCAAAAAGTGAAATCGAAGGTGAAATGGGCGATTCTAAAATGGGATTACACGCTCGTTTAATGTCACAAGCACTAAGAAAACTTACTGGAACTATCAGCAAAACACATTGTACTGTTTTCTTTATCAATCAGTTGAGAGAAAAAATTGGCGTTATGTTTGGAAATCCAGAAACAACAACAGGTGGAAATGCATTGAAATTTTATGCTTCCGTTCGTTTGGATATTCGTCGTGCTACACAAATAAAAGAAGGCGACAATGTAATTGGTAACAGAACTAAAGTTAAAGTTGTAAAAAATAAAGTTGCACCACCATTTAAAACTGCCGAATTTGATATCATGTACGGTGAAGGTGTTTCAAAAACAGGAGAAATTTTAGACTTAGCAGTAGAATTTGAAATTATCAAAAAAGCAGGTTCATGGTTTAGCTATGGTGACACAAAACTAGGTCAAGGTCGAGATGCAGTGAAATCTCTAATAAAAGACAATCCGGAATTGGCTGACGAATTAGAACTTAAAATTAAAGAACTAATTAAAGAGAACAACGCTTAAAAAAACAAAATCCTGCAACTAGCGGGATTTTTTTATCCAAAACACGCAACCTTTGAATAAAAAAGACATCTACTAAAAAATGAAAAAAATGAAACAGGTTATATTTATATTATTAAGCGGTTTACTTCTATTCTCTTGTTCTTTAGATGGAGAAGAGCAACAACAGTTAAATTTAGAAATTGTTCCTATTAGTTATGTAGAAATGCCAACAGCATTTAGAGTTGACAGTATTACTGAAATTCCAGTGACCTATTTGAGACCAACTTCTTGTCATAATTTTTCAAATTTCTATTATAATAGTCTTGGTAATGAGCGAACTGTAGCTGTGTTTTGCACAAAAGCAAGTTCAACAGAATGTGTTCCTAGCAATGATTACATTTTGACCGTTCCATTAAGTTTTAAACCAAAAACTATTGGAACATATCATTTTAGATTTTGGACAGGTGTTGATACTAATGGTGCTGACCAGTATATAGAATATGAAGCTGTAGTAAATCATTAATTATATTTCGTTTGAGTATAGAACAACTCATAGATGATTGCAAAAAGAATAACATAAAAGCACAAGAACAATTATATAGACAATATGCTCCTAAATTGTTTTCTGTTAGCTTAAAATATTCTCGTAACTATACTGAAGCGCAAGATAATTTACAAGAAGGATTTCTATTAATTTTTGAAAAAATTCATTTATATTCTTTCAAAGGTTCATTTGACGGTTGGATTAGAAGAGTAATGGTTAATTACATTCTTCAACAGTATAGAAAAGAAACCTTTTTGAGTTTAGTAAAAGACGATGTTCCTGACGATATTGATGTTGAAATTGAAAACGAAGACGAAATATCAGTCGAATATCTAACAAAAATTATTCAAGAATTGCCTGATAGATATAGATTAGTTTTCAATCTTTATGTAGTTGATGGCTATTCTCACCAAGAAATTTCAGATATGCTTTCGATAAATGTAGGAACATCAAAATCAAATTTATCAAGAGCAAAAATGATTTTAAAAGAAAAAATAGAACAAAATACAGGTAATAAAAACATACCTTCAATACAATGAGTGAAAGAAAAAAAATAGACCAACTCTTTCAGGAAAAATTTCAAGATTTTGAAGTTACTCCACCAGAAATGGTTTGGACAAATATTGAGGAAAAACTAAAAGAAAAGAAAAAACGAAGAGTTATTCCTTTTTGGTGGTGGACTTCTGGAGTTGCAGCGCTTTTTGTTGTTGGGATTTTTATATGGAATTCCAATGATGATGTAGTTATCAATCCTAACAACAATGTTGTGATTGATAGTAAAAATGCTACGTCTAATGAAAAAAATAATACTATTTCGGTAGAAAAAAAGAATTCTGAAAATAATAGTTCCGATGAAATATCAAAAGAAATAAAACTTTCAGATGATGCAATTGTTACAACCGATTCTGATTTAAAAACAAAAGAAAATTTAAATTCAGAAAATGATAGAGAACAAAAGTCAACTGAAAAATCATCGGGAAAAGTCAAAAAATCAATCAAGTCATTTGAAAAAAATGCTTCAGATGAAGCAACAGTAGCTAATCATAATAAGCGTAAGCAAAAAATAAAAAATACTGGTGCTGAAACATTTGTTAATCAAAATTCAGATAGAAATTCAAACAATAGTGTCGCTGAAAACAAATTAGGTGAAGACGAAAAAACTATAAAAAACAATATCAATTCGCCAGAAAAACAAAACGAATTGAAAACAGAAAACAATATTGGAATTGATAAAATTGCTATGAAAAATCAAGAAAATATTGCTGCAAAAGGTGAAAATAATGCTGCCAAAGATTCTACAGCTGTTGCTACTGTAGAACCAAACAAATTGGAAGAATTGCTTAATGAAAAAGAAAAACAGATTGCCAAAGAACAAAAATTAAATAGGTGGCAAGTTACACCTAATCTTGCTCCTATTTATTTTGGTTCGTTCTCTGATGGTTCGCCTCTTGATGAAAATCTTGATGAAAACACTAAAGCATACAACAATAATTTGAGTTATGGAGTTGCTGTAAATTATGCTGTAAATAAAAAAATAAAAATTAGAACTGGAGTAAATGCTTTCACTGTTGACTATAACACTAACGATATTGTTTTTTTCCAAAACAGTAATGCTAGAATGATGAAAAATGTTGAACCAACTTTGCAAGGATCATTAATAGAAATCATTCCGATAAAAAATTTAAATACCGCATTATTCAACAAACTTGAAACAGAACAGAATGATGGAGTTTTAAACCAAAAAATGGGTTTTATAGAATTGCCTTTAGAGCTTTCATATAAAGTTCTTGACAAAAAATTTGGAATAGAAATCCTTGGAGGAATGAGTACAATGTTTCTAAATAAAAATGAAGTTTTCCTTGAAGCTGATGGCATGAGAATGAAACTTGGCGAAGCAACCAATTTAAACACTGTTCATTTTAGTACTAATCTTGGTTTAGGTTTGAATTATAAATTTTATAAACAGTTTCAAGCTAGAATTGAGCCAACATTCAAATATCAAATCAATACATTCTCAAGAGATTCTGAGAATTTCAAGCCATACATTATTGGAATTTATTCTGGTATTAGTTACAGTTTTTAGTTTGTTAAAAGTTTAAAAATTAGTTAAGTGGTGTTATTGGCTTTCGAGCAATAACTGAAAAGAGTTCCTAATTAAGGAACTCTTTTTTATTTTAAATCATTTTTCAATTCGGTTAAAATCACATTTCGAACCTCATCTTTTACAATTTTTCTATACTCTGGATTTTGATTTTTTGTTTCAAAAAAATGGTGCATTTTCGCTCGCATCAATCCAGGTTTTCCGCTCAAAAAAGTATATGAAAAAAGTCGTTTATTGTCATAAAAAGTTAAAGGAACAATTGGCAGTTGATGTTCTATTGCTAACCGAAAAGCACCATCTTTAAAATCATCCAATAGAACACTTTCGTCAGGAACGCCACCTTCAGGAAAAATACAAATACTCAATCCTTGATTAATTCTTTTTTGTGCTCTGTCAAAAACTTCCATCCTGCTTTTTGAACTATTTCTATCCACCAAAATACATGTTCGCTTATAGAAAAATCCAAACAAAGGAATTTTCGACAATTCTTTTTTTCCAACAAAAACAAATGGATTTTTTACAACAGAAAGCATCAACATAATATCTGTCATCGAAGTATGATTGGCAACAAACATATAGCTTTTTCCTTCTTCTGGTTCTTGCTCAAAAGTAACTCTAGTTGGGAAACCCATTCCGAAAAGAATACATTTTGCCCAAATTCTTGCCATCACAAAAAAATAAGGATACCATTTCTCCGAAAGTATTGAAATGAACAAAAATGGAAACATCACTATTATTGGAATCGCCATTAGGATATAAAACCAAACTCGATATAATGTCCAAAAAATAATTTTTACTGTTCTCATGTTGTCAAATGTAATAAAACGTATGCAATTTTTAA
>ERZ795056.7231-NODE-7231-length-10697-cov-7.361116_pt1 | contig 10697 bp, 12 predicted proteins | sample MGYA00375140_ERZ795056 | MGnify/ENA primary metagenome ERZ795056 (study PRJEB30185, sample SAMN05720227) | activated sludge metagenome | isolation source: Anaerobic digester | place: USA | collected 2015-03-09 ...
CCATTGGTTATTATCTACAATAATCAAAATGAACCAGCATTAAATTAGAAAGTTTTCAAAAAAAACCTTTGTTGATTAGAAAATTAATATATTTGGGGTAATTATATCCCAAAATATAAATGTCAAGTCAAAATCCAACGGAAAATTCACAAGCTGATGTGTTACAACAGTTTCAGTTGGAGAAACTATCTATTGCCCAAAAATCCACTAAAGATTTTGGATTAAAAATGTCCAAAAAAATATGGGGTACAGTTACCTCCGGCATAGGAGGGTACTACGCAAACAGAAATGCTCAATTTTTAGAGAACAGAAACTATGCCAATGGCAGGATTGATGTGCAGGCTATGTTCCAAGACCGTTTTCAAATAAACGGTAAGCAGGATTACATAAGACTTGTATGGCAAACCTTGCAGATAGTAAACAGGATTGTTTCAGGTTTGGTAGGCCGGTGGATGGGAAGGGGCGAAAAGATACAGGTACAAGCCATAGACACCATTTCCGTACAAGACAAGATAAAGGAATTTGAGGATTTGGAATATATCGTGTACAACAGAAAGATGCTTGAAGAACTGCAAGCGCAATCCGGTGTGCAATTAATTCCACAAGGAGAAGATATACCTACTGATAAGGATGAACTTGAAATGTGGCAATCGCAATTCCAAAGGATACCGGAAGAAATACTTACAGAACTTGCTTGCAATGAGATATTAGGTGCTAATGGGTGGTTCGATGTTCTTAAAGAGAAAATGCTTCACGATAGCGCAGAAGTGGCATTAGTGGGTACTAATGTTGAAATGGACGACAAGGGGGTTATTTATGTTAGATATGTAAAACCCGAAAATCAAATATACTCATGGACGGAATACCCTGATATGAGGGATACCACATGGAGAGGCGAAATACCCGATATAAAAATAAGCGAACTAAGAAGGGATTACGGGAAAGAGTTTCATCCTGACAATCCTTTTGCACTTACCGAAGAACAACTTTGGGAAATTGCCCGTACCGCAAAAGAGTTTAAAAACTACTCAAACATTCAATGGACAAATGTATGGCTTAATGCTTTTATGCGCCCATACGATGAATGGAATGTAAGGTGCATGAAGTTTGAATTAAAAACAGTGGACAGCGAGCCGTACACTATAACCAAAACAAAAACTACCGGCACTACATACACTCAAAAGGGGATGCCAACAACTGCATCAGGCAAACCAAGACCGAAGCCGCTGGAAAATCAAAAGGTGGTTGAAGATACTTACTGGAATATTTACAAAGGTGTTTACTTGCCTGACAATGATACTCTTTTAGAGTGGGGCTTAAAGAAAAACATGATACGCCCACAAGACCCAAGAGAAGTAGGCAACGCTGAATTTTCCTATTCATTCTATATGCCACAGATATACCAAATGAGAAATTTGGCTGTACCTGAAAAAATAAAAGCGGCTGTTAATGGGATGATAATGGCGTTACTAAAAATTCAACAGGTTATCGCAAGGCTTGTGCCAAGTGGATGGGCAATAGATGAAACTGCTTTGCAAGAAGTGGATTATGGGTTAGGAGATAGTAATAATCAAGTTGACCAAGCAAGGCATTATTTCCAAACAGGTTTGATGTACTACAGGGGTATTGGTGGAGATGGGAAACGTATTGAACCACCAATAAAAGAACTTGTAAACAATGGATTTGTAGGACAAATGGACGGGCTTATTAAGTCTTACCAATTTTGGTATCAAACATTAAAAGATGATTTAGGCGAAGACCCCAACCTGATTGCACAAGCCCTGCAACCAAGAGTTACCACAGGCAATGTAGATGCTGCACAACAAAGCGCAAACGAAGCTACAGACCAATATTACAGGGCTTATGCTGAATGTATGAAAATGACAGCAAGGAAAATATCTTGCTTGTTAAAAGATAGTGTAACTTATGGGGCAAAAGTTTACAGAAATATCCTGAATGAAAAAGATATTGAAAACAGGATATTCAGTACCGATATAAGATTTCTGCCAACACAGCAAGAGGTAATGAGGTTTGAACAGTATATGCAACAAACCATCGCTGCTAATCCTGATTTGTCTTTATTTATAGACCCATTTAGGTTAATAAGAATAGCAAGGGAAGATGTGAAACTTGCTGAATTGATGTTCCAAAACGGGCAAAAGAAAATGCTTATTGATAGGCAAGCGCAAGCACAAAGGCAGATACAGGACAACGCAAAAGCGCAGCAAGAAAGTGCGGTTATATCTGAAACAGAAAAGAGAAAAACATTAGACAGGGAATTAGAAGTAAAGCAGACCATTGCAAGTTTTGAAGGCAATAATAAGTTGCAGGAATTACTTATTACAATGGCATCATCAACTATAGGTAAAGAAGGCGCAGGGTTGCCGCCTGAATGGAAAGCAACAGTTGACGGGGTAATGAAAAAGGTTCAGGTTCAATTAGGGATTGAAGCAGAACAGTTAACACAACAAGTAATGCAAGAACAGCAGATGGCACAACAGCAAATGCAAGAGCAACCAATGGAACAAGAAATTCAGGAAGGCGAAATGGCACAAGAAGAAATGATGCAGGAAGAACAACCATTATTAATGTAATTAAATTATAAAACAATGGCTTTAGGATACTCAAAAGATTATACGCAAGAGTTTAATACTCTCTATAACATCACACTTGATTTAAGTGGGTGGGATAAAGCCACAATAAATGTAGCTGCTCCGATGGGTGGAACGCTTGCAATACAGGCAACGAATGATAGTGGTGCAGTGCAAGGGGTAACGGACGGCAATGCAACACTGGCAACAAACTTTAGTTCCGCACAAGCCATAAACGTACAAACAGGTACAGCGACAAATTATATTTATGGTGCAGGATTGTACGGGTATGAGGTAAATGCAAGGTTCCTTAAAATAGCTGGAACACCAGCGCAGGCCGGAACAAGCGTTGGCAAACTAATAATTTTTAATTCAAAAATAAGTTAAACATTTTATGGAAAACCAAGAAGCAGCTACGACTGCAACAGCGCAAGCTGAACAGGCAACACCTGATACCAATACTGGTTCCTTAGTTGACTTTATCTTAAACGATGGTCAAACACAAGTCGCCCAGCAAGCGGCGCAAGAACAACAAAATCAGGCGCAAAAACCACCAGCCGAAGAAACAAAAACATTTGATCCTAAAGAATGGTTGAAGCAGGAATTTGATGTGGATGATGTTTCGATAATAAAGGGTGGGATGGAGGAACTTAAAACGCTTCGTGAAAAAGTAAAGGAACAGGATTTTGTAAATGAAGATAGTAAGAAAGTTTACGATTACTTAAAGGAGGGTAAAGAAGATGATTTGTATAATTTCTTAAACCAAAAAAAGCAAGTAGAGAAATTATCAAAAGCCGATTTGACGGATAAAAGCATAGCGGCAGAACTTGTAAAATTTGGCATACAAAGAGAAAATCCAAACCTTACTTCCGATGATGTTGATTTTCTTTTCAAGCAAAAATATTCAATACCAAAAGAGCCAAAAGAAGAAGATTTTGCTATTGATACAGATTACGAAGCCGCTTTAGGTACATGGAAAGAGCAAGTTCAGAACATAGAAAAGGGGATGATTATTGAGGCGAAAATGCAGCAGCCCAAACTTGCTCAATTACAACAAGAGATTGTTTTACCAGATATAAGAAAAGAGCAGCAAAGCAACGAGCCGTCACAAGAAGACTTAGCGGCACTACAGCAAATGCAGCAGTCGTTTTTACAAACAGTTAAAACATCAGTAGATGGATTTAAAGGCTTTGACGTAAATGTAAAAGACAAAGATGTTGATTACGTTGTAAGCTACGCTCCATCAGTAGAAGAAAAAACTTTAGTAAGTGAAAAGCTAAACGAGTTTGCACAAAGCGGATTTGATGCCAATGTGGTACTTGCTGAAAGGTGGGTAAACAAAGACGGAAAATCATTAAATGTAGAACAGATGGTAAAAGATTTATCTCTTATCTACTCAAATGAAAAACAAAGTCAAAAATTGGTAGCAGACGCAGCAAACAAAAGGCTTGAACTTTATCTAAAGGAAAAAAAGAACATTAATTTGAACGAAACAAACAGCAGCCAATTCGTTCCAAACGGTCAAAAAAATCAACAAGAGGCTTTAGTGGATGCGCTTTTGGCTATTTAAAAACTTTTAAATTTTAAACAAAATGGCAGGAATACCAACCAGTAACATTCAGCAGCCGGGAGCAATAACCGTTTCCGGTGGCGTAAATAGGGCGATTGTGTCGGGCTTACAGCTTTTGACACCACAGTTCTATCCTAAGTACGGGCAAAAGTACGGTACAGAATTGTACGATTATTTCTTTCAGTGGATGGCAACATTTGATGGGATGAAAGAAGTAAAAAACCAAAATTATTTTTGGTTTCAAAGCAGGGGTAAAAACCAACTTGCGGTTACAAACCTTGCACAAGTTACTACACCAGCAGCCGGGGCAACAGTAACAGTAAGCATACCTGCATCACAGTTGTACGATTCAGGTACATATTCTCCATTGCGTGTAGGTGAAACAGTTTATGTTGCGTCATCAAACATTCAAGGGCAGATTATAACTGTACCTACGCCTGACAGTGCTACTATACGTCCAGTGGATTCGGCACAAGCATTCGTATCAGCAGGTTCAACAAGTTTGTTAGCAGGCGAGATACTTATTTTTGGCGGTTTGACAGATGTTGGTGAAGCATCTACACAGTACACTTCCCAAACTCATTTAGATGAGAAAAAAGACAATAACATCACAGAAATCAGGGAAGAATATGCAGCTACCGACCTTGCAGAAATGACAGACATCTATTACAATTCAGGTGTAACAGGCGATGTTATCAATGGAGTAGGTCAGGCAGGTACTTCGTACTTCACTTACAAGTCAATGGTAAAAACAGATGTTCGTTATATCAACAGCATCGAAAGCCGTTTAATGAGGGGAGATAGGGTAAATAATAGCGGATTGATTTCTTCTACATCGGTAGGTACAGAAGGGTTCATACCTAAAATTACTGCCGAAGGTGAAACAGTAAACTATACACCGGGAACGTTGGATATAGCAAAACTGCATGAGATTACCCGTATTATGAAAGTAAACGGTTGCGCTCCACAAAACAACTGGCTGATGGATATTTACCAAAGGCAGGATTTCAGCGATGGCATCTTCAAAGAGTATCCAGCAGGTGCATATGTTTGGGGTCAAGGCTCAAACTCAAAAGAAGCATCCGTAGCTTACGGTTGTCAGGAACTTTTGATTGATGGCGTTCTTTTTCAAGTGAAAGAGTACAAGCCATTCAACACGGAAGTTACTACAGGTTTGACACCAACAAATGATTACTTCCGTAACTACGGCATCATCTCCCCCAATGGCACAACAGTAGATGCTAAAGACTACACACAGATGAAAAATATATCTGTAATGTATCAAACCCCACCAAAAGGCGGTACAGTAGGTAACGGCATCCGTACATGGGCTTATGGTGGTGGTAGCGTAAACGCAACAGACGGTACAATGAGGGATAATGTTTCCTACATTACGTACAGGGGGTTGAGAGTTTGCCTCGCACAACAGTTTGTTATTGTAAGTGCTTAATTTAAAAAAGAGCAGCCCTGAAATATGGGCTGCTTCTTAAATACACCTTCGCATTGAAGGGGCTATATATAAAGCCTTAAAAGTTTAACATCAAAAATAAAAAAAAAATGGCAACATCATTAAAGCACGTACAAAGTGCCATGCAGGGAGAAACTGCAAAAAGAGAAATACCGATGGATTTTATCGAAAATGTAAGACCACCGGAACACACATCAGCACCGGAAAAAACTTATGTAGTTTTTAAACTGGTAAAGAAAAATGTAAGGCGTTTAAATTTGGATGGGATTAGTGATGGCATAAATCCAAAGACAGGTTTACTTGAAAGGATTTATTTGATAAGGGGCGCAAGGTCAATTTGGCAAAGCGAATTAACAGACTTACTTAATAATTGGGATAAGCCCAATTCTTATGTAAGTAAAAACAGAATGAGCCTTAAATTTCAGGACGGCATTTGCAGGGTTCCAGTAATAGATCATCTTACATTAGAATTTGCAAAGGCAAATATTCACAATGTAGGAAAGAAAAGGAACGGTTCAGGTAAGTATGATTACTACGAATACGATGCAGTAGAAGAACAAAAAATGCGCTACGAAAAACAACTTTCAAGGATTAATCTGATACAGTTGATAAGTACGATGGAAGAAAATAAAATGATTAAGCTGGCGTTGTTCTTAGGAGTAAAACCATACGATGATGAAACAGCTTTGCCTAAAACGCCGAATGGATACAGGACAGAACTTTTGGTAAAAGCGGATACGCAGCCTGATACTGTAAATAAGTATATCAATTCACAGGAAGTTGAAGTTTCATACCTAATTAGAAAAGCGATAAGTGAAGCAAAGATTGATTTAGGGGGAGCAAACGGTACTGTAACATGGGCAGGCGGTGGAGGACACATTGCAAAGATACCATCAGGAAGAAAACCCGTTGAGTACCTTACCGAATTGGCAATGACAAACAGTAATGAAGGAAAACAATTTAAACAGCAATTAGAAACTTTAGGAACATAACATTAAAATACAAAGGGGGTAATCTTGGATGCTAATGTACCTTATCGCATAATTCAATACGCTGCTAATAAAAATCAGCAGGGAAATATCACTCCCGAAGAATACAATCTGATTATTAATCAGGCTCAAAGGGGGTATTTGGATTTACTATTAGGGGAGTATCAAAAGTATCTACCTAAACGCCCTATATCAGTTGTTTCATTTGGACAAAATCAGAGAATAAGGCAGTCCATTTCACCGTTAATTTACGGGACTGCCTTATTTCCTTTTGTATATAATGGAATATCACCTTTCCCTTCTGATTACGAATACACAGATGCCATGTGGGGACTGTACGGGCATTATAAAATAAGGTTTGTACAACAGGATAGGTTAGACGATTTTATACATTCAACTATTGACCCTGTTGAAGCTAATCCTATTTATCTTATCAATCACGAAGGATTTCAGTTTTACCCCGAAGATATTGGTTCTGCAAAATTGAGTTATGTAAGAACACCACCAACAATAAAATGGGCTTACACAAACGTAAATGGCAGGCCAGTGTATGACCCAATTAATAGCATTGCGCCGGTTTGGTCAGAAATTGACATGATGCAGATTATAGTAAGGGCTTTGCAACTTGTGGGAATAAATTTACAGTTAGGAGTTGTTTCACAATATGCCAATCAAATTAAAAACGAAGGACAGTAATGAACACTGCTATACTATATCAAATAATTAATTTATTTAATAATAAAAAATATATCGGAGTCACAAAAAGGAGTATTGATAGAAGGTTTATTGAGCATTTAAGCAGATTGAAAAAACGAATACATTCATCTAAAGAGATGCAAAAAGATTTTGATATTTATGGCAGAAAGGCGTTTAAAATAGAATTAATAAAAATAGGACAGTTTGATGAAATATGCCTATTAGAGAAGGAATTAACTAAAGAAACTATAATAAGCGGGTACAATGTAATTATTGGCGGGTTGGATTCAGAGGAAAGAGGAAATGCCAGTAGGGTATATGTAAATATATTGAAAAACAACCCTGAAATGTATGCAAGGAGATTAGCAAATTTATCAAAATGGAATAAGGGAAAGATCATGTCCGAAAGCGCAAAGAAAAAAATGTCCGAAGCGAAATTGGGAAAAAAGTGGAAAGAAGAACATAAAATAAATAGAAGTATAAAATATTCTGGTAGTGGTAATCCTAATGCTGGAAAATTCTCGACTTACTTAAATACGCAAACAGGGGTGTATTACAATACACCAGAAATATTAGAACTATTAAGCATAAGCAAAAGCTGCCTTATTAATTACATACAAAAAAAGAATAGAAAAATAAATAATTTCATAAAAGTTTAAAATCTGAATATATCAAACGAATTACATTCATAGAACAAATTAGAAGGCAGATATACGGAGGACAACCGTCAGATGATGCTGATATTACTATTGGGTTAGTGAACACATGGCTTGAACAAGGCATTGCAGTTGCTGCCAAAACAAACTATACTGATAACTTAAAGCTGGATGGAGTTTCTTATGTAAACAACTCTTTCTACTCAACCTTTAAAAACATTGCAGTAACGGAAGATGAACAGTTCGTTTATAAGGTTACGCTTCCACAAATACCAGTGGGCATAGGGGCTAATGAGGGCATTTCAATGCTTACTTTTAGAGATACCGATTCAAGGCAAATATCCCAATCTGTAATATGGCTTACCCAAAACCAAAGGACTTTCTTTGATGGCATGAGGGCTATCCCAAATAAATTATTGGCTTATTCAGAAGGTAAATACGCTTATATAAAAAGCACATTGTTATTGACAGCGTACACAGCTAATGTTACATTGATAAGTGGGGGCAATCCAAGTGACTTGCAAAGTGAATTAAATGTGCCAGGGGATTACATTCCAGTTATAGTTGAATATTTGAAAAAACAATTAGCGTTCCAAAGGCAGATGCCTAAAGACGTAACAAATGACGGTGAAGATTTTATAACAACAACGTAAAATGATATACGCTTTTGATTTTGATGGAACACTTGATGATTACTATGTACAGAAGTTTTGTACTAAGCTAATGAGAAGCGGACACGAAGTTTGGGTTGTAACAATGCGAAACGATAATGATTTTAATTGGGTGGTTATGAAGCCTGTTTTAGATAAGATTAAGTTATCAAAATCGAGTGTAATATTTTGTAATGAAAAACCTAAAGCTGATTTTTTACAAGCAATAAATGCAGATGTTTATATTGATAATATTGATGATGAATTTGATGAAATAAAAAGCAAAACAACAGCAATACCTTTACTATGGAATTAACAGGAAATAAAATATTATTCAAGCCGTTACCATCAAACGAAGTAAGTCAAGCAGGATTGTACATACCTGAAAATGCAAGAGAGATTAGCAACAAGGGGATAATTGTAAAGACGGGTGCAGGTACAGATAAAAAGCTAATGCGATTGAAGGAAGGCACAGTAGCATACAGGGTAAAAGATTGGGGTAACGAAGTTGAAATAGACGGTCAATTACATTTTATAATGGATGAACAAGCAATAATAGCAACAGAATGAGCCAGCACCAACCTTATATAGCACTTGATTCTATAATTAATGATTACTTGAACGAAAGTGAACAAGGAATACACAAGTATGCAAAATTGTGGCACATTGCATTTAGGGGATTAGAGCAATTAGGGTTGGATTTTTTCTACAAAATAAAATCGGTAAAACTTCCGGTCAATGCAAACTTTACTGTAACCATTCCTGCTGATTATCTTAACTGGACAAAGGTAGGAATACTAAATAATGATGGGGCTATTATCACTTTGAGAGAAAATAACAACATGACTACCTATGCGGACTTGTTGCCGGATAGAATTGAAAAAACGACAGACCCTCAATCAAGTATTTTACAATGGGAGTATGGAAATAATATTTGGAATAATTACTGGAACGGAACAGGCTATACAAATGTTTACGGGGTTCCGGCAGGACAGCCTTTCGTTGGAGAATTTAAAGTTGATATTGAAAACGGTGTTATAATACTAAATAAAGATTTCAGAAGGGACTATATCATTTTAGAGTATGTTAGTTCTCCAAAAGAAGGGGGAGAATATTATTTACCAGTTCAGTTCCGGGAAGCATTGATAGCATGGATGGCATGGAAAGATAGCAATGCAAAGTCAATAAGAAGCAGCATGATGTTGGGAGATAAAAGAGATAAGAGAGATGAATTTTACAATGAAAGGAGAAACGCTATTGCAAGGTGGAAACCGATCAGGCAAAGCGAAATACTTCAAACATCACAAGAAATGAGCCGATTGGCTGTAAAGGTTTAATATGGAAACGCCAAATGCAATATTACCTTATGGTTTTGTTTATGTGTACGGAGGAGGTACTGTTATTGGTTCTTTAGGAAACCAGTTTACAAATTCATTATTTAGATTTGGAACTATATATGGGGTAGGCGTTAACATGGGGCTTGATTTGATAGGTCAAAGTGTGGGTTTTGATAGCAGAAGGATAGAGTGCCAACTGGCTTATGCAGGATACCCATACAGTGTTATAGCGCAAGATGCAATATTGTGTACAGAAGTATCACCACCTTAAAAGAAATGGTAGAAATTAAAACACTTGACGGGAAACTTAATAGGGACGATTCGATTTATCGCCTTCAAAAAGGCGATTATGTAGATGCCGTGAATATAACCCATGATGCCATTGAAGGTTCACAGGATAGCATCATTTCAAACGTATTAGCCAATAGAGAAGTTGCAAATAGCCTTTTACCATCAGGGCAAAATGTTACGATAGGAGCGTATGCAAATGTTTTAAGAAACACCGTTATATTTTTTAACTGGAACGAAAATGATTTTCATGGTGTTTATGAGTACGATAATGATACCCGTATAATATCAAAAGTATTTTTAAACTTAGTAGATAGCGCAGCCGATATTTTAGGATTCACTCAATCAGGGAAGATAAGCAGCGTAAATGTATTTAACAGGGATGAAGGGGATTTGCTTTTCTTTATTGATAGTATTGACAGGCCAACATTCATGCCTATTGAAAGAATGAA